>LAZR01000103.1_pt1 | contig 113706 bp, 105 predicted proteins | sample 329461 | NCBI WGS metagenome assembly LAZR01 (sample SAMN03002196, study PRJNA259156) | marine sediment metagenome | biome: sea floor; feature: Hydrothermal impacted sediments; material: marine sediment; isolation source: Loki non-amplified sample from Loki's castle hydrothermal vent sediment ... | reverse complement strand
GCGCGGGATAACAGTTTGATAAATCAACCTGTTTCCTAAATTATTAAAGAAAAAACTTGTTTTTTAACACAGTACCTAAGCGTAGTGCGGAAGTAAGGAACCGTTGAGTTTCCGTCTGAGCACGAAGCTAAAGCTTATTGTTTAGTTTTATTTTTTCTTGTCCAAAGCTAAATCCATAAGATTTAGCGGCATCATAAATATACACAGACCTTTCGGTTTTGCCCTAAAGTCCGCATTACGTTTAGGTTTTGTTAGCACCAGTTATTTTCCGCAATATTTCACGAACTTTTTCAATATCAGAGTCATTAAAAGCGATAAATAATTCTGATAATCCAACGCTTGAGTCCATTTGAAAATCCCCTTTTAAATTAGGGTTAGATAACTCATAAAACAATTTACCGTTTTTATGAATTTCGATAGTATTCTCATTTTCATCTCCAATCCAAAATACTCCGTGTTCATCATCCATATCAGGTAAGTCCGTCAATAGCTTATTTATTGTTTTTGAGGTAGGGTTCTCAAATTGGTCTCCATAACCAGTTTCAATCCAAGTTGGATTTTCATTATTAATTGTATTTGTAGTAGGGTTTATAAATTGTTTTTCAGAACTAGTTTCAATCAAACTAGACTTCTGATTATTCTCTCCAAACCCAAGATATTTCAAAATTCGATTTATTAATCCTGTGCTCATTTTTATAATTGGTGCTAACATTTGAATATACGTACCATGGTACGTATATTTCCTTTTTATAATTACTTAAATAATAATGAAGCAGCTAAAGAACTACTTCACCTCTTTCATTAACGCTTCAATAGACTTTTCTAATTGTTCATCAGTACCTTTTGCAATTACTTCAGGCTGATTTTTAATAAGAATTTCTGGGTTAGTTTCATTGTTTTCCATCCATTCGCCTTGCTTATTTTTGGCACTTACAGGTACAACACCCCAAACGCCGCCGTTCGGTAAACGTTCCCAACCAGCAAAACTACAGGTACCTGGTACGGGCATACCTACGGTTTTTCCAATTTTTAAATCGGTGTAACCACTAGCAAAACAAGAACCATCGCTGTACATAGATTCATTGAACATTGCCAAGGTTGGCTTCGTCCATCTAGAGGTTGGTTCGCCACCTACTACCCTATCTTCGGTCTCATAAGATAGAAAGGGTACTCCAGTAAAGAACATTGCCAAATCTGCAACCAAGTCTCCACCTCCATTAAAACGTGTATCTACGATAACTCCTTTCTTATCATTGAACTTACCTAGCATTTCCTCGTAAATAGTACGGTAAGGTCCGTCGCTCATTCCTGGTATATGTACATAGCCCAAAGTACCGTTACTCTTTTCCAGCACCTCTTTTTCATTATTCTTCACCCAACGCTCATATAACAACCCACCTTCTGTTCTTAAAGAAATAGGCTTCACGGTAATTTGCTTTCTTTTTCCTTTATCGTCCAACACATCTAACAAGGTAAAATTACCTTCTAAACGATTTAAATAATAGGCTGCATCCATAGACGTACCAATAGTTTCCCCGTTAATTTTTTCGATTACCGTACCCGGTTTTATATCGAATCCAGATTTATCTAATGGTCCGCCTTTAATGACTTCTGTAATTTTAATTCCGTCTCCTATATAATTGTAATCCATAAAAATACCTAGCGAAGCAGTTTCATCTCCGTTAGGGATACCATCTGAAAAACGTCCTCCAGCGTGACTCACATTTAGCTCGCCCAGCATTTCAGAAATCATTTCTGCAAATTCAAAGTCATTACCAATATGCGGCAAATACTTTTCATATTCTGTACGCATTGCTGCCCAGTCTATTCCGTGAAAATTTGAGGTATAGAAGACTCCATTAGTTCGTAACCATATATGATCAAACATATAACGGCGTTCTGCATCGGCATCTAATACCATTTCGGCATTTAGTTTTACCGGTTCTTTTTTGCTACCCGCTACATCAACTTTAAATATGCTACCATCTGCCAAAAGATATAAGTTCTCCTTTTTAGCATCCCACTGTAAACTTCCACTTTTGGCATCAAGAGCTATCAACATTTTAGTGCTCTTGGTACGTATTTCGGTTTCCCAAAGATTCAAGTTCTTTTCAAACTTGGTAAGGTAATATAGTTTCTCTCCGTCTTTAGATAATACGGCATCTGCAAGTGTAGATGAATGTATGGTTAATCTAGATTTTCTTCTTTCTACATCTTCCAAATCAAACTTCAGCGCTTTTACTGTAGCCTCTTCCTTTTTATCGTCTTTCTTCTTTTTATCGTCCGTTTTGGCTTCATCCTTTTTTTCTTTAGCAGCCTCTTCTATCATTTTCAACAAATCATATTCTTCTTTTGTATTGTTGAACTTATCCCATGATTCTTGATTTAAAAACATGCTATAGACATCAGTTTCAAAAGAACCACTTGTAGCATAACTCTTAAGTCCGTCGCGATTAGTGAAATACATGATCTGACTACCATCGTTCACCCATTTCGGCGTAAAATCATAATAACCGCTTTGGGTTAGATTTTTACGTTGTTTTCCATCCCTAGAAATTAACAAGACTTCGACATTATTTAACGACACTTTCCAATCTACCAACAGCCAATTGCTATCTGGACTCCATTGAAAATATTGATCACCGTCTTGCATGTGAATGACATCTTTTGGTGTCAATATGGTGGTAATCTCTTTTGTCTTTAAGTTTTTGACTTTTAAGGTTCTTCTACCTTCCACATAAGCCACGTATGTACTGTCTGGTGAGAATTCAGGTAAGTATATATCTTCTTTTGCCGTAACTAAAGTATCTTCTTTAAAGATAGTGGCAGCAAAGAAATAAGGTTCTTCTGACCGTACTTTTGAAGACTTAAAAATACTCCACTTACCATTTCGTTCACTGGCATAGGCAACGGCTTTACCATCTGGCATAAATTTTACAAAACGTTCTTGCTCTGGTGTATTGGTAATACGTTTGGTCAAGGAACCATCTACAGATGTAACAAATACCTCTCCTCTACTAATAAAGGCGATTTCTTTACCATTTGGTGATACATCCATTTCTTGCACACCACCATTTACAGATTTATAGGTAATAGGATTGCTATCTTCTTGCGACCTAACTATAATTTCTACTTTCTTAGCGCCTTCACCTGCTTTTAGCGTATAAATTTCGCCATCATAACCAAATGCCAAAGTATTGTTCCCAATACTTAAGGAGCGTACTGGATGTGTCTTAAAACTAGTATGTGATGCAATTTCAGGTTCTCCCGTCAATGACATTGAAAACACATTAAAAGAGCCTTCTTGCTCGCTTAAATAGTAAATAGCACTGCCATCTTTTGAAAATACCGGATTACGGTCCTCTCCCTTAAAATTGGTTAACTTAATATGTTTACCTGTTGCCGGTTCATACGACCAAATATCTCTAGTAACAGCAGATTTATGGTGTTTTCTAAATTCATTTTCATACCCCTTTTTATCGTGATACACCATTATTGTACCGTCGGCATTTACCTGTACATCTTCTGCAGGAACCGTTAATACTTGATCAACACGACCCCCACTTACCGGTACACTATATAACTCTGGTTGTGTGCCAGTAGGGTATTGACGATGCTCGGCAATATCCATTCTATTTGCTCCAAAAAGTACCGTAGTATCATCTGCGGAAAAGCTAAAAGGTTTTTCATCATTACTGTGATACGTTAACCGTGTTGACTCTCCACCTTTGGCATCCATTACATACACATCAAAATTGCCATACCGGTTAGATGAAAAGGCTATTTTTTCACCGTTTTTACTCCAAACAGGTGCATAATCATGCGCTGTATGGTACGTTAATTGCTTTGCAACACCACCATCTGCAGACACAGTAAACAAGTTTCCCTTATAGGTAAATGCAATGGTATTTCCATCTGGTGAAATGGCGGGATAACGTGCCCATTTCGGATTTGTTTGTGCTGAACACACATACGTTAGGCATACCGCCAAGGCAGTTAAAAAAGAATATTTCATACGTTTTTCTAGTTGGTATTTAGTCGTATCGAAAGATAGTTATTTGATTTGTTTACCACAATCGATGAATGATCAATGGTATTGAATTCTATATACTTTGCTAAAACTCACCAAATCTGTTTAATTTTACTCGATAATCGAGATTTAAATGCTCCGACGCTTGCGTCGAAATATAAATTATGTTATCAATTCAATGCCTCGCGGGCTTGTCCCGAGGTTATTTACTAGGGCACAAAACACGCAATGATATTGAAAGAAGAAGAAAATTATTGGACTGAACGTTATATCGGGAAAAAGACGGGTTGGGATATTGGTTACCCTTCTACCCCAATAAAAGCTTATGTTGATCAATTACAAGATAAGACGCTTCATATTTTAATACCCGGTGCCGGAAATGCCTATGAAGCCGAATACCTATGGAAAGTAGGATTTGAAAATGTTCATATTTTAGATATCTCTGAAGTTCCATTGAAGGAATTTAAAAAAAGGAATCCCGATTTCCCAAATGCGAATATGCACCAAGCAGATTTCTTCGAGTTTAAAGGTCAGTACGATCTAATTATAGAGCAAACCTTTTTCTGCTCTTTTGTACCAACCGATGCCAATAGAAACCAATATGCCAAGCACATGGCAAGCCTATTAAAAACGAATGGAAAATTAGTAGGTCTTTGGTTTAATATCCCTTTAACTGGAAATATGGAAAAACGCCCTTTTGGAGGTAGTAAAAAGTTGTATATCAAATACTTATCAGCCTACTTCAAAACGTTCACTTTCGATCACTGCTACAATTCAATTAAGCCGAGACAGGGCAATGAATTGTTTGGGATTTTTCAAGTTCGTTGATGGTTGTTGGTTGTTGATTTTCACTTCGGCTACGCTCAGTGACCAAGCTTCAATTTGTCTGCTCGGCCGTAGTCGGGAACTTTAGAACATCCATTAAATAGATTTCTTCGTCGCGAAAAGCTCTTCGCAAAGACGAAACTGAAAACTGTTTATTGAAACGGACTACTGCATACCGATACCGTTAAATGTTAATTAATTACTGATTATACAAAACTACCCACTGTTAACATCCTTTTAAGAATACTTCCCTTTCTTTTCATTTATTTTTAGGCACATAACTAACAAACCACTACAATGACAAGAAGATTACTCTCCCTGTTGATGCTTTTCGCATCTTTTTTCGCTACAGCCCAAGAATTTAAAATGGACCTCGTGCAAGACATGAAACCCCGTAACATCGGTCCCGGTGGTATGAGTGGTCGTGTTACCAGCATTGATGTTGTCAATTCAAATCCTGATATTATGTATGTAGGTACAGCTTCTGGTGGATTATGGAAATCTACATCTGGTGGCATAAAATGGGAACCTATTTTCGATAAAGAAGTAACTGCTTCAATTGGTGCGGTTGCTATTCAACAAAGTAATCCGTCTGTTATTTGGGCAGGTACAGGTGAAGGAAACCCTAGAAATAGTTTAAATGGTGGCTACGGAGTATACAAATCTCTGGACGGTGGAAAAACTTGGAAATCTATGGGTCTTGAAAAAACAAGACACATTCATAGAATTAAGATCGACCCAATGGATCCTAATACCGTGTATGTAGGTGCTATTGGATCTCCATGGGGCGAACACCCAGAACGTGGAGTTTTTAAAACTACAGATGGTGGCGAAACTTGGAAAAAAGTTCTTTTTGTAAATAATAAAACAGGTGTTGCAGACCTTATTATGGATCCGACCAACCCGAACAAATTAATTGCAGCAATGTGGGAACACAAGCGCGATCCCTGGTTCTTTAACTCTGGTGGTTCTGGTAGTGGATTGTACATAACACATGATGGTGGTAAGAATTGGAAGAAGTTATCTGAAGAAGATGGATTGCCTGCTGGTGACCTAGGTAGAATTGGTGTTGCTATAGCTCCTGGTAAGCCAGATGTTATTTATGCTTTGGTAGAAGCCAAAAAGAACGCGCTATACAAATCTGAGGATGGCGGATTTAAGTGGGAAAAAATTAATGAAAAAGATGATATTGGAAATAGACCTTTTTACTATTCTGAAATTTACGTAGATCCTGAAAATGAAAATAGAGTATTTTCTGTATTTACCTACGTGAACGTTTCGCAAGACGGCGGAAAAAACTTTGAACAATTAATGCCTGCATATCGTGCAGATAATGGAGTACACCCTGATCACCATGCATTTTGGATTCATCCAGATAACGGGCAGTTTATGATGGACGGTAATGATGGCGGATTAAACATTTCTAAAGATGGTGGAAAAACATGGCGCTTTGTAGGTAACCTTCCGGTTGCGCAATTTTATCATATTGCTACCGATAACGAATACCCTTATAATGTATACGGCGGTATGCAAGACAACGGTTCTTGGAGAGGTCCAGCTTATGTTTGGAAAGCTCAGGGAATACGTAATAGCTACTGGCAAGAAATTAGCTTCGGTGATGGTTTTGATGTTGTTCCCGATCCCGTAGATTCTAGATATGGATATACTATGAGTCAGCAAGGTTACGTACAACGTTTCGATCATGAAACAGGCGATAATTACATTGTACGCCCTACTCCACCAGATGCAACTACAGAACTACGTTTTAACTGGAACTCGGCTATTAGCCAAGATCCTTTCGACAACAGCACAATTTATTTTGGTAGTCAGTTTGTTCATAAAAGCATAGATAAGGGATTAACCTGGAAGGTAATTTCTCCGGATTTAACTACTAACGATTCAGAAAAACAAAAGCAAAGCGAAAGTGGCGGATTGTCTATGGATGCTACAGGTGCTGAAAACCACACCACCATATTAGTAATTGAACCATCTACCGTTGAAAAGGATATGCTTTGGTCTGGTTCTGATGATGGTCGTGTTCATTACACCCAAAACGGAGGTGGAACTTGGACAGAAGTAACTGGTAATATTAAAGGTTTACCAAAAGGAAGCTGGATTCCGCAAATAAAAGCATCTACACGTAATAAAGGTGAAGCGCTATTAATTGCTAATGATTACAGAAGATTCAATTACACACCATATGCATACCGCACAAAAGATTACGGTAAATCTTGGACAAGAATTGTGGATGCTACAGATGTAGAAAGCTATGCGCTATCTATTATCGAAGATCCAGAGAATCCTAACTTGGTGTTTTTAGGTACCGATGATGGTTTATATGTTTCTTTGAATGCAGGTGATAAATGGCAAAAATGGACAGAAGGTTTCCCAACGGTTTCCACTAAAGATTTAGCTATTCACCCAAGAGAACACGATTTAGTTATAGGTACTTTTGGTCGTGCGGCATGGGTATTAGATGATATTCGTCCGTTGCGTGCCTTAGCTTCAGATGCATCTATCCTTAATAAAGAAATAGAATTATTTACTCCGCCAACGGCATATCAAGCTTCATATCAACAACCAACGGGAAGTCGTTTTGGTGGTGATGGTCTTTATCAAGGAGAAAACAGAAAGTCTGGCGCAATGATTACCTATTATTTAAAAGAAGGTAAAAAAGAAGCCAAGAAAGAGAAGCCTTCTTCTAACGAAAAAGAAGATGATTCTGAGGAAAAATCAGAAGCAGTTGAATTAACTGGCGTACAAAAGAAAGATTCTGTTCAGTTCGATTTTTATGATGGTGAAAGATTAATTCGTACCTTAAAATACAAGACTCCAGAAAAAGCCGGATTCCACAGAATTTACTGGGGAATGGATGAAAAAGGAGCCGACAGACCTTCTAGAAAAGTACAAGTTAAAAAGAAAGAATCTGGCGGATTAGATGTGAAACCAGGTACTTATACGGTAAAAATGCTTTATGGTGAGTTAGAAGAGGAAACTAAGATTACAGTAAAATCAGATCCTCGCTTAGAAGTTTCTACTGCAGGTATCAATGAAGCGTATGCTAATGGAAAGGTATTAGAATCTTACATGCAAAAAGCAGCCGATGCTGTTCAGCAATTAGCAGAGAGTAAAGAAGCTGCTGTAAAATTGCAAAAAGACTTGAATAAGAAAGACAAGAAAATGTTCAAGGAGCAAATTGATGCATCTAAAAAAATAGTGAAGCAAATAGATTCTGTTACTGCACTATATTTAGGTAAAGTTGACAAAAGACAAGGTATTACTCGTAATAAAGAAATGACCGTAATGCAGCGGTTACAAATAGCACGTAGCTATGTAGGCTCACGTAAAGCTGGTATGACTGCTACAGAGAAGCAACTAATACAATTTGCAAAAGATGAAATAGAAAGTGCTTTAGATAAAACTAACACCTTCTTTTCTACAGATTGGAAATCATATAAAGCAACTATGGAGAGTCTTGAACTTTCTCCATTTAAAGAAGTAGATACATTTAGTTTGAAATAATTCTCATTTTAATAGGTATGCTTATTTAAAACATCAATTATGAAAAAACTGCTCGCTTGTTTTGCAATAGCCCTTATTTGGAGTTGTACAGAAAAAAAAGAAGTTCAAAAGGAAATAGAAATCACCAAAATACCGGATCAGTATACCATTAAACAAATGATGGATAATGAAGCTATTTCAGGTGGCAGTTTTTATCATGATAATTCTAAACTATTGGTTTCAAGCAATAGATCTGGTATATACAATATGTATACTGTTCCTGCTAATGGTGGTGAGTTTACACCAATAACTCAATCGGACAGTGCTTCTGTTTTTGCTATTTCATATTTTCCAAGAGATGAGCGAATGCTTTTTAGTATGGATGGTAATGGTGATGAAATATACCATATCTACATCCGCAATTTAAATGGTAGCCATACAGACCTTACACCAGCTAAAGGTGCTAGAGCTAGTTTTCATGGTTGGGCAGAAGACAACCAAAGTTTCTTTTTTACCTCTAACAAGCGAGATTCAAAATACATGGATTTGTATCAAATGGATTTTCTCAATTATTCGCCAAAACTAATTTATAAGAATAACGATGGTTACGATATTGGAAACCTTAGTAAAGACGAAAAATATCTAACGTTGAGTAAGTCTTTAAATACCAACGACTCTGACTTATACCTTTTAGACCTTGCTACAGAGAAGAAAATCAAGATTAATAAAACACAAAGTGCGAATAATAGTCAAGATTTTTCTCCCTCAGGTGACGAGCTATATTATACCACTGATGAAGGTAATGAGTTTTCATACCTCATGAAATATAACATTGCAACTGGCACTAGCGATACAGTGATAACCCGTGATTGGGATATTTTAGGTAGTTACTTTACCGAAAATGGAACTTACCTAGTTACCTATATCAATGAAGATGCAAAAAACACCATCGAAGTTATGGATGTAGCTACTATGGAAAATATTGATTTGCCGTCATTTGAATCTATGGCAATAACAAATGTAGATTTCTCTAAAGACGAAAAATGGATGCGTTTTTATGCAGGAGGTTCGCAAACCCCAAGTAACTTATATGTCTATAATCTAAAAACAAAAGAACAAAAGCAATTGACAGATGTTTTAAACCCTGAAATTAAAACCGAAGATCTTGTTACTGCAGAAGTTGTTCGCTACAAATCTTTTGACGGAGTTGAAATACCAGCTATTTATTACAAGCCACATCAAGCAAGTGCCGATGCAAAGGTACCAGCGTTGGTTTGGGTTCATGGCGGACCAGGTGGTCAGAGTCGTCAAAATTTTAGTTCATTTATTCAATATTTAACCAACCATGGTTACGCTGTTTTAGCAGTAAATAACAGAGGTAGTAGTGGCTACGGAAAAACATTCTTTCAAATGGATGACCTAAACCATGGTGACAAAGATTTGAAAGATTGTGTAGAAGGTAAAAATTGGCTTGCTTCTCAACCAGAAATAGATGCAGAAAAAATCGGAATCATAGGTGGTTCTTATGGTGGCTATATGACCATGGCTGCATTGACCTACACCCCAGAAGAGTTTGCCGTTGGTGTAAATCTTTTTGGCGTTACCAATTGGATCAGAACATTAAAGAGTATACCACCATGGTGGGAGTCTTTTAAAGATGCGCTTTATTTAGAGCTAGGTGATCCTTATAGTGCAGATTCTGTACGTTTAAAGGAGATATCACCCCTATTCCATACCGATAAAGTAACCAAGCCTTTAATTGTGTTACAAGGTTCTCAAGACCCTAGAGTATTACAAGTAGAATCTGATGAGATTGTAGCTGGTGTTAAAAAGAACGGTGTACCTGTCGAGTATGTGCTATTTGAAGATGAAGGACATGGTTTTGTTAAGAAGGAAAATCAAATTGAAGCCTATAGCCGAGTTTTAAAATTTTTAGATGTATATCTAAAGAAAGATAAAGGAACAGCTATTGAAGATGGCGCACTTATAAAGAATAATCCATAATTATAAATTGTAAATCAAGAATACGAAGAATGAGGAAAGTTATTACATTACTATTATTAACCACAACGATTTTAAGTACAAATGCCCAAAGTGAAATAACTGGCGAAGACGATTTCGGTAGTTGGTTCATGTATTTTGGAACCAACAAAATTGCCGATAAATGGAGTATACATACCGAAGCGCAATTTAGATATTATGAAATGGCTTCTAATTTCAATCAGTTGTTATTGAGAACAGGAGTAAATTATCATATTAATTCTGATGCAATTGTAACTCTTGGTTACGGCTTTATAGACACCGATCCTACTTTTAGAGAATTTGATATTCTTGGGGACGATGCCTTATTTGAAAATAATTCTATTTCAGAGCATCGTATTTTTGAGCAGTTCATTCTTAAGAACAAGGTGTGGGAATTTAAGTTTGAGCATCGCTATCGATTAGAGCAACGCTTTGTTCAAAATAATTTTACAGGTATTAGCAACACATTGCACAGAGCTAGGTATAGAATTCAAATGACCTTGCCCCTAACCGACATTTTCTTTTTAAATTTTTACGATGAAATTTTCATCAACTTACAGAATGATGCTTTTGGTCAAAACAGAGCATATGCCGCACTAGGTGTAAATGTTACTGATAATTTGAGCATGCAAGTAGGCTATTTGAAGAATCATTTTAGTGAAACCAACTTTGATCGTTTTCAAGTTGGGGTATTTTATAATACCGATTTGAGTGGTATTTTTGAAAAGAAGGAATAAAATAAAAATTACCTGTCTTTAATATAGTTACCAAGTTTATAATTGATTTCTGTTAAAATGAATTTGAAATGAGCAAAAGGTATAGCTATAAATATGTAACTTTATCACCAACCTTTAAACACAATTAAGATGAAAATATTTAAAATGCAATTAGCACTATTGGCAATATTAGTTGCTTTTAGTTGTAAAGAAGTAAAAAAAGAAGCTTCTGACGCCAAAGATGAAGTAGAAGAAATGATGGACGAGGCTAAAACCGAAATGAACGAACAGGAAACTGTAGTGAAGTTTATGTTAGAGCCTAAAAGTGACAGTAATGTAAAGGGTGAAGTAACCTTTACAGAGGAAGATGACGAAGTTAGTATGGTAGCTGTATTATCTGGACTTACAGAAGGAGAACATGCAATACATATTCACCAAACTGCAGATTGTACGGCAGCTGACGGATCTTCTGCTGGAGGACACTGGAACCCAACAAGTGAGCCACATGGTAAATGGGGTGCTTCTGAGGGATACCATAAAGGAGATATTGGAAACTTTACCGCAGATGCCGATGGTAATGCCAAAGTTGAATTTTCTACAGAAGAATGGTGTATTGGATGTGATGACGAAAACAAAAACATTTTAGGAAAAGGAGTAATTGTACACCAAGGTGTTGATGATTACACCTCTCAACCTAGTGGTGCTGCTGGTGCACGTGTTAGTTGTGCCGGTATTATTGAATAGGGTTAATAATATATTTTTTAAAAGCTGTTCTTAGAACAGCTTTTTTTATTTTTAACCGATTTAAAAAAGCACTCATGCAATTAGACTTATTGGTTGATCAATTTAAAAAGAAAGACCCCTCCGCATTCGAAAAATTATACGGAATGTATTCCGATAATATATGTGGTGTTATTAACACCATAGTAAAAAACGACGCATTATCTCAAGAGATTTGTCAAGACGTTTTTATTAAAATTTGGAACAACTGCGAAAGTTACAATTCTTCTAAAGGAAGATTTTTTACTTGGATATTGAACATCGCAAGAAATGCAGCTATCGACGAAATACGTAGTAGGTCGTATAAAAATGATAAAAAGAACCTTTCCGCAGATTACTTCGTAGGTATTTTACAGAACAGACAGGAAGAAGAAAGTTCTACTGTAGATACCAAAGGATTGAGAGATCTTGTTAAGAATTTAAAGGAAAAATGTGTTCAAATCATAGAACTGTTATACTTTAGAGGGTATACTCAAAAAGATGCCGCAGAAGAATTGGAAATTCCGATAGGTACTGTAAAAACAAGGAATAGGAGTTGCATTTCCCAATTAAGGGAGAATATGGAGGTTAAGTAGTATGGATGTAGAAAAATATATAACATCAGGAATTTTAGAGCTTTATATAGCTGGTACACTTTCAGATAAAGAAAATCTGGAAATTGCCAACTACACTAAAGAGTACCCAGAAATTCAGAAAGAGATAGAAGCGATTGAGGCTTCAATATTAGAATTATCAAGAAAAGCATCGCCAGGATATAACTATTCGTTCAAATCATTGATGGATAGAATAAATAGCGAGGTTAAAGTAATTTCTATCAACGAAAAACGAGGCTATCCACTATCATCTTATATTGGTTTGGCGGCATCAGTTTTACTAGCAATTGGTATATTTTGGATGTATCAGCAAAATCAAGATTTAAAATCAGAAATTCAGGTTGTTGAAAAAGAGAATATTGATTTAGAACAGCAAATTGCAGACACGGATTCTTCTTTGGAACAAACTCAAGATTTATTGAATACGCTTCGTGATAAAAATATTAATGTAATTACGTTGGGCGGACAAGATATTTCGCCAACATCATACGCAAAAGCATATTGGAACAAGGAAGATGAAAAGGTATTTATAGATGCCAAAGGTTTACCTGAACCTCCAGATGGTTTTGTATATCAAGTGTGGTCTTTAAAACTTTCGCCGCTTACCCCTACCAGTATGGGTCTGCTTGAAGATTTTTCCACAGATGAAAACAAAGTATTCGCACTTAACAACCCTAATGAGTCTGAAGCATTCGGTATAACATTAGAACCGGCGGGTGGTAGTGAATCGCCAACATTAGAACAACTCTACACACTTGGTGTAGTATCAGCTTCTTAACTAATTAAAATTTAAAGTATAAATGGGCAGTTTTTAAAAACTGCCCATTTTTTTTATTATTTTTCGCCCATAGATTTAAAGAAACTTTTCGGAACTGTTTTAACCTTGTTAGGTATTGGCGGACTTGTTTACACTGCAATTTTATTTGGAAATAGTACAGGTACCACAAAACAACTTATTGTATATGATGTATTAGGTGCTATCTTTTTCTTTTCTGGAATTGGACTTATTAGAAACACCAGTAAGAGTTAGTATTCGATAACCTTTATAATTACCGGTCTTTTTTTACACGATGCAGACTTAAACTTTTAACCAACCATTTTGGCAAAGTCTTATTTGGGTTTCTATTTTTAAGATTTAAAAATAACCCCAAGGACTTTAAAATGGGAACTTTATGGGTTTCTACCAATTCTATTAAGGTACCATCTGGGTCTTCCATATAACTGAAATGACCAGCAGCATCGCCCATATCAAAACTGTTTGCACTATCTACTGTGAATGAGTGATTATTTTTCTTTGCTTTTTCTCTTATGGAGCACATACCCGAAACATCAAAACACAGGTGTATGTATCCTAAATCTCCCCAAAGGCGATTTTCAAAAATCTTAACTGGAGTACTATCTAATACTTGAATAAGTTCTAATTGTGTAGGTCCCAATAAATCTCCGAAACCACCGACCAGCTTACGTTCTTGTTTTATAACAACCCTTCTAAATCTGCCTTTAGTAGTATCTTTGAAAGCTTCGATATTATCATATTCAAGAATAGAATAATCTAACATAGTCCTGTAAAACTGTAATGAGCTTTCCATATTACTGACACCAATTACAGCACCTAGCACCCCCCCATTCTTAGATGGTTGTTTACAAAAAACATAATGATCTTCAACCATTTGCACCCTATTACCAAAAGGATCGGTAAAGTAAAAGTTAGGGCAAAAAACATTATCGATTTCTGTAAGATCAGCAACTTGTAATTCTTTTAAATAGGCTTGCATTTCCTTTAGATTTTTACATCTTATTTTCATTGCATAAATACCCAAATCTCCAAATTCAACAGGACCCCTAGGCGCACTTGGTTTTCGGTCTTTAAATTGCCAAATCTCCAATCCGCCGCCACCAATCATATTCAAGGATAAATAAGCTATCCGTTTTTCTGTTTTCCCATTAGTATACTGGGTCATTAAAGATGCAACTGCCTCATCTTCAAACAACAAAATATTAAAATCTAAATGTTTTCTATACCAATTAAATACTTTTTTGACATCGCTAACACCAATACCAATTTGCTGAATTCCATTAATAATCTCAACCATTGTATGGGGTGCGTATCAACTTGTTATGAAGTGTTTTTAGTTTATTACCTGGATAACCAAATTTGAATAATACCACTAATAGAAAATTTGATAGGTTAACCCTCAAATATGAATTGCTCTCATATTTACGAGCAGATACGACCAAGTCATTCTTTACGATAGTATATGGTATGTTCTGTTTCTTCATTCTACTGAAGAATTCAAAATCTTCCATTAAGACTTGCTCTACGTTGAATCTTCCTAGTTTTTCAAAAACATCTTTCTTAATAAAAAGACATTGATCTCCACCACCAGTAAACAAGCCGTCTTTTGCCGTAAAGGATGCATTTACTCGTAAATACCAGGTATCCTTATCGAAGCGATATGTAAAAAATCCAGCTTCGTATCCGTTTTTAAAGCTGTACATAATATCATCTATAAACTCCGCTGGTGGTACAACATCGGCATGTAAAAAAACCAATGTATCTCCCAAAGCAGCTTGTGACGCCTCGTTCATTTGTGCAGCCCTTCCCTTATTTTTACAGTGTAATACCTTTACTTTTTGACTACATTCTAACATGTCGATAGTATCCGTATTACCAGGAGAAACTGCAACTATAATTTCTAAGAGCTTTTCATGCTCAATAAAACAAGCGACTTTAAAGAGTCGCTGTAAGTTATCAAATTCGTTATGGGCTGGTATTATAATACTTATCATGGCAATAACTAAAGTATATTTATTAAAAAGTAAAAACAACACTTAAGTAGTATCTAGTTTTAGGCCTTACTTACGCAAATTGAGGAAAATAGTTTTAAATCTATCCTAAATCTTTTAAAATAAAATAATGTAATCAATTAAATAAAAGTACGACCAATATTTCATGAACCTTTTGACTATAATTACGTAGCTATTGGTAACCTAAAATAATACTATGAAACTTAAATTATATTTTCTTGCTACTTTATTTGCTTTGTCTTGCACTGCAAAAACTGGTCTTCAAGCACAAGCAGAAACTGCTAACAAAACAGATTTCAATGAGTTATCCGAATTGTTTCTAAAACGAATTATTGATAATAAAGATACGCAAGAAATACAAGATATTTTAGCTAACACATCTATTAAGGAATTAGATAGCGCCCTAGATACTAATGATAAGCGTTTAGCTTTTTGGTTAAACATTTATAATGGCTACATACAGGTGATTTTGCAAAAAAATCCGGAATTGTACGATGATCGTGGTAGCTTTTTCAAATTAGAGCAAATTAAAATTGCCGGTGAAATGGTTTCATTTGCTAAAATAGAACATGGATTAATTAGAAAATCACAATGGGAATATGGTTTAGGTTATATACGTAAATGGTTCCCAGGTAAATTTGAACGCAAATTACGTGTAAACAAACCTGTCTTTAACGTACACTTTGCTTTAAACTGCGGTGCCAAAGATTGCCCGCCAGTTGCTATATATGAATGGGAACGCCTACCTGAACAATTAAAAATAGGTACAAAAAGACTTTTAGAAAAAACCAGTGAATATAATAGTGAAACCAATGTGGTTAAGATTACTTCATTGTTTAGTTGGTTTAGAGGTGATTTTGGAGGAAAAGGCGGTATCAAGAAAATCTTGAAAGAAAACGAGATAATACCTTCAACTAAAGGTGTAGACATTGAATACACCAATTACGATTGGACATTATATCTAGATAATTTTATTGAACTATAAACCGATAAGCCTTATGCATTTGCTATACCTAAAAGCAAGTGCATAAGGTTTATTTAATATTTGATTCTCTTATTTAGTTCTTTTTACCATGATTAAGATGTAGAATGGTAAATTTGCACCCGAAATAGATTTATTCTACTCTATGAAGGTTGGCTTTGGTTTCCTTAAAAAATTCTTTATTGCGCTATTTATCCTATTAGGCATTTTAGCTGCCTCTAAATTGGATGAGCTTAAATTTTCATTTGATTTTAGTCAATTCTTCCCTGAAGAAGATCCAGATTTAGCCTTTTACGATAGTTATGTAGAAGAATTTGGAACGGATGACAATTTCCTGTTAATTGCCGTTAAGAACGACCCTGACGTATTTCAGCAAGATTTCCTCTCTAGATTCCAGGCATTTTCTGCGGAAAGTAAAGGTTTTGAGCATGTTCTAGAAAGTAGCTCTTTAACCTCACTCTCCTACCCGCTTAAAACATCTTTTGGTTATACTACGCTGCCTATTATTCATATTGAAGATTCCACCCAATACCAGAAAGACTGGAAAAAAATCCAAGAAGACTCCCTTTTCATTAATGTACTTGTAGACGAAAAAAGAAAGTCCCTTGTATTAGCACTACAAACCGAAGACAACTTAGATTACAAACAGTCAGAACTTCTATTAAACAGTATAAGGGCATCATTAAAAGAGCATAATTTGCCAGATTATCATATTCTGGGTAGAGCTTTTTTTTATGAAGCGATTGTTGAAATGCAGAAGAGCGAAGTACTTACCACCACTATAGTAGCGTTTATTCTAGTTTTTATAATTCTCTTATTAGTGTATAAAAGTATGCCGGTGGTATTGATTTCTGTAGTCTCTATAGCCACGTCACTTTTGCTTTTTATGGGATTGTTAGGTTGGCTAGGAAAAGAATTAAACGCAATGGCTGCATTTTACCCAGTGCTCATGCTCATAGTAGGCACTTCTGATGTTATTCACCTTACCGATAGTTATATTCGAAAGTTACATAGTGGTACGTTACGGTACCAGGCTATAAAATCATCTTTAAAAGAAGTAGGTATGACTACTCTACTTACTTCTATAACTACTGCGGTTGGTTTTGTCACCTTGCTTTCCTCTAGATTAGTTAGTATTCAAGAATTTGGAATAAACGCCGCTATCGGGGTCCTTGTGGCTTATATCACCGTTATTCTTTTTACTGGATCGTTACTTATAAGCATACCAGAAAAATTGTTGACTGGACGTAGAACTATTTCTGAAAATTGGGTCAATTACCTTTTAAAAATAAATACGTTCACCAAAAACTATCCAAAGTCTATAATTGTTGGTACAGTAGTATTTACATTTCTATGTATTGTAGGGATAAACATGGTGCAAACCAATCAAGAATTAAAGAATACGTTACCTTCTGATAGTAAAATAGCTCAAGATTTCGATTATTTCCAATCCAATTACTCCGGATTTAGACCTTTAGAAATAGCTGTAATGAGTACAGATGGCAATAAGGTAACCGATTTTAAAGTTGCCCAAGAAATCGAAAAATTACTTACCTATCTAAAAACATTTAAAAGCATTGGTAACGTACAATCTGCCAACCTACCTTATAAAATCTTCAATAAGGCAAACAACTTAAATCGCGCTGCATATTTTACGCTACCTAGCGATGAGAAAACCTTTTTAAAATACCAAAAAGACACGCGTAAGCTAGCTCGTAAACAATTAGCTAAATTTGTTAATACCAATGAAACTATTGCCCGCATTAATGGAAGGCTGCAAGACATTGGTACCGATAATTTAAAAGTTATTTACAGTGAAATTGATAATTTTTCGAAAACGAAATTAGATACCTCTCTCGTTTCTATAAAAGTGACCGGTAAAAGTATCTTGTTAGATAAAAACTCTGAATACATTAGAAGTAGCCTATTAGAAGGACTTCTTTACGGATTATTAGTAATCGGGGTAATTATGGCTTTTGTTTTTAGAGACATTAAGATCTTTTTGATTTCTCTTGTTCCAAATATTCTACCTATTCTATTTGCCGGTGGTATGTTAGGCTTCTTAGGTATTCCTCTTGAAGCTTCTTTATCTGTGGTTTTTGCTATTGTATTTGGTATCGCAGTTGATGATACGATTCACTTTTTAGGAAAGTATAAATTAGGAATTACGCAAGGTTTAGATAAAGAGGCTGCGCTTGAGAAAACTTTTGCCCAAACCGGAAGAGCATTGGTCATCACCACTATTATTCTATTCTTTGGATTTATGGTGATGTTATTTTCAATTCATCAACCTAGTGTTACCATCGGGTTGATAATTAGCGTAACCTTAGTAACAGCGCTAATACTAGACTTGCTGTTATTACCTGTACTACTAAGAAAATTACTTTAGATAGAACTGTTAGTTCGGTGAAGCGTTTTTTGTAATGATCTGTGGGCAAAAATTGTTTTGCCAACCAATAAAATCATTAAACTTATCCATAATGTAAAGAGTAGGTATTCCATAACACTAATTGGTTTTGTATTAACTTTTAGTTCTTTTATTTAAGATGCTAGGGCACTTTAAATGTATTTGGTCGATAAATATAAGTATTTCATCTATGTAACTCTTAAAAAAATCTTAATTTTCGACGAAATACGTAATAATAACAACGCCACGACTTTAAACCGTGGCGTTGAAAAAAAAACAATCCAACCTAAAACAAACATGAAATGAAAATAATTGGGCAATCAATTACAAATCATGGACTTGCTTTTCCATACCGGGACCTAATTCATATATAGCCCCTATTAATTCTCCTTTTAATTCTTTAACTCTTTCAGCTTTACCATTTGCCTTGTAAACCTCTGCCGCTTGATATAGTAATGCAGGTTCAAATGTTTTCCCATATACATAGGTATTCATAACTTCCAAAGCTTTCTCCTTATCACCATTTTTTAATAGACTATAACCTAGCCAGCTATATGACTCTGGTGTAGGTCTATTATCTACCTCTCTTTGCGCCAATATTAGAGCACTATCATATTGTTTTGTTTCACCTATATACAACCCCAGGTTATATGCATTGTACATATCTCCATAAGCTTCATTCTTTACTCTGGTAAAGTATTCATCTAAATTTCTGGTCCTCACCAAGTCATTACCGATATAGTCCGCTATTTCTGCTTTTAACAAGAAATAATCTGGAGCACTATAAGTTTTGGTCACAGAATCTAAAATGCGAATAGCTTCTAAAGAATTCTTATCATTAGAAAAAACGATCCAAGCAATACCCTTTTTAGCATAAGCGTTATTATTATCAATCTCTAGAGCTTTTAAATAGTGATTGTATGAATCTTGAATTCTACCAGCATGCCCATAATAATCAGCCAAATTGGTATAGCTCCATAGCATTAAATCTTTACTTTTAGACAACTCGGCTTTTTCTCTTGCCTTTTCCATAAAGTTTATGGTCGTATCTAAATCTCCTTTATAATCGTTCCATTTAGCCAAACGAATCATATAACCAAAATCTGACATATTCTTTAAACTATCTAAATGCTGTTCTGCTATCTGATAATTGCCTAATTCCATATGCACATCAAAGAACAAACTTTGGTTTTCATTGAAATCTCCGCCTATTTCTGCAGCGGAATCTGCTAATTGTAACGCTTCTTTAAAACGATGCTGAGAGATATAATTTCTGGCTAGAGATCTGTAAAAACCAGGTTTTCCAATATTTGCAATATCTACTGCTTTCTTTAAACTCTTTTCTGCTTTTTTTAGAAATTTAATGTCTCCTGTTTGTTGAAAATAGCGGTTGTATTCGCCGCCCACCACTCCAAAACTGGTAAGCTGCATACTATCTGCTCTTATTTTCGAATTCCAGAGGTCAAAGTATTTTGAGGTCGTTTCAATTTCGTTCGACACTAAATATTTGTCGTAATCTTTTTTATGAGCAACTGCGTCTTGATTCTTTGTACCACAAGATGATACCAGTATCACTACTATTAAAAGCTTAATTAATTTCATAAGGTTTGTTTTAATGTGGATCGTTTAAAATAAGGGGAGTTTTTCAACTCCCCTTCCCTTCTTTTTCATAAACAATTTAGGGTTGTACCTGTCTTATTTACCACTACCGGTAAATAAAATGAAGGCAACTTTTTATTCTGGTGCCCCCAAATATGGGAACGTAGTACCTACAGTAGCGGTTAGCCCAACGCCATCTGAAGTTAATCTTGGTAAATCTGCAACACCATCACCATCAGTATCTTGACCGCTAAATCTAGCGCCATCACCGCCACCGAATAATAATATTAAGGATACATCAATAACATCATCTTGAGGTGTTCTACCTGTTAAACCAATAGCACCTTCATAGTTTGGTGCACCACTACCACCATTAAAGTAAGTAGTTGGTAAATTTGGTGCTACTTCTAAAACATCATTAGATAAAACTGTAGTTAAAACAGTAGCAGAAACAGGATTGTTAGTAAACCCATCATCCATAGGTCCGTTTAAAATATCACCTAGAATATTAGGCTCAAAATTTACGGCTGCAGGATCTGCTCCTAAAATAGTAGCATAAACATCGTGGTATGCCTCTAACCTTGCTTCAAAAGCAGCTTGAAAATTAGCCTGCATTTCTGAAGGAATAGACATGTTATGAGAGTTTTTAGTATCTCCATCTGCACTTAAAACAGTATTGATACCTGGTCTACCCATAAAATCAACTTGAGCAAATGTTCCTGTAAAATCCGGACCTTCTGGCACCATACCTTCTTCACAAGGTGTACAAGTACCACCACAATCAACTCCAGTTTCATCACCGTTCATTATACCATCATCACATGTTGGTGTAATTACAATTGGTGTATTGTCATCATCATCGCTACAAGAAGCCAAAGCTGCTACTGCCAAAAGAGACAAAAACGTATATTTTATATTTTTATATTTCATCGTTATATTTTTTATAAGGTTATTATTGTTTAACATTTGTAGTTACCCATGTTTTGTAAACCGGTAATTCCAAAACATTAACTGCTGTAGTTTCTCCTAAAAGACTATTTGGTATTTCAATAACGATTGACATTGTATTGGCACCATCAAAAGTATCAACCGCAGTATCATCATCATCAGCTGTAGAATTTGGATCGCCCGCTGCTTTAAAACCTAAAGGAGCTTCACCGCCAATTACCGCATTGAATTGAAAAAAGTCAAAGAAGAATGCATCTTGTCTTGGACCTGCAAATAAAGAAACACCATTTGCAGTAGTTTCTACGATGGCAGTTTCAGCAGAAATATCTACCGATCCTAATGGAGCATCTACCATAACTGAACCATTCAATCCTGTTTCACCTGGCGCAACTGGACCAAAGAAATACATTTTACCATCTCTTGGTATAGCTTGGATCACTAAATCTTCAACCAAATCGCCATCACTGTCGATATTGATTTCCATTAATACATTCTCATCGAACGTACCATAAGCCAAATCTGGCAGTACATTAGATTGAAGGTCTACCGCAAAAACGGTATTGTCTGAACCCAATGTTGGTTCAAACGCATAAAAGTCGGCAATGTCTGCCGAAGTTCCCATTGTGTCTGGCGCATCAATATGATCTGCCGCAACTAAAAGAACTCCTACTAAGGCTAATGCCCCAAGTCCCATAAATAATTTTGATTTTTTCATTATCCTATTTTTTTTAGATTAGAATCACCTTTACTTACGAGATAAAAAACAGAAGGTTCATTTTTTCTTAAAAAAAATTAAAAATTTTTTTCATCCCATTACATAAGAACTGCGCATATTCCTTTCTATAGCGTAGATGTAACATTTTTTAAATAAGTATGAAGTAATAATTAGCTAACTTTGCGCTGTTAAATTATTAAGATATGAACCCGTCTTCCTCTGGTTGGATTGAGAAATATGGTTCGGTTGTTCAAAAACACCAAGACACTTTCCCAAATTTTGAAACTTTATATGGGACACTTAAAAAAAGTGGCTTTGTATATGGTCTAAATTCTAGCATTCCAGATTTTATTGAATTAGAGCATTCATTATCTGAAGACGAAAAGGCTAAGATTAATCTATTACATGCGCTATTCTTTACCTACCGTACAAAAGGAGGTGATGATTATTCTGAATTTATTGAACAGGTATTTAAGTTTTATGAAATTCTAAAAATTAATCGTGCCGGTTTTTTTGATAAATGGTTTACAGGAAACAAAACCTCAGCGAAGTTAGAGAAGCTGATGACCTCAAGAATCTATATTGAAGACAATATAATCAGCAAAACTTTTAATAGTCTTATTACCAATTCTCTACTCTTTATAGATGTTCTACTTTTTAAGCATTTTTTAAATGATCATAAAAATCTAAAGGAAAAAGCAGCGGAAATTGAATATTTAGCCATTAATATAACTTACCACGCACTTAGTTCTAAAGCGTTAGATAGAAAGGATAACAAACTTTCGCAATTGTTGGCTTCTTCTCTAACTTATATAACCTGTGCGGAAAACAAATTTGATGGCTCTTATCGAGAAAGACTATTAAGGAATAAAGTAAACTGGGAGAATCGTTACCTATTAGATATGGCTTGCCTTACGGTTTGGGAAGATCATTCTTTAGACTATACAGAGTCTGAGTTTATATTTGGAATAGGAAAAGATTTAGGATTTGAAGATGCCATAATTTCAAAATCTATTACAGATGTTACCGAGTTCTTTAATTTGAATGTGCACATTATACCTTATTTAAAGGAAAAGAACCTCGCCAAACAATTTTACGACAGTATGGGTAAAATTGTAAAGAAATTAATTCTACGTAACAGTAAACGATTACATAAAGAGCTTTCGCAAAGTGCCGAATTAGTTGGGCTGTTATCTAAATCTACGGTGCGTGACTTAAGTGATGAGGAAAAGAAAAAGGTTCAGAATCAACTTTTAGATATTTTTAAAAGTATTCCTTCCTTAGCTATTTTCATTTTACCTGGTGGCGCCATATTACTACCTATCTTCATAAAGCTAATTCCAAAATTGCTTCCTTCTGCCTTTGACGAAAATAGAATCGATACATATGAAATCTTAGATAAAAAGAAGTCTAAATCTTAAATTTATAGGTTTTTATAGTAATTACTCTAACCAAAGCTTAAAATCTTTTACCTTTTCTCTACTTACAATAATTTCACAATCTGGATTATTTTTTAATTTAATCTGTAGTCTAGAGTTCGTGTAAGAAATGATATCCTTTATGTGTTCAATATTCACAAAGAACTTTCTGCTTACCCTAAAGAATACCTGTGGTTTTAATTCATCTTCCAGCTGTTCTAATGTTGTATCCAATAAATAATTACGCCCGTCTTTGGTAGCTGCATAGGTACCTTTATTTTCACTAAAGAAACACTCCACATCTTCTGCGTTGATAATTTTTAAGTGCTGACCAACCTTAGCGGTAAAACGCTTTTTATATTCCCGCTCTAACGGATTTACTAATAACTTTTTTATATCCTCAAAATCTAAAGCAATTTTATTAGGCTCACTAATGGTTTTAAATCGTTTGCGATATTTAATAACGGCTTGTTCTAAATCTTCGTCATCTATTGGTTTTAATAAATAGTCAATACTATTAAGTTTAAATGCCTTCAAAGCATATTCATCGAATGCAGTAGTAAATATGATTGCACTGTGTACTTCTATAACATCAAAAATCTCAAAAGAAAGTCCGTCAGATAACTGAATGTCTAAAAATATTAAATCTGGGTGCTCATTGTTTTGAAACCAATCTATAGCCTCTTCTACAGAATGTAGCATAGTTGAAACGGTTAAATCTAAACTTTCTAACATTCTACCAAGCCTACGTGCTGCTGGTTTTTCGTCTTCAATAATTATAGTCTTCATGATCTATATTTATGGTTAAATAGAATTGTATGCTTTAATCGTTATATGAATTTATGTATTTCTGAATTTCACGTTCTTCCCATTTCTTCATGTACCATGAAATATTACCAAATACAATAATTCCATGAACAACCAGTATAAGCCCCCAAACAATAGTGGTACCGTAAACATTCCAGTTTATCCAATCTAAAAATTCAGGATTACCTAATGCATTTTCATTCACCAAAATGAAAACGAACTTATGTCTCAAGAAGTACAAAATGATATTTATTATTAGAAAAACTAATGTGTGATTATAGAAACGCTTGATACTCTCCACTTTTGTTTTTGCTCGCTCATATTTAGACAACCTATTGTAATCTTCATTTACATGGTTATTGTTTAATTGATTGATATCCATGTTATCTATATTTTTCAAATTCACGTTTATCTTCCTCAATGTATTTATTTATTTGGCGAGATTCCCAGTCATTACCTAAAAACGGAATGAAATTAAAAACTTTGACCGCATGAAAAACCAATCCTATTCCCCAGAAAAAAGGCGTTAAAAAGGTACCAAAATTAACTAATGCTTCATATAGTGATTCCCCTTCCCATATTCTTATAATTACATTCATGGTAACTATAAAAATATTTACCAAAATGTAAACGGTTAAATGAATATAAAAACCTTTTAAGTCTTTTACCTTCTTTACAGCCTTTGCTAGTTTATCTATATTACCTATCGTTGAAACATTCATATTATCTAAATTTATTAGCATCTCTTTCTTCCTCTTCTACATATTTACTAATCTGGCGCTGTTCCCAGTCTTTACTAAAAAAAGGACTGTAGCCAAATACTTTAGCTGCATGAAATGCCAAACCTATTCCCCAGAAAAACGGAGTAGAAAATGTACCGAAGTTAAATAGTGCTTCTGAAAATGAAGCTCCGCTAGACATTATTCCCATTACGGTAACTGTCATTAGAAACAGGTTCACAAGTAAGTAAACAAGTAAGTGAATATAAAACCCTTTCAATTCTTTAACCTTCTTTTCGGCTCTAGCTAATTTATCTGATTGTTCAAATTCGTTTAGTTCCATCTTTGTGTGTTTTCTTCTTGTCTTAAAAACTCTTGTGTTTTTCTTTCTTCCCAGTCTCTACCCATAAACGGATTCAAGTTAAAGATTTTATTTGCTTTTAAAAGTAAGCTAATACTTAAACCGAATACTACCCAAAGAAACCAAGCATATCTCCATTCATTTAAATAATAATTAATTCCTGCTACAATTACTATTGTAACAATCGCGGAAATTACTTTTCCATAAAATTCTTTAATTTCTTCAACTTTTTCTTTTGCTCTAGTATATTTTGTGTCTTCCATGATCTTTAGTCCTTTAGGTTATGATTCTTGCATAAATTCTTTAATCTTTCTTTCTTCCCATTCCTTTCCAAAAAGCGGATTATATCCGTAGGCATAAAGACCGTTAATTACCAATCCAAAACCCCAACCAAGTGCCGGAAAAATTGCCCAAGGAAAACTTGTCGTTGTATAATTGATATATGCTAGAATTGGAATTACAATACAATATGCTAGTAAATTGCCGTAAAATCCTTTTATGGCTTGTACTTTTTCTTTTGCCTTTTGATATTTGTAATTCTGATCATTTGCGAAATTTGACTCCATCTTTATAAATTTTTAGGTGATTATATATTCCTATACTTCAAATCTCGACAGATACCCTCAGTTTTGAAAAAATGAAATACCGAGTTGTAATTTTTGATGGCTGAATTGTTCTTTGTAGTGATTTTAAAGCTAAATCGAGTGTTTTAAAGTGAAGAATGAGCTGCTAGAAGTTCATATCAATATGCATAGATAGGTAAGATCACAACATTTGTATTCGGAAATATAGCTGTACAAAAAGTGCTAGATAAATTAGAACTTATCATCCTCCATAAATTGTCTTATTTTCTTTTCTTCCCAACCCTTCCCAAATAGTGGGTTTAAGCCATATGCTTTTAGCCCATGGGCAATTAAACCTATACCCCAACCAATTGCAGGGAATATAACCCAGACAAAACTAGTAGTGGTAAAATTTATATAGGCAAGTACAGGAATGACAATACAGTACGAGGTAAGGTTGCCATAGAACCCTTTAATAAGTTCTACCCTTTCTTTGGCTTTCTCGTAACGTTTAGCATTAATATGAGAATCTTGGGTTTCTCTAAAGGCAATTTCATTGGTCAGCATAGGTAAGCGAACCTTAAATTCTTTAGCAGTCTTAAAAATCTGCATTTCCTTTTTGGTAAGTATAGCATATCGCTGACGAATGTTTTGCAGCCCTACACCACTACTCTTTTTAACTACCTGCTTTTCTTGTAGGTTGTTGGTAACGTACAAATAATCATCTTCCTCATATATTTTAATATGTAATGGTTTTGAGGAAGTTACCACATTGTGCTTAACCGCATTCTCCAATAATAATTGAAGGGACAATGGTACTATTTTAGTCTCAGGATTTATTGCTTTATCTGGAATTTCAAAAATTATACTGTCTTCAAATCGCATTTTTAATAAGCGCACGTAGGTTCTGGCAAAATTCAATTCTTCATCTACAGAAATAAGATTTTTACTCTTCTGTTCTAAAACATATCTATATACTTTAGAAAGCGATGTTGTGAATTTTTGCGCCTGTAACGGGTCCTCTTCTATTAAACTTGTTAGCACATTTAAACTATTAAAAAGAAAATGTGGATCTAACTGGTTTTTTAAAGCATCAAACCTTGCAGATGCAGAACCTGCTATTATCTTTTGCTCCTGTACCTTCGTATCTTGTAATGCTTTGTAGAAATAGAATGCATGTAAAAACAGTGAAACGATAAGGGTAATCCCTAAAGCAATTATGTAGTATTCCGATTTTTCAGTTGCTATGAACTTACTAAAATCTTTACCAAACATTATAACCTCTGTAAACCACCTTACGACACCAAATGCCATTACCGTTAGAATAATGGAACCTATAGCACCATACCACAGACGTTTTTTAGTCTGCTTTTCCCAACTATATATTTTCGATATATACTCATTGTAATATGCGTTTACACATGTGAGTACAAAAGAATAAATAAAGCTTACTCCAGCAAATTGCAGCTCTCTATATAATGTGATATTCTCCCAATCAGAAAAAAGCAAGCGAACAATTACCATAACCACCGTAATGATGATACTTGCCCTAAAAACCTTAAAAAAACTACCCATATGCTTAAAGCTATTATTAATTGCTTTCTATTCTTTAAAATTAGGGATTTCCTTTTAGAACTATAGTTTCTCTACATAAGGCATCCACTTATTTGACAAACTTGGTAGTATTAGTGCGGAAATAAAAAAATTATAGCTTCAAGTATCAAATAAGCCTTCTGAACTGTAATTTAAAGTTGAGATATAGATGGGTTGGAATCTAACTTGTAAACGTGAAATTTGGTAATTTGATAATTTCACCTCCTTTTTCTGCAGACTCATGCGATAATATACCCACACAGGTGATATTAGCAGATTGTTTTGCATTCGGGTATGGCGATGTGCCTGATACCAAACCATCTACAAAGGCATGTACTAAATGTGGGTGTGAGCCACCGTGACCAGCACCTTGGGTAAATGACAAATGTTGATTATCACCTTCATCATATACTCCTTTCGTTGTAAACGGTTGAATCTCTTTTGGTAATAACTTTGCAAAATCAGGACTCTCAACTTCTTCCGGAATTTCTGGTTCTGATTTCTTCGCTGTATGCACCACTAAAGGCTTACCTTCTATCAACGGCCATTCTACCGATTTTTTTGAACCGTATACTTCAAAACTTTCTCTGTATTGTCGGGCTACATCAAATAGTGAACGATATACTTGTGCGCTCAAATCAGAATTTCTGAATTTTATATGAGTGGTTTCAACAGCGTAGGATGAGTTGTATTCCTTAATCAATTCTTCACGTATGGTACCCGAACCAAAACAGGAAACATATTCCGCTTCATCTCTTGTTAAACCAAGTACAGGGCCAACACAATGTGTTGCATAATGCATTGGTGGCAAACCAGGCCAGTAATTTGGCCATCCGTCCATATCTTGCTGATGGCTTGCCTTTAAAAATTGAACCTTGCCCAATTCTCCATTATCGTATAGCTCTTTCATATACAAGAATTCTCTTGCATACACCACGGTCTCCATCATCATATAGGTGAGTCCCGTGGTTTGGGTAAGCTCTACAATTTGCCTGCATTCATCTACCGTTGTTGCCATAGGTACGGTACACGCAACGTGTTTACCTGCTTTTAAAGCTTGTATCGATTGCTCGCCATGATTAGGAATTGGCGTATTGATATGGACCGCATCAATTTCATTATCATTTAATAACTCTTCATACGATGTAAATCTTTTTGCAATACCGAACGCATCTGCAATCTCATTTAATTTTTCTTCGTTACGTTGGCAAACCGCAACCAATTCTGCATTGGGATGTTTCTTATATATAGGAATGAACTCTGCTCCAAAACCGAGTCCTACAATAGCTATTCTTATTTTCTTCTCGCTCATTATGTACGTCTTAATCGTTAAACGTTTGTTTTAAAAATTTCAATCCTTGTTTGGCAAATTCATCTTGACTTTTGGCCATGGTTTTCCATATACAAACAGCGGCTGCCAATTCTTTAATTTCTGGAGTAAAACTCTCTATAACCAATCCGCCACTATAGTTGATATCAGATAGTCCTAATTTGAAATCGTTCCAAGGTGTAAGTCCGGTACCGGGCACTCCCCTATGGTTTTCAGATACCTGAACATGAATTAATTTATTACCTACAGTTTTTATAGCTTCCCTAATATTTCTTTCTTCAATCGTCATGTGAAAACTATCTAATAATACCCGAGCCGATGCATGATTGATATCCGTAACTAATCGCATAATATCATCAACATTATTGATCATGTCAGATTCAAACCTGTTTAATGGTTCTAATGCAATCGCAAGATCATGACCATCTGCCATAATACATACTTTCTGCAAGTTGGTAACGGCCAAGTCCCATTCTACCTTTCGCTGTTCGGTTGCTACCATGCGTGCTTTACCCACCGCAGAATACATTGGTCCAGCAAAGAAATCTACCTCTAGAACATTACATAATTCAAAGCATTCCTCTAAATAATCGAAACACTGCCGGTGTACTTTTGGGTCTTCGTGTGTTAAATCTTTTGTAGGACCGAATGCTCCACAAACAGAAACTTTCAATCCATTATCTAACAGGGCTTTTTTAACTTCTTTTGCATCTATAATATGCGTGTCTTCTACAGGAATTTCAACAAGGTCATACCCCAGCTCCTTGATTTTCGGAAAAAGCTTGATACTACTTGTAGAAAAAGGCGATTGCCATAACCACGTGCTAACCCCAAAATCTATCTTATTTTTCATTTTCTCTTTTGCTAACTAATCGACACATTATTTTACAATCATCACCCCTTGCATAATTCTCCAATGCCCCGGAAACGTACATATAAACGGATATTCACCCGGAGTCGTTGGTGCTTTAAATTTTAACGAATAGGTTTCATCGGGATTTAAAATTGGTGTAGCAAAAAGTACATCGCTCATTTGCGGCACATAATTACGCTCTGCTGCATTAGGGTCTGCTGCCATTTTATCGGCTGCCGCACCTACAAGTTCCTTTTTACCTGGCTTGGTGATTACCAAATTGTGCTGCATAAAATCTGGATTTTCTAAAACCAATGCTACTTGTTCCCCTGCTTTTACATCAAACTTGGTGACATCGAATTTCATTTCATTGGTGATGGTTTTTATGGTAATTACTTTTACATTGGTAACTTCTTCTGAGTCTTCTGCTGTTAATGCTTTAGCATCTGCACCATAATATTTCATTAAAAGTGTAGCTATATCTGTGTTGCTATAGGTTTTGGCAACTTGATTTGTATAATTTTTTTCTACTTTGTATTTCCAATGTCCATGTATTCTAATCATTTCTTCTCCAGATTGTAAATACAATCGCCAAAAATCTCCATAAATTCCACCTTCACCACCATTATCTTCTACTCTAACAGCAATGGTATTTTTACCGGGCTTTAAAACTCCTTCAGGAATATCATAAGTTCTGTTCGAGCTGAAACTGGATGCCATGCCACCTACTTCAATTCCATTCACATACGTGATATCTGAATCATCAATAGGCCCCAAGGATAATATATTAGACTTTTTCGCCATGGCTGCAGGTATGTTCACTTCTTTTCTAAACCAGATAACACCATCAATATCTAATCCGGCATCTTCTATATATTGCGGTATTTCCATTGTTTCCCAATTGCTATCATCATACGATGCAGCACTAAAATCACTCACCTCGTTCGATGGTTTTTTATAATCGGGATTAGCCGCAGTATATGCATTTAAAAACCCATCTACATGTTTTGCAGATGCAGCGTATAATGCCTTATACAACCACAAATCATTCATAAACGTATCATTCTCACCAAGGTCATAAAGTAAAGAGCCTACTTTTTGTGAAGATGGCCTATCAGCAAAATATATCAATGCCGATAATTGCACATTTGGATCACGGTCATTTAAGGTCTTCGCTTTAAATAGCGCATCATCGCTATCATCATTTTTAGGTAGCATTTGTATTGCTGCTTTACGAACAGCCGAGGCTTTATGAAACAAAGCTCCCTTTACAACACCCAAAGCATTACTATCCGTCTTTAAGGCATCTAAACCTTCAATAGTCCAAAGCGCATGCATTGCCGCATTGTTCAAACCTTTATCATCTACTTGTTTTTTATTGACCAACTTATATAAATCGTTTAGAATATCTGTATCACCACGTTCAACCAATAAACGTTGTGCTGTTAATCTCCAAAACTGATTATCGCTACTTAAGGCTTCAATCAATGCTTCTGGGTCATCTTTAGATAATTGTTGTTCTTTATAGGTATAATCATACTTTGGTACTACACGCCATATTCTACCATGCCCTTTATCACGTAACGGATTTACATAGGCATTACCTTCTCCGTTTTCAGCATCGTAACCTCCTCTATCTGCATTTGGTGTTGGGTTATGTTGAATAATAAAATTGTACCAATCTGCTACCCAAACAGCACCATCTGGTCCGGTTTTAGCATCAACTGGTGAGCTCCATTCATCTGACGAGGCAAAAAGATTACCTGCATCTTCCTCAACATATCCGGCGCCATCTTTTATAATTCTTGCCTGATGCACTACGCCACCTGTTGGTTCACATACAAAGGCAATACTATTCCAATACTCGCTCGGGTAAGCTCTTGCTGTGTAAAAATGATGCCCTGCCGCCGCAGTGAATCCGCCAAAAACATCTACCTGGCGAACATTGGGTGTAATAGGTTGCATGTAGTAATGTCCGTCAATTTTGGCACTACCGTCTTTTCCTATTCCTTCTACATGATTAAACGTTGCATTGGGGATACCCACAAAAACACTATGCGTATTATTGGCCGTAGAGGCGAAAATAGAATTGTCTTCCGTCAATCCTAATCCCCAAGTATTGTTACTAGTATTTGTTAATACTTCAAATGATTTACGCTTCGGATTGAATCTATATACATTTTGATTAAATTTAAAGCCTTGACCAAAAATTTCTCCTTCAAAGCCGGAATAGCCAACGACTCCATATAAATTATTATCGATACCATATTGTAAGTTTGACGGACCAGCATGCGTATCAAACGTACCCCAACCATCAATAAGAATCTCTTTTACATCGGCCCTGTCATCACCATCGGTATCTTTCAGAAAAATAAAGTGGGGTGCTTGAGAAACTACAATACCGCCATCATAAAAAGCGAAACTTGTAGGTATATTCAATTTATCCGCAAAGACAATTACTTTATCAGCCTTGCCATCACCATCGGTATCTTCTAAAATTTTTACTTTATCATCACCAATACTATTATCGTTACGTACCGTATTAGGATAATCCACCGTTTCAATAACCCAAAGCCTGCCTTTTTCATCCCAGTTCATAGCAATAGGATTTATAATATCGGGCTCAGATGCAAATAATTCTACATCAAAACCAGCAGGTACTTGTATCAATTTTTTCGATGCTTCTGGGCTTAATGACAATTGGTATTTTGGTGCCGGATCACGCTGCTCGTAATTAGGTATATTCGCGCGCTCCTCATATTCAAGGGTTGGCATATCTGCCATAAATGTTTTCCAATTCTTTTTTGCGTTGTCATCCACTGCCCAAAGAATTCCTGCTTTCACCAAATCTTGAAATCCTTTGTTCTCCCATGTACGCTCATCATGTCCGTATGCAGTATAGAATACTTTTCCTTTGCCAAGTTGCTTCACCCAAGTCCAAGGTTCACGGCGGTCACCCTCATCACGTTCCATTAAAACAGTAATGCCATCAGCTATTTGATCATGCACATAGGTTTCATCCCAAGTTTCAAAAGGCTTTAAATTTTTAGTTATTGGATGTTCTTTATTCGTTATTTCTGCCGTGAACGTACCCGTTTCGTGACTCATGAACTGTGCCCCTACCAAATCAATATATGCTGGGGAATTCTTAAAACAAAAACTTGCGGAATGAATGGGGATAAACGCTTTACCGGATTCCACAAAATTCAGTAACGCCTTTTCTTCAGATTTACTTATTTCTTCGTGATTAGCATAAATGATGAGTCCATCGTACTTACTTAAATTTTCGGAATTTAAATCGGATGGTTTTTCGGTATATGTAATATTGATGCCATCTTTTGTTAGCGCAGATGCCAAAATAGGAAAATATACTCGTGAATTATGATGCTCTATTTCGTGTCCCAAAAACAATAGCTCTATTCTGCGAGGAGCATCATCTACACGTTCTTTTTTAGCTGGCGAACACGCCATAATAAGAAAGAGTAAAAAAACTATTTTAAATGATGTGAAGTTGGTTTTCATAAAGAGCGTTGTTTTGTTCTCTCAATATTACATGAAATAGCACGGTATAAATCACTCTTATTTATCACATACTGACTGTATTTTATCATTCCATTTCAAATAATTCCAATTTATTGATAAATTAGTATTTAATTTTGAGATTTTTAGCCATGTTATAATGATATTCGACCACCATGAAATCAGCTCTTCAAAAATCGCCAATACCAGAATCAAAAGCTTATTTGGCACGAACTTTAAACGAACCAGTTTTTGATCCACACTGGCATTTCCATTCAGAATACCAGTTGTTTCTTGTTTTAAAAGGCAGTGGTACTCGCTTTATTGGTGATAGCGTAAAACCCTATAAAGCAGGAGATATAACATTTACGGGACCTAATTTACCCCACCTGTGGCGTAGTGAACATGCACATGAACAAGAACAGAATATTGCATGGTCTGAAGGGGTCGTTATCTATTTTCACGAGAATTTTTTAGGTGATAACCTACTACAGACCGATGAGGCCATACGACTACGACAGGTGTTTCATAAAAGTTTGCGAGGTATTGAATTTACTGTTAAAACCGCAGAAACCTTACAACGGTTAATGCTAGAATTAATTCAAATGAATGGTTTTGAAGGTATTCTACACCTGCTTAAAATTTTAGATTTTATTAGCCAAACAAAGGAATATGCAATTTTAGCAAGTCCTGGGTATACCAACACCTTACGTGAAGCAGATACGCAACGTATGTTCAGTGTATATGCCTATGTAATGAAAAACTTTAAACGAAAAATAGCTTTGGCAGAATTGGCAGAGTTAACCAATATGACGCCCACGTCTTTTAGTAGGTATTTTAAAATACATGCCAATAAATCGTTCTCAGAATTTGTGAGTGAAATACGCATAGGCCATGCCTGTAAATTGCTGATTGAACAAAAAATGAATGTTTCACAAGCTTGCTACCAGAGTGGTTTTCAGACGCTTTCTAACTTCAATAAACAATTTAAAACCATTACTAATCGTACACCTTTAGCTTACAAGAAGGAATATGAGGTGTATTAATATTTTTTAAAGGAATACAATTCGATTTCTATTTCATTAAATTGCTTCTAAAATAGATTTAATGAATAAACTATTACCCATACTTTTTATTGCAATCATGCTATTTTCATGTGCTGAACAAGAACAGAAAATAAATAAAAATAAAATCACTAGCAATAAAGGAAAAACCTTAATGGCAATATTTGCTCATCCAGATGATGAGATAGTAATATCCCCTATTCTATCTAAATATCAAAAAGAAGGTGTAAATATACATTTGGTAATTGTAACCGACGGTAGAAACGGAGTTACACCTCATGCCAATATCCCAGCTGGAGATATACTCGCCAAAACACGCGCTGAAGAGGCATTATGCGTTACACAAACCTTAGGTATAAATGCTCCTATATTTTTAAAATATATCGATGGGGATTTAGCTATGAAAAAAAACATCAATTCTTTAGATGAGAAAATTGATAGTCTATTCATAAAATATAAGCCAAATACTGTGATTAGTTTCGGACCTGGCGGGCAGTATGGACACCCAGACCATAGAATCGTTAGTAACGTGGTTACAGAAGTTTTTCAAAGAGAGACGTCTAATGAGCTCCAGAATTTACTCTACTACGGCTATCCTAAAGAAACTATCAATGCAGAAGTACCTTTTAATACCGATTTGGTTAGCTGGTTAAACGACAATTTAAAAAGAACTCAAAAGAGATTTCTTACTTACAGAATACCTTATGATAAGGATGATTTAGATTTAGGACATAAAGCATCAAATTGTCATGAGTCTCAATATACTGCAGAAGCTATTGATGATTTAATGAAAATTGTGGAACAGACAGATTCCCTCATATACTTTAGACCTTGGATGGGTAATGAAGAAATTAAAAGTACTATTTTCGACTAAAAGCATATTGAATGAATATCAAATACCTAAGTTGTCTACTATTTTTTATCATATTAGTTTCGTGTCAACAAAAACAGGAAAAACTACATACCCAACAAGACATTTATAGGTACGGCACTAAAAATGATTCTACAATTTTTTACTTTAACAAAGGTTGGGAGCATATTCTAGATTATGGTCAATGGACGCTATCTGAAAAAGCATTTAGAAAAGCTGTAGAATTCGATTCTACTTTTATAGTAGGTAAAGCGTTGGTTGGAAAAAACACTACAAACCTCAATGAAAGAATTCAAATTTTAAATGACTTAAATAATTCACAAATTAAGGTAAGTGAAGACGACCAATTAATTTTAGAAGTAACACGTATTACTTTAGAATTATTTAATGCCCGTGGACAAAATGTGAAATTAGATGAAGACTTTATATCCAATTTCCTGGCCACTGCCGAGAAGAACTATAGAACCTTTATTCATAAACACCCAAACGAATCATATATAAAAGCAGAATATATAGAGGTATTAAATGCAATACACGGCCCAAAAATAGCCTTAGATTCATTACATATACTTACCACTCCTAAACAGAAAAAAATTCCATTTTTTATTAGCTATGTAGCTACTTTAGAATCTGATTTAGGAAATTTTAAAAAAGCACTCTCCATTGCCGATGATTTTAATGATCAAATTAATAACCCAAACATACCGCAACCTTACGTGCTATACGGGAGTATTTATTTAAAAATGGATAGTTTGTCTTTAGCAACTTCGAACCTTGATAAAGCCCTTCAATTAGACCCTAATCATATTTTCGCACAGCGATTTAAAAATCAAATTAATACTAAACTAAAGATCATTGACGGTATTGACTAAAATGACAGACACCAACAAGTAAATTATGTTAAAAACAGTACAAATGAAAAAGACGACATATATCTATAAAGGCATTGCTCGTGTATCATTTTTACTCCTACTCATATTTTCAATCTTTATCATTTCTTGTAACGGTCAGCAAACAGAAAATAAACCGCAAACCAAAGAAACTGACTCAAGAACCGCTCTAAAAGACATTCCATTACAAAAAACACAACCGCTTAAAAATAAATATAGTAGTCCTTTTTTACAACCCGAAATTGATATACCGATAAGCGAATTTGTTCGTAGAATTTTTCAAGATAAAAGTGGGAATCTATGGTTTGGTACCAACGGAGATGGTGTAGCAAGGTATAACGGTACTACTCTTGACTATTTTTCTATCGATGAGGGTTTTGGTGGCGTCGCCGTTAGGGGTATTATAGAAGATAATGACGGTAATATTTGGTTTGGTACCGAACGCGGATTAACGAAATACGATGGGAATTCTTTTGTGAATTTCACAGAAAAAGAAGGACTGAACAATGATAATATCTGGAGTCTTTTTATGGATAGTAAGGGCATTATTTGGATAGGTACTTTAGAAGGAATCAACTTATTTGATGGTCAAAACTTTTCTTCGTTTTCATTACCAGAAGGAACACCGGATTACAACAGAGGTGTTACCAGTGAAAAAATCGTTCATAGTATTATGGAAGACAGCAAAGGTAATATGTGGTTTGGCACTAATGAAGGTGCCTATTTTTATGATGGAAAATCACTATCTAACCTCTCAGAAGAAGATGGATTATGCAATAACGCCATCAATGATATTTTAGAGGATAAAAATGGCAATATTTGGTTTGCTACTCACTATGAAGGAGTTTGTTTTTGGGACGGAAAATCTTTCACTAAAGTTGCTACAAAAGAAAGAGAAAACAGTACCGAAGTATGGAGCTTATTTGAAGATACGGCTGGTCATATTTGGTTTCCGATCGAAAGTTTTGGCGTCTACCGATACAATGGTACAACTGCCACAAATTTCAGTAAAAACGACGGACTTAAAAGTGGTGCCATACAAAGTATATTTGAAGATAAGGAAGGTAAAATATGGCTGGGTGGATACATGGGTCTGTTCCGTTTTGACGGAACTTCTTTTTATAGCGTTAGCCAAAATGGCATTTTAAAAGAATAGAACATTAACCACAATAGCATACAAACTAGACATATACATATTTTATATTAAAGTTGATCTTTATCATACATTTAATAAACAGCATTCTCTTGACAAAAAATAATTTCAAAATTATAATATAAAAAAATTATTCAGCAATGACTCAAATTATAGATACACCAGCTCAAAACAATCTAAAAATAGGCATGGCTCAAATCTCACCTGTTTGGCTAAATAAAGAAAAGACGATTGATAAAATCAAGGATTATATCATTAAAGCCGGTGAAGATGATTGTGAGCTTGTAGTTTTTGGTGAAGCTCTATTACCTGGCTATCCTTTTTGGGTTTCTATGACAGATGGTGCTAAATTTAATTCTAAAGTACAGAAAGAAATTCATGCCCATTACGTGAAAAACTCAATTCAAATAGAAGTCGGTGAATTAGATGAAATTTGTGCTTTAGCTAAAGAATATAACATAGCTATCTATTTAGGGGTAATGGAACGTGCGAAGAATAGAGGTGGTCACAGCCTTTACTGCTCTTTGGTATATATAAATAATGTAGGTGAAATTAAATCTGTACACAGAAAGTTGCAACCAACCTATGAAGAGCGTCTAACCTGGGCTCCTGGTGATGGTAACGGTTTACGAGTACACGACTTAAAAAACTTCACCGTTGGTGGATTAAATTGTTGGGAAAATTGGATGCCTCTTCCACGTACCGCTTTATATGGTTTGGGAGAAGATTTGCATATTGCCGTTTGGCCTGGTTCTGAGCACAATACCATAGATATTACAAAATTCATTGCGAAAGAATCTCGCTCATTCGTGGTTTCTGTTTGTAGTTTAATGAATAAGGCAGATTTCCCAAAAGATACTCCGCACGTAAATGAAATTTTAAAAAATGCTCCTGAAACATTAGCGAATGGAGGTTCCTGTATTGCCGGACCCGATGGAGAATGGATAGTTGCCCCCGTTATTGAAAAAGAAGGTCTTATTACGGCAACAATTGATTTTAACCGAGTGCTTGAAGAACGACAAAATTTTGATTCCGTTGGTCATTACTCTAGACCAGACGTCACAAAACTTACGGTTAATAGAGAAAGACAATCCATTTTGGATATCGAAGATTAAAATAGAGAGAACTTAACTGTTCTCCCCATTCAACTCTTTCATAATCTCAGCGAACAATTGATATGATTTAATACGGTCTTGACCATCATAAATGTTAGTAACTGCTATCAGTTCATCCACTTGAGTATCGGCAATAAATTGCTTTACCTGTTTTTTTACTGTTTCCTTGCTCCCAATAAATGAGTATTTAAGCATTTGTTGCACGGACGAATTCTGACTTAATTCTCGTAATTCTTCTGTCATATCCACAGGAGCTTGCATAAAGCCTCTATTTCCGGTCAACAACCCTACAATCATCTTGTAAAGCGATGTAGAAATACGTTCTGCCTCTTCATCGGTATCAGCCACTATTATATTAACACCTGCCATGGTATATGGCTTTTCTAACTCACTCGATGGTTGAAATTCATTGTGGTAAATCTTCAGCGCATTCATTAAATGTGTTGTTGCGAAGTGACTGGCAAAAGCATATGGCAAGCCTTTTTTAGCTGCCAAATGAGCACTATCTGTACTTGAACCTAAAATATATAGTGGTACATCTACGCCCTCAGCTAAAGTAGCACGTACTTTTGCATCTGCATTTTCTGTAGAAAAGTAACGTTGTATTTTTTCAATCTCTAATGGAAACGACTGTGCCGCTTGGAAAAAATCGGAACGGATTGCTTGTGCTGTCAACTGATCTGTACCTGGTGCACGACCCAACCCTAAATCAATTCGATTTGGGTAAAGTATACCTAAAGTACCAAACTGTTCTGCTATAATTAATGGAGAATGATTTGGAAGCATTATTCCGCCAGATCCAACTCGTATCGTTTTAGTGCCTTCTGCTATATTACCTATTAAAATAGATGTAGCACTGCTCCCAATAGCAATAGAATTATGGTGCTCTGCTAGCCAAAACCTTTTATAACCTACATTTTCAGCAGTTTGTGCAAGTAACAATGAATTATCAAAGGTCTCTTTTAATGAAGATCCTTGTGATACAATCGCTAAGTCTAATATAGAATATTCTATTTTTTTCATTTAAATAAATTCATTTATACATTTAAAAGTATCTATATATCAATACAAAAAAATTATAACTTCTGTAATCTCAACAAGTAATTATCCCAAACCTCATGATTAAGTGAATAGTTATAATTTCGACCTATTTTATGCTGGTTTATTAATCCGGATTCTACTAGTTTTTTTATATGATGACTAATAGAGGGCTGTGCTAAATCTAATAAATCACATGCTCTAGTACATTCTACCTTACCTTGGTTCTTCTGCATGTACTGCAACAATTTTAATCGATTTACATCACTTAATGCTTTAGATATTTTCTCTACTTGTTTTAGCTCCATGATGCATTTAATATATTGATACATGCAAATGTATTTATTAAAAACGGCATAAAATTTTTATTGGGAAGATCTTAATAATAGATTAACCTGACCTTAAGATTAATTTTTTATAAGTGAACATGAAAAGTATTCTGAACAAACCCCATCTCGTATTGTGGATTTTAATACCAGTTATTCTTCTCATAGGATTTCTAGCTCCTAACGAAACATTAGACATAAATATTCACGACACCTATTACGTTATCTCTTTAATTCATTTGGCAGAATTGGTGTCTATCCTTTTTGGTATTACCGGTTTGGGTTATTGGATTATTCTGAAACTGAACCGAAAACTAATTAATGTGCTAACCTTATCACATGCAATAATTACAATTGGTGGCTCTGCAATATTACTATTGACTCCTACTTTTTTTTCACATTATAGTACAGAAACATCCTTTCCTAAATTTGATTATTTAGTTGAACAGAACATGATGAATTTATTAGCACTTTTACTAATCGTATTAGGTCTATTATTTTTTATTATTAATATTCTTCAAAGCCTTTTTCGAAGAAAAGAGACCATGGTAAAAAATAAATAGATTTTACTTTCTGGAATTTTAAAATTTATTAAAGGTGTAATTCTCACTAATGTAATTTCCTGTTCTAATTTTAGATGTCTTATCTATAAAGAATTGCTGCTGCTCATAACCCTGCGTGTATAATATTACAGTGTTTAAATTAAGATCTTCCAATTCCATATTTGGGAATCTTTCGATTAGTTCAATTGGTAGCTCATAAATTTGTTGAGTCCTCCTACCAGTTGAAAACACCTCCCAATCCGTAGTCAAGTATGCTCCTTCTTCGTTAGTTTTTTCAGAATTATGACGTGTGGTCTTAGTTACTGGATTTAACTCCGTAACAAATTCTAAATTATATATATCTTGGCTAACCATTGTAAATGAAGGCTTCATTGGGATTGTAATATCCAAAACCTTATCACCAATTTTATAATAGCCATAACTATAATCGATAAAAGAAATACCTAATCCGAATTTATAGCGATCATATCCATTTAAAAAACTATTTTCAGGCTTACCTTCTCCATTTCCAAAAAATTCGCTAAAAGATTGCCCATCTCCCCAATACGTATTTGATTCATTAGACGAAAAGCCGCCAGATTGTAATATGTAAAATTGGTTAGATGGTAAATTAATAGTGACATATTCATCGAATTCCAAAAAGTCATTAAAATCATGAATATAAGATTCACCATTCGCAGGACTTATTTTTAAAAATTTAGTTCGCCCATTTTCACCTCTTACATTTATCCAATATTCCATATTTTCATATAGAGGAATATTTGTAAGTTGTAAAGTAATTTTATTATCATTAGATTCTGAACTAAATTCACCAGGTCTTAAAATATTATAAGGAGTTGAAATTTGAAAAGCTTCGTATTCTGTTATGTTTCTGACTTGAAAGTTGAAAGTACCTATTAAATTACCTGTAATATTATAATTATTATCATTCCAAACACTATTATCATCGATATCTGTAAAGGTTAATAATCTATGACCTTCAGAGATACCGTCATTAAATTTATTATAAGATAATTTAGTAATGTTAATCTTTTCAGGAATTGAATCTTTATGAGCTGTAAACGTCATTGGACCTTCTAATAGGTCTTGTTTATAGTCTAATAAATTACCATCGCTATCATACACAATTATCCAGCGTTCTGAATCATTCAACGCTGTCGCATTATATGTGAAATAAACAACGGGTTCAGGCTCTTCTACAGTTTCTACCTCTTCATTTTGTTCTTCATCAATAACTTTTTCTGTTTTTACTTCATCTTCCTTTGTACATCCAAATGTTAAGACCAATGAAAAAACAAGAATAAAATTTTTAAAGAACTTCATATTTAATTGTTTGATGTTATCAGATTTTAACGTCAAAAACTATTTATTAGTACATTTTAAAATCTTCTTATGAACAAATGAATAAAAAACTTAACCTTATGTTATTTAGAAAAAAACAATTTAATAGCAAGCGTAATTACAACATAACATTAACATTATAAAATTAAAAAATTAACACAATGAATTAACTTTGTTCTGCAAAAATTAGGAATAAAACCAACCAATGAATCTTACTATTGAAAATATACTTCTTGTAGGTTCCATATTACTGTTCATCAGTATTATAGTTGGTAAAACATCTTATAAATTTGGCGTACCAACTTTAATCCTCTTCTTAGCAATAGGTATGCTAGCAGGGTCGGACGGTATTGGTGGTATTAAGTTCGATGATCCAAAGCTTGCTCAATTCATAGGTATCGTTTCCTTGAACTTTATTCTATTTTCTGGAGGATTAGATACCAACTGGAAAGCTGTAAAGCCAATTTTAAAAGAAGGTCTTGTTTTATCCACTTTAGGTGTTCTGCTTACTGCGGTTACCTTAGGTACTTTTGTCTATTACATTACAGATTTTACCATTTATGAAAGTATGTTATTGGGCTCCATTGTCTCTTCTACAGATGCAGCTGCAGTATTTTCCATTTTACGTTCAAAAAACCTAGCGTTAAAGAGCAACCTTAGACCCACATTAGAATTAGAAAGTGGTAGTAATGACCCTATGGCCTATGTACTAACATTGGCTTTTTTAACCTTGGTCATTAATCAAGACTTAAGCATTCTTTCCATTATACCCTTGTTTTTAAAACAAATGATTTTAGGTGGTATTGGCGGATTTGCGTTCGGTAAGTTGAGCGAGATTATAATCAATAAAATAAAACTTGGATTTGAAGGACTTTACCCTGTACTTGTTATTGCTTTAATGTTTATCACCTTTTCTGCTACCGATGTCGTTGGTGGTAATGGTTTTCTTGCAATTTACATTTGTGCGGTGTATTTAGGTAATCAAGATTTAATACATAAATCGACCATATTAAAAATGTTCGACGGTATGGCCTGGTTAATGCAAATAGTGTTGTTTCTAACTTTAGGTCTTCTTGTATTTCCTTCACAAATTATGCCCTATTTAGGTATAGGATTACTTATTTCTGTGTTTTTAATTTTGGTTGCCAGACCGGTAAGTGTTTTTATAAGCTTAATGTTCTTTAAAATGAAATTGGGAAGAAGATTCTATATTTCATGGGTTGGTTTACGTGGAGCGGTTCCGATTGTGTTTGCTACCTACCCCCTATTAGCTGGTATTGACAAGGCAAATATTATTTTCAGTATCGTATTTTTTATATCGGTATCATCAGTTTTAATTCAAGGAACTACACTATCCATTTTTGCTAAATGGTTAAATGTAGCATTGCCAGATGAAGTAAAACCTATAGCCGAGAACGACAGATATATTCTCAATTTACCAAAATCTGCAATGGAAGAGGTTTCCATTTCTCCTAACAGTTTTGCTGTAGAAAAAAGAATTATAGATTTGCATTTTCCAAGGTCCGCATTCATTGTTATGATCAAAAGAGATGGTAAATTTGTGCGTCCGGGTGGATCTACAGTAATCGAATCAAATGATACTTTGGTATTGCTGTTAGATAATGAAGAAAGTTTGAAAGAAGTAAACGAAATTCTCGACCAAAGTGTTTTAGTTTAGAATGATAAAGCAGAATAACATACTTAGGGTTTTCTTACTCGTAACAGTTTACTGTTTCGGTATATATAGTTCTGCCAATACGTTACCATTTTCTAATGAGATTGTTTTAGTTAAGACTGGTAATCAGAAAACATATTTTTCTGAATCCTCAAAGATTTTATCTCCGCATGCACAGCAATCAGAAATTTCTATTTCAGATGTTGCAGAAGTTTCAACGCCAAATTATAAGCTTCCTTTTACAAGTTTTAGTGCTAACTTAAATACAACAGAAGAACTTTTTACTTCTAGATATAAGCAGTACATACTTTACGCCAATACCTTATTGATAAGACATAGAAAGTCTGATCTCATCTTTCCTTTCCATAATTTCTGGTAATATATTTTTTTAAGTCTATCATTTTGGTAGCTAAGTATAACATATTGATATGAAGTTAATTAACACTTCATACAGAAATTAATATCACTTATTTAAAAAAATATAAAATGGAATTAGGAATAGCCGCTATTGGTATAGCATCTGTTGCAATTTGTGCAATGCCTTTTGTTGTTACAAGCAGAAGTAGAAAATCGAAAGAAAAGAAAATGATGACATCTTTAAATGATGTTGCAAACAAACATAACTGTACAATTACGGAACATGAAATTTTTGGTCATTATGCCATTGGTGTGGACCAAGAGAAAAAATTTGTTTTCTTTTTTTCAAAATCTGGTGAAGTTTTAAATCAGCAATATGCCGATTTATCTACCATTAAAACATGTGAAATTGCTAATATAGGCAAGTCATATGCTAGAAAAGAAAAGATTACAGAACGCTTGCTTCTAAATCTTTTTCCTAAAAATACTAATGAACCTGACACTGTCTTTGAATTTTATGATGTTGAAGTAAACTTCCAATTAAGTGGAGAATTTCAGTCTATACAGAAATGGAACAGTGTAATTAAAAACTTGCTTAAAAGCTAAGTTTAAGTAATCTAACATTTTGCTAGTTATAAAAGCGAATGGAGAACTTATCATACTCGATAGGTTATCTGTTCGCTTTTACTTTTAAAACAGTATTTATTTTGTTAGATTGTAATTAGACATTTCCAGAAATCTAAAAAATGAAGTTATTCGATATTAAGGTTGACCACAATAAAAACCTACTTCCACAAGGTGGCACTGTTAATTACTATGGAAAGATTTTTACGGATAAAGAAGCTGAAATTTATTTAGATAAACTCCTCAATACTATTGAATGGAAAAATGATGAAGCTATCATTTTCGGTAAAAAAATAATTACCAAACGCAAAGTAGCATGGTATGGCGAAAAGCCTTTTCAATACACCTATTCAAAAACCACTAAACAAGCCCTACTCTGGACAACCGAATTATTGACTTTAAAGAACAAAGTTGAGTATGAAACTGGTGAAACTTTTAATTCGTGCTTACTTAACCTTTATCATGATGGTAGCGAAGGTATGGCTTGGCATAGCGACGGAGAAAAAGACCTTAAAAAGAACGGAGCAATTGCCTCTTTAAGTTTCGGTTCTGAAAGAAAGTTCGCTTTTAAGCATAAAGAAACCAAAGAGAAAGTTGAGCTAATTTTAGAACATGGTAGTTTACTTGTTATGAAAGATGAAACCCAAACTAATTGGCTACACCGTTTACCTCCTACAACCAAAAGTCAACATCCAAGAGTAAATTTGACCTTTAGAACAATTATTGAGAACTAATAAAACTTTTAAATTACCCTTCAGCATTTTTAACTCCCTATAGTTAACATCATGTATTTTACTTTAATTTTGCAGCATGGTCAGAAATGTACAATTGCGATTAACTTTAAAGGAAGAAGCTACCCCTAACGGATTAGAGATACGCACAGTGAAATATCTAGGACTTGAAGATGGCACATTTACCATTAAAGTTCTTAGAAAATCAATTGACGCTCGTAAACCTAAAATTTACTTCAATTACAAACTGGCCATATATATTAATGAGCCTGCCCCTAGCGATACTTTAAACTTTAAATACAAAGATGTTTCTAAAGCCAAACCTATTCATATTATAGGATTTGGACCTGCAGGAATGTGGGCTGCATTACGTTGTTTAGAAATGGGATATAAACCCATTGTTCTAGAACGTGGTAATAATGTAAAAGAACGTAGACGAGATTTAAAGGCTATTAATCAAGACCATCAAGTTAACCCTGAAAGTAATTACTGTTTTGGTGAAGGTGGTGCAGGCACATATTCTGATGGAAAATTATATACGCGAAGCTTAAAGCGTGGAGACGTGCGCCGTATTTTTGAAAGTTTGGTATTTCATGGTGCTACAGAACAAATACTGGTAGATGCACACCCGCATATTGGTACTAATAAACTCCCAAAAATCGTTCAAAATATTAGAGAGGTTATTCAACATCATGGTGGTGAAATTCACTTTAATACCAAGGTAACCGATTTCGTTATCAAAGACAATACGCTAAATGCAATTATTTTAAATGATAAAGATGAAATGGCTGTTGAAAGGGTGATACTCGCAACAGGACATTCAGCTCGTGATATTTTCGATTTATTACATAAAAAAGACATCGCCTTAGAAGCCAAATCTTTTGCCATGGGTGTTCGTGTAGAGCATCCACAGCATATTATAGATAGTATTCAATACCATTGTTCTGGTGAACGTAGCGAGTTGCTTCCAGCTGCATCATATAGCTTAGTGGAACAAGTAAAAGATAGAGGTGTATATTCCTTCTGCATGTGCCCTGGCGGATTCATTGTTCCTGCAGCTACTGCCCCTGGTGAAGTTGTTGTAAATGGAATGTCACCATCTAAACGAAATAACCTTTTCGCAAATTCTGGTATTGTTGTTGAAATTAATATCGATAAGGATATTCCTAAGTACGAGAAATTTGGAGCACTTAAAGGATTGGAATATCAGAAAGATTTGGAACGACTGGCTTTTACTTCTGGTGGACGATCACAAACAGCTCCTGCTCAACGATTAACCGATTTTGTGGAAGGTAACTTATCTGCAGATTTAAACCCGACCTCATATCAACCAGGTTTGAATTCTGCTCCGTTACACTCCCTACTACCTAAATTGATTGGAGGCAGACTTAGACAGGGCTTTAAAGCTTTTGGTGATAAAATGCATGGTTACTACACTGCTGAAGCAAATATTGTTGGTGTCGAGTCAAGAACCTCATCGCCAGTTAGCATCCCAAGGAATGAAAAATTAGAACATCCGGTAATTAAAGGGCTTTTTCCTTGTGGCGAAGGTGGTGGTTATGCCGGTGGTATCGTTTCTGCCGCAATGGATGGAGAAAGATGTGCTGAAGCTGCAATGAGAGGTTTATAAACATCCAGGAATAGACCTATAAAATCAAGATAAGATAAATAGGTGCTGTTAATTAGTACTTCAAGTCGATTATTAAGCCATTTTAGCTTTGTTAGCTTTAGTGATGAAGTTTAAATCTCTTTTAATTCTAGAATTTTTAAACTTGTATAAACGAGCAACTTCCGTTTTAGTCTCAAGGTTTAATTCGTAAGTAGTTTCAGTTACGATAGTCATTTCAATAGTTTCAACTTTTACATCGTTAGTATTGTTTTGTGCTTGAGCAGTGAAGCTTAAAAAGATGATGAAGATGATTGTGATTATTGTTTTCATGACTTGCGTTTGTTACACTAATAGAACGCCGCAGGCCTTGTTTCACTAGGTTGTGAATCGCTGAAAAACCTATAATTCTCGTTAGTTTACACGTGTTCGGCTAAAGTGTAAAATCGTACCGATTAACAACACACTACCCAAAATCACCTTACCGATATTTGCTGTCGTTAACCGACATTTCATAAGTTTTATATGGAAAACTTAGAGAGATAATCAAGTTTAGATTTATGAATGAGGTTGAATTATAAATTCATATCTAAGTGTGATTAAGTAAAATAGTAGCTTTTAAATATATATGTCTTGTTGAGTCTTACTTCAAATTGATTATTAGGCCATTTTAGCTTTGTTAGCTTTAGTGATGAAGTTTAAATCTCTTTTAATTCTAGAATTTTTAAACTTGTATAAACGAGCAACTTCCGTTTTAGTCTCAAGGTTTAATTCGTAAGTAGTTTCAGTTACGATAGTCATTTCAATAGTTTCAACTTTTACATCGTTAGTATTGTTTTGTGCTTGAGCAGTGAAGCTTAAAAAGATGATGAAGATGATTGTGATTATTGTTTTCATGACTTGCGTTTGTTACACTAATAGAACGCCGCAGGCCTTGTTTCACTAGGTTGTGAATCGCTGAAAAACCTATAATTCTCGTTAGTTTACACGTGTTCGGCTAAAGTGTAAAATCGCACCGATTAACAACACACCACCCAAAATCACCTTACCGATATTTGATGTCGTTAACCGATATTTCAAAATTTCATATTGAAAGTTTAGTGAGATAATCAAGTTTAGATTTATGAATTAGGTTGAATTATAAATTCAAGTCCTAGAGTGATTAAGTAAATTAGAAGAACTGTCAATCTCAAAAATATCTAATCTCCCTATTTTTTAATCAGACTATAGTAATACTAGTTACATAACACTATGTTCTTGCAACATAAACCCTAAACTTTCTACTTATTACTTATACTTAAATTCTTCCACATTAAAGCGTACCTTTGCCGCTTATTAAAATTTTATGACATTTAAAGAACTCGGCTTAGCCGAACCAATCCTAAAGGCCTTAGAAGCCGAAGGTTATACTCACCCTACTCCAATTCAAGAACAATCAATTCCTATATTACTAAAAGGCAAAGACTTACTAGGTGTTGCACAAACAGGTACTGGTAAAACAGCTGCTTTTGGTATTCCTATCCTTCATCAACTATATGAAGGTATTAGCTTAAGCCAATCAAAACGTAAGGTAAAAGCATTAGTAGTTACACCTACTCGTGAGCTTGCAATACAAATTGGTGAAAGCTTTACCGCTTATGGTAAATATACCGGTCTACGCAACACTGTTATTTTTGGCGGTGTAAAACAAGGGAAACAAGTAAGTGCCTTAAGAGGAGGCGTTGATATATTAATTGCTACTCCTGGTCGTTTGCTAGATTTAATGAACCAAGGGTTTATCTCTTTCAGAGATTTAGAACATGTAGTATTAGATGAAGCCGACCAAATGTTGGACATGGGCTTTATACATGATATAAAGAAAATCATTGCTAAATTACCTGCAAAAAGACAATCGTTATTCTTTTCGGCAACAATGCCAAAAGATATTGTAGAACTGTCTAGAAAAATGCTAGGTGATTTTGAACGTGTTACCATTAAGCCAGAACAAGCAACGGCAGAGAAAGTTGAACAAGGTGTCTATTTTATAAGCAAGGCCAATAAGCCTAAGTTACTTGTTCACCTTATTAATGAGAATCCAGATAATACACTTATCGTTTTTTCAAGAACCAAGCATGGTGCAAATAAAATTGTAAAGAAACTTGACCAAGCCGGTATTAGATCTGCTGCCATTCATGGTAATAAATCTCAAGCGGCAAGGCAAAAGGCTTTAGGCGGTTTTAAAGAAGGAAAACTAAAAGTTTTAATAGCTACTGATATTGCTGCAAGAGGTATAGATGTTGAAGATTTATCATTGGTAGTCAACTATGACCTACCTAATGTTTCTGAAACTTATGTACACCGTATTGGTAGAACTGGACGAGCAAATGCTAGTGGTATGGCAATTTCTTTTTGTGATAAAGAGGAGAGAGCTTACCTACGTGATATTGAAAAGCTTATTAAGCAACAAATACCTCGTATGCCAGAGCATCAATTCACAGATGAGGATTCGGCTGAGGATAAAGACGAAAGACCGGCACAACGCCCTAGAAACAGCGGAAATTCTGGTAACAAAAATAAGAACAGACCAGGTGGCAACAATTTTCGTGGAAAGAATAACAGAAATACAAGTAAAAAAAAGCCGAATAGAAATTCGACAAGTAGTAGTGATTAACAGATAGGTTTTACCATTACATATAAAATTGCTAAACCTCCATGATATTTCTATCATGGAGGTTTTTAATTATACATCCATCGCCCATCGCTACGGCACTTTTTATGAATTTGTTAGCCACAATAATTACATTTAAAATAAAGCTTTAAATGGTTTTAATTCTACTCAATAATAATGCTTTATGTGATTTACCAATCGGTATCACTTTTCTTTCAATCTCTAAATGACCATCTGCCAACACATCTAATTTTGAAATATTGATGATGTAAGAACGGTGTACCCGCACAAAATTGAGGCTTGGTAATTTTTCTTCCATAACCTTAAGAGTACATGTGAGAACATGTTTTATATGGTGCGTAACTAAAGAGCAATAGTTACGATCAGCTTCAATATATAGAATATCTTCTAGTAGAAGTTTTTCCATTCTACCATTATGCCTTACAAAAATACGATCATCAAGTACTTCTATATTTTCTTCAATTGATGGTGACTCGCTTACATCTTTTAATTGTTCAACAACTAATGAAATGGTGCGCTCTAAACTTAACTTATTAAACGGTTTGGCTATAAAAGCTTTCGGTTGTGTTTCTTTGGCCAATTCAAATGTAGCATCATCACTATTTGCCGTTAAGTAAATTATAGCAATATTCTTTTCTTTGAGTATTGCCTTCGCCGTAGCAATTCCATTAAGGTTTCCTTTTAGATTAATATCCATTAAAATAATTTGAGGAGCTTGTTCCCTAACATGAATTATAGCCTCTTCTCCCCTTGGCAATATGCCTGTAACCTCATAACCCAAACTGGTTAATTGAATAGAAAGATTGGCCGCAATAATCATATCATCCTCAACTATTAATACTTTAATCGGGCTATTCTTCATCAGGCAGCTTTTATATTTTGAAATTGGATGTGAACGGTGGTTCCTAGGTTGGTCAAAAGCTCCATCTTTCCGTCTAATTGTTTTACCAACAAATTAACCAAATGTGTTCCAAAACCTGTTCCGCTCTTTTGGCTATTATGATACATACCAATACCATTGTCACTAACTTCTAAAACCAGTAATTCTTTCTTTTTTATTAGTGATAAAACAATATTACCTTTTCTATCAGCCGGAAAAGCATATTTTAAAGAATTAGTAATCAACTCATTAACAATCAAACCTATAGGTATTGCCAAGTCTACATCTAATTCAAGTTCTTTCATCTCAATATTGACAGTTATCTGTTCATTCTTACCAAATGAATGTATGATATAATCACTTAAATTATTAAAATAATCTTTCATTTCAATAGTAGCCAATTTTTCGCCCAAGTATAATTTTTGATGAATCATACCCATACTATGAATTCGATGCTGACTTTGCTCCATTGCATCCAAAATTTTTGGATCTGTAATTAATGATGCCTGTAGCGATAATAGACTAGAAACAATTTCTAAATTGTTCTTTACCCGATGATGTATTTCCTTCAACAGAAATTCTTTTTCGGCATTTTTACTTTGTAAAAGTTTGTTCTTCTTGACATTATTAGAGATTGCCTTATAAGCTAAAACTAATAGAAGTAATAATAAAAATGTAATAATGATTATGAGGTGCTGTCGTGTTTGCTGCTTCTTAATTTGAATTTCTTGTAGCGCAATTGTATTCTCTTTTTTAGCAACATCAAATTCCGTTCTTAGTTGTGATATTCGTTGATCCGCTTCTGCGGTAAACACTTCGTTTTTTAAAGAATCATATTTAGCAAATGCATTAAAGGCTTTTTTATATTCTTGTTCCCCGGCATATGCGTTACCTAATTCTTTATAGGCATCGCCCAAATAGTAGGCATCACCAAAGTCTTCCGTTGCTATTCTAATTGATTTGTTGAGTCCGTTAATAGCCTCTAAATAATTTCCTCGTTTATTCTGCATTTTCGCTACAGCTAACCAAGAACGCATTATCATAAAATTGTTATCTAGAAGTTCTGCATACTTAACAGCATTTTCACCTGCTTCGTTGGCATTTTCAAATTCGCCTAAGTAAGTATAAAGGTCTACTAATGAAATATAAACATCACTTAAATTGTTGTAAAACCCGTATCGCTCGCCAATTATAATTGATTGTTCATAATACTTGCGGGCCTTTTCGTAATTGCCTAAAGCCAAATAATTATTTCCTGTAATATATAGGGTAAAATCATAATCCAAATCAGTGAAACCCCAAGCTTCAAAAAGTGCTAAAGAACGAAGCCCATATTCCAAACCCGACTCAAATTTACCTTGTTTCCAAAATAGATTACTTATATCGCTATACCCCATAGCTATTGCCTTAGTGTCATTATTTTCTTGACCCAATTCAATTGATATCAAGGCATAATCGGCTGCTTTATCAAGTTGGCTTTTACGTTCATATACATAGCCTAATTGAGTATTTAGAAATGCTAAATCTGATTGGTCAACTTTTGTTTTTGCCAACTCTAGTACTGTTTGCGCGATATCTAGTTTTTCCATTCGCAAAAGAATAGCTCCTTGCGTAATTTGAAACCTACCATGCCACAAGGAATCGGTTTCTACTGTACAGTCCAACCCAATCTTTGTAAACACCAATGCTTTATTTAAGTTTCTAGTATGCCAATAATAGGCCAGATCATTAAGCATAGAAAACTTGACCGTATCAATCTTGACCCTGTTGTAATTTTGCTCTAAAGTATCTAGGTAAGAAGCACCGAAGTTATCTGTTTCAACAAATACTTTTTTATAAGGCTGTTCGCTTGTTAAATCTACTATTTGCCCATAGCCAAAAAGCTGTCCTAAAAAACATAACAGAATTAAATAGTATATTTTTTGATAGTTGACTCTCATTTTACAAGTTAGTTCTCACCTAGGGAAAATGAGTTTTCATTAAATGTACAACAATCTTCACAGTGTTTTCCTTGATCAAAAATTATCATTATTCGGACAATAGACAAATGAATTCATCCTTTTAAAATTTAATATTCAAGAATTTATAGCTTAGTTAAGGTAATGTGGAACCTCCAAAATCCTCTGACATGAAAACTCTCAGCATAACTTTGTTCGCTATAGTATTAGTAGTAATAATAGCATGTAGAGATAAAGAAACTATTAGGAACAAGAATACATCAACCACAATCAACGATAGCAACAACACCCTAAAGAAAAATACGAAGGATTATATAAATGCATGGAGCGAGTATGACACGTTGCTTCAGCAATCTATCACCATACAAGAAATTGTACGTAACGTTAATGGTGATAATATTTCTTTCTCCCAGCACCAACTATTTAATTCAATGCATTTTTGGTACAAGGTTATGCCAGACCTTAAAATTGTAGATAAAGAAATAATTGTAGTCGAAAATAGAACGTATGTTAATTGGGAGGCTACCGGAACTAACACTGGTATGTTTGGAGAAATACCGCCAACCGGAAAAGTGGGACAGATAAATGGGTTCAGTATTCTTACATTCAATAACGATAATAAAATAATCCATGAAATAGCCTTTTTCGACAAGCTAAGTCTTATGGAAGCCTGGGGCTATTCTTTGGCACCACCGGTAATGAACTAAACCAGTAAGCATGTTATTTTTAAAAAAATAATTCCACTATACTTTCTATTTTGAAATAGAATCAATTATTTTTCCTTCATGAAAAAACAGCTCTTAATTTACGGTAGTGGAAGGCATACTGTTCCATTTTTAAAATATATGGCAGAAGCTACAGGTAAAAAAAAACCGAATCTTTGCTTTATACCTACTGCTAGCGGAGAGGATCAGGAATATATAGATTCGTTTTATCAAGTTTGTTCCCAAATTAATGTAACTCCCCATGTTTTAAGTGTATGGATAAACTCATACGACCAAAAAGAATCTTTTGAAGAGATAATTTCATCTATGGATGCTATCGTAGTAGGTGGCGGAAATACTTTGAACATGCTAGCGATATGGAAGGCTCAAGGCATTGACATTGCCCTAAAAAAAGCCTATGACAATGGTGTTATTATGGGTGGTGGTAGTGCTGGATCATTGTGTTGGTTCAATGGTGGAACTACAGACTCTAGACCTAAAGATTTAAGTATTGTTAAAGGCATGTGTTTTATAGATAAAAGCCATTGTCCCCACTACAATTCAGAGAAGTCCAGAAGACCATTGTATCATAACAATATTATTTCTGGAGAACTAACAGATGGTTACGCTTGTGATGATCGTTCTGCTATTCACTTTATAGATGATAAAGTACACACTTCAGTATCATTAGACCGTGATAATAAATCATATTACGTATATCTAAAAAAGGATGGTTTAATAGAAGAAAAACTTATTCCTAATACTATAATATCTTAAAATTACAGCTTTTACCCTAGAATTATTTTTAAAAATAGCTAAGCTTAAATACCTTGTATTTTAAGAGTATTTATTCATGCTTTAATATCTCCTACCCAAATTTCACCATCCTTCTTCATTAATTGTTGCTGTTTGACAATTAACTGAATTGTGCTTTTACATGCCATTTTTTTCCTTTCTAAAAAACTATATTTCTTTAATTCTTTTCTGTACCTAATTCTCGGTAAATAAAAAGTGGCATTCGGACAGTTTAAAATCCCATCCGTCCAAAACCGTTCGTATTTCATGCCAAATAGTGATTTCTTTAAAGTAGTTCCTCCTCTTTAGAATTTCATAAAGCACTATTAATCTTTAAATCGAGAAATTATGAAAAGAATAAAAATCACATTGCTTTTTGTAGCGATGGCATTTGGAGCAACTTTGAGCAATGCACAGGAACCTAGTGCAACTTTAGATTTTGACAATGGTAAAACTGCAATGGAAACGCTAAAGAAGTACATAACCGCAATACAAAATGCCGATGTCGAGAATATCTCTAATCTAATGACCAAAGATGCAATGGTCTACGGTCTTGGAAGTGGATCAGATTCTTTGAACGCAACACAACACAAAGATTATTGGATCAACAGCTTAGCCAACTACAATCATAATATTTCTAAAGATCTATACTTACCTGTAAAGGTTGAAAATAGTTGGAACGAAGGAGAATGGCTGCTTACCTGGGGCGTGAATACTCTTGAAAATAATAAAACCGGAGTGGTAACTCCCGTGCCATACCACATAGCAGCAGTAGTCAAGGACGACAAAATAGCTGCCATGCATTATTACCTAGACTATATCAGCTTACTCACAAAACAAGGATATACGGTCATACCCCCAGACACAGCTGAAAAATAATACAACTAAGTAATTTGTAACGACCAAAAGTATATAACTAGCTTCTAAAAATTTCTTTGCATTGGAGTACTTAAAATATAATTGTTCAAGTTTCAAACGAACCTAAATAGTATTACCAATACAACAATAAAGGGCAGACAAAATTCGGGGGAATATATTTTGACAATAAAAACATAACTGTTTTTGAAATTAGCCAATTTTCTGTTGTCAAAATATCTGTCTTTTTTTTAAAATAAAATTCAAACCACTATTAAAATTTAAAGCAAAAATTATGAAAAAATTTATTCTAGTAATCGCGTTGATGACATCGTTTATCACAATTGCTCAAAAGAAAAATGGCACTGTTTATATAGAGCACCCAGCTATTGATGTAGTAAATAGTTTTACACAGGCATTTGTTAAAGGAGACACCGTTAAATTAGCCAGTCTTTTAACAGATGATTTTAAAAACTATAATGGTGTTTCTACAAACCCCGGTGATAAAGGCACTGACAAAGCTAAATATGTAAAAAATTCATATCGTTGGTTTGATGAGCTAGATTATTTTTCAATTTCTGATTATCCGGGTGCATATCCTGATGCCGTTGAGTATAAAGAAGATAATAAAGATGGAGAAATTTGGGTACAAACTTGGGATTTACTTAAAGGTGTACATAAAGAAACTGGTGTAAAATTCACATCTCCAATCCATCGTCTTATAGTTGTTACAAAAGACAATAAGATAAAAACAATCATTAATTATAATAATGATGGCATTTTTAATGAATTACAACAAAGTTTTTCTGACCGTACAAATGGTACTATTTACAACCACCATGAAAATATAAATACAGTTCGAAAAGCAGTGTATGCTTTTGAGAATGCAGATTTAGAAAAAGCACTTAGTTTTTATAGCGATGATGCTTTTTTTTTAAATATAAATGATGATTTAGATAAGCCGGAAACTAAAGATAATGTGAAAAAAATTCGACAAGAATTTTTAGATGCTTTTGAAATTACAAGTATTGATATGATTGGCTATCCCGATTATTTAGAATACGAAATGGCTAACGGAAGAGTAGTAATGTCTTGGTGGGATTTTCACTTGGTTAGAAAATCAGATAAAAAGAAAATTACGCTTCCAATGCATATAAGTGATGATTTTGATGAAGACGGTAATATCACCTCTGAAATCTTATACTTCAATAGATCCGCATTAGAAAAGTAAAAAAAATGCCATGAAGTCTTGATTTGACTTTATGGCATTTTTACATTTTATTTAAAATTATTAACATCAATATATATTTTAAGGATGGACAATTTGAAAATTATAGACAATTTATATAAAGCTTTCGCAACAGGAGATATACCAGTTGTATTAGGCTTATTAGATAAAAATGTGGAGTGGAACGAAGCTGAAGGTAATGCACTTGCAGAAGGTAACCCATATATAGGTCCTGATGCAGTTCTAAACGGAGTATTTATAAGACTCTCAGAAGAACATGAATATTTTAACCTAAAGGATATTGAACTTCATGATATGGTTAATGATAAAGTTCTGGCAACCCTACGCTACGATGCAAAAAGAAAAAATAATGGTGCAGAATACAATGCTCAAGTTGCACATTTTTGGGAGTTGAAAAATGGAAAAATTATAGCATTTCAGCAATATGTCGACACCCAAAAATTGGCAGAAGCAACGAACAAATAAGTATTGAACAGCAACATTGAACCAATATGAAAAAAACTATAAGTGTCATTTTACTCGTAGCTACTTTGTGTTTTGGATGTAACCAAAATAATACAGAAAAGACACCCGTTGAACTACCGCCAATAGAAGTAAAAGCAGAAGTGCCAGAATACTTTCAACTACGACCAGAAGTTGAAAAATTGTTTGGGTATTCCCATGCTGTAAAAATTGGAAATGATATTAAAATATCTGGTGCGGTAAGTATGGATGTCGACGGCACCCCTACTGCCGTTGGTAATTTTGAACAGCAAATGATTAATTGCTATGCAGATTTACAGAAAATTTTAAATCATTATGGTTGCACGTTCGATGATGTTGTTGTCGAGAATATTTTCACTACCAACATGCCCAAATTTTTAGAGGCTGCAGCGTATAGAAATGAAATTTATACAAAACAGTTTCCCGCGGGTTCTTGGTTAGGGGTAAAAGAATTGGCCATGCCAGAGTTTATGATCGAAATAGAATTGGAAGTATACAAAGCAGAATAAAAAGACATCTAGTTGAAATTGCCTATATATGAAATTTTCAATACTGGTTACCTGCTTTTAAAAGAAAATGGCATTTAATAATTAATAAATTATATATCATGGAAGCACTAGCTAAAACACAAGTTGATCCCTCAAAAATCATGCAAATAGGGACGGGATTTATGGCTACTAAGACCTTGCTCACAGCTGTAAACATGGAACTTTTCACCATCCTTTCGAGTAGAGAAATATCTGGTGCTGAAATTCAGTCAAGACTTGGCCTGCAATCGCGAAGTCTTTATGATTTTTTAGATGCATTAGTTGCGTTAGGTTTTTTAAAAAGAACTGGGTTAAAGGAAACAGCAAGTTATAGAAATGCAGAGGATGCCGATATGTTTCTTGATAAAAACAAGCAAAGTTATATAGGCGGAATTTTAGAAATGTGCAATAACAGATTATATCCTTTTTGGAATGATTTAGAAGAAGGGTTAAAAACAGGATTACCTCAAAATGAAACTAAAAATGGTGGCAAACCAATTTTTGAAGAAGTATATGCGAACCCCCAAAAACTAAAGGAATTTGTAGGTGCGATGGGTGGTGTTCAAATGGGGAATTTTATGGCATTTGCCAAACAATTTAATTTTTTAAGCTATAAAACCTTATGCGACATTGGTGGTGCAGGAGGTTTTCTTTCTGCACATGTATCCTTAAATAACCCACATATGCAATGTAGTTCTTTCGATTTGCCCCCAGTAGAACCAATTGCAAAAGAAAATATTAAAAATCTGGGTCTTGAAAATAAAGTAAAAGTGCTTTCAGGAGATTTTTTTAAAGTTGATTTCCCTAAAGCAGATGTTATTACCATGGGCAACATTCTTCATGATTGGGGCGCTGAAGAAAAAAAATTGTTAATCAATAAGGCATATGATGCATTGCCTAAAAAAGGAGCACTTGTTATCATTGAAAATATAATAGATGATAACAGAAGTGAAAATGCCTTTGGGTTGTTGATGTCTTTAAATATGCTTATCGAAACATCTGAAGGTTACGATTTTTCGGCTGCAGATTTTAGCATATTGGCCAAAGAAGCTGGCTTTCAAGAAATCTCTATTATCAAACTTACGGGGCCAACAAGTGCTGTAATTGCATATAAATGATTTAAAAAAAATATCAACTTGATTTCAGTATTTGTTTGAATTAGCTATGTATTAAACTGGCCAACACTTTCAAGACCCGAATGTACATTTTGGGTCTTCTTTAAATAGAAATCAATCATACAAACTAAAATCTTTAAAACAGGATGCTGAGTATACGGACTTTTTAAGAATATAATCTATATGATGATTTCGGCTTTCAGCCTTCAAACAATAGTATTTTTCGTCGATATATTAAATAATATGAACGAAGAAGAGGTTTTTGAGTAATTGGGAGAATAAATCTATATCAATTCTAAAATAGCAGCTTGGAAGTTTAGAAACGTACAACGATCCATTCGGTTTTTAGCCATTAGCCTTATTTTATTACTGATAACTGCAGTTTACTATGGAGTACTAAGAATCGTTTAACTATGATGAAATTCTCATGTAAAATAGCCGACATTATACTTTTTAAAATAAAATTATGAAAACAATCAAATACCTTTTAATGCTTGTAATATGCACATTAACTACAATTGTTGCAGCCCAGACAAATACTGAAAAAGCATCAGAAACCGTAAGTATAAGCAAAATTGAAGGTCATATCTATTTTTTAGCAGATGATGTGCTAAAAGGACGTGAAACTGGATCTCCAGAATTGAAAATCGCAGCATCTTATTTAGCTAATACCTTACGCAGTTATGGCGTAAAACCAAATCCTGATAGTGGCAATTATTATCAAAAAGTTGAAATGTTTCGGTTCTATTTAAATGAAAAAATAGACCTCTCTCTTAATGGTATAAAATTCCCAGAAGTAGTTGCTTTCGATATCGATCCCATAGATAGTGAGGAAAATGCAGTATATCTAAACTATGGACTTGAAGCTGATTATAATGGTAAAGATGTTAAGGGTAAGATAATTATAGTTAAAGCAGGTACACCTGACGCCTTAGATTTAAGACCCGCCCTTGGTAGTAGATCTTCAAAAAGAGAACTGGCCATAAAAAATGGCGCGAAAGGATTAATTGAAATAGGTGCTTTTGACCAAGTTATATGGCCACGTTTTAAACATGCATTTGAGGAACGTGTTAGTCTTAGTGAAGGTAATAAAGAACCCTTACCACTACATGTATGGGTTCAAACCAGTAAAGAGAAATTAGATAAATTAGGTCCTGAAACTATAAATATTAAAATTAAGAGTAATGGCATTCAAAAGGAGATTCTCCAAAGCCAAAATGTGATTGGGGTTTTAGAAGGAACAGACCCTAAACTCAAAGACGAATATGTGATATATTCAGCACATTACGATCATATAGGTATCGGCAAACCCGATGCTAAAGGAGATAGTATTTATAATGGGGCACGTGATAATGCCATTGGCACTACAGCTGTTTTGAGTATGGCGGAAAACTTAGCCAAATACCCCACAAAACGCTCAGCCCTTTTTATATTATTTACCGGTGAAGAAGTTGGGCTGTTGGGAAGTCAATACTATGTTCAAAATCCTGTATTACCCCTAAACCAGATGATTTATTGTTTTAATACAGACGGTGGTGGTTATAATAATACTAGCTTGGCTACAATTGCAGGACTGAACCGCACTACAGCAAAAGATAAAATGATAAACGGGGCCAAAACTTTTGGGTTAAAAGCCTTGGATATTGATGACGTAGCACCAGATGAAGGCCTTTTCGACAGAAGTGACAATGTCAGTTTTGCAAAAGTAGGCATCCCTGCACCCACCTACTCTACCGGTTTTGATGACTTTGATGATGAAATTAACAAATACTACCATCAAGCTGCCGATGAAGCCGATAGTATAGATTATGATTACTTGGTGAAATTTTATCAAGGGTATATACTTTCAGGACGGTCTATCGCCAATGACCCGGTGAGACCTTATTGGATTAAAGGCGACAAATATGAAGCTGCTGCAAATGTTTTATACGGTAAGATTCCTGAGGCTCCTATTAAAAACTAAAACAATCCTCAAATAAAACAAAGCGTAATTTAGAAATCAATCCTAAAAAAATGAATCTACCAGACACTTTAAAACAATACAATTGCAGACTACTATTTGTAATTATCGCCCTACCATTTTTTGCCATAGCCACTGTACAATCGCAAGGCACTAGATTATTACGACAACCAGACATAAGCACTAACCATATTACATTTACCTATGGGGGCGATATTTGGGTGAGTAATCTTAATGGTGGCGAAGCAAAAAGAATTACAAGTACACAGGCTGTAGAATCCAATCCTTATTTTTCCCCTGATGGAAAACAAATAGCTTTTTCTTCTAATAGAGTGGGATATCAAGCGATTTATATAGTGTCCGCAGAAGGTGGCGAGGCAAAACAAATTACTTGGCACCCTAGCGGTTCTTTGGTAAGGGGATGGAGCAATGATGGTAAACGTATTCTCTACGCTAGTAACCGAGATACAGCTCCAAGTCCCTTTAATCGTTTATGGACTACTGACGTTACCGAAAACATTCCCTCGTTGGTTCATCCGCAATGGGGTTTTGATGGCGCTTTTGCACCTGATGGCAAGCACTTGATTATCGATAGAATAAGCCGTTGGGACAGCGAATGGCGCGGATACAGAGGAGGTCAAAATACACCATTGATTATCTTGAACACCACAACTTCAGAAGAAGAATTATTACCTAACGAAAGTACTACTGACATTCAACCTCTATGGTTGGGCGATGTAGTCTATTTTATATCGGATCGTGATTTGGTAGCGAATATTTGGTCATACAATACTAAAAGCAAAGAATTACATCAAGTTTCAGAATTCAAAGGTGCAGATGTTAAATGGTTGGCGGGAAATGATACTACACTCGCTTATGAACGTGAAGGTTATTTATACCTGTTAGATTTAAATACGAAAACAACAAAACAAATACAAATAGATATTATTGGTGATTTTCCTTGGGCTGCTATTAAATGGGAAGATGTAAGTTCCTCTGCACGTGCTGCATCCCTATCTCCCAATGGAAAGAGGGTCATTGTAGAATCACGAGGCGATATTTTTACGATACCTGTGGAGTTTGGCGACTCTAGAAATATAACGGAAACTGCAAATGCCGCAGATAGAGCACCCATTTGGTCACCAAAAGGGGATCAATTAGCCTGGTTTTCTGATATAGATGGAAAAGGGTATGCACTGATGCTGGCATCACAAGACGGGTTAGATGCACCTACGCCAATTGCTATAGGAGAATCTAAAATGGCATGGGACCCTAGTTGGTCGCCCGACGGAAAATATATCGCCTTTGTAGATGATGATGTTCGCTTACGGGTATTAAATTTAGAAACAAAAACCATACAGACTATAGATGTTGGGGGAACTAATATAGAACGTGGTAGTATTACTATGAACTGGTCGCCAGATTCTAATTGGCTAGCGTATGCAAAAGCTGGCAGTAATAATTTCAGACAGATTTTTATATGGTCGGTCATGGATGGACAAAAAAGAGCTATTACAGATGTTTTTGCAGATTCGTTTTCACCCGTTTGGGATTTAAACCATAAACAATTTTACTTTTTAGCGAGTACCGAAGTGGCATTGGGCTCAGGTTGGGCAAATACGAGTTCAATGTCATCAAGTCCATCATATGCCGCCTATATCGTTAATTTACAGCAGGACGACCCCTCTCCTTTTAAACCAAAAAGTGATGAGGAAACTCCTGAAAAGAAAGTCGACGATAAAAAAGACGGCGATAAAAAAGACGGCGATAAAAAGAAGAATAAAAAAGGAAAGGATGAAGAGGCTCCAAAAAAGACCGTAAAAATAGATTTTGACAATTTAAGCCGACGCACATTAGCACTCCCAGTTCCAGAACGCGAATACTACTTTATTGCTGCAGGACCAGAAGGTGCTGTATTTTTGGGAGAATACGTTCCTAATCAAAAAGGTCTCTCCCTTAAAAAATTTACGCTAGAAGATCAAAAAGGCAAAGACTTCCTTTCAGGCGCAGAAAATGTATCCATCACAGGTAACGGAGAACATTTATTGGCAAAAGTAAACGGTCAATGGAACGTTATGGACACCAAAGGTGATAGTGGTGAAAAAGGAAAAACGGTAAAAGTAGAACTACAAATGAAATTAGATCGCTCCATGGAATGGAAACAGATGTTCGAAGAAGCATGGCGATATGAGCGCGATTATTTTTATGACCCAAATCTTCATGGTCGTGATTGGAATACGGTTTATGAACGTTACGCGCCGCTAGTGCCTTTTATAAAACATAGAGCAGACCTTACCTATGTTTTAGACCAGGTAAACGGTGAGCTTTCTGTAGGTCATAGTTTTGTGTTTGGAGGGGATTATCCAGAAGTTGCCGATTCCAAAATGGGAATGCTTGGAGCGGATATGACTGTCGAAAACAATCGCTGGAAAATAAATAGAATGTATACTACCGAAAGTTGGAATCCAGGTTTATCTGGACCCTTAGATGCCCCTGGCCTCAACATAAAAAACGGTTATTATGTAGTAGGTATCAATGGCGATGAACTTAAAGGCACCGACAATATCTACAAGTATTTAGATGGCACAGTAGACAAGCAAACCATTGTACATATCAATAGCGAACCAACTTTTGAAGGAGCATGGAAAGAAATCGTAAAACCTATAAAAAGTGAAAACTCTTTAAGGCAACGTACATGGGTAGAAGATAATCGTAGAATGGTAGATTCGCTTTCCAACGGTAGATTGGGCTATGTTTGGTTACCTAATACATCGGATGAAGGCTATGTCTCCTTTAATCGCTATTATTTTGCACAGCAAGACAAAGAAGGTGCGGTCATTGATGAACGTTTTAATGGCGGCGGACTCCTAGACGACTACATGGTAGACCTTATGACTAGAAGTTTACGGGCAGGCTTAACAAACGAAGTACCCAATGGAAAACCCATGCAATTACCTGCAGGTATTTTAGGACCAAAAGTGCTCTTAATCAACGAAATGGCCGGTTCTGGCGGGGATTTCTTTCCATGGGTATTCCGTCAACAAAAAGCAGGTAAGCTTATTGGTGTGACCACATGGGGCGGTTTAGTAAAATCTTCTGTTCATTATGCTTTGGTAGATGGCGGCGCACTGACCTCTCCCGATAATGCCGTTTTCGACCCTATAAACAACAAATGGGTTGCGGAAAACACTGGGGTTGCCCCAGATATAGAAGTGCGTCAAGATGCATTATCTATATCCAATGGAAAAGATCCACAACTAGAAAGAGCAGTCCAAGAACTATTAAAACAACTAGGAACAAAAATGAGTATTGTTCCTCCAAAATTTTCGACTCCCGCAACAGGAAATTAAAGTAAATAGAAAGATATGACTATGATAAAATTATTTTAAAAATCTTACAACATTTCTTAGAAGAAAATAATGAACAAGCCAAACCAGGTAATATCAACTAAAAATGAAAACCAAATTACTATTCTTCAGCCTTATTGTAACCCTTCAATTAAGTGCCCAAAACTATCAAAACATCCATAACAAAGCAATTTTTGTGGATACTCACAACGATTTTCTTACCCAAACAATGGAAAAGGGTTTCGTTTTCGATTCTGATTTAAAAGGCAAAACCCACAGCGATCTTAATAGAATGAAAGATGGTGGAATAGATGCACAATTCTTTTCTGTTTGGAGCGATGGCGAACAGCTGAACCCGTATGCATTTGCCAATAGACAACTAGATAGTTTGGATGCCGTTATAAAACGAAATCCTGATAAAATAGTAAAAGTGGTCAATTCAAAAGAACTTCTAAAAGTAGTAGAACAAAATAAAATAGCTGCGTTGATCGGGCTTGAAGGCGGTCATCAATTTGAAAACGATTTGGACAATATGGAAGTCCTATATAATCGTGGTGTACGGTATATTACGTTGACATGGAACAATTCTACACCTTGGGCAACAAGTGCTGCAGACGAAACCAATCCGGAAGGAGCAAAAAATTCTGAAGGTAAAAATGGACTGACGATGTTTGGAAAAGAAGTGGTTCAAAAAATGAATGCTTTGGGTATTATTGTAGATATTTCACATGTTGGGGAACAAACTTTTTACGATGTTATTGCTACGACTTCAAAACCTGTTATTGCTTCTCATAGCTCAGTTTACAAACTTTGTCCACACCCTCGTAATTTGAACGATACCCAAATAAAAGCCGTCGCTAAAAATGGTGGCGTTATACAAATCAATTTTAATTCTGGATTTATAGATCCTTCGGTTGAACCAAGGGAAATTGTATTTATAGAAAAGCATAAAATTGAAATAGACTCCCTCGAGAAAAGTGGAGTATTGTTATATCATGCTGAGGAATCTATGTACAGAAAATATACAAATGAGTCCTATGAACTTCGTGCGCCTTTCGAGTTTGTTATTAAACATATTGAATACGTCATAAACCTGGTGGGGGTGGATTATGTTGGCATCGGCTCTGATTTTGACGGTATCTATCAACCACCAAAAGAATTAGACGATGTAACGGATTATTTAAAAATTACAAAAGTATTGGTCGAAAAAGGATACAGTAAAAATGATATCGATAAAATACTTGGTGGCAACCTGTTACGAGTTTTTAAGGCGAATGAAACCAAATAAAAGCTACTCCTAGCCCCTTCCAAGAGGGAAATTTTTGTAGCTATGATTAAATTATTTCGTGAAATCCGTCAAAACTTGCTCAATGAAAACTAAATGGCATGTATAGAATAAATGTAAACGATCAAAATAAATACTATGAAAAAGACGATAATACTCACAGTTGCATTTACAACATGTATTTCCATTTTTGCGCAAACTAAAGATGAGAAATATGCCAAAGATGTACAATCTATAGATGCAATTATAAATGCCTATTACGATGTAATATCTGGCTCTAGCAAAGAACCTTGGCAGTATGAAAGAGATAGTTTTATCCACTCTACAAATGCAGTTATCATACGTTTAGATGAAAATGGCAATACTAACCCACATACCTTGGAATCAGAATACATTCCAATGGGCTTATCTCCCCGTCAAGACTTTTATGAAATAGAACTTAAAAGAAACGTCAACCATTTTGGAAATCTAGCTCAAGTATGGAGCGCATTTGAAATACGAACAGACCCGAAAATTACCTCGGACATAAGGGGATTGAATAGTATTCAACTTCATTTTGAAAATGGTAGATGGTTTATAGACAGCTGGACCTGTGAGATGGAATCTGAAAGAATTAGGTTGGTTTCAAGCTTCTTGAACGAGAATTAATAGTTTGTTAGGTAGCGAAAGATTTATAAATCTTCAATACATTTTCAATTTTAGCTTCTGTCTCCGTATCTATATTCTGATGTTCTGGGTTTTCTTTTAACCACTTAATAGTTCTTTTAATTCCTTCCGAAAACGGAATGGTTGCTTTAAAACCAGGTACAAAGGTTTTAATCTTGGTATTATCGAACAAAACACTTTCTGCCTTATCCGCTAACAAAGTGCCCGTAAATGAAGGTTCTACTTTGCATATAAAATCTGAAGCAATATGTACCACCTTTGCTTCTTTCCCTAAAGCATCTGCCAAAATCTTATAAATCATATTCCAGCTAAGTACCTCATCTGAGGTGATGTGAAATGCATGTCCAATAGCTGGTGTATTTCCCAACAACCCAACAAATCCTTTCGCAAAATCGTCGGCGTGTGTTACTGTCCAAAGCGAGGTACCATCGCCATGTACAATAATTTCTTTACCATCTAGAATTCGTTGTGCCGTATTGTATTTATTAAATCCGCCAATAGCAATCGGTATTACGGTATCGTACGTTAAAGATGGACGAACAATAGTGATAGGAAACCCTTCTTCTCTATATGCTTTTTGCAAACGATCTTCGCATTGTATTTTACCTTGAGAATAGTCCCACAGATTATTACACAGCGGAGTAGATTCGGTTATCACCGGATAGCTCAAAGGCGTCTGGTAACATGATGCTGAACTAATAAAAATATATTGTTTTGTTTTCCCTCTAAACAATTCAATATCACGCTCAATGTCTTCTGGTGTAAAAGCTATCCAGTTTACGACAACATCCCAGTCATATTTTTTAAGCTCAGTAAGTTCTTCGGGTTTATTAATATCGCCAATAATAGAATTTGCACCTTCAATTTCTACCTTCGCCTTCCCCCTATTCAATACATATAAATCCATTCCTTTAGCTACTGCCAATCTGCTACTTGGTGTACTAATGTTTCCTGTTCCTCCTATAAATAATACTTTCATTTTTATATTTTAAAATACTAACAATCAGAAAATTAAAACAATTCACCTTATATATCTGTATAAAAGGGTAATCCGTTTTTAAATAAACTACAGAAGGCAAGTACCTCAAGTACATACCATACCGTAAGTACCAGATGAATTTGATATAAGTAACCTTTATCTTCTTTAATGTGAAAATACAAAAAGAGAATGTTAAGAACATCGATATTTTAATAAGTTTACTGTAGTCTAAGGCGTCTCTTTTTAAGCTTTATTATTATCTTCATGCTATCTATTTCAAACCAAATTCAACACTATGAAGATTATTATTAAAACACTATTTCTCTTACTGTTTACAGTATCTGTAACTGCACAAGTTTCTTCTAATCTTGAGCTTACCGATATCTTTAACATGGAGTTTGTATCTGACCCTCAGATATCACCTGATGGAACCAAAATTATCTATGTCCGAAATTTTAAGGACATCATGACAGATAAGAACTTATCGAACTTATGGATGGTAAATTATGATGGTTCGCAGAACAGACCAATAACCACTGGTAACCAAAACGATAATTACCCACGTTGGTCACATGATGGTAAAAAAATCATCTTTAAATCGAACAAAACCGATGATAAGATGAAATTGTATATCATGTGGATGGATACAAAAGAAATTGCACCATTAACCAATACGCCAAAAGCTCCTGGAGCGGTTAGTTGGTCTAACGACGACCGTTATTTGGCATTTACCATGTTTGTGCCAGAAGCTGAAGAATCTATAGTTAAATTACCGGCTAAACCAGAGGGTGCAAAATGGAATACACCACCGACTTACATTGACAAATTGAATTACAGAGGTGACGGTCAAGGTTACATTAAAGGTGGACACGACCAAATTTTCACTCTTTCAATTGATGGTGGTACACCTAATCAATTGACGGCAACAACATTTGATCACGGTGCACCTGTTTGGGCTAAAAATGACAAGACACTTTACTTCTCTGCTAATTTTAATCCTGACGAGGCTTTTGAACCTGCTAATAGTGAAGTATATGCGCTTAGCATTTCTAAAGGCGAAGTTTCTCCGTTGACTACACGATATGGTCCAGACAGTTCACCAACAGTTTCACCTGATGGTAAAATGATTGCTTACACGGGTAATGATGATAAACTAATGGGGTATCAGATTACCAATTTATATGTAATGAATACCGATGGTACAAACTCAAAATTGCTTTCTGGAAATTTTGATAGAGATATAGCCAATGCACAATGGGCTAACGATGGTAAAGGTCTTTATTTTCAATATGACACTGAAGGTACTACCAAAATTGGACACATTACTCTTGAAGGAAAAATCACAACTTTAGTTGAGGGTCTTGGTGGTTTGTCATTAGGAAGACCTTATAATGCAGGTGATTTTACAGTTTCTAAAAACTCACGATTTGCATATACTCTTGGTAATACGGAACACCCTTCTGATTTAGGTGCTGCCGATAAAAAAGGATCTAAACGTTTAACTTTTGTAAACGATGATCTTTTCTCGTTCAGGAACTTGGGTAAAACTGAAGAAATTTGGTGGGAGTCTTCTTATGACCAACAAAAGATTCAAGGATGGGTGGTTACTCCGCCAAATTTTGATCCAAATAAGAAATACCCGTTTATTCTTGAAATTCATGGAGGACCGTTTACTAGCTACGGTTCTGTTTATAGTGCCGAAATACAAGCATATGCCGCCGCAGGTTATGTGGTTCTATATAGCAACCCTAGAGGTAGTACAAGTTACGGAGCAGAATTTGGAAATTTAATTCACCACGACTACCCTAATCATGATTATGAAGATTTAATGAGTGGTGTAGATGCCGTTATTGAAAAGGGATATATAGATACAGACAATCTTTTTGTTACCGGTGGTAGTGGCGGCGGTGTGCTTACTGCTTGGATTGTGGGAAAAACAGACCGATTTAAAGCTGCTGTAGTTGCCAAGCCAGTAATTAACTGGACAAGCTTTGTATTGTATGCGGATGGTGCTGCATTTTTCTCTAAATATTGGTTTGGTAAAAAACCATGGGAAGATCCTGAAAATTATTTTAGACGTTCCCCTTTAATGTATGTTGCCAATGTAACTACACCCACCATGTTACTTACTGGTGAAGAAGATTATAGAACTCCAATTGCAGAATCTGAACAATTCTATACCGCACTAAAATTAGAAGGTGTAGAAACTGCTATGGTACGTATACCAGGTGCTGGGCATGGGATTGCTAATAGACCAAGTAATTTGATTGCAAAAATTGCCAGTGTTTTAGCTTGGTTCGAGAAATACAAAGAAGCAGAATAGCCGTATGAAAGCACAAAAATTTATTTTCACTCTAGCGTTATTCATCTCGCTTTTAAATATATACGGACAAGAAATTAAGGTATTGTCGTACAATATTAAATATGATAATGTAAACGATACCGTAAATAATTGGAACGACCGAAAAGTCGCTATGGTTGACCTTTTGAACCACTATGGACCAGGTATTATTGGTATGCAAGAGGTTCTTGATCATCAGTTGATTTACTTAAATCAGAACTTATTAGATTACACCTCTATTGGTGTAGGTCGAGATGATGGAAAGAAAAAAGGGGAATACTCCCCTATTCTTTACAATATCAAAAAGTATAAGCTTTTAAAAAGTGAAACGTTCTGGCTTTCTGAAACTCCCCAAGAAATTTCTGTGGGTTGGGACGCTTCTATGGAACGTATATGTACGTATGGTGTATTTGTAGATTTAGCAACTAGTAAACAGTTTATGGTTTTTAATACCCATTTTGATCATAAAGGTACTGTTGCTCGTGAAAAATCTGCTGACCTTATTGTGGCTAAAATCAAAGAAGTCAATTCAGATAAGCTTCCGGTAGTTCTTATGGGTGATTTAAATTTGAGCCCTAATGAAACTCCTATCAAATACTTACAAGGTGCTTTAACGGATGGACAATCTATCACCAAAAAACCTTTCTATGGTCCTACAGGTTCCTTTAGCGGTTTTGACCATAATAAAGTCTTAACCAACCGTATCGACTATGTGTTTGTTGAGAATTTTAAAGTTCTAGAGTATATTCATATTGATGATAGAATGGAAAACAACAAACATATTTCTGATCATTTGCCCGTACTCGCAAACTTAGAAATGATGAACTAAGCTTTTCTTAGAAACCATAAAAAAATCCCGATTGTTTACACAATCGGGATTTTTATTTAAAAGATATTTTATATTATTTCTTTAAAAATGAAATTAATATTTCATTCAATTCTTCTGTGTGAGTTACATTAAGTCCGTGCGGAGCTCCTTTGATAATCTCCAGCGTACTATACTTAATTCCTTCTGCAGCTTGTTTTGCCGAAGTTTCAAGAGGTACCGTTGCATCTGCGTCACCATGAACAATTAATGTTGGCACTGTTACATTTTTTAATTCGGGTCTAAAATCGGTATGCATCCATGCAAGCGCCGCTTGTATTGTTGCTCTAGGTGAAGCAAATGATGCTATATTAAAGTCATAGTCTAATTGTGCCTGACTTACTCGATTATTCTTATTATCCTCATAATTGTAGAATCCTTTGCTAAATTCCTTTAAGAATCCAACTCTATCTTTCTGTAAGGCATCTATAATACCTTCTAAAGCTTCTTCTGGCACTCCAGCTGGATTATCAGATTTATGTTTTACTAATGGAACGATAGAGCTTATTAATGCTGCTTTTGAAATTCTACTAGAGCCATAATCCGTTAAATACCGCACTACTTCCCCTCCTCCCATTGAAAAACCTACAATAACAGCGTCTTTCAAATCTAACTCTTCAATAATGGCGTTTAAATCACTCGCCAGAGCAGAATAGTCATATTCTCCCCAAGGTGCAGATGATGTTCCAAAACCTCTACGGTCATATGATATACAACGATAGCCTTCTTCCACTATTTTCCATACCTGTTGTTCCCAAGATTTACGGCTTAGAGGCCACCCGTGTATTAATATTACAGGTTGTCCGCTTCCATAATCTTCATAGAAAATGTCTACTTGTTCTTTTGCTTTTGTATTTGTTATAAATGGCATATTCTTATTTTAAAATTCTAATACAAGATAATTAGGATTTTGTCAATTGCTTAGCACTAAACATTAAATATTTGGTTCTAAAAGCAATTACATAAAACTAGTATATTTACGTTTAAAACCAACCCATATGTATATTCCCGAACACTACAAGAACAATGATATTAATGATATTAATGAGATTCATGACTTTCTAAAAGGCAATAGTTTTGGTATTTTAATTAATACTATCGATGGTAAGCCTTGGGGTACTCATATTCCTTTAGAACTTGGGAAAAATGCTACAGGTAATGACGTACTGGTTGGGCATATAGCAAAAGCCAATTTACAGAGCAAAAAAATAATTAATGGTGATGAAGTGCTTTGTATTTTTAATGGCCCACATAGTTACGTCTCCTCTTCTTGGTATCAGCAAGAAGAAGTACCTACTTGGAACTATATTGCCGTTCATGTTTATGGTACTGTAAAAATTCAAACCTCAGAAAAACTACTTACTTCTTTACATGAGCTTGTTAATAAATATGAGCAGAAGTCTGAGCATCCTATTTCATTGAACGATATGTCTGATAAAACTATGAGACAGGTTAGTGGCATTATCGGGTTTGAAATTGAAATTAATGATATACAAGCCGTAAACAAACTCTCTCAAGGCAGAAGCCATGACCATCCAAAAATTATTTCGGAATTAGAAAAACAAGGTCCTTCAGAAAAAGCTGTTGCTGATGAAATGAAAAAACGTATGCCTTAAAAATTGGCAAACAAGTTAAAATTAAAAGGTTTAGAGTATTAGTGCTATTCTGCTTTCATCTAATTTTATAATCAGTTTCTATCATTTCAAACTATTATAATTATGAGCGAAGTACTTTCCATTTTTAAATTTAATAAAGCATCCAAGATTAAAGAATGGCATATAGTCAATGATGATGTTATGGGTGGTTTATCTATGGGGCTCATACAAATTAATCCTCAAGGAAATGGCGTATTTAGCGGGCACGTATCCTTAAAAAATAATGGAGGATTTTGTCTTGTAAGGCATGATTTAGAAAGAATTACTGTAGATACTTTCTCTGCTTTTGTAATTCGATTAAAAGGCGATGGCAAAAAATATGCTTTTAGATGTAAATCTGGTGAACATCAACGGCATACTTATAGCTATGACTTTAAACCTAGTAAAGAATGGCAAACCATTGAAATTCCATTTAAAGAAATGGAACCTGTATTTAGAGGTGAAGAATTAAAACTACCCAATTACCATGGCGATTATCTTGCTCAAATCGCTATTATCATTAAGAACGGAATTGAAGAAGATTTCACCTTAGAAATCGAGAGTATTCAATTAAAATAAAAAAGAGCCATATTACATATGGCTCTTTTCAATTAATAGACTTCTATTTTCTAGCTATCTTTTAAAGACTTCATGTCAATTACAAATCTATACTTCACATCTGATTTTTGTAATCTATCGTATGCATCGTTAATGTTCTGAATGTCGATCATTTCAATATCTGAAACTACATTATGCTCACCACAGAAATCTAACATTTCTTGAGTCTCTTTTAGACCTCCAATTAATGAACCAGCAATACTTTTTCTACCCATTATTAAACTACCACCATGTAATGGATCCAAAGGTTCTACCGCCCCTACAATTACCATAGTTGCATCTCTTTTCAATAAAGCCGCATATGGATTCATATCATGACCCACAGGTATAGTATTTAATAAGAAATCAAATGAATTCGCATGTTCATTCATCTGTGCTTCATCTTTCGATATTAATACTTCATCTGCACCTAATTTCTTAGCATCTTCACTTTTAGATGGAGATGTGGTAATCATAACTGTATGAGCCCCCATTGCATGTGCAAACTTGATACCCATATGACCTAAACCGCCTAAACCAATAACACCTACTTTATCTCCTTTTTTAACACCCCAATGTGCTAATGGAGAATAGGTGGTTATACCAGCACATAATAATGGTGCCGCTGCCTTAGGGTCTAAATTTTCAGGTACTTTTAAAACAAATTCCTTATTTACGGTTACACTTTCAGAATAACCACCGAAAGTATGCCCTCCAGAATGTTTGTCTTTACTATTATAAGTAAACGTTGCACCTTTCTCGCAAAATTGTTCTAAATCATCTTTACATGCGCTACACGTTTGGCATGAATCTACCAAACAACCAACACCTACTAAATCACCTACTTTGAATTTGGTAACACCATTACCCACCTCTAAAACCTTACCTATAATTTCATGCCCTGGAACTACCGGATATGCTGAATTTTTCCAATCGTTACGTACTTGGTGCAAATCGCTATGACATACGCCACAATATAAAATATCGATTTTTACATCATCCTTTAGAGTTTCTCTTCTTTCTATTTCTAACGGCTTCAAATTCGCATCTTTATTATCTGCCGCGTATGCTTTTATCTTAGTCATATATATTACTTTTCAAATTCAAAGGTACACTTTAGCCCCCTTAATTATTGACTCTAAAAGGCTTTAACCCAATTTTAACGATGTGTGTAAAATTAAATTTATGAAGCTAAAATTTAAAAGGGATAGCGATAATTAATCAGTTTGAATTAACTACAATCAAAATAGCAAACTGATAATTATCATATCATAAATCATTTATCTATCTTAAGTTTAAGAAACCAATACCAACCAAAATGAACGAACAACTACTTCCGTTAAAAAAGTTGATCATCCCATTTAGAATAGATGCCTTATTACCTAATATTTTAGTTTTAATTCCTAGAGTATTTACAGGATACTTACTTGCTTTTGTTTTTGCAGTGAATAAATTTGGTACTCCATGGACTCCGAAATCTGCCGAACTAGGCTTATTAGAAGTTTCTGATTGGTTTGTTGAGCTGGTGAGACAATTCGGAATTCCTTTTTCTTATATGCCAGAATTCTTTGCCTGGTCTGCGGGGATGACAGAAGCTCTTGGTGGTATTTTATTAATTTTAGGGTTAAATACAAGAATAACAGCCTTCTTTGTTACCATAACTATGTTTACCACTATCGTATTTAGACCATGGGATGATTCTTGGAATATTATGCCAACTTTTACATTATTCTGTTTAGGGCTCTTTTTTATGGGGTTTGGCTCTGGTAAATTCGGTCTAGACTATTTCATCACCAAAAGAAAGTAACATTTTTCAAATCACTCACTTTTCTCTATTATCTCCCCTCTTATACAGTTCAGGATTGTATTTCTACAACTGAGTTAGTTTCATTTTCAAAAAGCGTATTCATAAGGCATCTTTGAAACATCAATTAATCTTTAAAACCTTATAAAATGAAAAAGTTACTATTTACCATTACTGTACTAGCTATGACCCTTACCATGAATGCCCAAGAGAAAGAGGGCGTTACCCTAACTGTTATAATCGAAAATGTCTTAAACAATGAAGGTCACGTATTAAGTGCTTTACACAGTGAAGACACTTTTATGAAGGCTGACGGAATTAAAACGACCTATGACAAAGCTGAAGAAGGTGAGTTAATTTTAACCATTGAAAATGTTCAACCAGGCGATTATGCTTTTTCAGTTTTACATGATGCCAACGATAATCAACGTATGGATTTTGAAACCAACGGTATGCCGTTGGAAAACTATGCCATGAGTAACAATCCTATGCTTATGGGACCGCCAACATTTAGCGATGTTAAGTTTTCAGTAGCTACAGATGATATGGAGATAAAGCTGAGATTCTAAAGAAAATAAACGGTACATCAGCCAGTTGTAATAGGTTATAATAATGGATTTTAGTAATTTTATAGACTTAAACTATACATATGACTATTACCCAATTACAATATGTTCTTGCCGTTGCCGAGTATAAGAATTTTACATTGGCAGCCGAGAAAAGTTTTGTAACGCAACCCACTTTAAGCATGCAAGTTCAAAAGCTAGAAGATGAGTTAGATATACTACTTTTTGATCGTAGTAAAAAACCTATTACAATTACCGAAGTAGGTAAGAAAATAGTGGCTCAGGCAAAAAATATTGTAAACGAAGCTGCTCGTATCAAAGATATTGTAGAGCAAGAAAAAGGGTATATAGGAGGGGATTATGTGTTGGGAATTATACCAACTATAATGCCCACTTTATTACCAATGTTTCTTAAAAACTTCATTCAGAAATACCCGAAAGTAAACCTTATCATTAAGGAACAAAATACAGAAAGTCTTATTCAAAATATAGAAGACGGTCACCTAGATGCTGCTATTGCCGCTACTCCGTTAGAAGTTGATTTTATTACGGAGAGACCTTTATATTATGAACCTTTTGTAGGGTATGTACCTAAAGAACATCGTTTGGGAGATAGTACCCAAATTACACCAGATGATTTAGATATTGAAGATATTTTACTTCTACAAGATGGTCACTGTTTTAGAGAAGGAGTTTTAAACCTTTGTAAAACCCCAAAAATGGGCGGCGAACATTTTAGTTTACAAAGCGGTAGTTTTGAGACACTTATAAATCTTTCTAATGAAGGTTTGGGTATGACACTTCTACCCTATTTAAACACTTTAGACCTTGATGAAGTAAAGAAAAAGAATCTAAAGTATTTTAAAGATCCTTCGCCTGCACGTGAAGTAAGTCTTATCTATCATAAGAAAGAACTAAAAGTTCAAATAACCGAAGCTTTACGCGATGTAATAACCGGAATTGTTCGTGGTGCCATTGCTTTTCAAGATGTGAAGATTATAAGTCCGCTGAATAAGTAAATTCTATTCTTTCATAAAACGATACAAACAACCTTCTATACAAATACTTGGATATGAAGGTGACAGCGTTAACCTTGTTTTGTTTTCGTTGAAACTTGCTATATACCCTAATGTATCTTTTTTACCTTCGGTAAGAAAGTATAAATAGAGTTCATTTTCTTTAATTTCATACTCGCCCCTACGTTCTATTTTTATATTGAAATCGGTTTCTTCGTAATTACCGAATTCATCAAAGAAATATCGATTTCCTTCTTCGACATCTTTCCATTCTGCAGCACCACCAGGACTTATATATGATTCGTACAACAACCACTCACCAACTAAACTTGTATCGTCTACAGCTGTATCATCAAATGGCATGTCATCATTTTGACATTGCATTAAGAATAACGAAAATATTAAAACAAAAAATCTAATAGCCATCTGTTTTTTTTATAAAAGATACCTAAACTATCTAATGGTTGCTTAAAAAAAAGAGCCACATTATGTGGCTCTTTTATTATGCTTTTAAATAAACTAAACTTTGTTGTAATTCTGGTTTATCTGTTATGTAACTTTCTAACCAGACTTTTAATTCTTCCACCTCTTCAGGTAGTAACGTCATTATGGCTTTCTTTAATTCTTTGCAGAAAAGCAAGGTATCAAAACTAACCTTTTTAAGTACTGTTTTACTATACTCTAGCATTGACTTAGACATGTTGTTGTTAGATTAATATATTTGTTGTTGTATAAAGGTAAACAGAAATGCATGTCTAATATTGTGTATAAAAAGTTAAAGTAATACTCTTCGTGTTAAATTTTTATCGTATTAATAAGTATTCTATTTTGTACATTCGAATTCATGAAAAATTTTCTTTTTATAGGCATCGTAATTTTGGCATTATCTGCCTGTGTTTCAAAAAAGTCAGTTATTAGAAAAGATTTTAATAATCAGCTTTCTTCTACATTTTATAAAAATCAATTTACGGGTGTTTTAGTCATAGATGCAGCTACAAAAGACACTATCTATAATCATGATAGTCATAAATATTTTATACCTGCCAGCAATACCAAAATCTTCACATTATTTACCGCACTAAATCTTTTACCAGAAGAAATACCCGCATTAAAATACATCTATACCAGCGATACTTTATATTTTGAAGGAACAGGTGACCCCTCATTTCTTCATCCTTATATAAAGGATTCAACTGCATTAAAATTTTTGAAAAATCAGAAAAATATAGTCTACGCTACTGGGAATTTTGAAGATGAAAAATATGGACCAGGTTGGGCATGGGACGATTATCAATGGTACTATTCTCCAGAGAAAAGTATACTCCCTATTCATGGAAATGTAGTAATGGCGTATAAAAACAATGCGCTACAGGTATCACCTACTTATTTTAAAGACAGTGTTCTAGAGCTGACCAATAAAAGAAACAGGAATGAATTTTCTAATGTATTCTATTATTCACCACAGTCTAGAGATACCTTAGAGACTCCTTTTATCACAAGCGCTTTAACTACAAAATCAATATTAGAAAACATATTGAAAACAAAAGTGGGTATTACCGCTAGCATGCCATTGGGACAGAAACAAACCTTATATGGTGTGCCTTCTGATTCACTTTATAAAAGAATGATGCATGAAAGTGATAATTTTATTGCCGAACAATTATTACTAATTTCTTCATCACAGTTAAACGATATCTTAAATAGTAAAGCAATACGAGTTCATATATTAGAAAATGAGTTGGGTGACTTAAAACAAGAACCCAGATGGGTTGACGGATCGGGACTTTCTCGTTACAATCTATTCACTCCGCAAAATATGGTTGCTGTTTTAGACAAATTGCACTCGCAAATTCCGCAAGAACGTTTATTCGCCATCTTCCCCGCTGGCGGAGTATCAGGTACTTTAGAAAATAGATTCGCCGGTGAAGAACAACCTTACATTTATGCCAAGTCGGGTAGTTTAAGCAATAACTATTGTCTTAGTGGCTATCTAGTAACAAATTCAGGTAAAACCTTGATTTTTAGTTTTATGATTAATCATTTTAGAGAATCAGTATCCGAAGAAAGATTTCGTCTAGAGCAAATGTTACAAACACTTAGAGATAAGTATTAAGCTATTATTTTATAGCTACATGTTGAATGTATTTCTCCTTTAATAATTTAATTTTAGGTGATATGTGTGTTTTACAAAATGGCTTCTCCGTATCGCTAAAATAGTAATTCTGAAATTGTTCTTGGGATGATGTAAAAGCCCCGAATAGAATAATAGATGTAATTATAGGTATATCGAAATCTTTTTGCAATTCCTTCATAATTTCCGCTAAAACAGACTCTTCTCTCTTTTCAAAAAAATAGACACCAGACCTATACTTATTGCGCATAGAATGGTTTTGGGTGCTACGGTGCGTATCTAAGTGAATAGCTACTAAATCTTTTAATGCTATAATATCGGGATTAAAATATACAATAACAGCTTCAGAAAAATCTTCTGTATTTTCTTTAGGGGAAATAAAGCCTTGCTCTACTTTGGTTACACCACGTAAAGACATAAAAACAGCTTCGGTACACCAGTGGCATCCTCCTCCAAATCCGACTTTACTCAAATTTCGCATACTAATTAAGTCGAATTAAACTGCTTAAACTAACCCGGTTAATTTTGCATGTTGTAATAACATTATGGTCTTAGCGTCTTTAATTTCACCGGTTGCCACCATATGCATCGCCTTATCGAAATCTATTTCTAACACCTCTATATTCTCAGTTTCATCTTCTGCTCCTCCACCATCACTGACTTTCATACTTTCATCATACTCACCAACAAAAAGATACACTATTTCGGTCACCGAACCGGGCGACATGTAGGTTTGAAATACCTTCTGTACATTACTGATTTTATATCCTGTTTCTTCCTCCGTTTCCTTACGCACACAATCGGCAGGGTTATCGCCATCTAAAAGACCTGCACACACCTCAATCATCATTCCGTCTTCATTTCCATTTACATACGTTGGCATTCGAAATTGTCTAGTAAGCACAATAGTCTTTTTTTTAGAGTTATACAATAAAATGGCAGCACCATTACCTCTATCGTAAGCTTCACGATTTTGAGTTTCCCATGTACCATCAGGTTTTTGATACTTATAGGTGTATTTATTGAGTGTATACCAGTTATCTGATAAAATTTCTCTTTTAATATCTTTTAAATTTTTATTTGGCATCTGGAAATCTATTTAACTATACTTTAATTTTTAGCTAACATAATTTGAAACCTACTAAGATACACCGCACAAACTATTAATCAGACTACATTACTATATGCGGAAATCCAAAAAATCTAGATAAATCTCATTGCAATTATTTTATCGATAAAATTGTAACTTCAGTTTTCAAAACCAAACCTATGAAATTTCTAACTTCTACTTTCTGGACTATCGCATTAAGTCTACTATTATTGAATGGATGTAAGATTGCTACAAAAGAATACGGCACCATGTTAATACATGGCGGTCCGATTTACACTGTTGATTCAGTACAAACAATAGTTGAAGCTGTAGTTACGAAAGATAATATTATCCTTTTTTCCGGAAAACTCGAAGAAGCCGAAAAGTACAAAAACGAACAAACCCAAGTCATCGATTTAGAAGGAAAAACTATGACTCCGGGACTGATTGAAGGACACGGACATTTTATGGGCTTGGGATACAATGAATTGGAACTAGATTTGATAAATACGACAAGCTATCAAGAAATCGTAGATGCAGTGACCGAAAAAGCAAAAACCATCGCCCCAGGTGAATGGATTCTTGGTGGAGGTTGGCATCAAAGCAAATGGGATTCATTACCAGTAGATGCTGTAAATGGATTTCAAAGACACGACTTGTTAAGTGCTGCAACTCCAAATAACCCTGTGTTTTTGAGCCATGCCAGTGGCCATGCAGGTTTTGCAAATGCTAAGGCCATGGAAATAGCGGGAATTGAGATATTGCCCAAGGATGGTATTGATAAATTACACGTCGAAGGTGGTGAAGTAATGCGCGATGAACTAGGAAGACCTACCGGAATTTTCAATGAGCGGGCACAAGGTCTGATCTGGCAGCATATTCCAGAAAGCACTCCCGAGCAAAATAATAAAGCATTTGAACTGGCGGTGGCAGCTTGTCACAGAAACGGTATTACTGGTTTTCACGATGCAGGTATCGGTCGAGAAACAATAGCATTGTACGAACAAATGAAAACAGCGGACAGAATGAAAGTTCGTTTATACGTTATGCTCACCGGGCGGGACAAAGAATTACTCGGCGAATGGTATGAAAAAGGACCGTTAGTAGATCCTGATAATTTAGTGACCATACGTTCCGTGAAATTAAATTGTGATGGAGCTCTAGGGTCACGTGGTGCTTGGTTGTTAGAACCCTACACCGACCGACCAGGACATTTTGGACATGAAACGTTACCTATGGAAATGGTTCTAGAAACTGCCTTAAATGGTTTGCGAAAAGGCTTTCAGGTATGCTCCCATGCCATTGGTGATCGTGCCAATAAAGAAATTTTAGACCGTTACGAAACTGCCTTTAAAAAATTGCCCGATTTAAAAACTGATCACCGATTTCGAATAGAACATGCCCAACATTTACATCCTGATGATATTCCCCGTTTTGCACAACTAGGTGTAATACCTGCAATGCAAGCTATTCACTTATCTTCTGATAGGTCTTGGGCTATTGACCGTTTGGGAGAAAAACGAATTAAAGAAGGGGCGTATATGTGGCAAGCCCTTCTAAAAAGCGGTATACCTATTGTAAATGGTACCGATGTACCGGTAGAGCCGCTAAATCCGATTGCGAGTTTATATGCCAGTATCAGTCGTAAAACATTAAAAGGTTTACCTGAAGGCGGTTATGAACCGGAACAGAAAATGACTAGGGAACAAGCCTTAAAATCGTATACGCTTGATGCTGCCTATGGCGCTTTTGAAGAAAATATTAAAGGGTCGATTACTGCTGGTAAACTGGCTGACTTTACTATTTACAATCAAGATATAATGACCATACCGGAAGATGAATTCTTAAAAACAGAAATAGCTATGACCATTTTTGATGGTAAAGTGGTTTTTAAAAATACAGATTAGTACGTAAGAATTTTTAGATTGTAAACTCCAACGATTATTAAATTATAATGAGGATTTGCCAAATTTACAAGTATCGGGAAATGGGTGGTAGCTTACTACATTTTCTACTATTTTTTCAGATTGAAAAGAGCCCGAATAATTAAGAATTTAATACATGTATAGAGAACTTTTTAAATAATTAAGAAGTTTACATAAGCAAACTCTTATATAGTTAAATAGCATACTCAAATTTGATTGACTTTTGCATTAATCGCTCTAAACAGGTTGTACAGCAAAAAGAATACTTTTCCGTATCATTTTTTTTCTATCTTTTCCATTCAAACAACTTAATACCTACCATCTTGAAACATTTATACACATTTGCTATTTTAATTTTAGTATTGGTCTCTTCATGTAAAGACAACCAAGCAGAAGAAAAAAAACTACCACGAATTGCAATTGCAGGTTTAGGCATTGAGAGTAGCACCTTCTCACCTGCCCTTTCTACAGAAGAAGCTTTTCACGCAAAAATTGGTGATTCCGTTTTTACGAGATATCCGTTTCTACAGGTAGATTCTTTGAATAGAAATAGAGCAGAATGGGTACCTACGTTAGTAGGGAAATCTTTACCAGGCGGAACGGTTACTCGAGAAGCTTACGAATCATTAGTAACCAAAAGTTTGCAACTATTAGAGGAAAACAAGCCTTATGACGGACTCTTCTTTGATATTCACGGGGCAATGAGTGTTGTGGGGCTAGATGACCCAGAAGGTGATTTAATACAACGTATACGTGCTGTTATAGGTGATGATGTTCTCATATCCACTTCTATGGACTTACATGGAAATGTTTCTGAAAGATTAGCGCAGCATACAGATTTAATTACCTGTTACCGTATGGCACCACATGAAGATGCTATTGAATCTAAAAAACGAGCAGTTACCAACTTAATTGACCGTTTAGAAAGTGGTAAAGGAAAACCGGGGTATAAGGCTTGGGTTCCCGTTCCAATTCTATTACCAGGTGAAAAGACAAGCACACGTATTGAGCCAGGCAAAAGTCTATATGCCAAAATACCAGATATTACGAAACAAGACGGAGTTATTGATGCCGCCATTTGGATAGGTTATGCCTGGGCAGATGAACCTAGAAACCATGCCGTAGTAATGGTTACCGGTGATGATAAGGAGAAAGTAGAACAAGGTGCTGAAAAATTAGCCCAAAGTTTTTGGGATGTTAGAAATGAATTTGAATTTGTTGCACCCACAACTACATTAGAAGAAAGCTTAAAACTTGCATTAGCTAGTGATAAGAAACCTTATATGATCAGTGATATGGGAGATAACCCAACGGCTGGTGGTGCCGGTGATGTTACTTGGACATTAAAAGAACTATTGGCGAGATCTGAGTTTAAATCAACAAAAGGAAAATCTTTAATTTATGCATCTATACCAGGTCCTGAATTTGTAAAAAAAGCAATGGAAATAGGTGTTGGAGGAAAAATAAAAGCGGAAGCTGGTGCTGCCGTAGACAATAGATTTGCCGGCCCATTACTATTAGATGGTACTATTACTGCCATAAAAAAAGGTGACAAAGATGCCGTGGTCGAAGTGGTCGTTAAAGTAGGTAATATCGATGTTATCGTAACCAAAAAACGGAAGCCCTACCATCATTTAAGTGATTTTACCAACTTAGGGTTAGATCCTAAAAATGCTGATGTTGTCGTTGTGAAAATTGGTTATTTAGTTCCAGAATTGTACGAAATGCGCGGCGATTGGACAATGGCATTAACTCCCGGAGGCGTTGACCAAGACTTGAACAGATTAGGATATAAAAGAATCAATAGACCTATGTTTCCTATAGATAGTGCTATGACACAACCTAACTTAAAAGCTAGGCTAATACCTGCTGCTGATTCTAAATAACTATACGGTAATCGCCTTATTTAAATAGCGCCTGAAAGGGAGCATATCTTTGTATGCCTCAATTAATTGGTCGTCAAAATTACTAGTGCTAGTTTCTTTGGTGTCAAATTCTTGAAATACGGCAAAGGTTTTATTCTTAAGCAGCTCAATGTATCGATGGTCTTTGTCAAATCCTTTCGGTGCATTGGTTAATTTTACATCTTCGTAAAGTCCTCCAAAACGAGTTTTGAAGGACTTTTTATTTAAGATTTTCTCTAAGTTTTCACCATCATAATCAATAGCATCGCGAACACTTCGTAGTACTTTTGATTCTGGTCGCCATAATCCGCCTGCAAAAGTGCAACGTTCTATACCTAGTTCAAAATAGAAATCTGCTGTCTTTGGTTTCTTATCGAACCCAGCACCAAAATGGTCTTTGTAAACGGGTTTATTGGGGTGAAACATGAGGTTATTATTGATACGGTTAATTCCTTTTTTACCAGGTGTATCATAATATTCGTTATCAGTAGCAGAAAGTCTTGTATTCATACTATTTAACCAACCAATATATTCATCGCGAACTTGCTTGTACCGTTTTCTATTGGCATCCATCCATTCCTTAGAATTGTTCTTCTGTAGTTCCTTCAGGAATTCAATTTGATTTTTGAAACTCATATGCTACAAGTTCAAACTCAAGTATCAATTTCAACTACAAAGCTTATGTATTTGAGCTTGATACTTGAACTTGAGTTTAATTTTATTTATAAATATCTGTAATCTCCTTCTAACGTTAATTCTTTCCTCCCCCAAAGATACATCCAATGGAAACACCAAAATAGCTATCTTTAACACTTCCTGCAATATCCCCATTAGGCACTTGTATTTTTGTTTTAGGAATACTATTATACTCTAGTCCAAGACGAAATTTACCGAGTTCAAATCCACCTCTCACTAATAGACCCATTTGTCCTTTAACTTTGGTGGTAGATGCTAAATTCACATCATGGTTATCCTTGGTGGAAATATTACTTATTCCACTTAGTTTATAATAACTGAGTCCGCCACCTATAAAAGGTTGAAATCTACTATTTGCTTTGCCTAAATACCTGTCAAAAGTAGCTGCCAAAGAGTAGATTTCATGTAAACTAAACCCTTCTTCTATAATGTATTGAGATTTCATTGATTCTTCAATATTTCTTCCCAATAGAAAAGCTACTCCCAACCGAAGACCAACAGTACTATTTTCGTTAATAATAAATTTGGGCTCAAGCGCAGCTAAAAAAGCTATATCTGCACCTTTCGCAGGGCCTAGTTCTAAACCAACCCTAATTCTATTTTCCTCTTGGGCATATAATGTGTAAACACATAATAATAGAAATATAAATGCTGATTTTTCTTTTCGTAACATAATTTATGAAATAGAATTACTGAAATTAATATTCATATTTCTGAGCTTAACAATTACTTTTTTAGCCTTTTTTGAATTTAGTAAACGGAAAAATCATGGGCACCCGCTTTTGGTATGCTTCATAATCTTTACCTATAATTTTTTTCAAATCTTTCTCTTCTAAAAATTTAACCGCAATTAAAATATATGCTGTTGTTACCACAGCGAACAAAAGGCGACCAAAAGTCATGGTGGGTGCGGCCCAAAAGGCGATGATGAAGCCTAACATTATGGGATGCCTTACCAACTTATAAAACCAATTAACCTGAAATTTAGGAGTGGTCAATGATTGGTTCTTAAAGTTCTGATAAATCTGCGTTAGGCCAAACAGCTCAAAGTGACTGATCATTAAAGTAGAAAGGAAAACAATTAACCAACCTGAAAAGAAAACCACCATTAAAATAGATGATACCGTAGCTTCCGTCTCCCAAACAATGGCTGTCATGGGTTGCCATTTCCAATACATAAAAAGAAGAATTAAACTCGACAATAAGATATAAGTACTGCGTTCAATAGCCGGATTAATAAACTGTGTAAACCATTTTTTAAAAGCAGGCCGTGCCATAATACTATGTTGAAGTGCAAAAAGGCTTAATAACCCAAGATTAATGAGAACTGCAGGTATCTGAGAAATTTCTTCCCCAGAATCTATCGATTTGGGCACGAAAAGGTTCCCGACAAAGCCGATAGCGTAAAGAAAGGCGGTTAGAAAAACTATATAGGCTAAGATTCCGTAAATTACTATTAATACTTTTTTCATGATTGTTGTTTTAAGAATTATACTTGATTTTATAGATTGCCAGTTAGTGCCGTGTTCTTCAATACGTATTAATCCATTGACCATACATCATTTAAATAAGAGTCGCCAAATATGCCGCCTCTACCTCCAATAAGCCAAATTTTATCATTAAACACGACAGAGGTATGTCCACTTCTTTTACTAAAAGGGGTTTCTGCAATAACTTTATTCCATGTAATTCCATCAATACTTTGATAAATATTATTTTGGTTTAGACGAGAATCACGCCCCGCTATTAGCCACATTTTATCGTCAAATACCACTGTAGTGTGATTTGCAATTCCTTCCGTGGCTGTTTCCTCGGCAACCTTTACCCATTCACTACCATCAGCACTTTGCCACACATCTTGCAATACATTTTGAAAGCCATTAAATGTGATTCCCCCTATAATCCATATTTTACCATCAAAAACCACAGTTGACTGATTATATCTTTCAGGGAAAGGTGCTTCCACAGCGACTGGTATCCATGTTTCGCCATCACCGCTTTGCCATATTTTATTTGATAGTTTTGCAGATTCATCAAGACTACCAATAACCCATAATTTATCTTTAAAAACCACAGCAGAGTGGAGACCATTTTGAGGGAATGGTGAAGCACCAGTAATTTTAGCCCAAGTTTCCCCGTCAGAACTTTTCCATATATCTCTTAAAAAATCCACACCTGTAAAACCACCGATAACATATATTTCATTATTAAAAACTACAGAAGTATGACCACTTCTTCTATGAAATGGCGCTTCTGCTGTAATTTGAGTCCATGTTTCCCCATCAGAACTTTGCCAGATATCGTTTAAATATGAAAAACCATCATACCCACCTATGACCCAAATTTTGTTATCAAAAACGACTGAAGTATGATCTGTTCTTTCTGAGAAAGTTGCATTTTCGGTTACTGGGGTTTCGGAGATCTGAAGATTTCTTGTCGTAAAACTGAAGGTCTCACTAGAAGTCTCATTTCCTTCGGAATCATTCGCTACCACTTTCCAGAACAAGTCTTGTTGTAAAGGCAATCTTTCTTCTAAGGTAAAATTAGTGTCGTTGATATCGCTTGCAATCCTTGTTATAGGTGTATTGATATCATCCATATACAGTTCATAGATTATGTTATCTCCATCGGGGTCTATTGCAGCGTTCCATAGAAACTCAGGTTTTACATCTACGTCCGTTGCACCATCCATAACAGCTACCAGACTAAAGTCTTCTGGTGCTTGGTTGACTGTTTTATCTGGTTGATTAGGTGTTTCGCCTTCTTCTAAGATTACTTTATCATCATCACTACTACAATTAATGAATGTAAAGGACAATGCGATAAATGAAAAGAGCACGAAATACATTTTCTTTGTGTTCATCGTATTTGTTTTAGATTTTACAATAATTAGCTAAGAGTTTGGGAAATTATTTTCATTAGCGATTGATAATACTACCCTGAAAGATTTTACAGCGCTCCCTGAGTAGTATTTTATGCTAACAATTCCTTGTTATTCTTCTATATCAAAATGAGTAATCAATTCTTCATATGTCATTTCACTAAAGTCATTGCTGTTTTTAGCAGAATTCACAGGAGAAGAAGGTGAAGAAAAAGAAGAAGCCGGAATTACAAATATTTTGAATTCATCAAAAATCACTTCCTCTAAATAAGCAAATAAAGTACCTAACTCATATAGATTTACGATAAAATCAGAACTTGGACCACCAGAGAGTAGAGCAGAGCTTCCCTCTATGATTACCCTTGTTTCAAATAATGTAGGCGTTCCTCTACCAGGAACAGGTACCCAGCGTTTTTTGGTTACAAAAGAATTTCCAGCATTGGGTGTTTGAGTAACCTCAGCATAAAAACCTAAAACTAAACTCTCATTTAATTCATTTAGTGATACACCGTCCATAGGGTAAGTAACCTTACCGGTAGTAATGGTTTCTGATTCATATTCTATTACTTGAACGTCTGCATTACCATCTTCGCCATCTGTACCATCTACTCCATCAGATCCATCAACTCCGTCAGTTCCATCTGCACCATCAACTCCGACGAGACCATCTGAACCAGTTTCACCTTGAGTACCAGCGGGACCAACAGCTCCATCTTCACCGTCTTTACCACAAGAGGTAATTGTTAATGATAAAATGATTAATGCGTAGGTAAAAAGTTTCATTGTAGTTTTCATAATGTTTGTTTTAATTATTATGATACAATGATATTGTGCATTAATAAAAAGGACTTGTACAATTAATTCAAATAGTAGTATTATTGGTTCATTGACATAAAAAAGCAAGCACTATTATTGCATTTTATGCAATAATAAAATATCAAACAACTGAATATCAATTATTTATGAATACTACTTGGAGAAATTCCAAATTCGTCTCTAAAAGCTCTACTGAACCAAGAAGGGTCGTTAAAACCAACCTCATAGGCAATTTCGGAGATTGTTTTATTAGTGGTTTCAATTAATTCTTTAGCTTTTTGTAGTCGAATAGATCGAATAAAAACTGCTGTAGATTTATCGGTAATTGCTTTTAATTTTCTGTAGATTTGAGACTCACTTAAATGAATTTCTTTAGCTAATTGAGATGTTCCAAAATCAGCATCATCCAAATTATCATGAATGACTTTTATTACGTGTTGTAAAAATTTGGTTTGAGGATTTTCTATTTTATTCTTAACTAGAGCTGCAAATCCATGTTTTTCTAATTTACCAATCAATTTTTTGCGTACCAAAATTAATTGATCCAAACGTGTAAATAGTTCCTCTTTTATAAAAGGCTTTCCCAAATAGGCATCGGCACCATGGGTTAGCCCAGTAAGTCGATCTTCTGTAGTAACCTTTGCGGTTAAAAGTATTATAGGAATATGATCTGTACGTTCATCTGTCTTCAAGGTTGCACAAACTTCATAACCATCCTTGCCAGGCATCATTACATCACTTATAATGATATCAGGTATTTTTTCGTAGGCCATTTCTATACCTATGTTACCATTATTGGCATGCAAGGTTTGGTATTTTCCTTTTAAACATGTTTTTAAATAGTGGGCCACATCCATATTGTCCTCAATTATTAGAACTAAAGGTAATTCGGCAACTGTCTCTTGAATTTTGGTTACTTGTTTCGATTTAGTTCTAATTATTGGAAAGGTAGAATCTAAAGTCTGCGGAACTTTTGATATTGCTTTTGCTTTATTAGTAATAGGAATTTTAACGCTAAACTCACTTCCTTTGTTAAGTTTACTTTTAACCTCTATAGTTCCATTCATTAATTCAACAAGCTGTTTTGTAAGCGCTAAACCAATGCCTGTGCCTTCATTTTTTCTTACAGTTGATGCATCTGTTTGATAAAAACGATTAAATATGTTTGGTAGTTCTTCACTACCAATACCAATACCACTATCTTTTATTTTTATTAATAAGTAGGATTGTTCTTTCTGAATTATTACATTGATATGAACAATAATTTCACCTTGCGCTTCTGTGAATTTTACCGCATTTGAAAGCAAGTTAGATACAATTGAGGTAAGTTTGTTACCGTCAAAATCCATTATTAAATACTCTATTTCACTATAAATAGTAAGTTTTATATCATTTTCCATCGCAAAAGAACTGAAACTTTCACCTAAATATTTTATAAAGAAAATTACATCAGATTGTATCAATTGCAATTCCATATTACCACTTTCTAACTTAGATAAATCTAACATCTCATTTACCAAGTGTAACAGGTTATTACTATTACGTTCAATCATTTCTAATGAATTCTGAACGTCTTCTGGTTTTTTATTATGTAAATCAGATTTAATGATATCTGTCATACCTTTAATAACCGTAAGTGGTGTTCTAAATTCATGAGTTATGTTTGTGAATAAAGCATTTTTTAGCGCATTGATTTCTCTAAGTCTTTTTCTCTTCGAGGTTTCTATTTTTCGGTAAATAATAAAATATGCTGTGCTTATAAAAAATACGAGTAATCCAAGAATTAAGAACAAATTTCGTTCCTTACTTTTTTTGTTCAGACCTTCTTCATAGGTTCTACTAAGCAGCTCTTTTTCTTGTGCTTTGGCAATGCTATCTGTAGTTAACTGATTGTTGAAAATGATACTCTGAATTTCTGTTCTTGATTTATTCTCTTCCTCGTCATCAATTACAAGTTGATATTTTTCATAATACGCAAGTGCAATTTTATATTTATTTAATTTTTTATTGATGTCATAAAGACTTTTTAAAATATCCGATTCAAGCTCCCAATTATTTAGTTCATAAATTTTCTCACATGCTTCACATTCTCTTAAAGCTCTATTATAATTACCTAAGCCATAATCTATTTGACATTTCCATAGATTAATATTTAAAGAAAAACTTCTACTATACTTAGAAGTTGTGTATTGGCTTGTTACTGTTTCATATTCTTCTACATGTTTCTTAGCAGTAATAAGGCGCTTATCCTCTATTAGTATGCCAATAAGGTCTGCAGTACCAAGTGAAGCATATTCATGATTTCCTGTTTCTTTTGCTAGAGTAATAGCTTCCGTATAATATTTTATAGATTTTTCAACATCTCCAAGCTTATAATTTATAAAACCCAAATTGCCTTTTGCACCAGCAATACTGTGTTTTATATCATACTTTGTACTCGATTTTAAATGCTCTAAATGATATTTTTCTGCTTCTTTAAAATCTCCTAATTCACCCAAGATGCTACCTATATAGCCAAGACTCCAACCTTCATTTAGACTATCTCCTATATTTGTACTATACTCTTCAGATTTCAATAATGTTTTAAATGCTTTAGTATAGTCTTTGTAATCACTATACAATCCTCCTAATCTGAAGAGTTTGTCAGAATATAGAAAACTATCTTGGATAGAAAGTGCTCTTTCTAAGCCTTTTGTGTAATACGTTGTAGCGTTCTCATTTTCTTTTTTTTCAAAATAAACCTTACCTATTATCGTTAGGGCTTCTGCTTCGTATTTAGGTTTCTTTTTATTTTGAGCGAGTTCTAGCATTTGATAGCCTAATACTAGTGCACTATCTGTTTTTTTAAATAAATAATGATAGTTAATTAAATAGGCCATGGCTTTAAACCGTGTTGAATCTTGTATGCTTATATTATCCCAAACATGAAAAAGTGAGTCTTTTTCTTTTTGGGCAAAAATAGTACTGATAAAAAGTAATGAGATTAATAATGTTAGAACAAGTTTCATTCTTTAATTAAATTGGTGACAGAACAAGAATAACTTATTCTTATCATTTTTTTTGCATATCAATACTATATTATGACTTACGACTAACTGAATAACAACAAGTTATAGCTAAGTGGGAAGTAATAAATTAAGTGAAAAATTACGGGGATTGCAACTTATAATGTGTCTTTGGCTTTTAAATGCTTTTTTTAGGTAAAAATGTCTTATCCTTTTTTAATAATTAAATTGAGCCCATCTGTAAAAGCGGTAGGATAGGCATTTACTTGGATTAGATTTTTACATTCATCCGATTCGAATGTCTACCGAATAGAAGTTATTGGGTTATTAATAATTTCCTCGCCAAATTAGACAAGTTTAAGACTATCGTTAATAATTCGGGTGAGGCCTTTCTTAGGGTAAATTCAATATAAGATTTGAGTTTCCTCCATTTTTCACTTGGCTTTTAGAAAAATTGACCCATTTGCACTCCAAATGAAATTAGAGCTAACAAAAAACAGGTCTAAATTTGGATTTTCGCTATCATAACGAATTTAGTAAAGCGGCTCCCCAATACTTAATGTAACTGTACAATAAGAGATTATCCAAGTTTTGTTAGCTAATTATTCTGTGTAGACGGTAAATCAATAGCGTATGATAACATAATTTATAGCATTCTATGAACAATAGTTTTAATAATTTGTATTGGTTGTATATTCCTTAAAACGAGCCGAATAATATATCCTACATTAAAGGCTCTTTTGAACCGATACAAATTATTAAGACGAACGACGTAGGCTATTTCTGAAAGCCTTAGGTCCGAAATTTGTTATTGTTCTTTCCTATTTCTCAATCGTATTAATTAGAACAAACAATAGTATAATTAAAACCTATTATCACCACCAACAATATCACCTAATGTACCTAATATACTACCTTCTCCTTTATCCTTTCCTCCTCTTGGTATCGACGCCAATACTCTACCTGCTAAACGACTAAATGGTAATGATTGAATGTAAACGGTACCTGGTCCGCGAAGCGTTGCGAAGAACAATCCTTCCCCTCCAAAAACCGTATTACGAATACCGCCTACAAATTCAATATCATAGTCTACATCTTTTGTGAAACCAACAATACAACCTGTATCAACTTTCAATACTTCTCCAGGTCCTAATGTTCTTTTAGCCAACGTACCGCCTGCATGAATGAATGCCATACCATCACCTTCTAATTTTTGCATGATAAAACCTTCTCCTCCAAATAATCCGCGACCTAGTTTCTTTGAAACCTCTATACCTACGGAAACCCCTTGTGCAGCACACAAAAAAGCATCTTTCTGACAAATAAAGCGCCCGCCCATTTCAGATAAATCTATTGGTAAAATTTTACCTGGATATGGCGAAGCAAAACTTACTTTCTTCTTGCCTTGACCAATATTTAAAAATGCGGTCATGAACAAACTTTCACCAGTAAGCATACGTTTACCTGCAGAGAAAATCTTACCTAAAACACTATTATCTTGATTGCTACCATCGCCAAAAATAGTACTCATTTTAATATCTGTTTCCATCATCATAAAGCTACCAGCTTCGGCAACAACTGCCTCTTGCGGATCAAGCTCTATTTCAACATATTGCATTTCTTCACCTAAAATCTCGTAATCTATTTCGTGTGCGTTCATTTCTTAATTTTTTTTGATTGATGCTTATTAGTTGTAGGATGGAGTCCTTTTGTTACAGCAAATCAACTATTTTTTGATATGGATTTCAAAAATTCTTGAGACCTTTGCGTACCAATAAGGTATTTCTTTCCATTTTTAAGTGTTAAAGAAATGCCTTCTTTTCCCTTAACATTAAAAACAGTACCGTACTTTTTAGTTTTTCTAATGCCATATCCCACAAAGTCATAATTAATAGCTGTTGCCTCTACAATATCGCTTAGACTAATTACTTTTTTAAAGAACATAAGATGCCGAATTTTAATAGTATCAGATACCACCACTTTTAGCTTTGCTATTGCTAAAAACAAAATGGTAAGCAAGTAAAGTAGAACAAATACTATTTTACTAAGAGGTATTCTATTTGCTATCCACATCATGCTGTTGTTACCAGAATCATCTGGAATGTAACCACTAAAAACAACCATAATACTACTTACTATTTTTAATCCAGTTAAGATTATTGGAGCCAGTATTATCAACCACAGCCACCATTGGGTGAATTTCTGTGTTTCCTGAAAATTAAATGAAGATGCTCCCATTTTTAAAATAAATTTATACAGTTAATTTTCTTAAAATATATATTATCACTTTAAACAATTTACGAGCAATTTATTAAAAATATAATAGTTATAATTTTACTGAAACAGATTTAATTTCAACCGCTATTTATCATGTACAAAACACTTTCAAAAATTATTCTACTCCTTTTTATTACTGTATTCATATCATGTGGAAAAGAAGAGTCGGCAGATAATTTGACCTATACTACTGATGATCAATTTTTTAACGACGGAGATATTGAAATCGTTTTTGAAAATAATAAGAGTAATGGCATTAACGTAATATTTCTTGGAGATATCTATTTTCAAAATGATTTAGAGGCAGAAAATGGAAAATATAGAACACATGCTCTAAGTAATATCAATTATCTTTTTAACACTCCTCCATTTTCTGAATACAAGGAATATTTTAATGCATATATTATATATGCAGAATCTAAATCCTCTAAATCCGATGATGGTGGTCTTGTAGTGGAAACTCCTTTTGGTGCTTATGTAGATTCTGATGGAAATCTACTTCTTGAGAATTGGAATCCTATTACTGAATATTTAGAAAAACAGAATTTTGACCCACAGAACGGGAAAAACCTAGTGCTTTTATCTGTAAATGGTAAAAATGCAAAGGTTAATGGATTCGCAGTTCTTAATGGAAATCTTGCAGTATTTGGAGATGGAAATAACGAAATAATGATTCATGAGGTTGGTCATGCCTTTGCAAGTTTGGGAGATGAGTATATTAGAGAGGATTACCCGGCATACGCCTTAGCAAATAATACTGCCAATTTAGATTCCACCAATAATTTGACTTCCATTAAATGGAAACATTTTATAGGACTTGATGGATATGAACATGTAGGAGCTTATGAAGGGGGTAATTATAGAAGTACTGGTTTCTGGAGACCAGAACAGACAAGTATTATGGGAGTTAGCTATCTAGCAAATTCTTTTAATACCCCAAGTAGAGAAGCGATTGTAAAGAAAATTTTTGAACTCCATAATATGGAATATTCTTTTGAAGACTTTTTGAAAATTGATGAAAATGCAAATAAATCATCAAAACAATTAAAAGCGAAAACGGAAATCCAAAGCTTGCAAAAATTTAAATGCGCTACTATTCAATTCTAATATATATACCTTATTAAAACGATAACATTTGCTGTCATTAAGCTACAAACTTTAGTTTTTAACTATTAAATACCATCGTAATATGTCTTAAAATGAGTATTTTTTTCTATTAATTGGCATTAAGCATTACTTCTTCAACCTCACCGTCCATTCAAAATCAAAGGTACTTACCACTACTCCATCTTCATTTACGCCAACAGATTTCATCCAAATGGTTTGCCCTTCTCCTGTTGCAATAGTTTTATCTAAAGCTTCTTTTATTAAATGCCCGTCATTACAAGTAAATGTAATTTTACCGGTTGCCTTCTTTGAAAAATTGGCTTTATTATTAGCAACCAACATAGATATTTTCTTACCACTAGTTTCTATTTGGTCTATCATCATGGCACCTGTAGACAATTCTGCCGCCATACCTTGCACTGCCCAAAACATAGATTTAAACGGATTCTGATTGATCCATCTATGTCTTACGGTGACAATTGCCCTGCTTTTATCTACTTCTCTTAAACGTACTCCGCACCACCATGCTGCTGGTAATTTTAAAAATGAGAACATGTTGAATTTACTAGCTGTGATCGCCATATTATTTAATTATTTTGATAAAAGTAGCTATTATTTACAGTATTCTAAAATGTTAATATATTGTTAAATATTAGTACTATGCGTTACATAGTACCTTTTTTTAGCCATATATTTGCATAGGAAGTTAATAGGTTATCAAAGTAATTGGCTTTTACATAGTATTAAAATCAATCATCATCATCAACGAACCAATCATGACAGAAACAATAACAAAGCACGAAAGAAACCTCTCTGCACTCATCCATGCAAGTACGTTCTCTAAATTCTTTATTCCGTTTGGGAACTTCATCATTCCACTTGTATTATGGACAGCGAATAAAAAAGAATATTCGTTTGTAGACCACAATGGCAAACAGGCGCTAAACTTTCAAATTAGTATTCTACTCTACTCTATTCTTGTAGGTATGATTAGCATACCTTTTTTCTTAGGTGGGTTTCTACCAAACGTTTTTGACTTTGACAATTTTGCTTTATCCAATATGCACAGTTTCAAAAATATCAGTTTCAATTTTGATACCGATGATCTTTTTGGTCCTTGGATGATACCAGTAGCATTACTCGGCTTAGCCCAATCAGCCATATTTATCATCAATATTGTATACACCATTTTAGCAACTATTAAAACTAATGAAGGTGAAGTTTTCGAATATCCTTTAACCATAAAATTCATCAAATAGAGTAATAGTTTATAGTAAAGCAGGGTATTAATCACACCTTTAGGAGTTTATTTATCAATCAAAAAAATCAATCAAGATGTTTATTCATCAAACAAAAAACGAACAGTTAATCTATGCAGACAACAGAGACGATGGAGCAATCCCCTCCGAAAGCGGGACTGCATAAAAAGCAAAAAGAGATTATGAATGTAGAAAATACAAAAGCGCAAATGCGTAAAGGGGTTTTGGAGTATTGCATCCTGTCCATATTAAACGGGCAAGACAAGTATGCTTCTGAAATCTTAGGAACGCTAAAAGATGCTAAAATGCTTGTAGTAGAAGGAACTATTTATCCGCTACTTACCAGATTAAAAAATGCAGGACTTCTAAACTACCGTTGGGAAGAATCTACTTCTGGACCACCACGTAAATACTATACCCTAACCGAGACCGGTAAACTTTTTCTTAAGGAACTAGATACTACTTGGGACGAATTAAGAAAAGCCACCAACCTGGTAACCAACTCAAAAAACAGCTAACGATGAACAAGACAGTAAATATAAATTTAGCAAACATGCTCTTCCATATAGACGAAGAGGCATATAATATAATGCGTAGGTATTTAGAATCTGTAAAACGTTCTTTTGCCAATACACCGGGGAGCGATGAAATCATTGCCGATATAGAAGCTCGTATAGCTGAACTTTTTCACGATAAGTTAGAAAACGAAAGACAGGTAATCACTCAAAAAGAAGTAGATGAAGTTATCGCCATCATGGGACAACCCGAAGATTATATGGTAGATGAAGACATCTTTGAAGACGAACCTAGAACTAAAACGACTACAGCCCAAAACAGGGTTAAAAAGTTATACAGAGATACTGAAAAGAAATATGTTGCCGGTGTATCTGCCGGGTTAGCACATTACTTTAGTATTGATCCTTTATGGATTCGTCTACTTTGGATTTTCTTGACCATTTTTACTTGGGGCGGATTCATCTTTATCTACGGTCTTCTTTGGATTCTTATTCCTGAAGCTAAAACTACTGCTCAAAAATTAGATATGAGCGGTGAAACGGTTAATATCAGTAATATAGAACGTAAAGTTAAAGAGGGTTTTGATGACGTAGCGGATCGTGTAAAAAGTGTTGACTATGAAAAAGTAGGCAATACCGTCAAAAAAGGAGGTAGAACGATTTTTGACACCTTTGGTGACATCGTAATGTTCCTTTTTAAGATTTTCGGCAAATTCATTGGTATTCTACTGGTTATCATTGGTGCCGCTACATTAATTGGACTTTTTGTAGGTCTGTTTACTGTTGGTATTTTAGATATTATTCATGTACCTGGTATTGATTTCTATAACGTAGTAAACTCTACCGATTTACCTATATGGGTGGTATCATTATTAGCGTTTTTTGCTATCGGTATTCCATTTTTCTTCTTAATGTACTTAGGATTAAAAATATTGGTAAACAACCTGAAATCTATTGGCAGGGTTGCTAAGTTCTCTTTATTAGGATTATGGTTGATTTCTATAATACTATTAATTGTCTTTGGTATTAGAGAAGCGGCATCTCATGCATACACAGGTAGTACTTCTGTAGAAAGTGAAATTACCTCAATCATGCCTTCAGATACTTTAAATATTAGGTTAGTATCTACAGATGAGTATGACTACGAAAAGGATATGCATATGGGTGATACCTTTATATCTTATGACGAAGCTGGTAACAAGGTTTTAGTTTCAGACGATGTTAGATTCCGTATTCGTAAGTCTCAAGACACTTTGGTGCGCATTCAAATACGTAGAGAAGCTGACGGACCATCTAACAGAGAAGCAAAAGAGATCGCTAACCAAATCGTATATGAGTATGAGGTAAACGGCAACACTCTTTCTTTTGACGATTACTTAACTACGCAAGGACCTAAGTTTAAGGATCAAGAAGTAAGAGTAAATATATTCTTGCCCGTAGGTACTATTTTAACCTATGACCAAATGAGTTCTAGAGAATGGATCACTACCGTGAATACGGACAGAGATATTGACGGACTTGAAGGATATGTTTGGAAAATGACCGAAGATGGCGAGCTTGAATGTCTAGATTGTCCAGAATTTATTGAAATGGAAGACGAAGATGACAACAGCTCTAATCGCATCAATATCAATGAAAATGGAATCGATATTAATATTAATGATAATGGCGATAAAGGTAAAATCATTATCAACGAAAACGGAATTGACATTGACGTTAATGATAACGGAGAATCGTTTAAAATGAAATTAGATCAAAATGGCGTAAAGATAGATGCCAACGATAGTATCAACTAATTACAGTTCAGACATCTTAAACAACAATTCAGTATTTATTAATCGTAGAAGAATTAAAAATCAATCATTTTTACATCATCAAATAACAATCATAAAACAAACAATCATGACAACACTAGTTAGAATTACAGTCGCACTCGTCTTAGCCTTATTACTTACATCTTGTGGCTTTGACATTAACTTCGGAGATTTTGGATCAGGTGAAACAGGTAACGGCGTAGTCGTTGAAGAAACTAGAGAAATAACCGGAGAATTTACAGAAGTATCTGCTTCTGAAGGTTTAGAAGTTTTCGTAACCCAAGGTTCAGATTTTGACATCTCTGTTGAAGCTGACGAAAATATTATGGACCTAATAGGTACTGATATTAAAAACGGAAAATTAAAAATTCATTGTATCGAAAACATTGGTCGCGCAACCAAAAAAGTATACGTGACCATGCCAAATGTTTCTGGACTTTACGCATCTAGCGGTTCTCATTTAACTACTGAAAATAAAATTCAATCAGATAAATTAGAAGTAGATGCAAGTAGCGGTGCTATTATAAATGCTAATGTCCACGCCACTAATATGGACATTGATGCCAGCAGCGGTGCAAACATATCTTTAGAAGGTACTGCCAAAGAAGTTTATGTGGATGCCAGTAGTGGTGCAAATATTAAAGCTAAAGACTTATCAACTTTAGTTGCTACCGCCGATGCTAGTAGTGGCGCCAACATTAGTATAGATGTTACCGATAACCTAACAGCAGAAGCTTCTAGTGGTGGTAACATATCTTACAAAGGTGATCCATCGGTACAGAAGAACAAATCGGTATCGGGTAGCGTACATAAGTACTAAAATATTCAATCATCAATTCAACATTTAAACCCACTGAAATATCAGTGGGTTTTCATTTTGTAGTCTATCCCTAATCTGTATATTAGTGGTATGCAAGTACACTTAAAAAAATACACTTTACCACTAAAACACACATTTAGTATTTCAAGAGAATCTCATGATTTTCAGGATACTATGATTGCATCATTAACCCTAAACGGTGAAACGGGGTATGGTGAAGCAACATCAAATCCGTATTATAAAATCACTACCCAGACCATGATGGATGAAATTAACGCCATTTCTTCTGAGATTGAACGATTTGATTTTACCAAACCCGAAATTTTTCATGCCTTTTTGGTAAACAAAGGCTTATCTAATTTTGCTATTTGTGCTTTAGATTTAGCCGCACATGATCTATACGGAAAGTTATTAGGTAAACCTTTATATAAAATTTGGGGAACTAGTATTGAAAACTACCCTACAACTAATTACACCATAGGTATTGCTTCTATAGATGTAATGTTGGCTAAAATGCAAGAAATGCCATGGCCTATCTATAAAATTAAATTAGGTACTAGTGATGATGTTGCTATTGTTCGCGAATTAAGAAAGCATACCGATGCCATTTTTAGAATAGATGCCAATTGCGCATGGACTGCAACAGAAACGATACACAACGCACCGCTTTTAAAAGAATTAGGAGTTGAATTTTTGGAGCAACCCCTAAAAGCAGATGATTGGTCTGGTATGGAAGAAGTCATGCACCATAGTATTTTACCTGTTATTGCAGATGAAAGCTGTATTGTAGAAAGTGATGTAGAAAAATGTGCACTGCATTTTAGCGGTATCAATATTAAGTTGACCAAATGTGGCGGACTCACCCCAGCCTTACGTATGATTAAAAAAGGAAAAGAATTAGGTCTTAGCGTTATGGTTGGTTGTATGACAGAATCTACAGTAGGTATTTCTGCTATTGCACAATTAATACCGCAATTAGATTATGTGGATATGGATGGTGCTTTGTTGTTAAAAAGTGATATTGCAACGGGAGTTCATATTGAACCTGACGGGAAAGTTATTTTCCCTAAACTAGCCGGTACTGGTGTTGAACTTTTAGGGTAATGTTTACTATTGATGAATTTCCTGGTAGGTCGATTACCATAGAAGGTATAAACTATCTATATTTTGGTGGTACATCGTATTTAGGGCTTCAAACTGATCCTGAATTTCAATCGCTATTCATCAATAATATTAAAAAATATGGCACGGCCTATGGCGCATCCCGTAAATCAAATATTAAAATTTCTGTATTTGATGAAATAGATGCGTATTTATCAAAAATGGTTGGTAGTGAAGCTTGTATTACCATGTCATCAGGTTATCTAGCCGGTCAATTAGTTTGCGCTTTTTTCAGAGATGATGAGTACCAGTCATTTTACGCCCTAAATACCCATTCTGCATTATATAGCGGTCAACAAGATTTGTATCTCAATTGGGATGAACTAACTAAAGCCATAAACAATAGTTCTAACAAGACACCTGTTCTCTTTTTAGATAGTATTGATTTTCATGGTGATAATTATCCTGATTATAAATTTCTAAACAAGCTGCCGTTACAAGATATTATTTTGGTAGTAGATGATTCTCACGGTATTGGTATAACTGGCAAAAACGGTGGTGGCAGCTTTAAATTCTTACAAACCTTACAACCAAAAGAACTTTTAGTTTCATGCTCGTTAGGCAAAGGTTTTGCTGTACAAGCTGGAGCTATATTTAGTACTCTAAAGATTATTGACCTTTTAAAGGAAACACAGTTTTTTGGTGGTGCAAGCCCCGCAACGCCTGCATCATTAGCTACATTAAAAAACGCCAGTCAACTTTTTGAAACCAAAAGAACCCAGCTATTCGAAAACACTACATTGTTTCTATCTAAATTAAAAAGCACCTCTCATTTTGTTCATGTTGAAGGTCACCCGACCTTTAATTTTCAAAACGAACCACTTGCCAATTACCTTGAAGAAAATGGAATCATTGTTACCAATTTCAGGTACCCTACCAAAAATGACCCTTTAATGAGTCGTATAGTTATAAGTGCTTCTCATACAAATAAAGACATTTTAAAGATTTGTAATATTCTAAATACTTTCTTCTAAAATGAAGAATTGATAATGTAGTAAGTTCACATTCATTATGTTATTCGTAATTATAGCATTGAATTTTTGTTAAATTCTAATTTATAATGCGTATCTTTTTAGTACACATTCAACTCTTTATTAACTAAACACCTTACCACTATGAAAAAAATTATAGGATTGGTATTGTTGATGCTATTATTGGTTTCCGCAGCCTCAACTAATTCCTTTAACGAAAATTACATGCATACCATTCAAGGTACATGGGAACTGGAAAGCTTTTATAATTATGACGGTCAACAGGTAATTGACACTGTACCTACGACTGATGGGTATAGACAGGTTAAAATGTACTATAATGGTAAAATTATGTGGAGCCGTTATGTACCTGTAGATAAAATTGGAAGATTTGGCTATGGCACTTATAAAATTACCGATGACAGGCTGATGGAAACACTTGAATATGGTGATAACGAAATGATTATGGCTATGGATACCATGCGAATATTCACTTTTGAACTACAACTCAACGATGACAGATTCAGTCAAATAAGTTTAGATGAAGAAGGAAATAGAACTTTTTCTGAAAACTATGTTAGAATAGATTAGCCCAATTAATTCAACAAAAAAAGAGCCCATTCTAATGAATGGGCTCTTTTGTACTATAAAACTTATTTATTACAATTTGTATTGGTCTGCAACTGCTTCTTCAACAGAACCAACAGATGCTAGGTAACGTTCTGCATCTAATGCAGCCATACAACCAGATCCTGCAGCTGTAACCGCTTGTCTATACTCTTTATCTTGAGCATCTCCACTAGCGAATACACCTGGTAAATTAGTTTTGGTAGACTTACCTTTTGTAATTAGGTAACCCGTTTCATCCATATCTAATTGACCTTTAAATATATCGGTATTCGGTTTATGGCCAATAGCGATAAATATACCAGTAATAGCGATTTCTTCTTTTTCGCCAGTTTGGTTATTTTTCATACGTAAGCCTTCAACAACTTGTTCTCCAAGAACTTCGTCTACCTCGGTATTATAACGTACCTCAATATTTTTAATACTATGTACCCTGTGTTGCATTGCTTTAGACGCTCTCATTTCGTCTTTACGCACCAACATAGTTACTTTATTACAAATATTTGCCAAGTAAGATGCTTCCTCAGCAGCAGTATCACCTGCCCCAACAATGGCTACATCTTGACCTTTATAGAAAAAACCATCACACACGGCACATGCAGAAACACCACCTCCACGCAAACGCTGTTCACTAGGGATGTTTAAATATTTAGCAGTTGCACCTGTAGAAATAATTATTGTTTCAGCTTCAATTTGCTTCTCACCATCAGCAGTAACTTTATGTATACCACCTTTTTCCTTTGAAAATTCAACTGAAGTAATCATACCTATTCTAACTTCGGTACCAAAACGTTCTGCTTGTTGTTGTAATTGCACCATCATTGTAGGTCCATCGATACCCTCTGGGTATCCTGGAAAATTATCTACTTCTGTTGTGGTTGTCAATTGACCTCCTGGCTCCATACCTGTATACATAACAGGCTTTAAATCTGCACGGGCAGCATAAATAGCTGCTGTATACCCTGCAGGGCCAGATCCTATAATTAATGTTTTTACACGTTCTATTTTATCAGACATAATATCTAGTGGTTCTATTTGATTCTCTATAACAAAAGTAGGTTTTTGATTGAAAAACTTACAATATAGTTATCAAAAGTTTTTATATGATAATTAGTAATGAAGATAAGTATTTATTAATTTCCCCCTGTTTTTCGATCTTTAAGATGATTATTAAATTGAGAAAAATGAACTTTCCCCCATTCTTTACGTATGTATATTAGAACTTATATCAATATTGAATGAAGACCTTTAAATGCGCTATCATAGAAGATTCCAATATTCAGAGGAAAATTCTTGAGCAAATTATTGAGCAAAATAAAAACTTAAAGCTTGTACTTTCCGCTAGTGCTAGTACCGAAAGTTTAAAAGAAATAAATGCCTCTAAGATAGATTTATTATTCCTTGATATTGAGATGCCTGTTATGAATGGGTTTGAATTTTTAGATGGATTAGAAATTCAACCACAAGTAATTATTACTAGTCAGAACCAGAAGTATGCTCTTGAGGCTTTTAATTTTAACGTAACAGATTTCCTGTTAAAACCCTTTAATACTGCTAGATTTGATGCTGCTATTAAAAAAGCAATAGACAAGGTGAAAATTGCAAAGCAGAAAAAACCTGAAAGTAAATTAGTGGTAAAGCACAATCTTAAACAAGTTGAGCTTAATGTAAATAATATCCTATATGTTGAAGCTTTAGGTGACTATGTAAAAGTAGTAACCGATGAGCGTAATTATATCATATTATCAACTATGAATGCCTTTAACGAAAGGCTTGGTTCAGAAAAATTTATAAGAATACACAAATCTTACATTGCTAATTTGAAAATGGTTGAACGCTACAACCATGAATTCATAGAAATTAAAAACAAAAAAATACCCATAAGCCGTGCCAAAATATTCGAATTGGACCGCCTTTTAAATTGTATGGATTAAGTTATCTGTTTTTACTTTTCTTCTAACATACTAACTGTAGCAACCGTTCTAAAACCTGTATGCTCTAACGAAGAATCCATACTAGAACCCATACGAGCAGACACGCGGTAACTAGCGCAATAAGATTCGCTACACAAAAAAGAACCTCCTTTAATTACTCTTTCTTTTGCTAACTGATTGTTTGGCGTAAAAGGACTTTCTGCACCTGTAGGGTTTACCAATATATTTTCACCTTCACTCATTTCTTTATAGTAATTGGTGTTATACCAATCACTTGTCCACTCCCAAACATTACCTGCCATATCATACAACCCATATGCATTTGGCGGATATGATTTTACAGGAGCCCGTAGCTCAAATCCATCGGCTTTAGTATTCTCTACAGGAAACTCCCCTTCCCAAGTATTTGCTTTTTCTTTTAAAACAGACTCATCATTACCCCAGTTATACACAGTACCATAAGAACCTGCTCTTGACGCCAGTTCCCATTCTGCCTCGGTTGGCAATCGCCTGTTCGCCCATTCACAGTAAGCTAATGCATCATCATAAGCAACTTGTACTACTGGATAATTCTCTTTGCCTTTAATAGTACTTTCAGGTCCGTTAGGGTGTTGCCAATCGGCTCCAATGGTCCAGTTCCACCATTGTGAAAAATCATATAAATTAGCCACTGTCGATTTAGATTTTTTAAATGTTAGTGAACCGGGTTGTAAAATAGAATCATTTGGTTTTTCGGTACCTACTGGTACTTGCTTTTTTAATTCCTCCCAGTCTATTCCTTTTTCAGCAACGGTTACATACCCTGTAGCTTTTATAAATTCTGCAAATTGGGCATTAGTAACTTCTGTCGCATCCATAAAAAAACCATCGACCATTACATCTATTGCTGGCTTTTCATGTTGCATTGCTACTTTATCATTACTTACCGCTCCCTGCTTAAAAATTGCACCAGATACCCAAACCATGCCTGCTGGAGTGATAACTTCTTCTGGTTTTTCAACTAATAGTGTATGATTAACTACTTCTTTAACAGCTGCCTCCTTTTCATTGACCGCTTTTAAATTTTTATTCTCTTTAGATTCTGACTTACAATTGACCATCCCTAATAGTAAGATGATAAAACCTAAATATTGTATACTTTTATTCATAGCCTAAATATACTTTCTCCGCTTTAAATTCTACAAGAATGCTGAAATTTTAACGTAAGAATTGATTTTTAAAAATTATTAATTACTTAATAATCCATTTTCTAAGAGTGGAATTTTGAATAGCTCTGTCTCAGGTTCTGTATGTTCTCTTTCAAATATTTTAGCTGCCTTCTTTAAGATTTCAGGATGTTTCGCTGCAATATTGTTAGTTTCAGTTGGATCATCCATTAAATTATACAGCTCTAAGGTTGGATTCTCCTCATCTTTTAAATGCTGACGAATAACTTTCCAGTCACCAATTCTAATGGCGACTTGACCACCATATTCTGGAAATTCCCAGTACATAAACTCGTGTTCTAATTGATTTTCTTCACCTAACAAAGTGGGTAAAAAGCTAATACCATCTGTATCTGTTGGTTTCTCAAAATCTAAGATATCAGCAAAAGTCGCCAACATATCATAATGTGCAGATGCATGATTGCTCGTTGTTGCAGGTTTAATTTTACCTGCCCAGGTAAAAAAAGTAGGAACCCTAATTCCGCCTTCATATACAAATCCTTTTCCTCTACCATACCCTCCATCAAACGGTTGTGCACTGTCAAAAAAAGCTGGATCTGCACCACCGGCATAACTTGGTCCGTTATCTGATGTAAATACAATCAAGGTATTGTCATAAATCCCTTCATCTTTTAACTGCTGTACTAACTTACCCACATTTTCATCAAAATAAGATACCATAGCCGCATATGCCGCATGTGGTGTTCGATGTGAAAAATAACCATTTCCATTACCCGATAAATAAGGTTCTTCTGCACCGAATTTTTCAATATAATAGTCCACCCAGCGCTGTGGTGCCTGTAACGCTACATGCGGAATAGGAGTTGCCCAATACAAGAAAAATGGATTGCCTTTTTGCTCTGCCACAAAACCGGTAAGTTCCTTGAACATTAAATCGGGCGCATATTTTGATAATGAATAATTTTTATAACTGTTAGGGTCTTTTGGGTCTAAACCTTTTGGAAATGGTGAACTTGGCGCAATGGTATCATTAGCCAAATGCACTCTATTTCTATTCTTATATAAATGTAATGGATAATAAGTATGTGCCTGTCGTTGGCAGTTAAAGCCGTAGAAAAAATCGAACCCCATTTCATTGGGTATGGAATGTGTATGCGGAGCCCCTAACCCCCATTTCCCCACTAATGCAGTCTTATACCCTTCTTCTTGTAAGTAATTGGCAATGGTTTTAGTTTCTTTGGGAACTGGACGTTGTCCTTCTAATGTAGAGTCTTTTGCCATCGCTTTATAATCCCAAACATCGCCACGATCGTTCCACTCATCATTACCACGAATAAATGAATTACCTGAATGTTTACCGGTCAAAAACATATATCTGGCGGGTGCACAAACTGGAGCGCTAGAATAATGCTGTGTGAAAATCATGCCTTCTTTTGATAAGGCATCAATATTGGGAGTTTCTATTTTTTCTTGACCAAAAGCACCTATTTCGGCATAACCCAAATCATCTGCTAAAATGTAAATGATGTTTGGCTTTTGGACTGTGGGTTCTTTTAGTTTTTTTTCTTCTTGACAAGAATATAGCTGAATAGCAACAAGTAAAAAGAGAAATAGGTTTTTCATTTATGGTGAATTGGTTGGTTGTTTTAAAGATACCTATTTTCCTAAAATCTCTTCTATTAAACCTTTAAACATCCGTATGCCAGAATCTATTAAATCATCGGGGAAATCGTAATTAGAATGATGCAATGCCGGTTGATTTTCTCCAGCTCCTAATCCAAAAATTGTACTTTTATAACGCTGAGAAAACCACCCAAAATCTTCTCCGAATTTTAATGAATTCGGATTCTCAACCAATTCTAAATTCTGTTGTTTTGCAACCTTTTCAACTAAAGCAACACATTCTTCATTATTATTAGATGCAGGAAAAAACTCGAACCATTCCATATCAAATACCAGCAAATGTTTATCTGCGATATCATTAGTCGCTTTCTTTATGTTATCTTCTAACTCCGTCATTAACTCACCACTCCATGTGCGTATGGTATAATGTAGTTCTGCTTCTTCAGCTGAAATACCATAATTCTTCTCCCCTAGGTTAATATATATCGGAGTCACTAAGGCAAAGTCTTTACGTTGTGCGTTTGGTTGTACAAAGCTAGATAGTATTTGGATCAATTCCGCTACCGCCAATGCAGGGTTTATCCCGCTTTCCGGCTCAGATGCATGTGCTTTTTTTCCCTTTAATTTAATGCTTATACTTTGTACCGTAGCCGAAAAATAACCTGATTTTACACTAATAGTATGTTTTTTAAACCCAGGTAGATTGTGAAGGGCAAATACATAATCGGGATTAAGAGTTGTAAACTTGGTATCTTCAATAACCTTAACCGCACCTTTACCAGTTTCTTCTGCAGGTTGAAATAATAATACTACTTTACCCTTTTTAAATGTCGCATTTGTTAACCAAATAGATAAACCTGCAACAATAGTCATATGCCCATCGTGTCCACATTTATGAGATACTCCGCTATTCTTCGATTGATGCTTAAAGGTATTCTCTTCTACTATGGGCAAGGCATCTAACTCGCAACGAATTAGTACTGTTGGTCCATCATTACCATATTCGTAGACCACTGCCACTCCTGCCCCACCAACATTACTAATAATATCTGTTGGGTTAAACCCTTTTACAAATTCCGTAATGCGTTTGGCTGTAGCGTGTTCATCACCAGAAAGCTCTGGGTGTTTGTGTAGTTCTTTTCTAAGCTGAACCAGTGTTTCATTCATAGAACTAAATATAGTGCATATAAAAACATCTTATCAGCTCTTCACGAATGCTACGTAATTAACTTTATTTGATTTTAACAATACCTATAATTTAAATACATCATTAATTCGTCCAATTTTAAATCCTTTTTCAAGTACTAAAAGACTTTCTTGACTATTAGGGTCCAACAATGGATTTGTATGGTTAAAATGGATAAAAACAACCTTGCTTCTATCCTTTTCACTTAAACCCTCAAATTTCTCAATACTTTCAATTACAAAGGGATGTGGAATTTCACTAATATCCCTATTATTAATTTCTTTACCGCTGTAAAAAGTGGCATCTATAAATGCGTAATCAACCTTCTTAATTTCAGCAACAATATCCTTCTCCCATTTATCCCATTTGTCAATATCAGGAATAAACAAAGCACTTTTACTTGGCCCTTTTATATGATATCCAACTGTTTCTGAGAACTCATCTCTATGTGGCACTAAAATTGGTGTTACCTCAATTGATTCTGATAAATGAACTGGAGCTTCATTTACCATCTTGTGGAGCACAATATTTTCTCTTTCTACAAGCTGATTCCAAGGTCCGTTTTCATTAAGAAAACTTTCCATTTTGGGCATCACATACACAGGTGTATTTTTGGCATCCATAGCTTCCTTTCCTAAATACATTAACCCAGTATAATGACCTATATGTGCATGTGTCAGAAAAACACCATCTACCAATTCCTTATCGCTTTTTGTCTCATATTTGGTAAGCATTTTCATCTGTTTACCAATGTCGGGTGTAGCATCAAACAAGTACGATTTTTGATTTTTCGTATCAATTAATCCTAACGAAATAACGCGCCTATCTATATTAGCATCCTCGAATAGCTCAATGCAACACACTTTTTTGCATCCTATTTGAGGTGAACCTGCGTCTTGTGCTGTTCCAAGAATAACGATCGAAGTGTTATATACATGAATTTCTGGACTAGGTAATACACCTTGTTTTGGTTTTGATTTTTCAGAACAGGAAAAAATCACGATAGCTAAAATAATTACAAGAAATCTATTCATTTTTATTTCTTACACGATGTTTATATATTACTAATAATAAGCGGAAATGTAGCGATTTACTCTTGTTTCAATTCTAACAACACATTCTTCGCATTTTCATTTTCCGGATTCAGTTCAATTGACTTCTCGTACATTTCTATTGCCTCAACCTTTTTATCTGCCATCAATAAAACCTCTCCATAACTATCAAATACATTAAAACTACCTGGAAAAAGTACTGTATTCAATTTAAAAACTTCCGTGGCCTTTTCTAATTCTTCATTTCTTAAAAATGAATACCCTAATTCATTTAGATCTTGTTCCGAACGATTGTTTACTTTAGTTTCAATAGACATTTCTATTGCATTATCTAAAACTTTTTGCAACAACTCTCTTTGCTGATTTTCATTTAATGTTTCTGAATACGCCTTTAAAATTGTGTTGATGATTAGCCCCGGATTATCTTGAAAGACCGCATGAGCACTTCCGTAAGCTATAATATTCTCTACATTGTCCTTATTGTTATTAAATTCTTTGTGAAGCTTTCTCCATCTATTTGAAAGCACCTCTGGAAAACCTGTAAATGAGTTTTCAGGAAATATATTTATGATAGGTATGCTGTTTGGGAATTCTATACTTCTCATATACCGCATAATTTCATTGAAATTTGAATTCATGTAATAATCACCCGAAGGCTTTACCATAGCACTTGTATCAAACATGTTATCTCTCATTGTCAGTAATTCTTCATTCCAGAAGTTATTAAGAGTAACATCTATTAAAACCACCGACTTTACCTTTTTAGGATGTTTATGTGCGTATAACAAGTTATATAAGCCACCGTACGAATGGGAAACCAATATTATTTCATTGTCATAACCCAACTTTGAAAGCCCTGCCTCCAGTTCCTTTATTCCATTTTCTATTCCAAAATCTGCATCGTTTTTCAAATTAGGATTTAATTCACTTGTTCCAAACCCTGAGCGATCATAGGTGATTAATGTAGTACCGGTAACATTATGAATTTTCTCTAGTATGTCGTTCCATACAGAAGCATCATTACCAGCCCCTGCTTCAAAAAGAATTGGAGTCCCCTCGCCTTTCATTATTTTAAAATGCATATTATAACCGCCGACGTTTACTAGTGTATCTAGGGTTTGAGAATGCATGGAAAGTGAAAGCAAGAATACTATCGAAAGATTGAAAAATTTCATTTGGTCAGTGGTTTAAAGCTTAATGGATGTTTTCTTTTGGTCTAATTGTTGAAACAAAAATCGTTCCAAAATAAGCCAAACTCTCAGGGTAAGATCAACCTGTAAAGTTTAATTACAATCTATTATTTCCAACCCTAAATCCCCATTATCTTGAATAACAAGCAATAGCTCCATTTCATCATATCTATCAAGTAACTCCATTCTTTTAAATTCTTCAGGATTTTCCTCTTCCATTGCTTTTAACAACTCTGAATGTCTATAAATATTAATTCTTTTCAAATCTTCGCTCAAGGTCCAGCTATAATAAGTTGATGACCCACTACCACAATAGTATAAAGACATAACCATTTATACAAACACATATCTGTCATGCTCGAACACCTTGTTATAGCAGATTATTTAATTAAACTTCGAGTTTTTCCATACGTTCATTAATTCTTCTTTTTCATTATCATTAATGTAATTTAGATTTACTCCAAAATCAAGGCCATTTATATATCTGCAATACAAATCTTGATATAGCATAACTCCTCCTTTTGGATTATAAACTGTAATTTGAAATAAATCAAATTCTAAATTATCAATCTTCTCTTTTTTAGAAATGGTATCAACCTTTAATCCATTTTCAACATAAGTTTTGTAGAGGATTTCCTTAACCATTTTCTTGTTTTCTTCATATTCGCCATCATACTCTAGTTCAAACTTTTCAGTTGTCGCTCCAAAAACATGCAATCTATCTTTTTGAAAACCAATAAGTTGTTTCAAATCATTGGCATCGTAATCAATACCATTTGCCTCATTTACTGCTTTTAGTCCTTTATTATTTCTCCTTTGTAATTCTTCTCTTTTGGTCACATTCCAGCCTTTTGGTATCTCTATTGTCCAACCTATTTCGCTATTATAATAAACGTTTTCTGTAATCTTTCCTTCATCAATTTCTTTGTTCGGATCGCTTTTACATGAAATTGAAATGATTAAAGCGAATACAGTTAAGATGTGTATTTTCATATTCAGGTTGTTTTTTGGGTTTATAAATGCAATCATGATCCAATTTTGTTTATGTCTTAGCACCAAGCAAAACCATTGTTGAGTTTATTTTTTTCTTGTCCAAAACTATATTTGACCTTTTCAATTCAGACCTAAACTCCAAATCACTTGCATGTCAAGTTGTTGGCACTTTTTTTATTGATGTTATATGTAAATTGTAAAACTCTTAAATTCCATAAAGTCAAGGTTTGTAATGCCGTAATATGTTCATTTTTAGAGCTTACAACTAGCTCATCCTTAAATGATTTAATAAATTTTGTCCATATGTTTCCTTTGGAGTCGTTTAGTAAAAAGTAAAAGCCACTATCACCGATTTTCTTTCCAGAAGAAGTTAAAATCAGTTCTCCATTCTCACCAACACTCGGACTTAAAATAACTGTAGCATTTCCGTTCGGCAATGGAAATATAGCTTTGATACAAGTTTGTCCAGAAGGTATTACACACGTCTCATAAACACCCGAATACACTACCTCCCCTGTTGCTTTAAAAGTTCTGAGCCATATGGTGCGTTTCACTTCTTTGGTTGTAGCATCTAATAAGTGAATTATATCACTTTTTAAGGATTCTGAATCCTTAATGTTTTCAATTGGTACGTTTAACTGTTCAATTCGATTACTAAATAATAATCGTAGCAGCACACCGAATCCTTTAAAAAAAGGGTTCCATTTTACTTTCAAATCAAAATCGTAGTTACTTGTGTTTTCGTAGAAATCAATAACGTTTTTAGATAATTTATTTCGTTCTTCACTAGATAAATACAACTGGTTTATGGATGATAATATCCCTTTATCATTTTCTTTCCCATCAACTATTAACTGCTCATTTTTAGCTAGTTGCTCAATAAATTTTACACCAATACCTTTTGTGCTCCCAAAAGGACCTAACAGCCATTTGTTTTGATCTTCAATAATTTTTTCTCCAAATAGTATTACCCATTGTTGTGTAATTAAATCTTGGAGGTTTTGTTTTAGAATTGCAACTCCCATTTAATTCTTTTTAAGATCAGGAATATAATTCTCTCTGCCTTTCCACGAACCAAACTCAGAAATAGGTTTAAAACGCAGGGTCGTAAATTCGAAATGAAAGTCTTTTCGCTCCCGCTCTTTCATCGCATTAGAATGTCTTTTTGGCTTTGGCATAGCACTATGACCGTGAACCATATTCGTCATTTTTTCTTCTGTTTTCCAAATTGAAAAAGTAGAAACGGTATTAGGAAATCTAACAGAGGCTAATGAAAGTAAAGTTCCTTCATGGTCACGAACTAATTTTTCAACAGGTCTTCCCCAATGTAAAAATCTAGGTACAGCCAATGGCTTCATTCTAGCAATTGTAACCGCTACAACCGGGGATGTTGGGGTTTCTAATTTTGCTTTCTGTTCAGGAATTTTGAATCCAGCTATTTTGCCCCATTCCCTCATGAATTCTAACCGAACGTGCCATCCTTTTGTCAAAAGTTTGCCGATTTTTTCTTTTTTCAGGTAATTTTCAAGAGCTTCTTCATTTTCCCATTGTACAAAAATTGCAACTTGTTTTATAAGAAATCTGGAAGTAGAAATAATTGGAGAGCCTAATGTCATCGCCGTCATATATTCAGCATGAATTAAGCCTTTGGTATTTTTATGTATTGGGCTGTAGAACAATCCTTTTATCGCCATTGTAAATGGTATGCTAACAAGATGATAAGAGAATATAGTCATGTATTTTTATTGATTCTGGTAGATTTTATTTCGTATTGCTTTAGTTCTTTGTGAATTAACAACTAACTAATGATTTTTCTATTTAATGGATGCAGCCATTAAAAGTATTTCTTTATTAATTATTTCAGCATTTTCCTTTCTTGTAATTATGGAACCATGGTTAGCATCAATAATAAATTGCTTCCCATTAGTAGATAGTTCTTTCAATTCTTTTTGCATTTTATACCATATTTCAATTTGTTTATCTGGGTCTATGCCTTCACTTCTATACTTTTCCTTTTGAGATTCCTTATACTGTTCAGTTGCAGTAAAGACCAAAACAGGTAAGGAATCTAAACTTTTAGTTTGACCTGCTCTAAAAAGAATTTTATCATTGATGTCATTTTCTTTTATGTATCTACGAAAGACTTTTCCTGTATATGCAGTAAGATTATGTGAGCGAATATGGCATTTTTTTGGTAAGCCATCATTCTCAGGTTCAGATTTAAATATTGTATTGTAAGCACCAACTATTCCCATATCTGCAAGTATTGCAATAGTTTTTACGAGAACTATTTGACTTTCGCTAAACAACTCTTTTTGTGCTAATCGTTCCCATTGTTCAGGATGACTCGAATCTAAGAAGACCATTCCTTTTACTTCATTAGGATATAGTTCTCTGAATATTTGATTATAAGGACCACCCATAGAATGACCTGCTAATATATAGGGTGGCTTTTCGCCACTTTTTTCAAGTAATTGATGTAATTGATTGGCATAAAATTCTGGTGTAATGCTGTCTTTACTTGATTCGCTAAACCATTTTCCTTCTCTATCATAACGAATAACTCGCAGGTTATTCTTCAATCCTTCTGCAATCCAATGCATCATATCTGTATTACTGCCTGCACCTGCTTCAAGAACAAGAGTTGGCAAATCATTTTTTTTACCTTCTGCTCTTATATGAAGTTGAGTTCCATTGACATCAACTAGTTTTCCTGGCGGAACTGGTTTTGAACCAAATAACCGGAAGCACAACCCCGATATCAATAGAAGAATTATAAGTCCAGCTAAAATTTTCCCAATCCACTTGAGTATTGTTAAAAATAAATTCATCGTAGTTTTCATAGATTACAGACCTTTCAGTAGTACTATAAAGTCCACCTTACGTTTCGATTTTGCTGTGCTACGTCATTTTTCTTTTAATTCAACATCTATTATCTGAATCATTATTTCGATTTTATCCATAAAAATCTGTTCATCTATGACATTCTCTTTTTTCCAGCTGAAAATATTGGCTGTCAAATCTTCCATTTCACGATTATTGAAGAACCATTGATAATCTGATGAATAAGTTCCTCTTGGAAATTCTTGATACCTTCCAGAAGGTGTTATGGTATTTAGAGCACTTAATTTACCATCGATAGAAGGCCAAAAACGTTCATTTAATAATCTTCTCACGTAACCATCTTCTTGGTTAGCATCTAAAATCATAGATTCAAAAGATGAAATGTAAGACTTCAAGTCAGAGTTTTGTAGGTAATCAATTTTGTTTGATGCAATAAGTGATTTGATATATCCATCTTTCGCTTCGAATGAGAATCCGCTAAAAGCATTTGAAGTCAGTGAATCCAATTTTAGTTCAGAAACATTTGAAACATCTGTTCCGAAGAGATGTAAAAGATAAATACCGTCTTCAAATTCTGACTTATGTTGTTTGTTTATTTTTTTTAGTTCTTCGAGGTTAAATTTTAATTCAGTTTTTAAATTATGAAGAATTTCTATTTCAGCATTTCTAATTTTTCGTTGCTCATTCCAATTATTTATCTGAAGCGCAATTAAAATTCCAATTACAACCAAAAGTATTTCTCCGAAAGCATATTTCAGGTATTTTCTAGTTTTCCCTTCCAAAAGTAAATTTTGTCTAATTTTTCTAAAAAATTTTATCATTGCTTAGTAGTTGGTCATAATGAATAATGGTTTGGCTATGAACAGTGCGGAGGAAGAAAGGCATTAGCCTTTCGGTCGAACACAAGCCGATTTTTAACAAATTCGATTTTTTTTGCAATAAGTCGAATTTGTTAAAATTCGGCGGTCTCCCAAATATACCCGAACTCTTAATTAAGCACAAACTCCCGCATTGCTTATGCGTTTTTGGCGATAGTTATTATCCGAATGGATTTGGATTTATAGCAAGCATTATTCCCCAAAATGAAATATTTACTCCTAATACTAAAAAAATAACTCCGAATAATTTCTTTGCAACAGAAACTGATTCCTTAATTAAAATTTCGACGCTTTGGATTGGTTTATCCGATTGCAAGATAGACCTTGATTTTTTAACCGTTAGGTTTTCAGGATTCTGAATTTCAATATGATATTCCCCAATATTTTCAATTTCAAAATGCAAATATTCAACACCGATTTCCCGATTTTTCCTAAATCGCCACTTTAGAAAATTCTCTTTCAACCTAATTTTTTCTTGACTATTACTTTTCGATATTAATATTTTAAATCCTACAGAGGTTTTAAGATATCCACCACCCAAAATACAAACGGAATATAATCCTGAACGATTTATTGTAAAATTCTTTATTTTTTCAGCAATAGGTAATTTCACAATAGCTTTAGATCTCAGAAGCCATTTAGCTCCGAAAAAAACCATTGTCAGACCAATTAACCCTATGATTAAATATAATATCTGCATTTTTTTTAATTATCGCCAACGTTTATGTATATGGAAAGTTGCGTGTTTGCGTGCGAGGATTTTCCGAAGGAAAATCAGACGTAGCAAACGTGCTACGACCTTTATTTTAGCACAAAACCAGCAATTTTTTATATACTGCTTAAGTTTGATTCTCAGTAAATTGTTGATATAACAAGAAAGAACAAAAGAGAGAATTAAGGTTACTATACACGGTGAAGCTTTAGACTTCGACAACATTGATAATTGGCTCTCTTTTACTACTTAAATCACGTTCAGTTCTGTGAGACTTTAGATCTCGTTTTCAAGTTGTTGTGAAACCAGTAGCTAGTTCTTTCATAAAATATTTCTTATGAATAAATATAAAGAAACTTTTGGAGTTGACATCAGTAAAGATGTCTTTGATG
>LAZR01000102.1_pt1 | contig 116031 bp, 116 predicted proteins | sample 329461 | NCBI WGS metagenome assembly LAZR01 (sample SAMN03002196, study PRJNA259156) | marine sediment metagenome | biome: sea floor; feature: Hydrothermal impacted sediments; material: marine sediment; isolation source: Loki non-amplified sample from Loki's castle hydrothermal vent sediment ... | reverse complement strand
TGAGACCTGATAGGCATAGGTCGGCACGCCGAAGCGGTCCTTTACCCGGCGGCAGATGTCGAGATAGGGCATCCCCGGCTTGACCATCACCATGTCGGCGCCCTCGGTCGACGTCACGCTCGACCAGGCGCCCTGCACCGCCGAGACGGCGCTCCGGCGCGCTCTCGCCATGCACCGGGCGGGCGCGCTCGCCGGCCGGCGCATTCTGCTTCTCGGCGACGATGATTCCCTGTCGATCGCCATCGGCCTTGTCGCCGGCGCCCTCGCCGCCCAGCCCCGCCGGCTGACCGTCCTGGAGATCGACCCCGAGCGCCTTGCCCATCTGGAGCGCGGCGCCGCCCGCCTCGACTTTCCCTTCGAGCGCATCGCCCACGACATGCGCGATCCGGTGCCGGAGGCGCTGCGCGGCGGCTTCGACGTCTTCGCGACCGACCCGCCCTATACGCTGCCCGGCATGGCGCTGTTCGTTGCGCGCGGCATCGAGGCGCTGGCGGCCGGCCCCGGCCTGCCGGTGTTTTTATCCTATGCCGATCTCGGCCCCGACGACCGGCTCACTCTGCAGGCGCGGCTGACCGAACTCGGCCTCGCCGTCTTGCGCATGCGCCCGTCCTTCAACCGCTATGGCGGCGCGTCGATCCTCGGCTCGGTCGGGCAGATGATCGAGTTGGAGACCACCAGCCGCACCGCCTCGCCGCTCGCCGGCCAGCGCTTCGACGGCGCGATCTATACCGGCGAGCTCCGCCCGCGCCTGCGCCGCTATCGCTGCAAGGCCTGCGCTGCGCTGGTGCCGGTCGGCGCCGATCAGGCCGTCACCACCATCGAGGCGCTGAAGGAGGCCGGCTGCCCGCAATGCGGCGCGAAAACCTTCGAGCGCCAGCGCGGCGGCAAGAAGGGCCGCGGCGGGTAGGTTGGTGCGAGCGTGGCTGGCTCGCGAGAGGCGCTATCGGGGTACTTGCCAACGCTGGACGATCTGTTCGGCGAGGACGGTCAGGTCTGATGCGGCAAGATCAGGGGTCGGCACCTCGGCGGCAGGCAGAATAGCGTTGTGGGGACGGGTAATCAGTGCGCCCCGGCAGCCGGCCGCCTGGGCACCGATCGTATCCCACAGATGACAGGCGACGAGGCAAAGGTCCGACGTCTCGACACCCATCTCGCCCGCCACGAGACGATAGGTTTCGGGCGCCGGCTTGAATTTGCGAACCGCCTCGACGCTAAAGGAGCGTTCGAAGAATTCTCCAAGCCCGGCACGTTCGAGCGGCGTGGGAGAAGCCCCGCTTGCCGAATTCGTCAGGGTCACCAGACGGAAGCCTGCATCGCGGAGTCGGCTCAGCGCCGGAACCGCATCCGCATGCGCGGGCATCGCGCCCATCCGCTCCTTCAACTCATCGATGTCAGCGTCCGCAATGGCCACGCCCCGGATCGTCCCGACCATGTGCAAGGCCCCGACCGCCAGCGCGCCGAACGGTGTGTAGAGGCCGGAGAGCGTCATCGTCTGCGAATAGAGGATGAGTTGCGCGAACCACTCCCTCAGAACGGCGCCGTCGCCGAAGACGCGCGCAAACAGGGGCTCGAGCGTGGTGATATCGAGAAGCGTCTCGTTTACGTCGAAGACGATGATCGAAGCGGGGTTGTCGTCGCGCATGGGGTTTTCCTTTCAATTTGACGGGCGCAAGGCGGCTAGCGTCGGGCCGCTTTCCGGTCACCCTTCAGCCATTTGATCGCATCCGGATAGTCGAAGACCAGCGACACCACATTGGTCGCGAGCAGGACCCACAGATACGCATCATAAACACCCACCGCCTGGGGCCGGGCGAGGATCAGAAGCAGGACCAGCAAGGTCCATGGAAGGAGATGCGGCAACGCCATCAATTTGGAAAAGCCGCGGTCGTGAAGGATCACCGGCAGATTGAGCAGCATCGCGATATTGGCCAGGAGCGCGATCCAGAGGCCCCTCGGCTCGCTCAGGAAAAACAGGCTGACCATGTTGATCGGGGCCAGCCAGACTCCCACCCAGATCTGCACCCATCCGGGCAGCGATCTGTAAGACTGCCAGATATCGGCGAACAAAGCGCCTCGAGCGTCGGTCATAGGTGCCATGGTGGTCCCTTCCTGAGATGGCGGTCGCGCACCCTGCGCGACCGCCCGGCTCGATTATGCCGCCTGCGGCCACGCGAACTTCTGCATCGGCTTGTCCACCGGCGTATCGGCGAGATGGTTGGTGTAGTTCGACATTACCTTCTGCGAATAGCCGAGGATCACCTCGAGGATATTTCGCTTGGTGAAGCCCGCGTCGAGAAACGCCTGCACCTTACTGTCGTCGACGTTGCCGCGGTCGCGCACGACGCTGAGCGTGAAGTCCCGCAGCGCCTCCAACCGCGCGTTCGGCAGGGGCGTCTTGTTGCGCAGCGCGTCGCTGATCGCGTCGTCCACGCCCATGTTCTTGGCGATGCCGGTATGGGCGGGCACACAGTAGTGACAGGCATTCTCGACATTGACCGTCTGCCAAACCACGGTGAGCTCGTCCTTGTCGAAGCTGGAGTTCACGAACAGCTCGTGGACCTTCTGGTAGGCCTCCAGCAGGCCGGGCGCCTCGGCCATGACCGCGTGCAGCCCCGGGATCCGGCCGAAAGCGGCCTTCGATTTGGCCAGCAGCGGCTTGCTGTCATCGGGGGCGGTGGTCTCGTCGTGCAAGGTGAAGTCGGTCATCGTCATCTCCTGGTTCATGATCGCGTTGTGCCCGTGGATGGAACGAGAGCCCCGTTGCAGGATCCATGATCGGGTCAGCGGCAAATAAGGCTTGCTTGAGTGATTGCTCAATAGACAATTTGAGTTATCACTCAAACTTGATAACGAGCGGGGCGGCTGCCCGCGACAAGAACGGAAAACGGCCTTATCTAGCAAACCATGACACGCGCACGACCCTATGACCGCGAGACCGCACTTGATGCGGCGCTGACCCTTTTCTGGACGAAGGGCTATCACGCCACGTCGCTCAAGGATCTCGAGGCCGCCCTGACGATGAAGCCGGGCAGCATCTACGCAGCCTTCTCAAGCAAGGAGGCGCTCTACCTCTCGTCGCTCGAGCGGTATTTCCTCCGGAACCGAGACGCCTTCCGGGCGACGATCGACGCGGCGGCCTCGCCGCTTCAGGGGCTGGCCGATCATCTGCGGAAGCTGGGTGGGACGCTTGAGGGCGATACGGAGTGCCGCGCCTGCATGCTGGTCAAGACGCTGCTCGACACGACGGCATCGGAAGCCGCGATCGCGGCGGCGGCGCGGCGCTATCTCGATGCGCTAAGGGCGGAGTTCGCCGCTACTTTCGAGCGCGCGAAATCGAGCGGCGAGCTTCCCGCCGATGCCGATTGCGACCGGCTGGCGCGACGCTATCAGCTGGACATCGCCTCGCTCCGGATCGAGGCGCATCGCGGCACCGGTCCGGGCGAACTGGCTACCCTCGCCGAGGATATGGCGCGGGCACTGGAGCAGCTGCGCCTTCGGCCGAATTGATCCCGGTTGCGCGGCGTCGTTTAACGGCCTTTTGCGTCGCGCAAACGATCTATCCCGACCGCCCGGAGCAGCGCCGGGACCCCGTCGATCGCCTCGATCTCGGCCATGGTCAGGCGGACGCCGAATTCGGCCTCCAGCGCGAAGACGATGCGTACCAGGGCGAAGGAATCCCAGCTTGCGACCTCATCCGCGCGGGTCGCGGGCGTGATCGCGCCCGGATCGACGCCGAGGATGTCCGCGACGATCGCGGCGACGCGGGATTCGCTGTCGCTGTCGGTCATGGTCGTCATGGTCTCTCGCGCTCCGTCCTCATGATCCCTGCAGGGGTCCGACGCGCCGGTGCCCGCCGCCCCTTCTCTCGGGGTGCCGCGCCCCGTCCGTTGCCGGTCGTCGCCGTCATGGCGCCTCGCCCTCCGCGCCGTCGACGATCGCCAGCCCCGCGGGAGCCGCCATACCGGGCGTCTTACTCGCCGGGTCGAAATCGAGCACCCAGCACTCGCCGTCTTGGCCGAAGCCCGCCTCGGCAAACAGGCCCCGCGCCGGGCGGTTGCGGTCCATCGCCGCGACCGTCCCGATAATGCGCCGCGCGCCCGCCGCCGCCGCGCGCCGGCAAAGCACCGCGAGCATCGCCGTCTCGACCCGCCGCTGCAAGGCCCGGCAGGAAAGATAGAGATTGCGGATGACGACCGCCTCGCCGTCGCGGTCGGCGAGAACCAGCCCGACGATGCCATGGCCGCCGAAGACATCGTCGAGCCTGACGAGAAAGTCGAGAGAACTGCTTCGCCGGTCGAGTTCCATCTCGTTGGGCCGCTCGGCGGTGAGCACGAACTGGTTGTCCCGCCGCGCCAGTTCCGCCGCGCGCGGCCGGCTCGCCGCATCGAGCGGCAGGATGGTGAGCCGGGTTTCGAGGCGTGCGAGGAACGCCGCCGCGTCGGTCTCGGTGGCGCGCAGACGCTCGACCTCGGCGCGGCGCTGGTAATGCGCGGCGCGGGTTTCGGAGAGCACCGGCCGTTCCCCGGCGGCCAGCAGCGGATCGGCGAGAAGCATCGCCGCGAAGCTATCGGGGTGCGCGAAGCGCCGCACGTCCACCGCCGGAAACCGCGCCGCGACAAGCGCGCAATTGACCGGGTCGTCGTCAATGAGGAGCGTGTGCTCGGCTGCCAGACCGAGCTGGTCGAGAATGTTCGCGACCAGATCCGCCTTGTCGGCCCAGTCGACCGCCAGGGCGGCGAAGCGCGGAACGCCGGACGGCGCGTCATGGGCGAGATCGGCGAGCGCGGCGCGCGCGACCTCGGCCTCGTTGCGGCTCGCCGCCGCGAGCACCAGACCACGCGCCGCAAGGGCCGCGAGCGCCGCCGCGTAAGTCGCGTGCATGGCCAGATCGCCGGTTTCACCGGCGACACCCCGCCACAGCGTGTCATCAAGGTCGGTGATCAGCAGCTTCGGCGCGCTGCCCATGATCCGGGCGGCAAAGCCGGCCGCGGTGTCGGCGATGGCATCGGCGCCGCGCTCTGACGGGATGGTGCCGAGGCTGGCGGCAAAGCGCGTGTCGAACAGCGGCGCGTTGCCGGCAAGCTCCGGCGCGACCGGACGGCGGAAAACACCGGCGCCGGCGTCGCCCGTCCCGGCCGCATCCGTCTCGCCGATGATCGCGAGCGGGCATTGCAGCGTTTCGGCAAGCCGTGCCGCGACCCGCGCGGTTTCGTCGTGAACGGTTTTCGTGCCGGTCGCGGCGATGGAGAGGATGGCGCCATCGAAGCGCCCCTGCCCGGCCGCGTCCAGCGCCCGGCCGGCGGCCTCGGCCAGCCCCTCGACGGCGACAGTCTTGAGATCGAAGCCGGCGATGGCGAAGGCAAGCCGCAGCGCGTCGTCGATGGCACGCGGCTGATAGGAGGTGACGAGGAACAGCCGCACCGGGCGCAGCGCGGCGCCGACGCCGGCATCACGGAGCAAAGTCGCGGCGCGCGCCGTACCCAGCCGCTGGCGCACCTCGCGCAGAACCCGCGACAGGGCGCCGCGCCCCGCATCGGCCGCGCGGATGATGGCGCCAGCCTCGGGCGGTTCGGCGGTCGGCACGAACGACCACCAGCCTTGGCTATCCCTCGGCATCGCGGTGAGCGGTCACGGCTGGAGCGGCTCGATCTGCCGGGTGACGTAGCTGCGCTCGACCAGCCCGTCCGGGCAGAGAAGCCGCGCGATCTCGTCGATCGTCGCATCTTCGGACATGTCCGGATTGCACAGGAGCACGTCGACCAGCACCATTTTATATTCCGGCCAGGTGGTCAGCATGATGTGCGACTCGGCCAGGAACACCACCAGCGTGATGCCGTGCGGCACATAGCGCTGGGCGTGCTCGCCGATGATCGTCGCGCCGCCGGCCTTCGCCCCGGCGAGCGCCGCGTCGCGCAGCGCCAGCTCGTCCTCGATCGCGGCCGAACAGTCGCGCATGTCGGCGAGAACCTGGCGTATTCGCATGATTGCACCTTATGATTGCGCCGGCGAAGGCCAGCGCCGCCATCGGCCCTGTTCAATTCGCTCGGCTCGCTATAGTCACGCGCCATGCGGGCCGCAACCCCGCGTCATCTCCCGCGCGCGACCGTCGCGCGGTCCCAATCGACGACCGGAGTGCCCCGCCATGGCCGACCGTCCATCCGCCGCAGCCGACCCGAGCGGCCTCGTCTTGCGCGATTTTCGCCTGTCCGATGTCGAGGCGGTCGCCGGCTTCGAGGCCGCCATCGCCGTGAAATCCTTCGCCGACGAGGCGGTGACCGATCCGGCGCACTACCGCAAGAAGCTGACCAAGCTGATCAAATATGGCGCCGACTGGACGAAGGTGGCCGAGCAGGATGACCGTCTCGTCGGCTGGGTCTGGGTGGCGCCGCGCCAGAACTTCATCACCGGCGACACTTATGCCGACTTCCGCTCGATGTATGTCGATGGCGAGCGGGCCGGCGCGACCGCCGCGATCGCGCTCTTGCGCGCCGTCCTCGATCATTGCCGGGAGGCGGGCTACACCCGCATCGTCGGGCGGACGGCCAGCTCCAACGACGCAATGCGCGCGCTCTACCGGCTAGCGGGCTTTGAGGAGAAGCACATCGTCTACGAGATGGACATCGCGCCGGATTCCGGCCCCGGCACGCCGGGACGCGCGCTGGGCTGACATATAACCCAAGGTTGCAGTCGATCAAGGCCCGTGTCATCCTGTTCCGCGAGACGGGAGGCCGGAGATGAAGCGGTTCCTCTATCACGACCTGATTGTCGCCGGGAACTGGTGCAACCTGAAATGCAGCTATTGCACCAGCGTCGCCGACGCGGGCGATTTCGGCGAGGCCACCTCGGCGTCGGCCAAGCGCCGCGGCGCGATGATCGCGATCCCCGATATCCTGGCCATGCTCGACGGGCTTCGCCGCCATGTCGACGCGCCGGTGATCAAGGTGAGCGGCGGCGAACTGTTCCTGCTCGCCAACGCCGCCGATCTCGTCGCCGAACTGTCGGCGCGCTACGCCCATGTCCAGGTGCTGACCAATGGCACCGAACTGACGCCGGCGATCGTCGCGCGCCTCTCCGGCCTCGGCAATGTCGGGTTCAACCTCTCGCTCGACGGCCACACGCCGGAGATGAACGCCATGCGCTGGCGCTCGCCGCGGCTTGGCGAGAGGGTGATGACGGCGCTCGACGCGATCACGGCCGTCGGTCGGCCGCTGGAGATCACCATGGTGATCAGCGATGCCAACGCGGCGCATCTTTGCGACTTCCTGGCGTTCCTGGCAACGCTGCCCTGCCGGGTGGTGCTGATCCCGATCCCGGTGCGCGGCGTCCATTCCGACCGGTTGTTCGGCCTGGAAGCGCGGCGGGTGTTTGCGGAGGTCCTGCGAAGCCTGCCCGGCGCGTTTGCCCCGGTGCTCGGCCCGGCCGCCTATTACCATCGGCTGGCGGATTTTCTCGATGGCGAGAACGGCGTTCGCCGTCACCGCTGCCATCTGACGGCCGCCGCCGTGCAATTGTTCGACACCGGCGCGCTCACCCCCTGCCCGGTCGGCTGGACGGCCGAGATCGCCAATGTCCGGCGAGACGGGATCGACGCCGCGAGCGCGGTGATCGGCGAGCACAAGCTCTACGATCTAATGCAACGGGACCCGCCGCGGGTGCCGGTCTGCCGCAGCTGCTTCAGCCAGGCGGATGTCCTCAATCTCTATCTCGACGGCGCAATCGATCTGGAGGAACTGGTGGTGATGCCGCTCTTCGCCGCACCGGCGGCGCGGCAGAGGCTGGTCGAATTGAAGGCCGCGCGGACGCAGCCGCGTCAGGCGTCCGCCGAAGCGCGCGCGAGACGGGATTTGCCGGTCGGAGCGGCCCCGGCCGGAGCGGGGGCAGCGTCGGTCCTGTCGCTCGCGGCCGAGCGGTAGACCGCCCGGCTGGCCCCGACGGCCAGAATCCGCGCCGCCGCGTCGATCGTGTCGCAGGTCGGCAGCAAGGTCAGCACCAGACAGTCGGCGAGCCAGGGTGGGCGGGCGTTTTCACCGTGGTCGCGCCCGGTATCGCCCGCGACATGGCGGCAGAGTTCGTCGGCCCGTTGCCAGTCGCCCTCATCGCAGGCGCGCAGCATCGCCGCGAACAGCGCCGGACGCGGCGCCAGCGCCACGGCGAAATCGGCCAGCCGCCGCAGCCGCTCCGGCTCGATGTCGAATGGCGCGCGGCCCGCCCCACCGTTCTCGAACAGCGCCACGGCGGCGCCCGTCGCCGCGATCAATCCCTGCACGGTCCGGTTGCGCATCAGCCGATCGGCGAAGAACAGCCGGGTGCGCGGCGACAGACGGCGATCGGGGTCGGCGCGTCTGGCGACATGGCGCAGGTCGAGCGGCTCGAACACCAGGCTGGCGAAGGTGTCGGGGATCGTGAAGGGCAGATAGACCAGCGCCAGCGCCATGCCGGCCAGCTCCGCCCCGGCGCCCGGCGCCGCCTGGGCAAGCCGTTCCGCGCAGATATCGAGGCGTTTCTCCTCGCTGTGCAGCAGACCCGCCAGGGCACTAGCATCGAAGCGCCCGCTGGCCAGCGCATCGCAGGCGGCGGCGAGGACGCCGAGTTGCCGACCGTCGCGCTCGGATATCAGATCCGAAAAGACATGCCCCCGATCGACGATCTGCTGCTTGGCCGCAAATTCCCGCAGCATCGAACGGCCCCAGGCGCGCCGGAGGCGATCGGTCTGAACCGCAATCATCGAACCGCAGGTCTCATGCCGTTACGCTATCTCCGGTTGTATATCGAAGCAACCAGAGATAGTATTTTCTTGGATGTGTCGGAGAAATGGGTGAGCGGCATGGAAACCAACCAGGACGGGATCGCGGCGCGCCAGCTGGAGGACCAACTGGCGCAAATCCTCGAAAGTCTCTGCGCGCCGAATGAAATGGTTCGGAGGGACGCCGATCTGCGCACCGACAGTTTCGGCGCGATCGGGCTGACGTCCGTCGATTATCTGGAGTTCATCCTCAACGTCGAGACCGAGTTGAACATCGACGTGCCGGATGAAGCGCTGATGGACCCCGCCCTCGCCTCCGTGCGGCTCTGGGCCGACTATCTCGCCCGGCACCGCGACGAACTGGCGACGCCGCTGGTCGGCGCCGCGACGGCCTAGATGCCCGGCGCCCCGCTTCGGGTCGCCCTCGTCGGACCGCGCGAGGACCCCTTCACCGACGATCCCGACCGCGAACACCGCGAGCGGATGCTGCGCAGCTTCGAGGAGATCTGCCGGGACATCGTCACCTTCGGCACCGACTACACCCTGTCGCGCGAGTTTCTGGGCATCGAATATCTGGCGGCGACGCTGCGCCGGGAAGGCCGCCAGGTGGCCGTCGTCGGCGCCGGCAATGAAGGGCTCGACGACAAGGCGCTGATCGCGCGGCTTGCCGCCTTCGCGCCCGATCTCGCCGGCTTTTCGCTGCTCTACGATTTGCAACTGAAGAGCGCGCTGACCGCCGCGCGGACCCTGAAGCGCGCAAGGCCCGAAACCTTCATCGTCTTCGGCGGGCCGCTGGCCTCGGCGATCTCGGCGCTACTGCTGGAAACCTTTCCGTTCATCGACGCCGTCGTCGAGGGCGAAGGCGAAGCGGCGATCGCGCGGCTGGCCGACGCGGTCGAGGGGCGCTGCGCACTGGACCCGGTTCCCTCGCTGGTGCGCCGCTCGGATGGCGGCATCGTCAAGCATAACCGCGCGACTCCGGCCGATCTCGATACGCTGCCGCATCCCGCCCGCGACATCATCGCCGCGATCCGCCAGCGCGGCCTGCCGGTGCCGAGCGCCTATCTGACAGCCTCGCGCGGCTGCAAGGCGTTCTGCACCTTCTGTACGGTTCCGAACATCGTGCGCGGCATGAAGGACGGCGTCTACCGGATGCGCGACCCGCGCGACGTCGTCGACGAGATCGAGGCGGTGACGCGCGACCACGGCGTGACGCGCTTCTACATGGCCGACGACAATTTCCTCGGCTATGGCGAGGCGAGCAACCGGCGGATGCTGGCCTTCGCCGACGAGATTCTGGCGCGCGGCCTCAAGATCAATTTCCACGCCGAATGCCGGGTCGATTCCCTCGTGCCGGAGACGCTGGTCCGGCTACGCGAGGCCGGTTTCGACCAGATCCTGTTCGGTCTGGAATCCGGGTCGGCCAAGACGCTGAAACGCTGGGCCAAGGGCCAGACCGTGGAGCAAAACGAGGCGGCCGTGGCGCTGGCGCGGGAGCTCAAGCTCGACCTGATGCCGAGCATAATCCTGCTCGACTGGGAGTCCGGCCTCGACGAGGTCGAGGAGACGATCGGCTTCATCGAGCGCACGCGGCTGTGGCGCTCAAACCAACCATTGTGGCTGGTCAACCGGCTGAAGGTGCATTGCGGAACGGCCGCCGCGCGGCGCTACGACAATGTCCGGGGCAAGCCGGATTTGCCCCCGGTCGATGTCGGCGACGCGGACAGCTTGGCGCGCTGGTGCGCCGCCGCGACCTATCAGCGTACGCCGATCGAAAACCCTCATGTCGCGGCCTTCTGGTCGGCGCTGAACGGCGAGGCGAACCGCTGGTCGGTGCTGATCGACGAAGTGCTGCCGCCGCTGCTCAAGACGCTACGGGAGACATCGCGCGACGCCGGCCGGGGCGAGGCTCTGGCCCGCATCAAACGGATCGCGACGTTCCGGCGCTCCGTCGGCGGCGCGCTCGCCGGGCTGATGCGACGACTCGTCAACGCCGCGCGGGAACAGGAAAACGCCGGCCATCGCCCCGACGGCCTCGACGTTGTCGCCCGCCGCTTCGTCGAGGGGTTCGAGGCCGAATTGTTTCCCGAGGGACTCGAGACCTGGCTCGCGCCCAAGCCGACGGGTTTGGTGGCGATGCCGGGTGCGGCCTCGCGATCGGCCGAGGCCATGCCGGCGGAGATTGGCTAGACGAATGGGCGTTCCCGACCTGTCGGTGGTCGTTCCGACATCGGGCAAGCCGGAGCGGCTGGTGCTGGCGCTGCATTCGCTGATCCCGCAGACGCTTTGTCGGAATCGCTTCGAGACCATCGTCGTCGCCGACGGACCAGCCCCCGGCACCGAGGCAGCGGTTGACGTGGCCCATGCGGCGGGACAGCCGGTCCGGCTCGTCCGGACACCAGCGCTCGGACAGGCGGCGGCGCGCAATCGCGGCGCGGCCGCGGCGCGCGCCCCGGCGCTCTTGTTCATGGACGACGACGTTCTGCTGTCGCCGGACTATCTCAAGACCGCCCTCACCCGTCTTGCCGAGGAACCGAACCGCGTGGTCCGCGCACCGGTCTATCTGCTGCGCTATCTGGCGCCGTTCCGCGATCCCGAACGCGGCATCCGCTACGATGGGCGGGTGCTTGCTCCCGGTGCGGCGATGACGCGGCGTCTCGTGTCCCGCCAAGCCATCGTCGAGGACTGGCCGTCGATCGCCCGCCAATGCGTCCACCGCAACCGGTTCGAGCGGCTGGTGAGCGACACGCTCGCCAACGGTCCCGCCACCCATCGCTGGCTCGGCTATTCCGGGTCCGGCGTCGCGCTCGCCAAGCCGCTGTTCGAGGCGGCGGGCGGTTACGACGAGGGTTTCGGCTTTCGCTGGGGCGCCGAGGCGATCGAACTCGGCTACCGGCTGATGCGGCGCGGCGCGGAGTTTCGCGGCCTGCCCGGCATATTCTCGGCCCATATGGACCACCCGCGCGGCGCTTCGCTCGACAGTTTCGCGGCGAGCTTCGACCATTTCTTCGACAAGCACCGCGACCCGGCGATCCGCGCGGTCGAGCGGCTGATCCTCGGAGAAGACCGTCGGCCGGGCAGCCTGTCCGCCTCAGGCGCCATGCCCGCGGTCGAGGAAGTCTGACAGACTGTCGCAACCCGCCGCAAAAATCTCCGTCTGGTTCGCCGTCGAAATCCGCACCCAATAATCACTGGAATCCTCGCGATCGTGATCGGCGAAGACGCTCTCGGTGTAGAAGTCGAGCCCGGCGTCGTCGAAGGCTTGCCGTGCGAAGCCCCATTCGCCGAGACCATTGTCGAATTTGACGCAGTGATTGAAGCCGGCCGGCGCGGCGATCACCGATCGCAACCGGTCGCCAAGTCGGCTCTCGAACGCCCGCCAGTTGGCGGCGCAGATCGCACCGGTCGCGGCCAGATCAGCTTCGTAACGGCGAAACGCTTGCGGCCAGTCGACGGCTGCGTCGAGAAACGCCCAGAGATCGCCGGGCCGGGAAAAATCGTCGGAGTATGGCGAGAACAGCCGCAGATAACGCCCGGCCCGCCGCGCCACGCGCGCCACCAGGTGATCGATCGCCGCGCCGTCATTTGGATCATCCACCGCGAGCGAAGCATCACGGACCCGACGCGCGGCAGCCCGCAGCACCATGTCCAGCACAAGGGCGCTCACCCCGGCATGGACCGGCGACCAGAGGAGCCGTTCATTGTGGCGACGGACGAAGTCGACCACCGGCCGGTCGGCAATCAGCCAACCGGCCCGCAGACCGGCAAGGCTGCGCGACTTGGAAAACGAATTGATCCAGATCAGCCGCTCCGGAAAGGCCTCGGTCTTCGCCGGAAATGGATGCGGCCGCTCGGCCTCGCCCGGATGGGCGAGATCGGGCACCTCGTCGAACACCAGCCAGCTTTCCGTGGCCGCGACCGCCGCGATGAGTGTGTCCAGTTCCTCCGCGTCGCAGACTTCGCCGGACGGGTTGGTCGGCTGGGTCAGCACGACGATGTCCGGGCAAAGCTTTGCGATGAGAGCAACGGCTTCCGCCGCGCTCGGCAGGATGCGGTCCGGTTCCTCGGAACAGCAGGTGCGGTAGGCGATCCGGTGTTCGTCGCAGATGGTCGAGAAATAACTGTAGTTTAGCCCGAGGACGAGCGCCGTCCGCGCCCCGGCGATCTCGGCGAGATAACGAAAGACGAAGGCGAGCGCCCCGGTCGCCCCGGCGGTCATCGCGATATTGGCCGGCCCGATGGCGCCAAAGGCGGAGACGCCGAGGCGCTCGTGGGTCTCGAAGGCGATCGCCGCGACGACGGCGGGCGCGCCGCCGGGCGCCGTATAGTTCTCGACCAGCATCCGCTCTCGAAGCTCACGGGCGGCGATGTCGAGCAGAACCGACGGAGCCCTCAGATGATTGACCCCCGAGGAGAGGTAGCAAACGCCGCCATGGCGCCGCACGGCGGCAGCCCGACGCGCGGGATCGTAGAAATAGGCGTTTGCCCGCTCCAGCGACCGGTAGGTCACAGCGGAACCCGTCCCGACGCGGCTGCGGCAGGATGATCCGGCGATTGCAGCGCCAGCACTTCGGCGAACCGCACCCGGCGGGCGATCAGCCGATCCTCGTCGCCGTCGACGAGGATCTCCGGCGGCCAGTCATGGCCGAGGAAGTTCAGCGGGCTCGCATGTTTGCCGTAGGCGCCGCAGCCGGAAAAGACGATCAGATCGCCGGGCGCAAGGGCTGTCGAGAGCGGCACCGCGCTGGCCAACCGGTCGGTCGGCGCGCAGAGCGGGCCGGTGAGTTCCGTCGGCTCGCTTTCGCCTCCCTTCGTCAGCGGCCCGGCGACGGCGACCGGCCGCCGCAAGAAGCGCAAGGTGCCCGACACTATCATCAGATGGTGAATGCCACCGTCGAGCGCCGCGAAACGCCGCCCCGCAGTGCGTTTCACCGCGACGACGCGGGCGAGATACCGGCCGGCCGGCCCGGTGACGTATCGCCCCATTTCAAAGCCGAGTTGCGGAGGCGGAGCGCCGCCGCTGATCGCCTGCACCTCGGGTCCCCGAAGGAAGACGGCGATCGGGTCGAGATCAAGGGCGGGATCGTCGGTATAGAACGGCGCGCCGAAGCCGCCGCCGAAATTGACGAAGCGCGGAGCAAACCCCGTCGACAGACGCCGAACCGCTCCGATGAAGGTGGCGAAGCGCCGAACGAAATCGGCTGCGTTCAGCGATCCCGACGTCGGATGATTGTGAAACCCGACGATCTCGACCGGCGCCAGGCTGTCCCGAACTCCGAGGATCGCGGCGGCGGTCGCCTCATCCATGCCGAAGGACGAGGCGCCCGCCCAGTCGCCGCGCCGCGCGCCGGCATCCTGCGGCAGATCGAGCCGCAAAACCCCTGTGGCCGGGCGCTCCAGCCGCGCCGCGATCGCCGCCAGCCGTTCGATTTCGCCCCGCGACTCGATCTGGATCGCGTAGATGCCAACCTTGACGGCCGCCGCCAGATCGTCGTCGGTCTTGGCCGGTCCCGACCAGACGATCCGATTCGCCGGGATTCCCGCCGCCATCGCCAATGCCAGCTCGCCCCTGGAGGCGACCTCCGCCCCGAATCCGAGTGCGGCGAACAGCCCGACGATAGCGAGATTCGGATTGGCCTTGACCGGATAAAAGAGTGACGCGCCCTCAGGCAAGGCCGCGCGCAACCGCCCGGCGGCTTGCCGCATGACGGCGGCGTCATAGACGAAACAGGGCGTGCCATAGCGCCCGGCTATCTCTTCGAGCCGAGCGTACGACAGGTTGGCGGCCTCCCCTCCGGCCGCACCCGCGCCGGCATTCGGTCTGTCAGGCAACTCGGCCATAGCCGACCTCATGGTCTGCGAACGCTTCACGTTACACAACCATAGGATGCGCTAGCAAGTCACCCGTCGACCGTCCGTCCAGCGCCTGACCCATGGCCGCGGTCACGCGCGTCGGTGCCCGCCGCTCTTCGCTCAGATCGAGCCGGCTTCGACCATGTAGTTGTTGGCGGTGCACATCGCGGCGTCGTCGGAGGCCAGGAACAGGACCATCCGCGCGAGATAGACCGGCTCGATCAGGTCCGGCAGGCATTGCCGGGCGCGGTGCTTCTCGATCGCCTCCTCGGTGACCCACAATTGCTTCTGCCGCTCGGTCATCACCCAGCCGGGCACCACGGTGTTGACGCGGATTCGGTGCTTGCCGAGGTCGCGAGCGAAGGAGCGGGTCATGCCGTGGACGGCCGCCTTGGCGGTCGTATAGGCCGGCATGCCGCCGCCCGCCTCCCACCAGGAATTCGATCCCATATTGACGATCGAGCCCTTGCCCGCCGCGATCATTCCGGGCGCGACCGCCTGGATGGCGAACAGCATGTGGCGCAGATTGGTGGCGATCCGCTCGTCGAAATACTCCGGCGTCAAATCTTCCCAGCCATGCCGGTCGTCGCGGGCGGCGTTGTTGACGAGGACGATGGCCGGCCCGTGCGCCTCAGCCAGCGCGGCGAAGGCCCGTCTCAGCTCGGCGATATCGCGCAGGTCGCAAGCCTGGAAAGCGACGGTCCGGCCATCGGCGACCAGCTCGGCGGCAAGCGCCTCGCCCTTTTCCCGGTCGAGATCGACGAAGCCGGTCCTGGCGCCCTGCGCGGCGAAGGCGCGGACGATCTCGGCGCCAATACCGGAGGCGCCGCCGGTGACGATGACGCTGGCGCCCTCAAGGCTCGGATAGCTGGCAAAGCGCATGGAAATCCCCGCTTGGTTCAAGGAAAATGAGAAAGGGTTCTGGCCGCTTTATCCCCGAAACGGAAGCAGAAATCGAGCGAAGCACCTATTCGCCCGACCCTGCGACGCGGCGTCACGCGTGTGAAAACGCGCCGGGGTTCCTGCGCCAGACCGAAAGATTGAGGCCAGCGGCGACGCAGACCCAGAGGAAATAGGGAACCAGCAGCAATCCGGCGATCGCATCAATGGACCAGAACAGCGCCATGTTCACCGCGACGGCCATCGCCAGCAGCGTAATATCGGCAAATGCGAGATCTGGCCGGTGCATGCCGAAGAACAGGGGCGACCACGCCGCGTTGAGGACGAGTTGCACGGCGTAGAGGATGAACGGGAGCGCCGCCAGGCCAACCGTCTCATAGACCCGCCAGCCGGCGATCGCGATCATCAGGTAAAGTGCCGACCAGACGACCGGAAAGGCCCAGTTTGGCGGCGTCCAGGAGGGTTTGTCGAGACGACGATACCACGCGCCCGGCTTGAAGATCACGCCGCTGAGGCCAGCGGCGCACACCAGTACCAGAAACCCGGCGAAACTGACGATGTCTGCGAAATTCATGAACATTTCCGTTGCGCGCTGGCGTTCTGCCTGTCGTATTTAGGAGCCGATTCAGCCTGGGAAACCACCGTCATGCAACGCCATCTCCTGATCCTTTCGTCGCTCGCTGTGCTCGCGCAGCCGGCATCGGCGCAATCCAGCGACGCCGAGGCCGACCTCGCGACGATCAGGACGTGCCTTTCCGACCAGGCCGACGATCCCCGTTCCTGTATCGGAACCGTCGCCAATCCCTGTCAGGACGCGCCCGGGGGCGCCTCGACGATCGGCATCGACACCTGCCTCGGGCGCGAAACGGCGGCCTGGGACACCCTTCTCAACAAGAGCTACAAGATTGCGGTCGCGTCCGCCGAAACCATGGACAAGCGGCTGGCAAGCGACGGCATTTACGAGCCGGGTGTCGCCGCCGCTCTGGTGAAGGCGCAGCGCGCCTGGATCGCCTATCGCGACGCCGAGTGCGATCGTCGCTACGAGCTCTTCAAGGAGGGAACAATCCGCACGAACATCGCATCAGATTGCGTGCTCGAGCTCACGGCGCGACGGGCGATCGAATTCCGCGGGGAGGAGTAACGGGGCCGCTGACCGGCGAATTTCCGCCGCCCGCCACGCCGAGGCATGAGCATCTCAATACCGCGAAACGTCGACCTTGCCCATCAACGCACGAACCTCGCGCTCGCTTGTCTGAAGAATGCGGAAGGCCTCGTATTTCGCCGCGTGGAACACCGCCATCGCGTCGCCGGCCGGTTCGATGATGTCGCCCACCCGGCACATGGCGGCCGCGGCGTCCTTCAGGCTCGGCTGCGCGCCGGATGCCACCGCGCCCAGCATGGCGCCGCCGAGCAGCACAGGCTCGCCGGTGACCGGCAGCGCCACCTTGAGTCCGGTCGCGTCCGCCAGAATCCGCCGCAGCAGCGCCGAGCGTGCGGCGCCGCCCGAGACGACGATGGTGCCGAGATCGACGCCCTTTTCCCGGTTGGCCTCGACGATCTGGCGGGTGCCGTAGCAAAGGCCGCAAAGCCCGGCGACGAACAGCCGGACCAGCCCGTCGGTGCCGCTGTCGAGCGTCAGTCCGGCCAGCACCGCCGTCGCCTTCGGGTCGGCCTCGGGCGAGCGATTGCCGAGGAACTCCGGCACGATGTGGATGTCGCTCGCCAGCCTGGCCGCATCCTCCGGCGAGCCGGCCATTTGGACCGCACGGGTTTCGAGATAGTCGAGCACCGGGAGACCGGCCTCGGCGGCCGTCTGGCTGGCCACCGGAAACGCCGGGTGCATGGCGACGAGATAGTCCAGCGCCGCGCCATAGGCCGACTGGCCGCCCTCGAGCAGCCAGTAGCCGGGCAGCAGCGCGCCGTAATACGGTCCCCAGACCCCGTCGACGAAGGCCGGCTCGCGGGTCAGCGCCATGGCGCAGGACGAGGTGCCTATGATCAGCGCCAGTTCCCCCGCCGGGTCCGCGGCACCGTTGGGGCCGGTGCCGCCCAGCGTGCCGACGCCGCCGGCATGGGCATCGATCAGCGGCGCGCCGACCGGTGTGCCGGCGACAAGGCCGAGTTCGGCGGCCGCTTGTTTCGTCAGGCCAGAGCCGAGCGGCGCGGCGATGTCGACGATGGTCGCGCCGATGCGGGCGAAATCATCCTCGACCAACTCGCCGAGGCCGATGGTCTGGAAATAATCCGGGTCCCAGCGCGCTTCATGGGCGAGATAGGTCCATTTGCAGGTGACCGTGCAGACCGAGCGCTCGCGGCTGCCGGTCGCCCGCCAGGACAGGAAGTCGGCGAGATCGAAAAAGTCGCCGGCAGCGGCAAACACCTCCGGCTTGTTCTCCTTCAGCCAGAGCAGCTTCGGCGTTTCCATTTCCGGCGAGATCGCGCCGCCGACATAGCGCAGCACCGGATGTCCCGTCGCGTTGATCCGCGCGGTCTGTTCCATCGCCCGGTGGTCCATCCAGACGATGACGTTGCGGGCCGGATTGCCGGAGGGGCCGACCGGCAACGGCTTGCCGCCCTTGTCGACGACGACCAGCGAGCAGGTGGCGTCGAAGCCGAGGCCCGCAATGTCGCCCGGCGCGGCGCCGGCCTTGTCCATAGCCTCGCGAACGCTGTCGACTACCGCTTGCCAGATGTCGTCGGAGGATTGTTCGACGACGCCGCCATCCTCCTGCCAGATGCGGATGGGGCGCTTGGCCGAACCGAGCAGCGTGCCGGCAACGTCGAACACGCCGGCGCGGGCGCTGCCGGTCCCGACATCGACCCCGATGAACGCGCTCATGACGATCCCCCCGGACGCTGACAACCTCGCACCCCACCGCGCCAATGGCGTGGAGGGGTGCGAGGCTCAATAGCCCGTTCGGTCCGGGAGGAAAAGGCCGGCGCGGGCTAGGGCTGACCTGAAAGCTTGCGGGTCGGCGGTCCTACCAGCAGGTGTAACCGCCGTCGGCGACGACGATCGAGCCGGTGAGAAGGCTCGCCGCGTCCGAGGCGAGAAAATGCACCACCGACGCAATTTCCTCGGGCTGGCCGACCCGCCCCATCGGCGTCATCTCGAGCCAGACCTTGTACATGTCAGGGCTCTCGTCCATGCCGAACTTGGTCAGCGGCGTCTCGATATAGGTCGGCGCGACGGCGTTGACGCGCACGCCGCGGGCGCCCCATTCGGCGGCGAGCGACTTGGTCAGATGATGCACCGCCGCCTTCGACGCGTTGTAGAACGCCTGCGGCTGCGGCTTGTTGACGATGAAACCGGACATCGAGCCGATATTGACGATGGCGCCGGAGCCGCCTTCCAGCATCTTGCGGCCGAACTCGCGGCAGCACCAGAACAGGCCGTCGACATTGACGTCCATGTGGAAGCGCCAGTGCTCATCGGTCGTATCCTCGGCGCGCACGTCGGATTTCGCGACGCCGGCATTGTTGACGAGGATGTCGATCCGGCCGTGCTCGGCGAAAACCTTGTCGGCAAGCGCGGCGACGTCATTCGATTTGGTCACGTCGAGCGTCGCGCCCTGGGCCTTGATGCCCTTGCCCTTGAGACGGGCGACGCAGGCCTCGACCCGGTCGGCCGCCATGTCGGCGACGACGACCGTCGCGCCGGCCTCGCCGAGCGCCGTGGCGCAGGCTTCGCCGATGCCCTGTCCGGCGCCGGTGACGACGGCGATCTTGCCGTCAAGCTTGAGTTTTTCCAAATACATCCGATGCACTCCAGGATGATGGTCGGGAATGACCGGTGACGGTCGACGCCTGCCGGTCGGATCATTGGCGACGCGGCCTAGCGCCCGCTATTCAGCGGATCGCGAGACCGTTTTCGTCGAAGCGATGAATGCGGCCCTCGTCGGGCGTAATCCAGACGGGGTCGCCGTGGCTGACGCGATAATCGCCGCCCGAGCGGGCGGTGATGGCTGTGCCGTCATCGAGCTTGACGTGAACGAAGGTGTCGGAGCCCAGATGCTCCGAAACGCCAGCCCTGCCCCTGATGCGGCCGCTATCGGGCGAGATCGTCAGGTGCTCCGGCCGGAAGCCGATCGTATGGGCGTTGTGCTCGGCGGCGATCGGACCGGTCAGGAAGTTCATCTTCGGCGAACCGATGAAGCCGGCAACGAACAGGTTTTTCGGATTTTCATAGAGCTCGAGCGGCGAGCCGACCTGCTCGACATTGCCGCGATTGAGGACGACGATCTTGTCGGCCATGGTCATCGCCTCGACCTGATCGTGGGTGACGTAGATCATCGTCGTCTTCAACTGGGCATGAAGCTCGGACAGCTCCAGCCGCATGTTGACCCGCAGCGCCGCGTCGAGGTTGGACAGAGGCTCGTCGAACAGAAAGCCCTTGGGCGCGCGCACGATGGCGCGGCCGATGGCGACGCGCTGGCGCTGGCCGCCGGAGAGTTCGCGCGGCTTGCGCTGCAGATAATCGGTCAAGTTCAGCGTCGCCGCGGCCGCCCTCACCTTTTCGTCGATGACGTCCTTCGTCTCGCCCGCCATCTTCAGCGGAAAGCCGATATTCGCCGCCACGCTCATATGCGGATACAGCGCGTAGGACTGGAACACCATGGCGAGTTCGCGCGCCGCTGGCGGCACGTTGGTGACGTCCTTGCCGTCGATCTCGATCTTGCCGCCGGAGACGTCCTCCAGACCCGCGATGAGACGCAAGAGCGTCGACTTGCCGCAACCGGAGGGGCCGACGAAGACGACGAACTTGCCCTCTTCAATCTCGAGATCGAGACCGGGGATGATGACGGCGTCGCCGAAGCGCTTCTGAACGTTGTGGAGCGTGATGGCACTCATTGCGAAACTCCTGTCGGGGTCCTCGTCATTTCACCGCTCCGAAGGTCAGGCCACGCACCAGCTGCTTCTGCGAGAACCAGCCGACGATGAGGATCGGCGCGATCGCCATGGTCGAGGCGGCCGAAAGCTTGGCGTAGAAATTGCCCTGCGGGCTGGAGAAGGACGCGATGAAGGCAGTGAGCGGCGCCGCGTCGGTGGTCGTCAGGTTCAACGTCCAAAACGCTTCGTTCCAGGCGAGGATGACGTTGAGGAGAACCGTCGAGGCGATGCCCGGCAGCGCCATCGGCGCCAGCACCTGGGTGATCTCCTTGCGCAGCGACGCCCCGTCCATACGCGCCGCCTCGAGGATCTCGCCGGGGATCTCCTTGAAGTAGGTGTAGAGCATCCAGACGATGATCGGCAGGTTGATCAGGAACAGGACGACGATCAGGCCGATGCGGCTGTCGAGCAGGCCGAGATTGAGGAACAGCAGATAGACCGGAACCAGCACGCCGACCGAGGGGAGCATCTTAGTCGACAGCATCCACAGGAGCACGTCCTTGGTGCGCTTGGTCGGCGAGAAGGCCATCGCCCAGGCGGCGGGAATGGCAACCAGCAGGCCGAGGATGGTCGATCCGACCGCCAGATAGATCGAGTTCATCATGAAGTGAAAATAGTTCGAGCGGGACTGGACCTCGACGTAGTTTTCCGTGGTCCACTCGAAGCCGAGGAAGGTCGGCGGGATCGAGATTGCCGCCAGCTCGGTCTTGAACGAGGTCAGGAAGGTCCACAGGATCGGAAAGAAGATCAACAGCCCCACCGCCCAGGCGGCGATGGTGACGACGATCTTGCGCTTGGTGCTGACGCTGCGTGCCATGAGATCAAGCCTCCAGGTTCTTGCCGATGAGGCGGATGAGGAAGATCGCGACGATATTGGCGAGAACCACGGCGACGATGCCGCCGGCGGACGCCGCGCCGATGTCGGAATTGAGCTGCGCCAGGCGATAGACGAGATAGGTGATGTTGGTCGATTGCGACCCCGGCCCGCCGCTGGTCGTCACCAGAATCTCGGCGAAGATCGACAACAGGAAGATGGTCTGGATCAGGATGACAACCGTGATCGCCCGGCTCATATGCGGCAGGGTGATGTAGAAGAAGATCGAGAGCGGCCCGGCGCCGTCCATCTCGGCGGCTTCCTTCTGGTCCTCCGACAGCGATTGCAGCGCGGTCAGCAGGATCAGCGTGGCGAAGGGCAGCCACTGCCAGGCGACGATGATGATGATCGAGGTGAGCGGATATTCCGATAGCCAGTCGATGGGCGGCAGCCCGAGGGCGCCGAGAAACTGTCCGATCACACCATAGACCGGGTTCATCATCATGTTCTTCCAGACCAGCGCAGCGACCGTCGGCATGACGAAGAACGGCGCGATGACCAGCAGGCGGACGATGTTGACACCGTAGAAGGCCTGGTCGAGCAGCAGCGCGACCAGGATGCCGCCGCCGACGGTGATAACGAGGACGCCGAGCACCAGGATCAGCGTGTTGGCCAGCGCGGTGAAGAATTCGGGGTCGGACAGGAAGTAGGTGTAGTTGGCGAAGCCGACGAAGGGCGTGCTGCCTGGATTGAACAGGCTGTAGTTCAATGTCGAGAAATACAGCGTCATCGCCAGCGGTACGATCATCCACAGGAAGAGGACGATCACCGCCGGGGCCATCATGAGCCGTGCCGCGGATTTCGTGTGCAAGGTCGCCATGAGAATCACCCGAAGACGGCCGGCTCCCAATCGGGAACGCGCGCGGTTTCGACGCAAGGGGCGACGCGACGCGCGGTCCCTCGGTGCGGATCAAGAGCGGCGGTTCCTGCCGCGATTCATGCGCTGCAATACGCGGCCACATTGGCCAAAGGTGCCGGCCGACGCCAGAGCGCCGGCCGACTTTACCCAATAATATTACTTTGGGTAACCCGCACGGGTCATTTCACGCTCGGCCTGGCTCTGCGCCGCGGCCAGCGCCTCGTCGACCGTCTTGGACCCAGAGAGGGCGGCCGCCATCTGCTGGCCGACAGCCGTGCCCAAGCCCTGGAACTCGGGGATCGCCGCGAACTGCAAACCGACATAGGGCTTGCCCTCGCCCATCGATGGATCGGCATTGTTGATCGACTTCAGCGTCTGTTCGGCGAAGGGCGCCGCCTTCAGATATTCCGCGTTCTCATAGAGCGAGGTGCGGGTGCCGGGAGGCACGTTCGCCCAGCCTTCCTTTTCGGCGACGAGTTCCAGATAGGCCTTGGAGGTCGCCCAGCCGATGAAGGTTTCGGCCGCCTCGGTCTTCTGCGAGCCAGCGGGGATCGCCAGCGACCACGCCCACAACCAGTTGGCGCCTTCGTTCGGGCAGTTCTCGATGCCGCAGGGCGGCGGCGCGAAGCCGACCTGGTCGGCGACCTGGCTCTGCTTGGGATCGGTGACGAAGGAGGCGGCGACCGTCGCGTCCATCCACATACCGCATTTGCCCTGACCGAACAGCGACAGCGTCTCGTTGAAGCCGTTCGACGCCACGCCCGGAGGTCCCGAATTGGTCAGCATGTCGACATAGAGGCCAACCGCCTTCTTCCAGCCCTCGCTCTCGAATTGCGGCTTCCAATCGGCATCGAAATAGCTGGCACCATAGGAGCGAGCCATGTGGCCGAGGAACGCCATGTTCTCGCCCCAGCCCGGCTTGCCACGCAGGCAGATGCCGTAGACACCGGCGTCCTTGTCGGTGATCTTCGCCGCCGCGTCGGCGATGAAGTCCCAGGTCGGCTTCTCGGGCATCGTCAGCCCGGCCTTCTCGAACAGGTCCTTGCGATAGAGCGTCATCACGCTCTCGGCATAGAACGGCGCGGCATAGAGTTTGTCGTCGGTCGACAGCGCCGCGCGGATCGGCGGAAGCAAGTCGTCGACGTCGTAGTCGGCGCCGAGATTTTCCAGCGGAACCAGCCAATCGTTCTTCGACCAGATCGGAACCTCGTAGGTGCCGATGGTCATCACGTCGAACTGACCGCCCTTGGTGGCGATGTCCGTCGTCACGCGCTGACGCAGGATATTTTCCTCCAGCGTCACCCAGTTCAGTTTGACGTCCGGATGAGCCTTTTCGAACTCGTCCGTCAGACCCTGCATGCGGATCATGTCGCTGTTGTTGACGGTGCCGATCGTCAGCGTCGTCTGCGCCTGCACCGAGGTGGTCGCGAAGGCGAGCAGCGACACCGCGCCCGCCAACATCGTCCGAAAAGTCATGAAAGCCTCCCAGCTTCGAAATTGAGCAATTGACCATTGCACGGGCAATTTCTCACTTCACGTCAAGCGATGTCAAATCAATTGCGTGGTGCGGCGCACCAATTCGACATGCGGCGACGCGCCCGTCCGCTTGGGCCGGCAGGCATCTTGACGCGACATGCGATGAGGAGAGTGAAGCTTCGCCGCCCGCTCAGGAGTCGAGCAGGCGGCGGGCCGTCGCTTCGTCGGTGATGAGTCCGTTGACGAGTTTGCCGTCCGCAGCCGCCCGGATCGCGGCGGCCTTCGCCGGCCCCATAGCCACAGCAATCACCTCGCAATGGGTCGTGGAGGGAATCGGTGCGCTGGCCACGCGCGCGTTGAACGGACAATCGAGAATGCGCCCCTCGGCATCGAAAACCCAGCCAACGATTTCACCGATGCCGCCGTCGGCAATCAAGCTCTGACGATCTTGAGGGGTGATGAAACCATCGACGACGAGCGGCGCCTCGCGATCGAGCTCGCCGATCCCGACAAAGGCGACAGACGCAGCGGCGACGAGCGACAGCGTCGATTGCACGACCGTCTGGCCATGCAGCAGGGCCCGCTCCTCGGGCGAGGAGACGACCACGGGTAGCGGCATCGGATAATGCGGTGCCCGCACCCGGTCCGCCATGGAGAAGATGACGTTGTACACCGAGGCCGAGCCGTCCGGCGCCACATTGCCGGTCAGCGAGACGATGCGGTGCTGACGGCAGGTCATGGCCGGGAGGTTCTCGACCGCCGCCTTCAGGGTCCGCCCGGTTCCCATCGCGACGACCAGCGGCTTTTCGCCGCGCAGGCGCCGTTCCATCTCGGCCGCGCAAGCCTCGGCAATCCCAAGGGTCGTCGACGCCGATGCCGGATCGGAGGGGACGACTTCGACCAGCTTGAAACCGTAGCGGTCCCGAAGACCCGCCGCGAGTTCCAGACAGGCGGCAATAGGATGATCGATGCGCACCCGCACCAGGCCCGCGCTGATCGACAGCGACACCAAGCGCTGGGCCGCCTGACGCGAGATCCCCAGCTTGGCAGCGATCTCCTCCTGGGTGTTTCCGGCGACATAATAGAGCCAGCCAGCCCGCGCGGCATCGTCCAACCGTGATCCCTCGTCATCGCGCGTCCGCGCCATAGGCCTCGCCTCCCAGCCGCACCTGTTTACGGCGACAGGTGGGCAATAGGCAAATACAATGGGCAATTGCCCACGACCTGCGATTGCTGCGGCGGAATGGGCGCCCAAGACCGCGGCATTCTGCCCAAGTCCCGCGCATTTGCCGATCTTCTGGCCGTCAAGGCTTGATTTTCCGGGGTTCCGCTTTCTCTCTAGGGGGAACCCGACTGGAGGATGCCGGTGGAACCGTTCGACGAAATGCTTTTAGGACCCGACCAGGTCCGCGAACCCTACGGGCGGTTCAACCAATGGTTCCGCGAACAGAACGTCGAGGAACTGGCGGCCAAGGCCAACGAGGCGGAGGGCTTCTTCCGCCGCACCGGCATCACCTTCAACGTCTATGGTGAGGACGAGGCAGCCGAGCGCCTGATTCCCTTCGACCTCGTGCCGCGAATCATCGCCCGCGCGGAATGGGAAAAACTGGCGGAGGGAATCGAGCAGCGGGTCCAGGCGTTGAACGCCTTTCTGCACGACATCTATCACGACCAGGAGATCGTGAAGGCCGGTAAGGTGCCGGAGCGGCTGATCGTCGGCAATGCGGCTTATCTGCCGCAGATGGAAGGCTTTAGCCCGCCCGGCGGCGTCTACACCCACATTATCGGTACCGACATCGTGCGGATCGCGGAGAACGAGTTCTACGTCCTGGAGGACAATGCCCGCACCCCCTCCGGCGTTTCCTACATGATCGAGAACCGGGAAACGATGATGCAGATGTTTCCCGAGTTGTTCGCCCAGAACCGGGTGCGCCCGGTCGAAACCTATCCGCATCATCTGCGTCGCTCGCTCGCCGCCGTCGCGCCCACCGCCTGCGACGGCCCCTGCACGATCGCCATCTTGACGCCGGGCATTCACAATTCGGCCTATTACGAACACGCCTTCCTAGCCGACCAGATGGGCGTCGAACTGATCGAAGGCTCCGACGTCAAGGAGATCGACGGGCGCATCCAGATGCGTACGACCGAAGGCTATACGCCGATCGACGTTCTCTACCGCCGGGTCGACGACGAATATCTCGATCCCAAAGCGTTTCGGCCCGATTCCATGCTCGGCATCCCCGGCATCATGGAGGTCTACAAGAACGGCGGCATCACCATCGCCAACGCCCCCGGCACCGGCATCGCCGACGACAAGGCAATCTACTCCTACATGCCGGAAATCGTCGAATTCTACACCGGCAAGACCGCGCTGCTGGAGAACGTTCCGACCTGGCGCTGCGCCGAGGCCGACAGCCTCGCCTATGTGCTCGACAATCTCCAGGACCTCGTCGTCAAGGAAGTTCACGGCTCCGGCGGCTACGGCATGCTGGTCGGGCCGGCTGCCTCGAAGGCCGAGTGCGAGGCCTTCGCGGCCAAGCTGCGGGCGCGGCCAGGCAACTACATCGCCCAGCCGACGCTGGCGCTCTCCACCGTCCCGATATTGGCCGACCAAGGGCTGTCGCCCCGCCATGTCGACCTTCGCCCCTTCGTCCTCGTCTCCGACAAGGTTCGGATCATCCCCGGCGGGCTAACCCGCGTGGCGCTCAAGCAAGGCTCGCTGGTGGTCAATTCCAGCCAGGGCGGCGGCACCAAGGACACCTGGGTACTGAGGGACTGATCATGACATTACTCGGACGTACCGCAAACGGCCTGTTCTGGATGTTCCGCTACATCGAACGCGCTGAGAACATGGCTCGCCTCGTCGACGCCGGGCAGCGGCTCTCGCTCACCAACCTGTCGGCGGAACCGGACGAATGGCAATCCGTGCTGGTCTCGGCCGGTGTCGAAGCGGCCTATCGCGCCAAGCACGCCGAATTCGACCCGGACACCATCGTCGATTTTCTCTTACGTGACCGCGACAACCCGTCGAGCGTGCGCTCGTCGATCGAGACCGCCCGCACCAACGGCCGGATGGTGCGGACCGCCCTCACCCGCGACCTGTGGGAGACACTGAACGAGAGTTGGCTGATCATGAAGGCCGAGCTCGAGCGACCGATCGATCCGCGGCGGCTGCAGACCGTCCTCGATCTCGTCAAGCGCCAGACCGCGCTGATCCGCGGCGCCTTCTACGGCACGATGCTGCGCAACGAGAGCTTCGACTTTTGCCATCTCGGCGCATTTCTGGAGCGCGCCGACAACACCGCCCGCATCCTCGACGTGAAGTACTGGGTGCTGTTGCCCGAGCATTCCTCGGTCGGTTCCTCGCTGGACAATTTCCAGTGGACGTCGATCCTGCGCTCGGTCTCGGCGCACCGTTCCTACGCCTGGGAGTACGATGCCGACTACAAGGCGGTGAACATCATCGACTTCCTGATGCTGAACCGCCGGCTGCCGCGCTCGCTCGCCTATTGCTACGACTGCATCGAGGAGAGCCTGAAATATCTCAACCGCAATTACGAGGTGCAGCACCCCTGCTATCTGACGGCGGGTGCGATCAAGCAGCGTCTGGCCGACAATTCGGTCAAGGAGATCATCGACAGCGGCATGCACGAGTTCCTGGAAACCTTCATCCTCGACAACAACCGCCTCGCCGGCGAGATCGCCAAGAGCTACCGGTTCTATCCGTAGGAGCCGCAACGGGTATTCTCGAACGACACGAATGCGTAAAGCGATCAGTCGATCGGCGTGCCTTGCGCGTGACTCCCCGTTGATATTTCCGTCTGGCGCTTGCACAAAGCGCGACGCGGGCGATGATTCCGCCGGAGCATCGGCGCCGTCGACGCCACCCTGGAGACCACCCCACCCATGACCTACTGCGTCGGGCTTCTTGTCGACCGCGGCCTCGTCTTCATGTCGGACACCCGCACCAACGCGGGCGTCGACAACATTTCCGTCGTCTCCAAGATGAAGACCTGGGAGGTGCCGGGCGATCGTTTTCTCTGCCTGTTGAGCGCCGGCAATCTGGCGACGACACAGGCGGCGATCGCGCTGCTCGACGAACGCAGCGTCGCTCCCTCGGAGCGCCAACCGGCGATCCTGACGCAGCCGACCATGTTCCAGACCGCCAAGCTCGTCGGCGAAACGCTGCGCGAGGTTATTTCAGGCGCGGCGACGGGCGGACAGATGGCGGATTCGGTGTTTTCCGGCTCCTTCATTCTTGGCGGTCAGATCAAGGGCAGCCCGCCGCGGTTATTTCTCATCTATCCGGAGGGCAACTTCATCGAGGCCGGCGCCGACACGCCGTTTTTCCAGACCGGCGAGCACAAATACGGCCGCCCGATCATCATCCGCACCTACGACCCCGCAATGTCGCTGGAGGACTGCGCCAAGCTGCTGCTGGTGTCGTTCGATTCGACCATTCGCTCCAACCTGTCGGTGGGGCCGCCGATCGACATGCAGTTTTACGAGACCGACAGCCTCGTCGCCGGTTACAGGCAGCGCTTCGACCAGCGCGATCCCTACTATAGCGAGATCTCGGAGGGCTGGTCCGACGCGCTCAAGCGCGCTTTCGACCAGTTGCCGGCCTTCGTTCGCTCCTGACGGCGGTGACGGGCCGGCCTTATACCAACCTGCGGTGATAGGAACCCATTCGACCGGGACGATCGCCGATGCATGGCGAGGAACGGGACGACGCGCGATGCGGCGCATCGGGCGAGGCACGTGACGAAGCCAGGCGCGGCGAGCGCCCGGCCTTCGGTGGGCTGAACGGGCTTGCCGGACGGCGTCGCACCGCTTGCCCGATGCGCCGCATCGAACTGCGCGTCGGTCCTGGCCGGACAAGCCCGTTCAGCACCATCGAATAGGTCCCTATCACCGCAGGTTGGTATTACCGCTCGCGCTTCAAGCCCTTGGCCTGCAGCTCGTCGAGATAGACCTGCCAGCGCTCCTCCTTCTCGCAGCCGAGATCGGCGAGATAGGTCCAGGTGAAGATGCCGGAACTGTGCATATCGTCGAACATGATTCGGATCGCGTAGTTTCCGACCGGCTGGATATCCATGATCTGAACGGCAATCTTGCCGCCGACGGTCTGGCGCTGCGACGGCGAATGCCCCTGCACCTCGGCCGACGGCGACATCACCCGCAGCATCTCGGCCGGAAGCTCGATGCGCTCGCCACCCGGCACAACCACGATGAGCGTCCTGCGGTCTGGGGTCACCCGAATCTGCTCGGGCGTCGTCGTTGCGGTCGTCATGGCAAATTCATTCCTTCGTCCAATGGCTTGATCGTCACGAAACGCTTGACCCGGACACGTCGGCCTTCCACATTCGGCCACATGGATATGACGAAATTCCCGGCTTCGCCGTCTCGGGCGACAGGCGACATAGAACTGCCTTCCACGGCGACGAGCCCGACAGGGGCCCCCGGCGCGGAGATGATCGACCCGTTCGGTCGAGCGATAACCTATCTGCGCGTCTCCGTCACCGACCGCTGCGATTTCCGCTGTGTCTATTGCATGGCCGAGGACATGACCTTCCTGCCGAAGCGCGACCTGCTGACGCTGGAGGAACTCGACCGGCTGGCCAGCGCCTTCGTCGACAAGGGCGTGCGCCGGCTGCGGCTGACCGGCGGCGAGCCGCTGGTGCGCAAGAACATCATGCATCTCGTGCGCTCGCTCTCCCGGCATCTCCAATCCGGTGCGCTGGATGAGCTGACGCTGACCACGAACGGCTCGCAACTCACTCGCTTCGCCGGCGAGCTTGCCGATTGCGGTGTGAAGCGGCTGAATGTCTCGTTGGACACGCTGGATGCGGCGAAATTCAAGCAGATCACTCGCTGGGGCGAGCTCGACAAGGTCATGGGCGGCATTCGCGCCGCCCAGGCGGCCGGCATCCGGGTCAAGCTCAACGCCGTCGCACTGAAGGGCTTCAACGAGATCGAGATCCCCTCGATGATCGAGTGGGCGCATGGCGAGGGTCTCGATTTCACGCTGATCGAGACCATGCCTATGGGCGAGATCGATGAGGACCGCACCGACCAGTATCTGCCGCTGCGCCAAGTGCGCGAGCAACTGTCCGCGCGCTGGACGCTGTCGGACATTCCTTACAAGACGGGCGGGCCCGCCCGTTACGTGGAAGTCGCCGAGACCGGCGGCCGGCTCGGCTTCATCACGCCGATGACCCACAATTTCTGCGAAAGCTGCAACCGGGTCCGGGTGACCTGCACCGGCACGCTATTCATGTGCCTCGGCCAGGAAGACGCGGCCGACCTTCGTGCGCCGCTGCGCGCCTCCGAGGGCGACGAATTACTATCGAACGCCATCGACGAGGCGATCGGCCGCAAGCCGAAGGGACATGATTTCATTATCGACCGCGCGACGCGAAGACCCTCGGTCTCGCGGCATATGAGCGTGACCGGAGGATAGTTTCATGCGTAACTGGGTGATGTCGCTCGCGGCCGTCGGGACCGCTGCGCTGGTGCTTGCGACCGCGCCGGCAGTGGCCGACCAAGTGACCTATCGCAACGAACGGTTCGGCACCTCGGCGAGTTTTCCGTCGGAAGCGTTCCCGGATCAGCTCCCCGCGCCGACCAATGGCGACGGGTTGGGCTGGACCTCGCCGGAGGGTGCCGAGATCTTCATCTATGCGCGGCCCAATCAGGGCGGCGAGACGCCGAAATCGGTGATCGGGGATCGCGCCGAGGTCGACAAGGTGACCTACGACAAGTCCGGCCGCAGCTGGGCCGTGGTGTCGGGCTATCGCGACGGCAGGATCTTCTACGAGCGCTACATCTTTCGCGGCAACCTGATCCACTCGGTGTCGATCCGCTATCCCGAAAGTCTGCGCTCCACCTATGATCCGCTGGTCGGGCCGGTCACGATGACGCTGCGCGGCCCGTCCAGCGGCTGAGTTGAGAGGAAGCGGCGCCGGTCGCGCCGCTTCGATCAGACCAATTCGCCGCGATAGGCTTCCTGGACGGTCTCGTAGCTCGCCTTCGCCGCCGCCAGATCGGTGTCCGGCTGCTCCGCCGCGAAGAGTGCCAACTGCGTCGAGATTTCCCCCACCCCTTTCACCAGGCTGAGAGTCGTCTGCGTCGCCACATTTTCGATCGCGGCCTGACGCGTCTGCTCGACGGACACTGACTTCGCCGCCAAATTGACCGAGCCCGGTGCGGTCGCGCCGGTTGTCGGAGCCGATTCACGCGCCGAAAACTGCGCGGCTTGCGACTGCGCCGCAGGGCTGGCGGACGTAGCGGCCGAGGCCGTGCTGGAGCCGCTCGGCGCGGCCTGCGAAGACGAACTGGTCGCGGTCGTTCCCGACGATGGGCCTTCGGACGCCGGTGCCGTGTTGGATGTAGACTCTTCGGGGGGCGGCGACTGATAGCTTTGCTGCGACGACTGCGTGCCGCTGGCCGGCAATAGGTTGATCGACAATGACATGCACTATTATCCTCGATGTTACGATGGCGCATGTCTAGCCGTGAGATTATTTCCGCCTGCTTCCGGAAATCCTTAAAGCTCTAGTCAACACTCGGTGAGCGCGGCATTTGGACTGCGACAAGTCGACACAGACGCCCTCTCGCCAATCCCCTCCGGGAAGAGTAAGGTCGACTGACGATCCTTCCCGCAACGTCCGGCCTTTTTCCATTGTTCAGCGACAACATCCGCGCCGCGATCTTCATGCTCGTGGCCATGGCCGGTTTCGTGGTCAACGACACGTTCGTGAAGCTCACCTCCGAGGATCTGTCGCCGCCGCAGATCATGGCGGTACGCGGCGTCGCGGCTTCGCTGCTGCTGTTTCTGCTGGCTTGGCGGATGGGGGCATTGCGCCCGATGCGGCTTGCCCTGCAGCCCCGGCTTATGCTGCGCACGGGAGCGGACTTCACGGCTACTCTCAGCTACCTGACCGGGCTCAGCCAGATGCCGATCGCCAATGCCTCGGCGATCTTCCAGGCCTTGCCGCTGACGGTGACGCTCGGCGCGGCGGTCTTTCTGCACGAGCCTGTCGGCTGGCGCCGCTGGGCCGCTATCGGCGTCGGATTCGTCGGCGTCATCATCATCGTACGGCCAGGCACCGACGGCTTCACCGTCTATTCGCTTTCGGTCCTCGCCGCCGTGGTGTTTTCCGCCATTCGCGATCTGGCCACGCGCCGCATGGACCGTGCGATACCCTCGCTGTTCATCTCGCTGATGGCGGCGGTCGCGGTTTCGCTGCTCGGCTGGATACTGATCCCGTTCACCGGCGGCTGGCAACCGGTCTCGGGCGCCAATGCCCTGTGGCTATCCTGCGCCGCTATCAGCATCATCGTCGGCTATATCTTCATCGTCCAGTCCATGCGCACCGGCGATATGGGATTCGTGGCGCCATTCCGCTATTCGGTGCTGCTCTATGCCCTGGTCATCGGGGTGGTCGTTTTCGATGACTGGCCCTCGACGCCGGTATTGCTCGGCTCGGCCATCGTCGTGGCGAGCGGCCTCTACACCCTCTATCGCGAACGGGTGCGCGGTGTCGCGGCCCCCTTGAAGAGCCAGATCCATTGAGCAAGCAGCCGTTACCGACGATCCTGCCCTCCTCGCCGGCCACGGCACGGGAGGAAGACAGCTTGGGCGCGACGATACCGGCCATGGTCGCGCGGCGCCCGATGCTGGCAACGCTGATGATCGCCTCGGCGCTGTCGCCGCTGGCGATCAATATCTTCATCCCCTCGATGACCTCGATCGCGCGCGACCTGCATGCCGACGGCGCGACGGTTGGGTTGGGCCTGTCGCTCTATCTTGTCGCCACGGCGCTCATTCAGCTGATTGCCGGCCCCTTGTCGGATCGGTTCGGGCGCCGGCCTGTCATTCTCGGCGGCATGGTTCTTTTCCTGATCGGTACGGTACTTTGCCTGATGGCGCAGGATGTCAGCCTGTTCCTTGTCGGCCGCGTTGTGCAAGCGGCTAGTGCCACCGGCATTGCCTTGTCCCGGGCGATCGTTCGCGACGTCTACAGCCGCGAGCGCGCGGCGGCGATGATCGGCTATGTTACGATGGGGCTCGCCGTCGCCCCGATGATCGGCCCGGCGATCGGCGGGGCGATGGATACGGCGCTCGGCTGGCGCAGCGTCTTCTGGTTGCTCGCGGCGATGGGCGTCCTCACCCTTGCGCTGCTCGCCTTCGACCTGTCGGAAACCAACCGCGAAAAGGGCAAGCCGGTATTCAGTCAGTTCCAGACCTATGGCGAACTCGTCCGTTCGGGCGCGTTCTGGATCTATGTCGGCACGTCGTCGCTGACCTCGGCGGTGTTCTTCGCCTTTCTGGGCGGCGCCCCGTTCGTGGCCGTCACCATTCTCGGCATGACGCCGGCCGGCTATGGGCTATGGTTCGTCCTCAGCGCGGCAGGCTACATGATCGGAAATTTCGGCACGGCCCGCCTGTCGGAGCGCCTCGGCATCAAGAATTTGATGGTTGTGGGGGCGGCACTGACCGTCGCCGCCACCGCTATATCGCTGGCCCTGATCGGCGGAGGGTTTCTGTCCCCCTTGACGTTGTTCGGGCCGATGCTTCTGGTCGGAGTGGGCAACGGACTGGCGCTGCCTTCCGCGACGGCTGGCGGGGTCAGTGTTCGGCCCGAGGCGGCCGGGGCAGCAGCGGGCCTTCTCGGCGCCTGCCAGATCGGCCTCGGCGCGATCAGTTCGATCCTCGCCGCCATCCTCGCCACCGGCCCGAGCGGCGCCGTTGGCCTTCTCCTCCTGATGACCGCCTTCGGCGCCGCAGGCGTCGTTTGCGCCCTCTCCGCCAACCGCGTGCGGCCGGTTTCATAGGGAATCCGCCGGCATGGGACCTGGCCGCCCCGAGCGGACCACGGGCTCAATGACGTCCACGCGTCGGCGCATCATGATTGACAACGCCTGCCAGAGGCGAAGGTCGCAGTTGCCTAGCGCCTTGAAATAGTGGCAGCATCGCCTCCCTAACCGGCATGCTGCTCAATGGACGACGAACGTCCGGGCCGTGCCGCGCAACACGGAAGAGGTTTTCATGCGTTTCCCCCTCACTCTGGCGCTCGCCGCGTCGATCGTGGCCCTCGCCGCCGCCGGCTCGGCCGTCGCCCAGGAAAGCGATGCCGACAAGGATTGGTCGAAGGTCGTCATCGGCACCGAAGGCGCCTATCCGCCATTCAACTTTCTCGATGCCTCGGGCGAGCTGAAAGGCTTCGACGTCGATATCGCGCAAGCTCTCTGCGACGAGATGAAGGTCGAATGCAGCTTCGTCACCCAGGATTGGGACGGCATCATTCCGGCGCTGCAGAACGGCAATTTCGACGCCATCGTCGCCTCGATGTCGATCAGGCCCGACCGCGAGGAGCAGATCGCCTTCACCAACAAATATTATCAGACGCCGCCGGCCATTGCCGTGCCGAAGGATTCCGCGATCACCGAAGCCACGGCCGAGGCCCTGGCGGGCAAGGCGATCGGCGCCCAGGCTGCAACGACGCACGCTGACGCGGCCGAAGCGCTGTTTCCCGATGCCGACGTGCGCCAGTATCCGACGGCGGAGGAATACAAGCTCGACATCGAGAGCGGCCGGGTCGACGCGGTGATCGACGACGTGGTGGTTCTGGGCGATTGGATCGCGAGCGACGCCGGTGCCTGCTGCAAGATGTTGGGCACCCTGCCCGCCGATCCGGCGATTTACGGCAAGGGCATCGGCATCGGCCTGCGCCAGGGCAACGACAAGCTCAAGGGCATGTTCAACGACGCCATCGTCGCGATCCGCGAGAACGGCACCTACAAGACCGTCCAGGACAAGTATTTCGACTTCGACGTCTACGGCGAATAAGCCGATCTTTCATCGAAACGGAGGCGGCCGCGGCGGATTTTCCGTCGCGGCCGTTGTCGTTTCAACAGATCGTCGCGGGCCGGCGGTCAGCCGAAATCGTACTGCCAGGCGGCCGGCTCGAACGCGTAGCTGCCTTCGCCGGCCGCCACCACATGGCCGACGCCCGGAAAGGCGATATGCATCCCGGCGATCCGCGTCCGGTTTGCGCTGGCCTCTTTCAGGATCGCCTTGCGGGTTTCGATCGCCTTGTCAGGCTGAGCATCGAAGCTGATACCCACCTCGGGCTTGGCGAACTGGATCGGACCGACATGGACGATGTCGCCCCAGATCAGCAATCCTTCTTCGCCCTCGCCGACGAGGAAGCCGCAATGGCCGGGGGTGTGACCGAACAGTTCGCGCGCCGCGATCCCTGGTAGCACCTTGCCGTCGCCCTCGAAGGTCTTCACCCGGTCGCCATAGGCGTCCATCGCGGCCTTGGCGCCGTCGAAGAAGCCCTTCGCCCCCTCTGGAGCGCCGTCGCGATTGGCGGCACTGGTCCAGAACTCCAGCTCGGTCTTGTGGACATGGACATCCGCATTGGGAAAGGTCGGCTTGCCGTCGGTCACCAGCCCGCCGATGTGGTCGGGATGCAGATGCGTCATCAGCACGGCGTCGATCGCGTCCGGCGCTATGCCACCGGCTTCGAGGTTCGCAACCAGGCCTCCGAGGTTCGGGAAGGCCCCGGCACCGCCAGCGTCGATCAGCACGGTCCGCTCCGGCGTATTGACGACATAGGCGTTGACGCCGGTCTTCACCGGCGACGGGCCGCGGAATTCGTTGCGAAGAATCTCGGCGGCCTCGTCCGCCGTCACGTTCGAAAGAAGCGCGACGTCGAGGTCGAGAAAACCGTCGGAGATCGCCGTGACGACGGCGTCGCCCACGGTGATCTGCTGGTAGGCGGCGACCTGCGTCGTCGGCATCGGCGCCTTGGCGGCCGCCGGTAGCGTCGCGAAGCGGACCATGACCGGGGCGGCGAGCGCGCCGGCAACGAAATGGCGTCGGGAAACGGGCATAGGATTCCTCCTGTTGAACCAAGGACGCCTCGCAGATACCGCGCGCTGGAGGGACCGCAATGAAACAGTGTGTCATCACCGCTTGATGATCCCCAACGTGCCCGCTAACCATCGATCCCGATGAATATCGACTGGACCCTCCTTGGATTCGGCCCGACCGGATGGGGCGACGAAATCGCGTCGGGCTTTCTGGTCACCGCGACACTGGCGCTCGCCACCTTGCCGATCGGCCTCGTCGCCGGCTTCCTGCTGGCGCTCGCCAAGCAGTCCGGGGACCGCTTCCTGAAGCTCTCCGCCGACATCTACACCACGATCTTCCGCGGCCTGCCCGAGTTGCTGACCCTGTTTCTCGTCTATTTCGGCGTCAACGGCGCGCTGAAGTCGCTCACCGATGCGACAGGACTGCCGAGTCTGGCTCTGTCGAGCTTCGTCTCCGGCATGGTCGCCCTCGGCTTCGTCTTCGCCGCCTTCGCCAGCGAGGTGTTCCTGTCGGCCTTTCGGGCGATTCCGCAGGGGCAAAGAGAAGGCGCGGCGGCCCTCGGCCTCCGCCGGTCGCAGACCATGGTGCTGGTCATTCTGCCGCAGCTCATTCGCATCGCCCTGCCCGGCCTCGGCAATCAGTGGATGAACCTGTTGAAGGACACCGCGCTGGTCTCGGTCATTGGTCTTGCCGAGCTCATGCGTCAGACACAGATCGCCGCCCGGGTGACCCGCGAACCCTTTCTGTTCTTCGGCGTGGCGATCGTGCTCTATCTGGTCCTGACGATTCTCTCCTCGGCGGCAATCGGCGGGATCGATCGATGGGCCAAGCGCGGCGAGATGGCCAAGTGAGCGCGCCGGCGCTTGCCGCCCCGGCCGCTGTCAAGCCGAAGCGCGGCGTCGGCGGCATCGTCGCCCTCGGCCTCTGGATCGCCATCGCCGCCGGGCTCGTCGCCTATATCGCCAGCGTCTGGAACCCGAGCCTATTTACCCGCTTCGGCCCCTCCTACCTGTCGGGCTTGTGGATCACCGTCTCGCTGGTCGTCATTTCCTTCGTCTGCGGCGCGATCGTTTCGCTGCCGGTGGCGCTCGGCCGCATGGCGAAGAATCCCGTCCCGCGGACGCTGGCCTTTGTCTTCGTCTATTTCTTCCGTGGCACGCCGCTGATGGCCCAGATCTTCCTGGTCTATTACGGCTTCGGCCAGTTCCGCGGCGCCTTCGAGACAATGGGGCTGTGGTGGTTCTTCCGCGAAGCCTGGTACTGCGCGCTGTTCGCCCTTTCGCTCAATACGGCCGCCTATCAGGCGGAAATCCTGCGCGGCGGCATCGAGAGCGTGCCGAAGGGCCAGTTGGAAGGTGCACGCTCGCTCGGCCTGCACCGGTTGGTGATCTTCTGGAAGATCGTCATGCCCCAGGCGATGATCGTCGCGCTGCGCCCTTACGCCAACGAGATCATCCTGATGATCAAGGCCTCGGCGATCGTCGCGATCATCACCGTCTACGACCTCTTCGGCGAGACAAGGCAGGCCTATTCGCGCACCTTCGACTTCCAGACCTATGTCTGGGCGGCGCTCCTGTATCTGTCCATCGTCGAGGCTCTGCGTCACGCCACGAATTTCGTCGAGCGGCGGCTGACCCGGCATCTCAAGCGGTAGCGTTTGGATTTGCAAAAAATCCGCACCCGCCTAACTTCTCACCCTCAGCGAGCAAGATCACAAGGAACGCGACATGGCGAAGGTAGCATTCATCGGATTGGGCGTGATGGGGTATCCGATGGCGGGCCACCTCAAGGCCAAGGGCGGGCACGACGTCACCGTGTTCAATCGCTCGGCCGGGAAAGCGCAAAAATGGGCGACGGAGCATGGCGGCGCCCATGCCGCGACGCCGCGCGAAGCCGCCAAGGACGCCGAGTTCGTGTTCTCCTGCGTCGGCAATGACGACGACGTCCGCTCGGTCATACTTGGTGACGACGGCGCCTTCGCCGGCATGAAGCCGGGCGCAACGCTGATCGACAACACCACCGCTTCGGCGGAGCTCGCCCGCGAGCTCGACGCGGCGGCGCGGGAAAAGGGCTTCAACTTCATCGACGCCCCGGTGTCGGGCGGTCAGGCCGGCGCCGAGAACGGCGCGCTCACGGTGATGTGCGGCGGCGAACAGGCGGATTTCGACGCCGCCAAGCCGGTGATCGAGGCCTATGCCAAGATGGTCGGACTGATGGGCCCGGCCGGCTCCGGCCAGCTTACCAAGATGATGAACCAGATCTGCATCGCCGGGCTCGTCCAGGGGCTGTCGGAAGCGATCGCCTTCGGCCAGAACGCCGGGCTCGACATCGAGACCGTGGTCGGCGTCATCTCCAAGGGGGCCGCCGGCTCCTGGCAGATGGAGAACCGCCACAAGACCATGAACCAGGGCCATTACGAGCATGGCTTCGCGGTCGAATGGATGCGCAAGGATCTCGGCATCTGCCTCGACGAGGCCAAGCGCAACGGCTCGACCCTGCCTGTCACTGCGCTGATCGACCAGTTCTATGCTGACGTCGAGAATATGGGCGGCAAGCGCTGGGACACGTCGTCGCTGCTGGCGCGGCTCAAGCGTTGAGCGGCACGGCGGCGGCTTCCTTCCGGGAGCCGCCGTCAGCTCTCCCGCGGTTCCTTGTCCAGCACCATGTAGTCGAGCGGCATTTCGGTCGTGTACTTGATCTGCTCCATGGCGAAGGACGAGGAGACGTCGCGGATCTCGATCTTGGCGATCATCCGCTTGTAGAAGGCGTCATAGGCGGCGATGTCCGGCACCACGACGCGCAGGAGATAATCGACGTCGCCGCTCATGCGGTAGAACTCGACCACCTCGGGAAACTCGCCGACCACCTCGGAGAACCGCCTTAGCCATTCGTTGGAGTGGGAACTGGTGCGGATCGAAACGAAGACGGTGACCCGTGCGTTGACCTTGACCGGATCGAGGATCGCCACCCGCCGCTTGATCACGCCCTCTTCCTCGAGCTTCTGGATGCGCCGCCAGCACGGCGTCGTCGACAGGCCGACTCGCTTGGCGACGTCGGCGACCGCCAGCGTCGCGTTCTCCTGCAGCAGCCTCAGTATCTTCTTGTCCAGCCGGTCCATCGACGCCTTACTCCCTGTCCTGCGCTCAGAGGATTACAGGAGGCGCGCCAAAACCGGTAGGGTCGCCAAGCGTGCGTTCACACAAGTTCCGCAACCCGCCGCTTGAGTTCCGGCAGAAGCTCGGACGCGAACCAAGGATGGCGCTTCAGCCAGACATTGTTGCGCCAGGAGGGATGCGGCAACGGCAATACCTGCGCGAAGCGCCCCTGCCCGGCGAGGATGTTGCGCCAGTCGGAGACCGTCTCGGTCAGCGTTCGCGCGCCGCCGCCGGCGATATGGAAACGCTGGGCATACATGCCGATTGCCAGCACCAGCTCGATCTGCGGCATCGCACGCATCACCCGCTCGTGCCACGTCGCCCGGCATTCCTTGCGGGGCGGCAAGTCCCCGCCCTTGCCGTCATATCCCGGAAAGCAGAAGCCCATCGGCACGATCGCGACCCGCGCCGGATCGTAGAAGACGTCCGGTCCGATCCCCAGCCAATCCCGCAGCCGCACGCCCGACGGATCGTTGAACGGTTTGGTCGTCTTGTCAGCGAGGTTGCCGGGCGCCTGCCCGGCGATGACGAGGCGCGCGGTCGGCGAGATCGCCAGCACCGGGTTCGGCTCGATCGGAAGCCGCGGGCCGAGCGGCGCCTCGCGGCAGATCCGGCAGGTGCGGATCGTGTGATAGAGCGCTGTCGGATCGTCTCTCACCGCTCTAATGCTCAGGCCTTGGCGCTCGGCCGCGCGGAGACCTCGGCGTACCAACGACGGACATTCTCCAGATCCTCTGGCGGCGTGATCTTCGCCGGCTTCATGAAATCCATCGCGATCAGGCCGGTGATGTCGGCGAGGCTGTAGGCATCGCCCGCCGCGAATCGGTTGTCCGCCAGATGCGCATCGAACAGCTTGAGAAATTCCAGCGCCTTCGGCCGGTTCGCCTCGCCCCATTCTGCGACCTGCGGCACTTCCCATGTGGCCATCGCCGGATGGGTGTGACGGAACGCCGCGGCCACCGGCTGGAGGAGGCCGAGCTCGAGCCGGCGGTTCCACATCTCTACCTTGGCCGTCCCGAGTGCGCCGGTTCCGAACAGCGGCGGTTCGGGATGTTCTTCCTCGAAATAGCGGCAGATGGCGATCGACTCGGTCAGGCAGGTGCCGTCGTCGAGTTCGAGAACAGGAAGTCGTTGCAAGGGGTTACGGCTAGTAATCTCATCCGATTTGTGACCCAACTCGCCCATATCGACGGGCTCGACCGGGATTTCGATACCCTTTTCGGCCAGATAGACCCGCACCCGGCGCGGATTGGGCGCGCGCCCGCCGTCGAACAGTTTCATTCCGTCATCTCCCGATCCCGTTTCATCGGCAATGGTTTAGGCAGGTGCGGCCCCGCTGCCAAGGCGGCGCGGCACAAGGGCGTTCGTCGTCCGAAAGGACACACAACCCTGGAACGGGTGACCCGCCGCGCGGTTTCCACAGAACAATCGGCTTTTTCGTTCTTTCTTAAGGCATTTTTTTAAGCTTCTCGAAACAGGATGGCCTGGTCATCAAGCGTATCCAGGCGATCGATCGAGTTTCATGTCAGTCGCAGCACCGCCCAGTTATCATCATGCCGTCGTCGAGCGGCCGCGCGCCGCACGCAGTGGCGATATCGCCAAGACGCTCAAGGCAACGCGCGAGCGGTTGTCGTCACGCGGCGGTCTTGCGCCGGGATTCGACCGCGAGCTCCTGACCCAGCATGCCGCCGCGCTGCAGGCGGCGGCCATCGTGCTGCCGCTGCCGGTCATCCTGACCGGACTGGGCCTGTCGGTCTTCACCGGTCCGCTGCCGGCGGTGCTGTGGACCGGCTTCGCGCTTCTCGGCTACCTGGCTCTGGTGCTCGCCTCGCGGCGTTTCGCAACCGATGTCTCAGCACGGTTCGATGTCTCACGCTGGGCCAAGCTCTTCGTTGTCGGCCATGTCGTCGCCGGGCTTTCATGGGCCTATCTCGCGACGCTGTCCTGCGCCGATTGCGCGCCGCTTCGCTTCGAAATTTTTCAGTTCACGGTGCTGTTCCTGGCGATCGCGATGATCGCGATGATCTCCTCGACCTTGAAGGCGGTGGTCCCCCTCACCTTCCTGCCGACGGTGCTGGTGCTCGGCTACGGCATCGTCGCGGCCCCGCAACCGGTTCTCGGCGCCATGCACGCCGTGCTGATCGGCGCCGTGCCGTTCTTCGCCGTGGTCGCGGAGACATTGCGCCGCGCCGCGATCGCGCAATTGAAGCATCAAAGTGAAAAAGATGAGCTGATCACCGAACTCGACATCGCCCGCGTCATGTCCGACGAAGCGCGATTGCGTGCCGAGGAAGCCAATCTGGCCAAATCCCGCTTTCTTGCGACGATGAGCCACGAGTTGCGCACGCCGCTCAACGCCATCCTCGGCTTTTCGGAAGTCATGAGCAACGAGATCCTCGGGCCGGTCGGCAATGATTCCTACAAGGAATATGTCGCCGACATCCATGCGTCCGGCCAGCATCTCCTCGGTCTGATCAACGAGATCCTCGATCTCTCGCGCGTCGAGGCGGGACGATACAATCTTGACGAGGAAGCCATCGACCTCGTGCCGATCGCCCGCGCCTGCATCGGCTATATCAAGGTCAAAGCCGAGGCGAAGAATCTCGTTGTGCGCTCGGAGTTCGAGAAGGACCTGCCGGCGATGTGGGCGGACGAGCGGTCGCTGCGCCAGATCATCATCAATCTTCTGTCGAACGCGGTGAAATTCACCCCGCGCGGCGGCGAAATCGTGCTGCGCGTCGGCTGGACGGCCGGTGGCGGCCAGTATGTTTCCGTCAAGGACAATGGTCCCGGCATTCCCGAGGAGGAAATCCCGGTCGTGTTGTCGTCCTTCGGCCAGGGCTCAATCGCAATCAAGAGCGCCGAACAGGGCACCGGTCTTGGACTGCCGATCGTCCAGGCGCTGGTCAAGATGCACGACGGCAGCTTCGAACTCCTGTCGCGCCTGCGCGAAGGCACCGAGGCGATCGCCATCTTCCCCAATTCCCGCGTTCTCGAGGTGATGCCGGCGCTCGACGAGCAGGAGTGAACGGTCGCGCAGTGCCCGATCGACGGATTTTTTGCTTGTTCCGTCTCCGGACGCTCGCCATATCAACGCCTGTGAACGACCTTGGCTGTCACCGGAGCCGTTGAGGACCATGAGCATCGAAAGCCCCTGCATCCTCGTCTGCGTGCTCGACCCGAAGACCGGCTATTGCTTCGGCTGCGGCCGGACCGGTGCGGAGATCGCCGGCTGGACCGCCATCTCGTCCAAGGACCGCCGGGCAGTCATGGACATGCTGCCTGCCCGGCTGGCGGGCGTCGAGCGGCCGGCCCGGCGCGAGACCGCCCGCTCCCGGCGCACCCGCGAGCGGCGTGAAACGGACGCTGGCGGCGATGCGTAGCGGCCGGCTCCTTTGGATCATCCTCGGCCTCCTGGCCGCGGCCGGTCTCGCACTGGTGCTCAACACCGACGGCCAGATCGTCGGGCTGGATGACAACCAGTTCGCCAGCCTTGCCTATTATGGCGCCTGGGGCCTGGCGCTGGCCTCGACGGCGGTGCTGATGCTGCGCACCCGGCTTGGCGAGGCCTTGCGGGGTGCCGCGATGTGGTTTCTCGCTTTCGTCGCCCTGATCGGGCTCTACACCTTTCTGCCTGACCTCGCCGGCTTGAAGAACCGTCTGATGGCCGCATTGGTCCCGGGAACGCTGGTCGCGGTCGGCGCGCCGGAGGGCAAGCGGTTCATGGCGCTACGCGGGATCGACGACCATTTCCGACTCGACGGTTCGATCGACGGCAAGCCGATCTCCTTCATCGTCGACACCGGCGCCTCGATCGTAGCCATGGACCGCGGCACCGCCGAGAGCATAGGCATCGACACCGCACGCCTGCGCTATTCCCAGGAGGTGATGACGGCGAACGGCATCGCCCGTGCGGCGCCGATCCGGCTGGATGCCGTTCGCGTCGGCGACATTGTCCGCCACGACGTGCCAGGGGCGGTAACCGACAGCAATGGTCTCGGGTCGGCGCTGCTCGGCATGAGCTTCCTCAACACCCTCACCTCCTTCGACTTCCGTGGCGACCGGCTGATCCTCACCGATTAGGTCGTGTGATGGACGCTCACAGCAGGCTGTAGGCGAAGCGCGCCGCGACGATCAGCAGGAATGTGCCGAAGCCGAGTTCAAGCTGGCGTCGGGTCAGCCGGTGCGCCAACGCCACGCCGAGCGGCACGGCGAGAATCGAGGCCGGGGCGACGAGGCCGACGGCGGCGAGGCTGACGAAACCCAGGCTGAACGACGGCAGCAACGGATTGCCCCAGCCGCCGGCGATATAGGCGAGGACGCCAGGGATCGAGATCAAGACGCCGACTCCGGCGCTGGTCGCCACCGCCTGGATCATCGGCCGGCCGTAGAGTGTCATGAAGGTGTTGTTGAGAATACCGCCGCCGATCCCCATCAGCGACGACATCAACCCAATGACGAAGCCGGCGACCGAGCGTCCGGCAAGGCCCGGCAGGTCCGAGCCCAGCAAAAACCCGACACGCCCGAAGATCAGCTTCAATCCGAGCGTGAAGGCGAGTGCCGCGAAGATTGCCCGCAGTTCCGCCGACGTAGCTGACGCGGCAATATAAGCGCCGGCCACGGCGCCGAGCGGTATGGCGATCGTCCAGCCCTTTAGCAGCGTCCAGTCGACCGCGTCCCGCTTCCAGTGCGAAGCCAGCGAGCGCAGCGAGGTCGGAATGATGATCGCGACGGAAGAGCCGATCGCCAGATGCATCGAGACGGCGTGACTGACGCCGAGTCCCTCGAAGGTCTGGTAGAGCACGGGGACAAAGATCGCCCCGCCGCCGACGCCAAACAGACCGGCGAGGAAGCCGGCGGCCGCCGCGGCCGCGACGATCGGTAAGGCCAGGGCGGCAAGGGAGGCGATATCGAGCGAAAGCATGGCGCGTCATAGGCCGTCGGCGCGCCATTTGCATCCCTGTTTCAGCGCATCGAAGGGCGAAAGATCGGCCGGGGCCGTGGGAATCAAGCGGCGGCGCGCCCGACAGCCTCGATCCGCACGGCGGCAAAGGCCTCATGGAGCAGCTGCGGCCCCGCATCGGGGCGGCTTGCGCCCTCGGACAGGATCTGCCGCCAACGCCGCGCTCCGGGCATACCGTGGAACAGCCCGATCATGTGCCGCGTAACCTGGCCGAGCCGGCCGCCTTGCGCGATGTGCCGGGCGGCGTAGGCTGCCATGGTGTCGATCAGCACGGCAAAATCGCTGGCTTGGGGCGCGTCGCCGAAGAAGCGGGCGTCGACGTCGACGAGCCGGTCCGGCGTCTGATAGGCGGCGCGCGCCATCATCACGCCGTCGACGTGCGAAAGCTGCGCCTCGGCCTCGCAAAGGGTTTTCACGCCGCCATTCAGGCCCACGAAGATATCGGGAAGCCGCTGCTTCAGCCGATGCACCCGATCATAGTCGAGCGGCGGGATGTCGCGATTCTGCTTCGGGCTGAGACCCTCCAGCCAGGCCTTGCGCGCATGGACCCAGATACCCGCGACGCCAGCCGCCACGGCCGCGTCGGCGAGCCAGTCGAGCGCCTCTTCGGGGTCCTGATCATCGACGCCGAGCCGACACTTGACCGTCACCGGGACGGCACTGGCCTCTGCCATCGCCGCCAGACATTCGCCGACATGGCCCGGTTCGCGCATCAGACAGGCGCCGAAGGTGCCGGACTGGACCCGGTCCGACGGGCAGCCGACATTCAGGTTGATCTCGTCGTAGCCGTATGAGGCGGCGATCCGGGTGGCACGCGCCAGCTTGTCCGGGTCCGAACCGCCGATTTGCAGCGCCACCGGATGTTCCGCCGCATCGAAGCCCAGGAGCCGCTCGGCATCGCCATGCAGGATCGCATCGGCGACGATCATCTCGGTGTAGAGCAACGCGCGCCGGCTCAACTGACGGTGAAAGAACCGGCAGTGGCGATCGGTCCAGTCGATCATCGGCGCGACGGCAAAGCGGCGGTCGACGCCATCTGAATTTAGGAGCGGCTGCATCCCCGTTAGGTAGCGATTGGCGCTCGGCCTGCCAAGTCGCGACGCATCGACGGGGACATCGACGCGAGATTGGGGGACCCGCGGTTGCCGCTATTCCTGGTCGAGGGCGCGATCGAGACCTGCCAGCCCTCGTTCGAGCCCGGCGAGTTCCTCCGCGCTCAATTCGCTCAGCACCCGATTTTCGGCTTCCTCGACCTTGGGGATAAGCGCCAGGTAGGCACGCCTGCCCGCCTCGGTCAGGGTCAGATATTCGAAACGCCGGTCGGCCGTCGCCCGGCTGCGGCCCAGCCAACCGCGCCGATCGAGAGACGACACCGCCCGGCTGACCTTGGTTTTATCCATCGCCGTCGTTTCGACGATGTAAGAGGAGGTGAATGCCTTACCGTCAGCGGCGCCGAGAATGATCAGCACGCTGAACTCCGGGGCCGTAAGGCCGTGCTCATCCCTGTGAACCTGGGCAGTGATCCGGCCAAGCGCGGTCGCCGCCCGGATTAGCCGGTTGGTAAGAAAAAGGGTTCGGCCCTCGGTCTTGTTCGCGCTCATCAATCGTTGCCCTACACCTGGAGAGTTCGACGTCATCTCCGGCTTGCCGCGATCGGCCCGCCTTGGCCGAGAGCCGCGCGAAGCCGATCGTTGAAAAGTGATCCGGTCCTTTCCAGCAAACGTTGCAATCGCGCCGACTGTTCCGCTTGATCGCTCGGATGCAAGCGTTTCCGGCGCTTCGCGCCAGGCTTTGCTCGCGTCGGCGGCCTGCGACAGCCGGAAGGAGAAGGCACATCAGGCCTGTTGATTCAGATCATTGGCCCTACGTCCCGGTTGGGCCACACAGGAAACGCCAGAGCGCGTGGCGCCGGCAAGCAACAGCGAAGGGGAACCGATGATGGACGGATTTGGTTGGATGGGCGGCGGCATGGGGTTCGGCGGTTTATGGATGCTGCTGCTGCTCGTCGTCGTCATCCTGGCGATCTTCGCGCTGGTGAAATATCTGAGCCGCTGAACCTGTTTTCAAAAGGAGACGTTAAATGTCCTATACGATCAACCGGGTCTTCGACGCGGAGAGCTTCGATGCCGTCGTCGAACGCACCCGATCGGCGCTTACCGACCAGGGCTTCGGCGTTCTGACCGAGATCGACGTCAAGGCGACGATGAAGAAGAAGCTCGACATCGACATGGACGACTATCTGATCCTCGGGGCCTGCAACCCACGCATGGCGCATCAGGCCATCGGCCTCGAGCCGCGTGTGGGAGCGATGCTTCCCTGCAACGTGATCGTGCGAAAGACTGGACCGAACGGGGTCGAGGTCAGCGCGGTCGATCCGCAGGCCTCGATGGAGGCTATCGACAACGCGGAACTGAAGTCGGTCGCCGGTCAGGTGCGTGACATGCTCGAAACGGTGGTGAAGAACATCTGACACCAACCTGCGGTGATCCGTTGGCGGAGCGGGCTCGACAAAGCACGGGCCATCTCCGCCGAGCGGCTCACGGCAAGCAACCTATTAGCCTTGAAGACATCCCTCCGATCGCGGACGGAATGGGCCGAGCGCGCCGATGCCGGCGGGTATGCGACAATCAGACAAAAGCTCCGCGCTTCACACCCCACACTTTCGACACCCCTGCACCAGCATCGCGCCCGCTGTGCCGGCACGGGGTGATCGCGGCTTTGCATTTCACGCCGAATTCCCTATAGCTTCGCGCCAAATTCGACATGGACCATCAGACAAGGATAAATCATTGTCTTCAACCTTCGACCGGGTCGCGGATATCATCGCCGAGACCAGCGAGATCGACCGCGAGCAGATCACTCCGGAAAGTCACACCATCGACGACCTCGGAATCGATTCGCTGGACTTCCTCGACATCGTGTTCGCGATCGACAAGGAGTTCGGGATCAAGATTCCGCTCGAGAAATGGACCCAGGAGGTCAACGACGGCGACGTTCCGACGGAGGAATACTTCGTGCTGAAGAATCTCTGCGCGAAGATCGACGAGCTGCGCGCGGCGAAGGCAGGCTGAGGCACACGAACTATCGCGTGGCTGCTACAGCCCCGCGGGTTCGCCCAATCCACCCGACGGATGCCGTGGACGTGGGACGGCAGCGTGACGGGGTCCGACAGCTGACGCGGCTGTCCGGTCGCATGCTTTGGAGCGGAGGACGTTACAGACCGATCGCGCCGCTGGGAGACGGAACGATCCGGAAGCTTGGAACAATCGCATGACTGAGAGTGCCAGGGACGTCGTCATCACCGGTATCGGGCTGGTGTCCTCTATCGGCGAGGGGATCGCGGCCCATCTCGACGCGATCGGGCGTGGACCCGCCCCGCAGCCCAGGATCGAGGCCGAGGCCTACGCGCCTTATTTCGTCCATCCCCTGCCCCCAATCGACTGGTCCGGCCAGATCCCGAAAAAGGGCGACCAGCGCCAGATGGAGACCTGGCAAAAGCTGGGGACTTATGCAGCCGGCCTGGCTTTGGACGATGCCGGCATCCCGGCCGACGAGGCGGTTCGCGGCAAGATCGACATGGTGGTAGCCGCCGGTGGCGGCGAGCGCGACATGACCGTCGACGCGCTGGTGATGGAGCGAGCGCGGGGATCGAACGACCGCGACCGCATCGTCAACGAAACCCTGTCGACGGAACTGCGCCCCACCCTGTTTCTGACGCAGCTTTCCAACCTCCTCGCGGGCAACATCTCAATCGTCCACAAGGTCACCGGCTCGTCGCGCACCTTCATGGGCGAGGAAGCGGCGGGGATTTCGGCGTTCGCCTCGGCCAGAGCCCGGATCGCATCCGGCCAGAGCGACATCTGTCTCGTCGGCGGCGCATTTTCGGCCGAGCGCAAGGATCTGATCCTCAACTTCGATCTCGCCGGGCTGATGCTCAAGGACGAGTGGCGCCCGGTGTCGTCCCGCGTGGCGCCCCATGACGGCATCGCCGTCGGCAGCGTCGGTGCCTTCGTCATCCTGGAATCGGCCGAGCATGCCGCCGCCCGATCGGCCCTCGCCTATGCCCGACTGGTCACCGCGACCGGCGACCGCGGCCGCCGCGAGACGGCCGCGACCGAGGCGCGCTTTGAGGCCGTTCTGCCGCCGCAGCAGGGGCCGGCGGAAGAGACGCTGGTTCTGTCGGGCGCGACGGGTATCGCCGATCTTCTGGCCATCGAACGCAGTGTTCTGCAAAAAACCTTTCCGGGCGCGCCGGTCCGGGCCTATGGAACGCTGCTCGGCCATTCCTTCGAGGCGCAGCTGCCGGCCGGGATCGCGCTGGCTGCGGGTGCGCTGTCGCGCGGCGAGGCGCTGCCGCCGCTCGATCCCGGCGAGGAACAGCCGGCATCGGCACGGCCCCGCCGGGCGGTCGTGACCGCGATCGGCCATCTGCATGCCGAGGGCGCTTGTCTGCTCGAGGCCGTGGACGGCCGCAGATTGTGAGGATCAGATCATGAGCGCCAATGTGACCGCCGCGGAGACCGATTTCCTGGGCCGTCCGGTGATCGCGATCACCGGGCTTGGCATCGTGTCCTCGCTCGGCCGCGGCGTCGAGGACAATTGGGCCGCGCTGTCCTCGGGCCGCTCGGGCATTCACCGCATCGAGCGGTTCTCGACCGAGGGGCTGCGGACGACCATTTCCGGCTCCGTCGATTTCATGGGAGCGGAGAACGACACCTCGACGACGCTGTCCTACGCCATGGCCGAAGCCGCCGGGTCCGAGGCGATCCGGATGGCCGGCCTGCCGGACGAAGACTTTGGCGGACCGTTGTTCCTGGCCGCGCCGCCGGTGGAAATGGAATGGCAGCATCGCCTCGCCCTCGACGCGATGGACGGCGCCGAACGCGAGGAGGCCGGCTACGACCGGCTGCTGGAAGTGGCCAGGCGCCACCCCAATCCCGCGATCTACCGTTTGACCCAGTGCAGCCGGATCTCCGAGCTCTTGGCCGATCGGCTCGGAACCCGTGGCCTGCCGATCACCCTGTCGACCGCCTGCGCCTCGGGCGCCAGCGCCATCCAGCTCGGCGTCGAGGCGATCCGCCGCGGCGAGACCGAGCGGGCGATCGCGATCGGCACCGATGGTTCGATCACGCCGGAATCGGTGATCCGCTTTTCGCTGCTTTCGGCGCTGTCGACCAACAATGACGTGCCGGAAAAGGCCTCCAAGCCCTTCTCCAAGGATCGGGACGGCTTCGTCATGGCGGAGGGCGCGGGCGCGCTCGTCCTGGAGTCGCTGACGGCGGCCAAGGCACGCGGGGCCAAGATTCTCGGCATCATCCACGGCTGCGGCGAGCGCGCCGACGATTTCCACCGCACGCGCTCCAAGCCCGACGGCTCGCCGATCATCGCGACCATCAAGGCCGGAATCGCCGACGCCGGCATGGAGCCGACCGACATCGACTATATCAACGCCCACGGGACCTCGACCCCGGAAAACGACCGGATGGAAGCGACGGGCCTCGGCGCCATCTTCGGCGAGGCGCTGAAGACGACCCCGATCTCATCGAACAAGTCGATGATCGGCCACACGCTGACCGCGGCCGGAGCGATCGAGGCCGCCTTCTCGGTGCTGTCGCTGCAACACGGCGTGCTGCCGCCGACGATCAACTACGACAATCCGGACCCGGCAATCCCTCTCGACACGGTACCGAACACCGCACGCTCGGCCGATATCCGCGCGGTGCTGTCCAATTCCTTCGGCTTCGGCGGCCAGAACGTCTGTCTCGTCATCGGGCGCGAACCGCGCGCCTGACCGCCGGTTCCACAACATCAAGAGCGCAAGCAAGAGCAGGAACGGTGTCCTGCGTCTCTTTCGCTTTCAATTGCGAAATTCGATCACATGGGATTGGGGCGAACCGATCGAATGTCATCGTGATCCAGACTGAGGTAGTATCATGCGGGCATTGCAACTCGTCGGCGACCGCGACCTGAGAGTGGTCGACCTGCCCCCGCCGCCCGAGCCCGGCCCCGGCGAGGTCACCGTGGCGATCAAGGCAGTGGCGCTCAACCACATCGACGTCTGGGGCTGGCGCGGCATGGCGTTCGCCAAGCGCAAGATGCCGCTGGTCGTCGGCGCCGAGGCCGCCGGTGTCGTGTCGGCGATCGGTCCGGGCGTCGCCTCGGTGCTGCCCGGCCAACTCGTGTCGATCTATGGCGCGCGCACCTGCGGGCTCTGTCGCCCCTGCCGCGAAGGCCGGGACAATCTTTGCGAACATGTCGGGGGCGTCCACGGCTTCCATCTCGACGGCTTCGCGCAGGAAAGGGTCAACCTGCCGGCCCGGCTGCTCGTCCCAGCCCCTCCGGGCTGCGACGCGATCGGAGCGGCGCTGGCGCCGGTCACCTTCGGCACCGTCGAGCACATGCTGTTCGACAATGCCAAGCTCGAGCCGGGCGAGACGATCCTGATTCATGCCGGAGGCTCCGGCATCGGCTCGGCCGCGATCCAGCTCGCCAAGAAGATGGGCTGCACGGTCATCACGACGGTTGGCTCCGACGACAAGATCGAGCGCGCCAAGGCGCTGGGCGCCGACCATGTGATCAACTACCGCAAGGACCGCTTCGAGGGCGTCACCCGCAAGCTCACGAAGAAAAAGGGGGTCGACGTGGTGTTCGAGCACGTCGGCAAGGATACCTTCGCGGCCTCGATGCTGTGCCTGAAGCGTGGCGGGCGGCTGGTCACCTGCGGCTCGACCTCCGGCATCTCGACCGAGGTCAATCTGATGATGCTGTTCCAGCAGCAGCTGCGGCTGCTGGGCTCCTTCGGCTGCCGCATGGAAAACATGCGCGACGCCATGCAGAAGATGGCGCGCGGCCTGGTCCATCCGGTGATCGACACGCGGATCGGCTTCGATGGGATCGAGGTCGCGTTGAAGCGCATGGAAGCGCGCGAGGTCTTCGGCAAGATCGTTCTCGATCTCGAGGCTGAGGGCACGGACACCGTCGCCGCATGAATCCGACTGCCACACGCCTCGCTCTAAGGGGCAAACGGGCGGCGGACTATGTCGTCGCCCAGCTTCTGTTCGGGCTTCTCCGGCTGGTTCGCCTGTTGCCGGCCGAAACCGGCCTCGCCCTCGCCGACCGCACGGCGCGGCTGTTGGGGCCGCTGACGCCGCGCCACCGGCTCGCCAAGGACAATCTGCGCCAAGCCTATCCGGAGAAGGATGAAGCCTGGGTCGAACGCATCGCCCGGGAGAACTGGGGGCAGATGGGCCGTATCGCCGCGGAGTTCGTGTTTCTCGACGATCTCTTCGACTTCGACCCGGAAAAGCCGGGCGCCGGGCGCATCGAGGTCGAAGGCGTCGACACATTCCTGGAATTGCGCGAGCGCAAGGGGCCCTTCATCTTCTTCACTGGCCATCTCGGCTGCTTCGAGCTGCTGCCGATCGGCGCGGCGGCCTTCGATCTCGAGTTCACGGCCCTCTTCCGCCAGCCCAACAACCGCTATATCGCCAAGAAGGTCCAGTCGGCCCGCCGGACCAGCGGCGGACATCTCGTCCCCTCCAAAGCCGGCGCCGCATGGTCGCTTGCCGGCGTTTTACAGCGCGGCGGCTCGGTCGGCATGCTGGTCGATCAGAAATTCCGCAAAGGCGCCGAGACGACGTTCTTCGGCCGCCCCTGCAAGACCAACCCCTTGCTGCCGAAGCTCGCCCGCCAGTTCGACTGCGAAATCTACCCGGCGCGCTCGATCCGGCTGCCGAACGGCCGCTATCGCCTCGAACTGAAGCCGCGGCTGGACCTGCCTCGGGACGCGACCGGAGAAATCGACGTCGCGGCGACATGCCAGCTGCTCAACGATACGGTTGAAGGCTGGGTGCGCGAACACCCGGAACAATGGATGTGGTTTCACGACCGCTGGCAATCGAAGCCACTGGCCAAGCGTTAGAGCCTCGGACGATAATAAGGACACGGTTCTGTTTGTCGGTTTGCCGAGGTGATCCACGCGGAGCGCGGCGAGGAGCGTAGCCGCGCTACGGTCGAGCCGGCCGAGAAAGCGGGCACGAAATCGTCCGCCAATTGACCGGGATCAAGGTTGCGGCCCACGAGAGCGTGGAAAGTCCTTTCGAATGGAGCAATACTCCGACAAGCGAAAGGGTCACCCCATGGGCACCATCGGAATGCGGGCCGGGGCTGAAGGCGGCGCGAGGGCGCCCGACTTCGAAGGCGCGCCATCGTCTCGAAGCCGACGCGATCGTTCGCACGGCATCGCGGACCTTGCGGTCCATCTCGACGGAGGCAATCAGGATGCGGCGAAGATCGCCCACCTCCAGACGATCCGCGCCATCTTCGGCGCCCATGCCGAAGCTTTTTTCGCCAACCCCATTCCGACCGCCTTCATCCCGATCGGACCCGGCTACGAGGGCCTTCCCGCCGAAATCTGGGCCGAAGGCGCAGCTGCGGGAGACGTCGCCGAGAAGACGATTCGCGCGCGTTTGGACAAGCTGGACTTCGCGGTGGAATTGCGGCGTGTTGACGGGATGCCACACGAGCTGGCCCCGGCAACGGCAACGCTGGCCCGCTCGCTCGACCTCTTCCTGCTCGGGCGCCCCAATGGCGACAGGTGGCTGGCGGATATTCTGGAAGCCGTTCTCTTCGATGCCGGGGCCGCTGCGCTCGTGATCCCACCGGATGCGGCGACGTCGAAGGACCCGCAGACGATCCTCATCGGCTGGCGCGACACCACCGAGTGTTCCCACGCGATCGCCGCCTCGCTGCCATTTCTGGAACGCGCCCGACAGGTGCATCTGGTCTCCGTCGCGGAAACTTCCTCCAGCGAGGAAAAGCGTATCGAACCCGCCGCCGACATGGCCAAGCATCTGTCCCGCCACGGCATTTCGGTAGAGGTCCGGCACCTACCGAAATGGAACTACCCGGCCGAGGCGCTGCTGAACGAGGCGGCGATCGTCGGCGCGGACCTCCTGGTCGCCGGGGCTTATGGACGCTCGCGCCTGCGCGAGATGATTTTTGGTGGGGTTACGCGAGCCCTTCTGAGGGACTGCCCGATCCCGCTGCTGATGGCCCACTGACGGGCCGATTGCGATGGAGGCACGTACATGCACGCGTCAGAACTGAACTATTGCGTGGAACCGACCGACGGACGCTGGACGGTTTCCTTCTGCCACTCGCCGCACGGAATCTTCGATCGGCGCATCGACGCGATCCGCTCCGCCCTGTCGGACGCCGACCGGGTCGAGCGGATGGGGCACAAGGTGACCGTGATCGTCGCCCGCCCCGCCAACGCCCCGGATCTCGCGCAGCGGGTCTTGCGGCCGACCCATTGAGCGAGCGGCGTATCAACGCTGGACGATGACTCGGGTGTTGCCCATCCCGACCGTCTTGACCAGCGAGTAGAAGGTGCGTGCATTGGCGGTGCGGAGCCGAACGCAGCCGTGCGATGCCGGACGACCGAGGCGGCTGACCGCGTTGGTGCCGTGAATGGCGTAGCCGCCATGGTAGAACACCGAATAGGGCATCGGCGACATGTCGTATTTGCGCGAATACCACATGCGGTGCGTGCGCTTGGGCCGCCAACTTCCGGTGGGGGTCACGTAGCCCTTCCTGGCGGTCGAGACCGGCCAGCGATACATCACCTTACCGTTCTTGATAACGGTCAGCGTCTGCGACGAAAGATCCACCTTCGCCACCAGGCCCGCCGCGGCGCTCGACATACCGAATGCAAAGAATCCGGCCACCATGGCGATGGCAAGCAGTCCGTTTTTCATGATAGTTCCTCCAGCCCGAACGCCAAAACGTCTTCGCCCCAAAAAAGTCTAATTTCCTTCCCCCCGGATGGTCAATTGCCGATTGCGTGAAGTGCCCCTGCGTTCTTTACCGCGAGCTGGGACAGTGGCGACGCACAGCGCTCTTTCTCGAAGAAAGGCTCTCGAATGGCACGCGAGGCGGCAAGAAATGGCTGCAACGGCTCTCTGCCAAAGCTGAATTCGACAATTGTTTACACCTTCGTTCTAGCGTTGCGCCTGAACTTCGATGCGGATGGCAATGCTACTCAGCGTGATAAAGCGATACGGCGCGACCCTGCTCGGCGGATTAATCATCGCCGCGTTCGTGGTCACGAGCGTGTTCATGATCGGCGGGGCGACTGTCGGGGAGCTTGTCGAAACGGGTGCACGCGCCCGCGGTGCGGAGTTCGCGCGCCTTCTGTTGGGGCCGGGAGGCCATGTCGACGCGTTTTTGACCGGTATCACCCGCACCCCTGACGCAGAGACATCGATCCGCAAGATCGCGGATCTGGCGGGGATCGAAAGCTTCGCTGTTTTCGACCGCGATGGTCAAGAGGTGTACCGATCCCGTTCCGAACGCTACGACTGGTTGCTGCGCGATCGGCCCGGTGGCATCAGCTCGGGTGACCGACTTTCAAAAACCACGCTAACGAAGCCCGGCGCGTGGTCGATCGTCCAAGATGACCGAACCACCAATCCTTCGTTCCTGACCCCGCTGATTCGGAATGAAAAGACGATCGGCTACGTTTCCGTCGTGGCCGACATGATCGCCCAACGCTATGCGTTCAAAGCCACGCTTGCCCGTGCCTCGGTCTCATTGCTGCTCATCCTGTTCATGGCAACCGGACTGCCTTTGCTGCTCTACCTGCGCCGCAAACGCAAGATCGCCGAGGCCGCCGACCGCATCGACTTCCTGGCCAATTACGACGCCTTGACCAACCTCTTGAACCGCAGGCGAATGCAGGAGGAAACCGACCGTGTTCTGGCCACCGTGCGGGCGACGCGCGAGCGGATGGGCTATCTCTACGTCGATCTTGACGAACTCTCCGAGATCAACGACCGGCTTGGCCAAAACAGCGGAGACGAACTACTGACGGTGGTTGCGGCCCGCCTTGCCGCGGTCGTCGATCCCAGCGATCTCATCGGCCGCATCGGAGCGGACGACTTCGCGGTTCTGCGCCGCCGCATCACCTCGATCGAGGACATTGCGGCACTGGCCAAACGCATTTTCGACGCGATTTGCGAGCCTGTCGAACTCGCGGGCGAAATCGTGAAGCCCAGGGTCTCTATCGGCTGCGCCATGGTGCCAGAGGACGGGCGCACCCACTCCGAACTGGTCAAACACGCGGAGATCGCGCACCTGCACCACAAAACCGATAAAAGTCGCAACCTCGTCTTTTTCGAACCTGCGATGGACGAGGCGATGCACCATCGTCGTTATGTCGAGGCGTTGGTACGCGCAGCGGTGGAGAATGAGAGCTTCGAACTTTTCTATCAGCCGATCGTCAATGGCGACGGCTCGCGCCTGCTCGGCTTCGAGGCGCTTCTGCGCTTGCGTGACGAAAACGGCGAATACATCGCTCCCTCCGTTTTCGTGCCCATCGCCGAAGCGCGCGGCTACATAAAGGCGATCGGCACCTGGGTCATCCGTGAGGCCACCCGCCAGATCGCCCAGTGGCCGCAGGATCTTTTCGTCTCGGTCAACCTCAGCCCGGTCCAATTCGGCGACGGCGATCTGGTGAGAATCGTCGAGACGGCTCTTCGAGAGGCCGACATCAGCGGGAAGAGGCTTGAGATCGAAGTCGTGGAATCTCTGTTGCTCGACCGTTCCGACGATATTCTCGCGCAGCTCCGTGAATTGAGGGCGCTCGGGATATCCATCGACATGGACGATTTCGGCACCGGTTATTCCTCACTCGGCTACCTATGGCGCTTCCCATTCGACAAGCTGAAGATCGACCAATCCTTCATGGTCGCCCTGGAAAACGGCGAACCGAACGTCTCCCGGCTCCTCGAGACCATCGTCTCCATGGCCCACCATCTGAAGATGAAGGTCACCACCGAGGGAGTGGAGACCGAGGCTCAAGTGGCGCTGATGAAAAGCCTGGGCTGCGATCAGCTGCAAGGTTATTTCTTCGGCCGACCGATGCCCGCCGACCAGGCGGCGGCCGAAATCCTGACACGCTTCCGGCACAACGTCGCGGAAAGCCCGTCAGACGTTCCGGTGCTGCACCGGGCGAGCCACGCCTCCTGACGCCTGCGCCTCTCTCGACGCCCGCGTGCTGGCGTCATGGCCAGCAGGCGCCGCCGCCCCTGTAGGGCTGCAGCGCGGCGACCACGACTGTTCATGCCAATCAAGTCTGATTCTGTGACCGCAACGGCCCACCGGGACTTTGACTCGTCCGCCGCCGGGTTTTTCTATGCCAGGCGGGAATTCATAGTTAACAGTTAGTTGATAATGAGAACAATACTAAAAATATTCACGATCGGCGCAACCACGGCGCTGCTGGAACATTGGAGAGAGAACGCGAAGGGTCACGTCCATGAAGATTCTAATTCTCGAAGATGAACCCATTATCGCCATCGACCTCGAAGGGATCGTGCTGGAAAAAATCGATGCCGAGATTCTTCATGCCGCGACCGTCGCGGATGCCCTCGACTACGTGAACGAAGGCCTCGATTTCGCAATGCTCGACGTCGTCCTGGGCCCTAGCGGCGAGACGTCGCTTCCGATCGCGCAGCTCCTGCTCCGCAACAATGTGCCATTCTGCTTTATCTCCAGCAGTCTGGATCAACTGCCGGCGCAGCTCGACACCGTCCCGCGGATTTCCAAGCCCTTCCGGCCCCATGAAGTGGAAAATTTGGTGCCGGTGCACGTGTGACCCGGCCCAAGGGATAGGCGGTCTGTTTCGAAGATATGCTGAGGAAAGTCTCGGACCGCTGGGGCGAAGCATCGGGGTAAACTGGCCGATTTTCGACAGATGAGTGCTCGCCCTGTCGAGGACGGCCGGCAAGAGCAAGAGCGCGGTCGCTTTCCCGGTACGCAATACCTTATCCGGGGCTGCGGCGCTTCTTGCGTCGACTCCGACGGTAAGCCGTAAGCGTTACCGTTCGGTTATTGCGTCGCCTCTCCGTGACGGAAAAACGCGTCGGAGCAGGGCGTGGCGCCACTCCAGGCACAGGGTTATCCGGCAACCTCAGAAGCCCTGGCAGCCTCTTCCTCACGGCTGCGACGGAATCCGCCACATGGTCGCCGCGAAGCCACGATTCGGCACGTCTCGCTTGGGCCACCCGCCCCGTCCTGAACGGGTCTGCGCCAAGCTCGCGCGGCCCTATTTAGCCCCGCGGCCAAAAAAAATGTTGGATTCAAGGCCCGAACCCTCTAGTTTCCGCGATGGAACGCACTGGGAGCGGACCGCTTTCGAATGTAATCGTCCGGCTGGATCGTGCCACTTCGCCGCGCGGAGCGCGAGTGCGAATGTAAATGTCACTGACGATACTCGGAAAAACCCAATAAATAAGGAATTCTTATGAAATCACTTCTCGCCTCCACCTTTCTCGCAGCCGCCCTATTCGGTTTCGCACCGGGCGCATCGGCGCAGGAAAGCTGCGAATTGACGATTTCAAACATGAACTGGGCGTCGGCGGAGGTGCTGGCCGCGATCGATCAGTTCGTCCTCTCGGAAGGATACGGCTGCAAAACACGCCTGCTGCCCGGCGACACGATGCCCACTTTCGCATCGATGACGGAAAAGCAGGAGCCGGACGTCGCGCCGGAAATGTGGGTCAATCAGTTCCGCGATCAGATCGACAAGGCGGTCGAGGAAGGCACCGTCGTATTCGCGGCCGAAGCGCTGTCGGATGGCGGCGAGGAAGGCTGGTGGGTTCCGTCCTACTTCGCCGAGGCGCATCCTGACATCAAAACGGTCGCCGACGCGCTCGCACGTCCCGATCTCTTCCCGTCGACCGAGGATCCGTCCAAGGGTGCCTTCTACAACTGTCCATCGGGTTGGGGTTGCCAGATCACCACAGCCAACCTCTTCCGCGCTTATGAGGGCGAGGAAAAGGGCTTTGTACTGATCGATACCGGTTCGGCCGCCGGGCTCGATGGCTCGATCGCCAAGGCCTACGAGAACAAGGAGCCATGGTTCGGCTACTATTGGGCGCCGACCGCCATCCTCGGCAAATACCCGATGACGAAGCTGGCCTTCGACGCCGAGCACGACCCGGAGGAGTGGACCAAGTGCACTACGGTTGCCGATTGCGCCGATCCGAAGATCAACGCCTGGACCAAATCCGAGGTCTTCACGATCGTGACCCCGAATGTGGCCAAGGAATCCGAGGCCGCGGCGGAGTATCTCAACACCCGCTCGTGGGATAACGCGACCGTCAACAAGCTGCTGGCCTGGAAGGAAGATCAGCAGGCGACCGGCGAGGACACGGCGTTCTATTTCCTCGAGAACAACGCGGATATCTGGACGAAATGGGTTTCGCCGGAAGCAGCGGAAAAGATCAAGAAAGCGCTTTGATCTTGACGCGATCGGTGGCAGTTCGGGCGTGCGATAGCCGGTGGCTTACCGCTCTCGGTCACGACGCCTTGAGCCGTCCCGATCGATGAAACATGACGGCTGCGGCGTCGCCGCGGCCGTTTTTTTGTAACCATGGATGAATCCGCGCCTACCCAAGAGTGGGCCATGATTGGCCGTTGAACGCCGGGACTGGAAGCGGACGTCGAGGAGACCTGACATTTGGACTGGCTGACGGAATTTCCCCAGATCGGGGGGCGCAATCTGCGCCTCATGTCGCGGGCGATCGATCAACAATATCGCGCGTTTTCGCGCGCGTTCGGCAACGACATCGAGGCCCTGTTCCGACCGCTTCTCGATTTTCTCCTTTGGTTCGAGAAGCTGCTTCTCCAGACGCCCTGGTGGATCGTCATCGCCGTCCTCGTTGCCATCGTCTGGTTCGCCAGCCGCTCCAAGGGGATCACCGCAGGCACCTTTATTGCCCTGATGCTGATCGGCATCTTCGGCATGTGGGAAGACACCATGCGCACGCTGTCGATCATCGTGGTGTGCACGTTGCTGTCGATCGTCGTCGGCCTGCCCATCGGCATCCTCATGTCGCGCTCCGACAAGGTCCAGTCGGTCCTCAATCCGATCCTCGACGTGATGCAGACCATGCCGTCCTTCGTCTATCTCATCCCCATCGTCATGCTGCTGGGTATCGGCCTGATCCCCGGTCTGATCGTCGTGGTGATCTACGCCATGCCGCCGATCATCCGATTGACTAATCTCGGCATCCGGCTTGTCGACAAGGAAGTACTCGAGGCCGCCAACGCCTTCGGCTCGTCGAACTGGCAAAGGCTTACCCAGGTGCAGCTACCTCTGGCCCTGCCGACCATCATGGCCGGCATCAACCAGACCATCATGATGGCCCTCGCCATGGTTGTCGTCGCCTCGCTGATCGGCGTGCGTGGGCTTGGACAGCCGGTGCTGCAGGCAATTACCAACCAGTACTTCACCCAAGGGGTGCTGAACGGCATGGCCATTGTGGCCATCGCCATCATCTTCGACCGCGCGAGCCAGGCCTATGGCAAGCGCCTCCAACGTCACCGGGAGGCCGCCCATGGCTGATGTCGCCATCAAGATCCGCAATCTCTACAAGGTGTTCGGTCCGAACGACAAAGCCATGGTGGAGAAGGTCCGCCAGGGAATGACGAAGTCCGACCTGCTCGATCAGCATTCCCATGTCCTTGGCCTCAAGGATATCAACATGGACATGCTCGCGGGCGGCATCCAGGTGGTCATGGGCCTGTCGGGTTCGGGCAAATCCACGTTGATCCGGCATATCAACCGGTTGATCGAACCGTCCAGCGGCGAGATTCTGATCGACGGCGAGGACGTTCTCGCCATGACCGACAAGCGGTTGCAGGATTTCCGCCGCCACAAGATCTCCATGGTGTTTCAGCGCTTCGGCCTGTTGCCGCACAAGACCGTCATCGACAATGTCGGCTACGGCCTGCACGTCATGGGCAAGTCAAAGGCCGAGCAGCACTCTGGCTCCATGCGCTGGATCGAACGGGTGGGCCTGAAGGGCTACGAGGACAATTATCCAGCCCAGCTCTCGGGCGGCATGCAGCAGCGGGTCGGCCTCGCCCGCGCGCTCGCGACCGACGCCGACATCCTACTGATGGATGAAGCCTTTTCGGCGCTCGATCCGTTGATCCGAAACGACATGCAATCGGTGCTGCTCGACCTGCAGGCAGAGCTTCACAAGACCATCGTCTTCATTACCCACGACCTCGACGAGGCGCTGCGCCTGGGCGAGCGCATCGCGATTCTGAGAGACGGTGAGATCATCCAGCAGGGCACCGGTCAGGAAATCGTCCTGAAGCCGGCCGACGACTACATCTCGTCCTTCGTCCGCGAAGTGAACCGGGGACGAGTCGTCCAGGTGGAAACGGTCATGGACCCGGCTCCCGCGGAAGGAGAGACTCCGGTTGGTGGCAGCCTGCCGGTCGAGAAGGGTACCATTCTCGAGGACGCCGCCCGGCGGATGAGCGAGGAAGGCGTCACCAATGCGCATGTCGTCAACGGCAGCGGCGCGTCGATTGGCACGCTGACCATGCGCGGTTTGATGGCTGCGATGGTGACGCCGGTACTCAAGGACGCGCTCGACGCGACCGAGCTGAGCTGAGGCCCCCGCACCTTCGCGCGCCACATTTCCGCCTGCGCTGATCGTCGTGAGTTCGATCACCGGGCGGCGGCGCGCGTTCGGACGGGTACATGGCTACGGCAAACGGGACGCTCGGCACGGTTTCATCCGCCATAGCGCCGGGCTATCGCGCTGACGCCGCGGTGCGGGCCGTCAGGCTGCCTGATCGGCGATCGTCTGCTGTCGGTCGTCGGCGCCAAACAGCAACTGGTAGCATTCGGCAAGCAGGTCGAGATCGGTGGGCGCCTGTCGAATCAGGGCGTCCTCGATCTGCACTGGGGTGTAGCCCTCCGCGTAAAGAGCTTGAACCGCGGCATAGACCATATCCGCTTGGTCAAGCCGCTTGGGTGCGCGATCAAACATCATTTCCCCGTCTTCCATTTCCACCGCGGCGCAAGTCCGCGCGACGGTGATTCGTCTCAAATACCAGCTATCCTTACGAAATGTGGCTTTGGTAGAGCTTGCCGGGAAAATTGATGCCGTAGGAACGACTTAGCTGTGGAAATGTCTCCCCAAGGGCAGCAGACCGCGCCCCTCTTCCCCCGCGACGGGGAGGGCATGCAGGTCGCGCTTGACATGATAGAGCTCGCTTCGCAGGGGATGGGGGCGTTACCATCTTCGCGTGGCGCATCGCCGAAAGGCGACCCCTCCGATCCGTGACGAAGAGGCATCCATGTCCGATCCGCTCAGCCGCCTGCTCGCGGAAAAAGGCGTCCTGCTCGCCGACGGCGCTACGGGGACTAACCTCTTCGAGGTGGGCCTCGAATCCGGCGAGGCCCCCGAAATGTGGCTGGAGAGCCACCCGGAGCGGATCACGGCGCTGCATCAAGCCTTTGTCGACAACGGCGCCGACATCATTCTCACCTGCTCCTTCGGAGCCAACCGCCACCGGCTGAAGCTGCATGAGGCGGCGGATCGCACCCATGACCTCAATCGCAAGGCCGCAGAGATCGCCCGGGCGGTTGCCGACGCGGCCGGCCGGCCGGTCATCGTCGCCGGGTCGGTCGGTCCGACGGGCGAGATCTTCGCCCCGCTCGGCAATTTGTCCTATGAGGACGCGGTCGAGACCTTCCGCGAGCAAATCGCCGGCCTGAAGGAGGGCGGCGCCGACGTCGCGTGGATCGAGACCATGTCGGCGACCGAAGAGGTCCGCGCCGCCGCCGAGGCGGCCGTCGCCTGCGATATGCCCTATGTCTTCACCGGTTCCTTCGACAGCGCCGGCCGGACGATGATGGGAATTCACCCGAAAGATTTCCACAAATCGGTCGAGGGCCTTGCCGAAAAGCCCCTGGCGATCGGAGCCAATTGCGGCGTCGGCGCCTCCGACATGCTGGCCACGGGTCTGAAATTGGGCACCGGCGACAGCGGCGCAGCGATCGTGCTCAAGGCCAATTGCGGCATCCCGCGCTTCGTCGACGGTCAGACGGTCTATTCCGGAACGCCCGAGCAGATGGCCGATTATACGCGCCTTGCGATCGATGTCGGCGCCCGCATCATCGGCGGCTGCTGCGGCACCTCACCCCACCATCTCGGCGCCATGCGCCATGCCATCGACACTCACAGCCGGCGACCGCGACCGACGGTGGAAGAGATCGTCGACACGGTCGGGCCGTTGGTCAACAAACAGGCATCCGACGCGGCAACGAACAGCACCGCGACCTCCCGCGGCCGCCGCGGACGCCGCGGGTGAAATCAGTAGGCGGCTGCTACCGCTTCCGACTCGCCACAGCATCCGTCTCTGCCGCTGCGGGGCGACAGAATATTTTGGGATAATCCCCGCCCCGCAGGAGTCGCGACCTGACGGCTGCGATCATTCCAGCGCGCATGCAGCCGGCCAGGCCATTGCTGGGCTCTGCAATCGTCACCCAATGCACCGATGTCGCCTCTCGGCATTTCTCGACCGGCGTCGAGTTCAAGCAGATCGCGATGACGGCGAAGAATGGCATGACGCTGCCCTCCCTCGATGATCCAGGATCAGGCGCACCCTCCGGCGAGACTGGACGCCGAAGACCTGGCACCCGCGCGTTCATGCTTTACCCACTCCGGCTAAAACACATCCCTCATTTGGGGGATCGTATATATTTTAAGTTGAAATCACTTATTTTCTAATCATTTGCCGAATTTCCCTAGAGTTGCGTCTTCACTAAGCAGGGCATATCGTCACGGACAGGACGGAAAGTCGCACGCGCACTGATCCGGTAGGGAGACGATTGCATGGCTGCCAGCGCATCGGTCGTTGAAGACACCCTATCCTGTCTTTACGGAAGCATCGACGGCTCCAATTCCTGGGCAGACGCAATGGGCCGCGTCGCGGCGGCAACTGGGGCGGATCGCTTCACATTCAACGCCGTCGGACACGACGGATCCTTTCACCACGACTCGGCGCCCTTCGACCCGGAAGGCCTGCTCATGTTCGCCCAGGATTTCGCCGACAAGGATCTGCGCCTTCAGCGGATCGTGTCGCAGCGGCGTCGCGGCCTGATCCATACTGGCGATGTGATGACCGCCCAGGAAATCGCCCAGTGTCCGGTGCACAACGAATTCTACCGGCTGTTTCCCGAATGCTGGAACGCCTGCATCCTGGCGCTTGAGCATCTGGGAGGCATTACCGCACCGACAGTTCAGCGCCGGGCCAGCAAAGGCGACTTCACCCCGGAGGAAACCCGGCTCCTGGAAGTCCTGGGGCCTCACATCTGCCGCGTGGTCGAATTGCAGGCTCTCGTGTCAGCCAGAACCCTCGGCGACGACGGCATCGTTGCCGCCCTGGACGGCCTCGACGACGGCGTCATCATTTTCGACCACGCCGGTTTCGTCCTTCACATGAATGCACCAGCACGCGCGATCGTCGCGATCAAGGACGGGCTCGAACTGACCCGTGGGGTCTTGAGGGCCTCACATCGGGATTCTCGACCGGTTCTGTTCGACATGATGATCCGGACGCTTCGGGTCGCCGCGGGGCTCAACTTCGAACTTCCGCGCCCGATTGGGCTCCGTCGGCCGGGCAATGCGCGGCCGCTGATCGTGCGCGCCTTCGTTTCACCAACGGGCAAGGACGCCAATCGGATGGGCGTTCTGACGGTTCAGGATCGAGCTTCCTGGCAGGCACCCACCGCCGACACCGTGCGCACCGCCACCGGCCTGACCCCGGCGGAGTCGCGTCTCGCCGTCGCGCTCCTCGAGGGCGAAAGCGTCATCGCCTATGCCAGACGCGAGGGCCTGTCCGAACACACCGCGCGGTCGCACCTCAAACAGATCCGCTCCAAGCTCGGCGTCACCCGACAGGCCAACGTCGTCGCCGTGCTGGCCCGCCTCTTCGGGTCTTGATCGGATTCCAAGGCTGCATCGTGGCGCCCACCGACATTATACCAACCTGCGGTGATAGGGACCTATTCGATGGTGCTGAACGGGCTTGTCCGGCCAGGAGCGGCGCGCAGTTCGATGCGGCGCATCGGGCAAGCGGTGCGACGCCGTCCGGCGAGCCCGTCCGGCCCACCTATGGCCGGGCGCTCGCCGCGCCTGGCTTCGTCGCGGTCGAATGGGTTCCTATCACCCCAGGTTGGTATTAATTGTCGCGCAGCCCCTTCCACACCGCACGGTGAATCGTCGCGCCGACTTTCGCGGCGGCGTTCGCTTCGCTTGCGGCGGCCGGGTCCGCCTGTCCCTTTCAGGCGAAGGCGTCGGGCTCGGACTCCTTGCGCTTGGCGATGAAGTCGGAAAGCGCCTCGGCGATGCCGGGGTCGAGCGCGGGCGCCTCATAGGCATCGAGCCAGCGCCGGCAAAGCTGGTTGGCCCGGTTCTCGGCGCGCAACGCGCCCTCGGCCGACCACTGCTCGAAGGAATTGTTGTCGGCGATGGACGAGCGATAGAACGCCGTCTGAAAATTGTCCTGGGTGTGCTGGCAGCCGAGATAATGGCTGCCCGGCCCAACCTCGCGGATCGCCGACATGGCCTGGCCGTTTTCGGACAAGTCGACCCCGCGCGCCATTGCCTGCATCATGCCGAGCTGATCGCAATCCATGACGAATTTCTCGTAGCAGGCTGCCAGTCCGCCCTCGAGCCAGCCGGCAGCGTGCAGCACGAAGTTGGTGCCCGCCAGCACCGTCGAGTTCAGCGTGTTGGCGCTCTCGTAGGCAGCCTGGGCATCCGGCACCTTGGAGGCGCAGAGCGACCCGCCGGTGCGGAACGGCAGGCCGAGCCGGCGCGCCAGCTGCGCCGCGCCATAGGAGACCAGCGCCGGCTCCGGCGATCCGAAGGTCGGCGCGCCGGACTGCATCGAAATCGACGAGGCGAAGGTGCCAAACACGACCGGCGCGCCCGGCCGGCAAAGCTGGGTGAAGGCGGCGCCCGCCAGCACCTCGGCGAGCACTTGCGTCAAGGTGCCGGCAACCGTTACCGGGCTCATCGCCCCGGCCAGGATGAAGGGCGTGACGATGCAAGCCTGGTTCGCCCGGGCATAGACCTTCAGCGCGCCCAGCATGGTGCCGTCGAAGGTCATCGGCGAGTTGGCGTTGATCAGGTTGATGACAACCGTATTCTGATCGACGAAATCCGAGCCGAACAGGATGCGGCACATCTCGATCGTGTCGGCGGCCCGTTCCGGCGCCGTCACCGAGCCCATGAAGGGCTTGTCGGACAGCGTCATGTGCGCATGCACCATGTCGAGGTGACGCTTGTTCACCGGGATGTCGACCGGCTCGCACACCGTGCCGCCCGAATGGTGGATCGACGGTGCCATATAGGCGAGCTTCACGAGGTTGCGGAAATCCTCAATCGTTGCGTAGCGCCGCACGCCGTCGAGGTCACGCACGAAAGGCGGACCGTAGACCGGTGCGAACACCGTGGCCTTGCCGCCGATCTCGACCGAGTTCTCCGGATTGCGGGCGTGCTGGGTGAAAATCCGCGGTGCGGTCTTCAGGAGTTCGCGGCAAAGCCCCTTGGGAAAGCGCACCCGCTCTCCGGACACGTCGGCGCCCGCTTCCTTCCACATCGCCAGCGCTTCCGCGTCATCGCGAAATTCGATGCCGATCTCCTCAAGCACCGTGTCGGCATTCGCCTCGATCAGGGCAAGACCTTCCTCGTCCAGCACCTCGTATTCCGGAAGCGACCGGCGGATATAGGCAAGCTTTGGCCCCGAGCCGGTCTGGGTGCGGGCCGCGCGCCGAGCCGATGCGCCGCCGCCGCCGCCGCGCCCACGTCGTCCGCCCGCCGCACCGCTCTCGGCTTCCATCGCCTCGGGGGCTTGTCCGGTCACGTCGCTCATCCGTCGTCTCCTGGCATTGTCCGCTGGAGCCGGCCGGGCTGTGCACCCTCCCCCGCCGACATCCTCCCGCGAGCATACGCGGCAATCCCAACCGATTGTAAAAGGACAAATCCCTCTCGCCGTTCCGGATGCGAAGATCGGTGACGCGCGAAGGATAGTCGCCGGGCTGGATCGGCAAGCGTATCCATGGCGCGGACGTCGTTTTCGGCATCGGCAATGTCGCAGCCGGAAGATTTGTTTACAGCCCTTTGCCCTACTCTCGATCGTGATGCGGTGCGAAGCGCCCGACATGCGCCGACACCGTTCCCTAATAAGGCCTTGGGAGAGGCCGCTGGTGAGGAGTGCCATCATGGCGGATGACGACGAGATCGTACTGGCCGAGCTCTCCGACGATGACCTCGTCGCCCAGATGAAGGACGACCTTTACGACGGGCTGAAGGAGGAAATCGAAGAAGGCACCAATATCCTCCTCGGACGGGACTGGACGCCCTATGACGTCCTGACCAAAGCGCTCGTCGGCGGCATGCAGATCGTCGGCGAGGATTTTCGCGACGGCATCCTGTTCGTGCCTGAAGTGCTGCTCTCAGCCAACGCCATGAAGGCCGGAATGAAGATTCTGCGGCCGTTGCTGGTCGAGACCGGCGCGCCGAAACAGGGCAAGATGGTCATCGGCACTGTCAAGGGCGACATCCACGACATCGGCAAGAACCTCGTCGGCATGATGATGGAGGGCGCCGGCTTCGAGATCGTCGACCTCGGCATCAACATCGACGTCGACAAGTACCTTGCCGCGCTCGACGAGCACCAGCCGGAATTCCTCGGCATGTCGGCGCTGCTGACGACAACGATGCCCTACATGAAGGTGGTGATCGATACGTTGGTCCAGAAGGGTCGCCGCGACGACTATATTGTCCTTGTCGGCGGCGCGCCGTTGAACGAGGATTTCGCCAATCAAGTCGGCGCCGACGCCTATTGCCGCGATGCGGCGATCACCGTCGAGATCGCCAAGGAGCTGATGGCGCGCAAGCACAATCAGCTGCGACCGGCATGACGCCGGTCATCCAGCCTGCCCCTCATGCCGACGCTGACACGGCGTGCATTGGCCGGACAATGAACAGGTCGGATATCTCGCCGCTCCCCGCTCGCACCGCCCATGAGAACGGCGCGGCGGCCCGAGGGCCCCGCGCCCATTCATCGCCGCGAGGGACGGCTGCCTACTGTGCAACGTCTCTGACGGCCGCACCGGTCGCATCGACGGTATTGCCGACATCCCGGCCGACCCCGCGGACGGTGTTGGCACAGGCGGAAAGCGCGAGGGCTCCCGCGAGAATCGCGGACAGGAGTGCGATGCGGTGGGTCATGCTGTTCTCTCCGTTTCGAGAATGTGACGGAAAAACGGCTGAGACTTACGCCGGTTCCGCTCCCTCGCGACATTTTCATTTGGAAGGCTGATGTTCGACGGCCCCGACCACTCCGCCCCGCCCGCCCGTGACAATGTCGAGCGGCTCACTGTCATCGCCTGCGGCGCCATCGCGCGGGAGATTGTGGCCATCCTCGCTGCCAATGGCCTCGACCATGTCGACCTCACCTGCCTGCCGGCGGTCCTCCACAACGCGCCGAAAAAGATCGCGCCGGCCGTCGAAGCAGCCATCCTCAAGGCCCGCAGCCGGGGCGCGTCCAGGATTTTTATCGCCTATGCCGATTGCGGCACCGGTGGCCATCTCGACGCGGTCTGCGAACGCCAAGGCGTCGAGCGCATCGCCGGCCCGCATTGCTATTCCTTTTTCCTCGGCAATGACAGCTTCGCCGCCGAGGGCGATGCCAACATGACCACCTTCTGGCTTACCGATTTTCTCGCCCGTCAGTTCGACGCGTTCATCGCCAAGCCGTTTCGCCTCGACCGTTATCCCGAAATGACGGCGATGCTGTTCGGCAATTACGAGCGCGTCGTCCACATTGCCCAGACCGACGACGCCGAGCTCGATACCCGCGCCCGCGCGATCGCCGATCGTCTCGGGCTCGCGCACGAGCGGCGCTTTGTCGGCTATGGCGATCTCGTCGACGCGATCGCCACCGCAGCCGGCGCCGCCCGGCCCCAGCTTGCGACAGGCTGACGCGGATTTCGCAAAGCGCCCCGAGGGGTATCGATCAGTCACATCGACATGGGAATCGGTTGGCGACCAGCCAACGCAGCCGCTTGATGTTTGCCAACGAAACGCCGATTTAATATCCACCCCGTCATAGTGTTTGCGGACTCCTTGATTAAGGGGGAGGCCGTGCCGGCGGTTTGGCATTGCCTGCCTCATGCCATTCAGCTCCGCGATCCGTTCCGCAAACCCAGTTTACCGAGTATCCACCGTGTCACCCGCCGCCTTCTCAAACATTCGACGATCGCTGCGGCGACGCGGGGCCAAGCGGCAACGACGCATCTCCGCCATTCTGCGGGGCTACACCCATCGCGACCGGACCGGTCCGACGCTCGGCGAATTGTCCCAGGCCTTCGATTCGCGAGCGTATGGGGCATTCTTCATTCTGCTCGGCGGGCTCAATCTGGTTCCGCTCCCGCCGGGCGCCTCGCTGGTCTTCGGCATCCCGCTCATGCTGTTCGCGCTGCAGCTCGCGATCGGCCGCCACCGGCTCTGGCTGCCTGGCCGTGTCCATCGCATCCGCCTCAGCGCCGACACGCTCGGCATGGGGATGCGCAAGATCGGACCGACGCTGCGCTGGATCGAGCGCCTCGCACGGCATCGCTATTGGCCCGAGCCTGAATGGGTGCTGCTTGTCGCGGTCGGCTGGTTCTGCTTTCTGATGGCGGCACTGGTGGCGCTTCCCTTTCCGCTGACCAATATGGCACCCGGCGTCGCTATCGCTCTCGCCGGAGTGGCGATCACCGCCCGCGACGGTCTCTGGCTGATTGCCTCCATCCTTCTCGGAGTGGCATCGGTCGCCGTTCTGGGCGGTGTCTACGGTGCCGCAGCCCTCGCGGTCATGCAGATTTTCTGACCGATCCGGCCGCATGGCGCGTGCCGGACAGGGTCGAATTTGGCACTGGTTGGATTTGGGGCCTCGGCCAAGCAGCGGCTACGTCGCCATGGCCACTCGATCGCTCCCGATCCTCAAAAAATTCTCCTGATCGCCCATCAGGCGCCGAATGTCGCAAAGCCGCCGCGCGTCGTCGCGTCCGGCATATCCTCCGACAGCGTCTCCCGGCACATTGCCGGGCGTGGGAGATGCGGCATGGCCGAAACGCAAATCGTCTATTGGCGGGATATTCCCGCCCAGGTGATCGTCCGCCAGGGCCGCAAGGCGGCGCGTCGCGAATTGCCGATACGCTTCATCGAGGCGATCGACCGCTGCGCCATGCGCGTCGGCGCCCAGGATTCCGAGGCCTATCTCGCCGAGTGGCGACGCGACAGCGCGGCCTGCGAAGCGGACGACCTCGAAGCCGAGGCCACGAACAGATTGACCGAACTCGATCAACGCTACGACCGGGATCGCCTCGCGGCGCTGGTCGCCAACGAGGGGCGTGAGCCATGATACAGGATCTGCCGTTGCCGCGGCATCATATCCCCGCCTCGATCGAGGTCGCCCCCAAGCAGGCACTGGAATCGCGCGAGTTGCCCGATCTGTTTCCCGCCGGAACCAAGGTCTATCTGACCGATGTCGGTGTCGACTCCGTCAAGGATTTCATCCGCGCGGTGAAACGGATTTCCGACCTCGGCTATGCGCCGGTCCCGCATATTCCGGCGCGCCGCATCCGCAGTCGCGACGAATTGGAGACCCGTATCCGGGCCTATGCCGAAGAGGCCGGGGTGACCGACATGCTGGTGATCGGTGGCGGCCTCGATCGTCCGGCCGGACCGTTCACCTCGACCATGGAGATTCTGGAGAGCGGCCTCTTCGACCGCTACGGAATCCGCGATGTCGGTGTCGCCGGCCATCCCGAGGGTTCGCCCGACTTCTCGGCCGCGACCGCCGAAGAGGCGTTGCGGCTCAAACGCGATTTCGGCGAGCGCACCGGGGCGCATATGCGCATCGTTACCCAGTTCGGTTTCGATGCGAACGAGTTCATCAACTGGTCGCTGGCCATCCGCGAGGCCGGCATCGGCCTGCCGATCCATTTGGGCGTTGCCGGACCCGCCAAGATCACCACGCTGATCAAATACGCCGCGCTTTGCGGTGTCGGCAACTCCGTCGCCTTCCTGAAGAAACGGGCGTTGGCGCTGACCGCGCTCGCCACGACCCATTCGCCGGAAGCTGTGGTCGGGCCGATCGAGCGGCATTGGCAGGCGACGCTGGACTCGCCCGTCCGGCAGATTCATGTCTTTCCCTTCGGCGGTCTGGTGAAATCCGCCGAGTGGCTGACCGAACGCGCCTCCTGGCCAAACCAGGCCTCGTCCTTCAGCCGCGACATCAAGCGCCAGCACGGCTGAGCGCCAGCCGAACCGCATCCTCCGCCCCCCTTCACCGGAAAGACCGCCCATGACCCGTACCGTCGTCGCCTCCGCCAAGAGGGAGATCGTGATCGGCTTCGACGAACCATTCTGCGTCATCGGCGAACGGATCAATCCGACCGGGCGCAAGAAGCTCGCCGCCGAAATGGTCGCCGGCAATTTCGACACCGTCACCAGGGACGTGCTGGAGCAGGTTGCCGCGGGCGCGACCATGCTCGACGTGAATGCCGGGGTCACCGCCGTCGACCCGAACGTCTCGGAGCCGCCGCTGCTGGTCCAGACCATCCGCCTCGTCCAAAGCCTCACCGATCTGCCGATCTCGATCGATTCTTCGGTGTCCTCCGCCATCCGGGCAGCGCTGGAGGTCGCCGAGGGGCGGCCCTTGGTCAACTCCGTCACCGGAGAGTTGGAAAAGCTCGAGGCGATCCTCCCGCTGATCAAGAAATACGACGTGCCGGTCGTCGCCATCTCCAACGACGAAACCGGCATTTCCGAAGATCCGGACGTGCGCTTCGAGGTCGCGAAGCGGATCGTCCAGCATGCCGCCGACTACGGCATCAAGCCGTGCGACATCGTCGTCGACCCGCTGGTCATGCCGATCGGTGCGATGGGCACGGCGGGCCGGCAGGTCTTCGCCCTGGTGCGTCGCCTGCGCGAGGAGCTCGGCGTCAATACGAGCTGCGGCGCCTCCAACATCTCCTTCGGCCTGCCGCACCGCCACGGTATCAACGCCGCCTTCTTGCCGATGGCGATTGCCGCCGGCATGACCTCGGCGATCATGAATCCCTGCCGGCCGCAGGAGATGGAGGCGGTTCGCGCCGCCAACGTTTTGATGGGCAACGATCCGTCCTGCGGAAGCTGGATCCGCAACTACCGCGATGTCCAACCAGCCGCGACGATGATCGCAGCCGGTTCAGCCGCCGCGCCATCCGGCAGCGGCAGGCGACGCGGCGGCCGGGAAGCCCGGATGGCGCAGTCCTGATGGAGGCCGGCGGCTCGGCGAGCGCTGTGTCGAAGGCGACGGACCGTCCGCGACCGGCGTCATTCTTTTCGCAAGTGCGAAATAAACTTGGCCGCCGCTGCGACTGTTTGGTGCCGCCGAACGTTTCTCGCGGGACAGTCCCGACCGAAGGGACACCCCGAAAGGAATTCGCTTGATGACCCGCCGCCGCCTGTCGCTTTCCGTTGCTCCCAAGAGCAGCTCCGAAATGTCGACGCTGATGATGCTGTCACCCTTCGTGATCGGCAACCGCATGATGCAATTCTGGATGTCGGCCGCTTCCCCGACGGCCACGGACCGCGATGAGATGTCGCGCATGGTCGGCGAGAAGATGCAAGCGGCGGGCGAATCGCTCGTCGCCATGAATATGGCCGCGATGGAAGCCGTCACCGAGGCCACGCTCGGCGCCGTGACGGGACGCGGCAGCCACTCCAACCATGGCGACGCGATCCTGTCCGCGGGCCTGAAACCCTATACCAAGCGCGTGCGCGCCAATCGTAAGAGATTGTCGAAGTGACATGTCCGCGGCTTTCCGGCGCTGATGGCGCGGCCGGCACGGCAGCCCTCATCCTGAGGCGCGAGCGCATACACGGAGCCCTCATCCTGAGGTGCGAGCGCAGCGAGCCTCGAAGGGCGAGGGCCGGCCTTGCTCATTTCGCCTTGCCAATCAGATGGCCACGACGGGACAGCTCCGGCAGGCGATGATAATGCAGCGCGATCAGAGCCTCTTTCTTGCGCCGCGACCAGCCCTTGAGCTGGCGTTCCCGCTCGATGGCGTCGACGATCCGGTCATAGGTCTCGGTAAATACCAGAACGACGGGGCGCCGCTTGGCCGTATAGCCTTTGGAAGGCAGGTTATTGTGCTCCCAAACCCGCGCTTCGACCGCCTGTCTGGTCAATCCGGTGTAGTAGGACCCGTCGGCGCAGCGCACTATGTAGACAGTGACCTCCATCGCCCATTCCCCCTCGCCCTTCGAGGCTCGCTTCGCTCGCGCCTCAGGATGAGGGGGAATGGGGAACGCCGCAAGCATTGGATCGTGGCAACGGCGGGCAACCGGAATATAGCTTATTCCACCAGCCATGCAGCGCCATCGCTCATAGAGAGGTCCCGACGGCCCCTCCCTCCAAGCGGTCACACTGCGGCGCGGACCCAGGCGAAAATTCGTCCTGAGATGTCGTCATTCATCTTTCGCCGTCATCCAGAAGCGCCAGAACAAACCTTTAGCCCTCGTCCTGAGGTGCGAGCGCAGCGAGCCTCGAGGGGCGAGGGCCGGCACGGTTCCAGGCTGATGGCGGCACGATGACCCAGCAAGATCCCCTCGTCCTGTTCATGCCGTCCGGCCAGCGCGGCCGCTTCGCGAAAGGCACGCTGGTCATCGAGGCGGCGCGTTCGCTCGGCGTCTATGTCGAGAGCGTCTGCGGGGGGCGCGGCATTTGCGGCCGCTGCCAGATCGAGGTGGCCGAGGGTATCTTCGCCAAGCACAAGATCACCTCGGCGGCCGATCACCTCTCGGCCTGGTCGGCAAAGGAAGAGCGCTATGCCGCCAAACGCGGCCTGAAGCCCGGCCGCCGGCTCTCCTGCTCCACCACAATCGAAGGCGACCTCGTCATCGACCTGCCGTCCGACATGGCGGTCAACGCGGCGGTCGTCCGCAAGGCGGTCGACACCCGCGATTTCCCACGCGACCCGGCGATCAGGCTGCTTTACGTCGAAGTCGTCGAGCCCGACATGCACGCGCCCCTGGGCGACCTCGATCGCATTTTCGTGGCGCTGGAAAGGGATTGGGGCATCTCGGCGCCGATCGTCGATCCGGGGATTCTTCCCCGTGTCCAGAAGACGCTGCGCGACGGCGCCTGGAAGGTCACCTGCGCAATCGCCCAGGATCGCGACGACGAGCGACCTCGCCTGATGGGACTCTATCCCGGCCTCAAGAACGAGGCCTACGGCATCGCCGTCGATATCGGCTCGACGACGATCGCGCTGCATCTGTCGTCGCTGTTGTCCGGCGCGACCATTGCCTCGGCCGGCACGCCCAACCCGCAGATCCGCTTCGGCGAGGATCTGATGAGCCGCGTCTCCTATGTGATGATGAACCCCGGTGGCCGGCCGGAAATGACCAAGGCGGTGCGCGAGGCGATCCAGAGGCTGGTCGAGGAGGTCGCGACCGAAACCAACGTAGACACCGCCGACATCATGGATTGCGTCTTCGTCGGCAATCCGATCATGCATCATCTCTTCCTCGGCATCGACCCCACCGAACTCGGCCAGGCGCCCTTCGCGTTGGCCGTGTCGGGCGCTCTGGCCGTGCCGGCCAGCGACCTTGATCTCAGCCTGCATCCGGCGGCCCGCGCCTATCTCCTGCCCTGCATTGCCGGCCATGTCGGCGCGGACGCGGCGGCCGTCACGCTCTCGGAAGGCCCGCATCGCCAGGACGAGACGATGCTCGTCGTCGATGTCGGCACCAATGCCGAAATCGTGCTCGGCAACCGGCAGCGGCTTCTGGCCGCTTCCTCGCCGACCGGTCCGGCCTTCGAAGGCGCAGAAATTTCCTCCGGGCAGCGTGCCGCGCCGGGCGCCATCGAGCGCGTTCGCATCGATCCGGAGACGCTGGAGCCCCGCTTCAAGATCATCGGGGTGGATGGCTGGTCCGACGATCCGGGCTTTGCCGCCGCCGCGCAATCGACCGGCGTCACTGGCATTTGCGGCTCCGGAATCATCGAGGTGATCGCGGAAATGTTTCTCGTCGGCATCATCACCGAAGACGGAATCATCGACGGATCGCTTGCCGCCCGCTCGTCCCGCATTGCCCCGGAGGGGCGCACCTTCGCCTATGTCCTCCACGCGACGTCCGCCCGGACGATCAGCATCCTGCAAACCGACGTGCGCGCTATCCAGCTCGCCAAGGCGGCGCTTTACGCCGGCATCAAGCTGCTGATCGACAAGTTCGGCGCTGCAGGTGAGTCCGGCACCATCGACCGCATCGCGCTGGCCGGCGCCTTCGGCTCTTTCATCGAACCGAAATACGCCATGGTCCTCGGTCTGGTGCCCGACTGTAACGTGGAAAAATGTGGCTCGGTCGGCAATGCGGCAGGCGCCGGCGCGCGCATGGCGCTGTTGAACCGGTCCTATCGCCGCGAGATCGAGGCGGTGGTCAAGCGTATCCAAAAGGTCGAGACCGCGCTGGAGCCGGCCTTCCAGGATCATTTCGTCGCCGCCATGGCGTTTCCGAACAAGCGCGACGCCTATCCCGAACTGGTTAAGGTGCAGAGGCTGCCCAACCGCGATGCCGAGGGTCGGCTGGTCCGGCGCTCCGGCGAAGCCGAAGGTGACGCGCCCCGGCGCCGTCGCGGCGGTCGTCCTCCCCGCTGAACCAGACCGTTGCGATTGACGCGGCGCCGCTGGCGGCTTATCCCCCAAGGCGTCGACGCCCGAAAAACGAGCGAGCGAACCCTTTTCCACGAATTACGATTGGTCCATGTCAGTTTTGAAACCCAAGGGTGCGGATTTCGTCGAACGCCGCACAGCCGCGCAAGAAGCGAAAGCCGCCCTTCTCGAAAAGATGAAGGCGAAGCAGAACGACCCCGCCGCCGAGGCCCGCCGCGCCGAGCGCGCCGCCATCGTCGCGGCTCGCGAGGAGCGTCAGGCCAAGAAGCGCGCCGAGGCCGAAGCCAAAGCCCGCGAAGCAGCCGCTCGCAAGGCCGAGAAGGAAGCCGAGCGCCTGGCCGCGGAAGAAGCCGCCAAGGCCGAGAAAAATCGTCCGATGGCGCAGATGGTCGCCGACGAAGCCGCCCGCAAGGCGGCCCGCGACGCCAAATACGCCGCTCGCAAGGCCCGCAAGAAGTAGAGTAGCGATGAGGCTTTTGCCATGACCCTGCTGGGAGCATTGTCGAATATCGCGGCAATCCTCACGGCGACGGTCGCGGTATGGGCCTTCGGTCGATACGTGTGGGAACGCCGTCAGAAGCGTCTTTTCCTCGAGCAGTATCTGCGCGAGGAAAAGACGGCTGGCGGCGGTCAGGGCAAACGTACGCTCCTGCATCTCGTGGCTCATCTGGGAATGAGCGAATCCGAGCTCTTGGACGCCGCGTTTCGCAGCAGATGTGTCAGGCGACGCCTCGGCGTCGATGCCCAAGGCCGCGCCGACCGACTGCTGCTCGAATATGACAGCAGCAATCCCGAGGACGATCTGCCGGGATAATCAGCCCACCCGACAAGTTGGCTATTCTCCAGCCCGAAAGTGAAAGACGTCGCTTGCGCGCGGAAACAATCCCGCGCAATCTCGCGCGATTCGACCGCGTGGTCGCAATGTCGTGGAAGCGAGACCATCGCTGGTCGCGTTAGGGTCGGAGGCATCTGCCGATGAGGATCGCGTCAGCGGCAAACGGCCAGCCGCGCTTTGGCAGCGGCCAAACGGCCAGAATTGACGATACGATGAGCGAGGCCGCGCCCAAGCGCACCATCGTGTTCCTGCTCGTTCCGAATTTCTCCATGATCGCCTTCGCGACGGCGATCGAACCGCTGCGGATCGCCAACCGCATCGTTGGCCGCGAGATTTATCGCTGGCGTCTCGCCTCAACCGACGGCGCGCCGGTGCGCGCGTCGAACGGCGTCGAAGTGGCGGTGACAAGTTCCGTGGAGGCTGAGCGCCGGGCGCTGCCTGGCGAAAGGCGGCCATCCATGGTGTTCGCCTGCTCCGGCGTATTGGTCGAGGATTTCTCCGACAAGGCGGCCTTCTCCTATCTGCGCGAGGCCCATCAGCGCGGCATCTCTGTCGGCGGCCTATGCACCGCCGCCTGGATTCTCGCGCGGGCGGGTCTCCTCGCCGACCGCCGCTGCGCCATCCATTGGGAGAACATGCCGGGCTTTGCCGAAGCCTTCCCGCGCGCCGACGTCTATGCCGATCTCTTCGAGATCGACCACAACATCTACACCTGCGCCGGCGGCACGGCCTCGCTCGACATGATGCTCGCCCTGATCGGCGAGGATCAGGGCGAGGACGTGGTCAACCGGGTCTGCGAGCAGGCGCTGACCGACAGGGTGCGCGGCCCCCAGGACCGGCAGCGACTGCCGCTGCGCGCGCGGCTCGGCGTCCAGCATGCCAAGGTTCTGCGGGTGATCGAGATCATGGAAGCCAATCTCTCCGATCCGCTGTCGCTGGTCGAGATCGCCCGCGCCGTCGGGCTTTCACGCCGGCAGGTCGAGCGTCTCTTCGACAAGGAAATGGGCCGCTCGCCAGCGCGTTACTATCTGGAAATCCGGCTCGATCGGGCCCGCCACCTGCTGATGCAATCGCAACTGCCGATCGTCGAGATCGCCGTCGCCAGCGGTTTCGTCTCCGCGTCGCATTTTTCCAAATGCTACCGCGAACTCTATTCGCGCTCGCCGCAGCAGGAACGGGCCGGACGCGCCGCGCTGTCTCCGGCCTGATCGCACGGACGACCTGCCCCTACTGAAAATCCTCGATCCAACGTTGCTGGCGCTGTTGCCACAGCCGTTCGCCGATCAGACAGTCGGCGGCCGAGGCGTTCTGCGCTGGAATAACGGTTGCTGGGTCATTCGTTTGATCGTCGGGCCAGTTGCCGGCGAGTTCGAGCACCAGTTTACGGCGCACCGCCTCGGGAAACTGCGACCAATCGTTGACCGGGATGATGAAGGCCGAGGGTCCCCCGATCACACAGTTCGTATAATAGCGGTCGAGATCGGGGATCGAGCTCCAGCCGAAGCCCCCTCCCGACGTCATCAGCGGCAGGCCGTTGATGGTGATGCCGCGGGCAACCGCCGCATCGCGCGCGGCGGTGACCATGCGTCCCTGATTGTTCGGCCCGTCGCCGGAAATGTCGACGACCCGCCGACGCCCGACGAAGCCGTTGCGATCGAACAATGGCGCGATGAAATCGAGCGCGGATGCGATGGAGGTTCGCCGCCGGCGCTCCGGCTCCTCGTTCGCCAGACGATAGGCGAACGCTTCAGCGCTCGCCTTGGAATCGATCAGCGTCCACGGCACGAGGATGGATTGGGAGAAGACGCCGGCCCATTCGATATAGGTGACCGCGACCCGGCCGTAGCCGCCTTCCATGATCGCTCGCTGGACCGGCTCGCTGCGGAATGCCGCGGCATACCCTTCCCGCTGGATGTCCTGCTCGCCATGATCCATCGACCATGAGACATCGACCGCGAGGACGAGTTCGACATCGACCGTCCGGCCGTCTTGTGGTGCTCGTTCGTCGTTCGCACCGAGGTCGCCAAGGCTACGCACTTGCGCCGTCGCCGGCGCAAAACCGTCCATTCCCGCGAATAACGCGAGAAGAAAGACAGCGACGAAGGCGACGAGTCGGCAGCGCATGGCGAAATCGTCACGCCAATTGCGCCATCGCGCAAGACAAAAAATTGTCACGATCCGCCCGACCTGTGCCCCTGCCGGACTATCCGGTCCGACCGCGAGAGTGCCTGTGCTTATCCGCGCAGCCGCTCATTGTTCGGATCGAACGGACTCTCGCCGACCACGGTCGCATCGTGAAGCGTGCCGAGGATCTTGATCTGCAGCCGCGTCCCCTCGCCCGCGTGTTCCGGCTTCAGCATGGCCAGCGCCAGGCTCTTGCCAACCCGCCAGCCGTAGCCGCCATTCGTCGCCCGGCCGACCAGTTCCCCGTCGGCGTAGATCGGCTCCGAGCCGCGCGCGTCCGCGTCGCCGACGTCATGGACTTCAAGCGTCGCGAACTGCCAGCGCAGACCGGCCTCGCGCGCCTTGACTACCGCGTCGCGGCCGATGAAGTCGCCCTTGTTTGGATGAACGAATCTCTCAAGACCGGACTCGAACGCATTGTATTCGATGGAGAGTTCGCGCGGCAGTTGGCGGTAGGATTTTTCCAGCGCCATGGTGCCCATCGCCCGGATGCCGAAGGGCCGGATCCCGAACTCCGCACCGGCCTCCAACAGCATGTCGTAGAGCGCGTTCTGCATTTCGATCGGATGGTGCAACTCCCAGCCGAGCTCGCCGACGAAATTGACCCGCAACGCGTCGAGGCGAACCGGCCCGATCGAGATGCGTTGGCCGGTCAGCCAGGGAAACGCCGCGTTGGTGAGATCCGTGCGCGTCAGCTTGGCGAGAACATCGCGCGAGCGCGGCCCGGCGATCACCAGGACGCCGAGGCGTGTCGTGGCCGGATACATCCGAACGCTGCCGTCGTCCGGCAGCGCCTTTTGCAGGATGTCGTGGTCGATGGATTCATAACCGCCGCCGGATACGAGATAATAGCTCTGCTCGCCGGCCTTGAAGACGGTGAACTCCGAGCGCACGCCGCCTGCCGGCGTCAGTAGATGGCACAGCGCGATGCGGCCCGTCTTTTTCGGGATGCGGTTGGCGAGAAGGCCGTCGAGCCAACTCGCGGCGCCCGGCCCGGTGACGACGGCCTTGGCGAAGGGCGTCATGTCGAGCAGGCCCACCCCCTCATGCACCGCCCTCACCTCGTCGCCGACCGGCTCGAAATAGTTCGAGCGGCGGAACGACCAGCGCTCGCGAATCCGGCCGGTGTGATCGACCGGCGCGTGGTTGTGCTTCATCAGGACATCGGCGCCGACGTCGAGTTCGGTCTCCGGCACCGCGTAGCCGTCCGGCGCGAACCAGTTCGCCCGCTCCCAGCCATAGACCGACCCGAACACCGCGCCGAGCGCCTTCTGACGCTCATAGGAAGGCGAGGTCTTCAACGGCCGCGCGGCGGCGCGTTCCTCATCGGGGTAGTGGACGGAGAAGACGTTGGCATAGGCCTCCTCGTTCTTGGCGCGGAGATAGCCCTCGCCCGCGTAAGGTCCGAAACGGCGCGGATCGACGCCGATCATGTCGACGGTCGGTTCGCCGTCGACGATCCATTCGGCGATCTGCCAGCCGGCTCCGCCGGCCGCGGTGATGCCGAAGGAATGGCCCTCGTTGAGCCAGAAGTTCTTCAGGCCCGGCGCCGGGCCGACGATGGGCGAGCCGTCGGGCGTATAGGCGATGGCGCCGTTATAGACCTTCTTGATACCGACCTCGCCAAACGCCGGCACACGCGCGATCGCGGTCTCGATATGCGGCATCAGGCGGTCCAGATCCTCCTGGAACAGTTCGTACTCGCTCTCTTTGTCGGGTCCGTCGAGATAGCAGCAGGGCGCGCCGACCTCGTAGGGGCCGAGAATGAGGCCGCCGTTCTCCTCGCGCATGTACCAGGAGGAATCGCTCTCACGCAGGACTCCCATCTCCGGCAGGCCCTGGCGTTTGCGCTCGACGATGGCGGGATGCGGCTCGGTGACGATATATTGGTGCTCGACCGGGATGACCGGCACGGCGAGCCCGACCATCGCGCCGGTCCGCCGGGCAAAGTTTCCGGTCGCCGAGATGACGTGTTCGGCGACGATCTCGCCCTTGTCGGTGGTGATCTTCCACTCGCCGGAGGCCAGTTGTTCGATGCCGGTCACGGCGGTATTGCGATGGATGGTGGCGCCGAAATCGCGGGCGCCCTTGGCCAGCGCCTGGGTCAGGTCCGCCGGCTGGATGTAGCCGTCTTCGGGATGCTGTAGCGCTCCGAGGATGCCATCGGTCTCGCAGAGCGGCCAGACTTCCTTCAACTCGTCGGGGCTGAGCAGTTTCACCGGCACGCCGAGCGTCTCGGCGACGCCGGCATAATACATATACTCGTCCCAGCGGTCCTTGGTGCGGGCCAGACGGATGTTGCTCACATTGGAGAAGCCGACATTCATGCCGGTCTCCTCCTGAAGCTCACGGTAGAAGCGCACGGAATATTTGTGCAGCTGGCCGACCGAATAGCTCATATTGAACAGCGGCAGGAGCCCGGCCGCGTGCCAGGTCGAGCCCGAGGTCAATTCCTTGCGTTCGATCAGGACGCTGTCGGTCCAGCCCTTTTTCGCCAGGTGATAGAGCGTCGAGACCCCGACCACCCCGCCGCCGATCACCACCGCGCGCGCCCGTGAATTCATGCCTGCCGCTCCGAGCTTAACCCTCACCGGCGGACACACCGCCTCTCGGGACCAACCCTAGCGGAATGCTCCGGGCGGTTTCAGCCTCTTTGCGACATCCGCGATGCCGCGCGCGGCGGGGGCAACTCTGACAGGCGCGGTTTCCACGCTTCGAGCAGGATGATCGCGAAGGCCGCAACGAACATGAAGTAGACCCGATCGTCCGGCAGCGGGAAGGTGACGAACTTGCCGAGGAAGCACAGGACGATCGCCGTCAGCATCATGGCAGCGCGGCGCTCCGGCGCACGGCCGTTGAGGACGAGCATCAGCCATCCCAAGAGCAGCAAAGCCATGATCGCCGGCCAGTTGTTCATACGCAATGCGACGCTGATCCCGCGCACGACGCCGCGCAGATAATCGATGACGCTGAACGCCGGCGAAAAACCCGTCATGTCGTTTTGCAGCGCCACGTTGGAAAAATAGAAATGCGGCCACCAGCCGGGGTGGCCCGCGGCTTGCGCGATCAGCGGATAGGCGACGACCGCCACGGCGAAGGCGGCAAGTGCCGGCAGCCGCGCATAGCCGAAGGCCAGGGCCGCCAGAAGCAGCGCGAACAGGAAGATGATCCCGTCAGGCCGCACGAGGTACATGGCGACGAGAAACGGCACCGAGGCCCATGGCCGGTTCTTGACCATGAGATAGATGCCGACCAGTCCGAACGCAGCCATGTACATGTCCGGTGTCGCTAGCAGACCCATGTCGAAATAGCCGGCCAGCAGCAGAATCGGAGCAAGCAGCAGGCCGGATTCGGCAAATCCATGCCGAACCATCCAGAACAGGAGGAAGAGACCGACGGCAAGGACGGAAAGGGAACTGACCAGGATGGTGGCAAAAACCGGATCGATGACGCGATCGAGCAAGCGGACCGTCTGCAGATAGCCGATCTTCACCCGGTACATCGGCAGTTGCGAAACGAAGTGGTCGGGGTTCTGCCACAGGTCGGCATTGTAGGCGTTGCCTTCGCTCAGCTCGTACCACTGCGCCTCGGACGCCCGCGCCTTGATGCCGGCCCAGGCCTCGCGGTGAAGTTCGACCGGATCACTGATGCGGTCCTCAAGCGAGACTGCGATGTAGGGTGCCATGTCCCAATTGTATTCGGGCTTGACCAGCGCGAAGACGGCCGTGGCCAGCACGACCAGCGCAAACACCGCGATTGCCGCAGCCCCGACGACGCGCGGCGACAGCATGGCGCGCAATCTCGAGCCGAGATGGCGCACGGGTTGCCAATCGACCGGCGTCGCGATGTTTTCGGCAAGGCTCATGGCTCAATCCCTCGCGGGTGCTGGAACGAAGAAGGCGACGCCGCGCGAGCGCGGCGTCGGTTGGTCAGTTCATTTGCGACTTGATGAAGTCCTTGACGATCGCGACGATGCCGCGTGCCAGCAGCGCATCGAGCGCGTCGCAGAACTGGTCGACATGCTCCTCGCCGCAAATCAGCGGTGGCTCCAGCCGGATGACGTTGCGGTTGTATTCGGTGAAGGCGACCAGCACGTCGTAGTCGCGCAGGAGCAACGCTCCGATGAAGCCCGACAGCGAGCCTTTGAGCTTTTCGTCGAGGATCGCCACCATCGGGCGGAGCGCCAGCGGCAATGTGCGCGAGAAATCATGGAACTCCAGGCCGACCATCAGCCCCTGGCCACGCACATCCTTGATGATCGAGGGGTAACGGGACTTGATCTCCTTGAGGCGGGCCAGCAAATGCGCCCCGACCTCGTCGGCATTGCCGATCAAATCGTCATCGTAGAGGACATTGAGCCCCTCGATCGCGGTGACGCAGGCCTCACCGATGCCGCCGAAGGTCGCCTGGGCGTGGATCATCGCCGTCTTCGGCGAACCATAGGCCTTCATATAGACCTCGCGCCTGGCGATCATCGCGCCGACCGCCGCCTTGCCGGCGCCGAGCGACTTGGCAAGGGCGGTGACATCCGGCACGACGCCGTGATGCTCGAAGGCGTAGAACCGTCCGGTCCGCCCGTAGCCGCACTGCACCTCGTCAGCGACCCACAGGACGTTGTGCTTGTCGCACAGCGCCCGCACGCCTTGCCAATAGGCGGTCGGGGCGCCGATGATGCCGCCGCCACCCTGCACCGTTTCCAGCACGACGACGCCGATATCGGGATCGCTGCGAATGGCGTTGGTCAGCGCCTCGAGATCGCCGAACGGGACCTTGCAGGTGTTGCCGACCAGCTTGAACTCACCCTGGTAGAGCGGCGAATCCGTCAGCGAGAGGACGCCCTTGGTCTTGCCGTGGAAGGAATTCTCGGCATGGACGATCTTGCAGTTCTTGCGGCCCGAGGCGCGCTCGGCGACCTTGATCGCCGCCTCCATCGCTTCCGACCCGGACGAGCCGAGGAACACCATGTCGAGGTCGCCGGGCGAACAGGCGGCGAGGTTCTTGGCGAGCGCCGCCGCGTATTGAGAGAGAAACGCGATCGCGATCTCGTGGCGCTTTTCGGTCTGGAAGCGCTGCCGCGCCGCCAGAATGCGCGGATGGTTGTGGCCGAAGGCGAGCGAGCCGAAACCGCCGAAGAAATCGAGGATCTTCCGGCCGTTCTGGTCGATGTAATACATCCCCTCGGCGCTCTCGACCTTCACCTTGTTGAAGCCGAGCAGTTTCATGAAATGGAACTGGCCAGGATTGATGTGGTCCTTGAAGAGGTCGGCCATCGACTGCACGTCGAGCGCCTTGGCTTCTTCGACGGTCATGAGATCGGGTTTGGCCGGTCCGCGCCGAAAAGGCTCATCGAGCGCGGGAGCGGTGACCGTGGGGCGATCGAGCATATCGGCTCTCCTGGTTCTTATTCGGCGGGTTGGGTGAAAGCGGTGGATGCGGTCTGGCGGCCCTCGAGCTTGGCCCGGTATTCCGAATAGGCCGCGATGAGCATGTCCTCGTCGCGATTTTGCGGAATCCAGCCGAGATCGCGCTCGCCCTTCGACACGTCGAGGACGCACAATTCGTCGGCGATCAGATACTGTTCGGGGTCCATCAGCGGGATGTTCAACAGGTCGAGCAGGTCGAGCGTCCGCTTGACCGCCCAGCCCGGGGTCGGCACGAGAAGAGACTTCGAGCCGGCGTGCTTGACCAGATCGCCGAGCAGACGCCGCACCGGCGGCGGGTTGAGCGAACCCAGATTATAGGCCTCGTTCGGCACGCCGGCCTTCCAGGCGAGCCGCGCCGCTTCGGCGCAGTCGAACACCGAGATAAACTGATAGGGATTCTTGCCCGATCCGATCATCGGCACCGGCAGGTTGCGGTCGATCAGCTTGAACAGCTTTTCCAGAATGCCGAGCCGGCCCGGCCCGATGATCAGACGCGGGCGGAACAGCGTGATGTTCATGCCCCGCTCGCGCCACTCGCCTGCCAGATACTCGGTATCGAGCTTCGACTGGCCGTATTCGCCGAGCGGGGCTACCGGATGCTCCTCGGTCATCGGGTGGGTGACCGTATGGCCGTAGATCATGTCGGTGGTGAAATGCACGAGGTTCGACGCGCCGACGGCATGCATGGCTTCGATGATGTGCTTGGTGCCGAAGAAGTTCACCGGATAGAAGAAGTCGTAGCGCTTGGCCCGCGGCATGATCGGCGACAGCATCTTGGCCGACAGGTTGTAGACCATGTCGTCGGCGCCGATCGGCACGCGCCGGACGGCGTTCGGGTCGGTCACGTCGGTCGCAAGGTAGGCGCAGTTGCGATAGTGGGGCAGATCGCTCTTGTGGATGTCGGCGACGACGACTTCCTCACCGTCCTGCACGAGCTTTTCGGCCAGGTGGTGGCCGACGAAACCGTCGCCGCCGAACAGGATATGCTTCATCGGGAAACCTCGTGTGCGGAGTCTGTGGACAGTGCGGCGATGTCGTCCTCGCCGTGGATCTTGGAGCCGCCCTGGGCGATGAACACCGTGCCGAGGCAGATCAGGGCGATGCCGCCGACGCGCATGGCGTTGAGGTCTTCGCGAAAGACGAAATAAGCAAAGACGGCCACCACAACATAGGCGAGCGACAGGAACGGATAGGCATAGGACAGCTCGACCTTCGACAGGACGAAGAGATGCGAGGCCATCGATATGACGAAGGTGCAAAGCCCGAGGAAGACCCAGGGGCTGAAGACGATCTGCAGGATCTTGATCACCGGATTGACGCCGGCGAACGATAGGGTGCCGAGCTGGATCATGCCGTATTTCAGCATCACCTGCGCCGCGGCGTTGGTGAACACCGTGAACAGGATAAAGGGGAGAAACTTCGCCATCGATACCGCCTTGTCGGGATGAATCACGTCTTCGACGCCGTCGCTATATAGCCGTGTAGTATAAATCAGTGATATATGGGTTAAATCGTCCTATCCCCGGCGTATTTTGCGGAAATTCGCGACTTTCACGGTAAATATTTTATTGATACTGTTGGTATAATTTTATATTTTAAACGAGCGGTCAGTCGTCCCTTAGGGCAGCACGCTTCCAGAAGTCCGAAACCATCGCTTGATCGCGGAGCGCTTCGAGTTCGCGCCAACGGGGAAAGCCGGCCGCGAAGGTTTCCGGCGACATGCGCGCGTCCTTATAGGGATTGACGGCGCCGCCGGCGTCGACGGTAATATGGTCGAGCTCCGCCAACAAGCGCAGCGTTCGCTCGCCGCGATGGGGAAAGTCGAGGGTCAGCGTGTAACCCGCGCGCGGAAAGCTGGTGAGACCGGGACTGACCTGCGCGCCGAAACGTTTGAGGACCGTGAGGAACGATCCGTGATCGTGGCGGCGTGCGCATTCGATCAGCGCACGGACGGCGTCGCGGCCGGTATCCGGCGGCACGACGCTCTGGTGCTGATGCAGCCCGCCCGGACCATAAAGCCGGTTCCACCCGCCGATCCGATCGAGTGGATAGAAGAACTGGTCGAACGGTACAGTCTGCTCGGTCCTCCCCTTCCCGGCCTTGCGGAAATAGGCTTCGTTGAAAGCTCGCAGAGCCAGCCCTCGAAGCGGACTGAATGGCGGCGTGAACGGAACGCCCGCCACCGGTCCGCGGGCGATCCCGGTCATATCACCCTCCGCCGCATGGTTGCCGGCGATCAAATGACCCCGGCCGAGCGAGGCGCCGCTGGCGAGCGAGTCGATCCAGGCGACGGCGTATTCGTGCCGCCGGTCGGCGTCCTCGGCGATCTCGAAATAGTCTTCCAGTCGATCAAAGCGCGTGGTCGTCTGGACGATCGACAGCGAAGGAACCTTGAGCAACCGGATCGTCGCGCGCCGGATCAGGCCGGTCAGGCCCATGCCGGAGACGGTCGCGGCGAACAGACGCGGGTTGCTGGTCTTGCTGCATAGGATGCGGCCGTCGTCCGAGCGATCGAGATCGAAGGCCTCCACCCATTGGCCGAAAGTGCCTCGGCGATGGTGGTTCTTGCCGTGAATGTCGTTGGCGATGGCGCCGCCGAGGGTGACGAACTGCGTTCCCGGCGTCACCGGCAGGAACCAGCCTTGCGGCGCCACATGCCGGGTGATCTCGCACAGCAGCACGCCGGCATCGGCCGTCAGCAGGCCGGCGATCGGGTCGAAGGACTGGATGCGGCTCGCCGGGCGGCTGTCGATCAGCGTCCCGCGATCGTTGTGACAGCTGTCACCATAAGACCGACCGTTGCCGAACGGCAGGAAGCCCCCGCCGTCGCCGCGGGCCGGAAGGCCCGGCAATTTCGCCGCGTCGACGGCAAGGCGCTTTGTCGGCCGCAGCCTGCCCCAGCTTTCGTAAGCGACATCAAACATAGGCGGCGGCCAGGAACATGATCGCGCCGAGCCCGATCATCAACTGACTGCGCCAATCCCGCAGGATGAAGACGACCGGGTCCTCGTGCATCTCATCGCGGCGGGCAAGAATCCAGATCCGCACGATGATGTAAAGAACCAGCGGACAGAGCGCCCAGGCCAGATAGGGCTCGGTGAATTGCCGCCGGACCTCCGCGCTGTCCACATAAAGCGCCAGGACGAGGACCGAGGCAAAGCCGGAAGCAAGACCGGCCTGGGCCAGCGTTTCCAGATCGGCATCGACATAGCCGCGACCGGTCTTGGAACGGTGCGCGCCAGTACCGAAATCCTGAAGTTCGGTGAAGCGCTTCACCAAAGCGAGCGACAGGAAAAAGAACAGGGAAAAGGCCAGAAGCCAGAACGACGTCTCAACGCCGGAGGCTTCCGATCCCGCAATGATGCGGAGCGAGTAGAGCCCCGCCAGGACCAGGACATCGATCAGCAACATGCGCTTGATGAACAGTGAATAGGCGGTCGTCGTTACCAGATAGAGGCCCAGGACGGCGAGAAAGTGCTCCGGCAAAATCCAGGCAATCGCCAACGACGTAACCAACAGCCCCGCCGCCAGCTTCAGTCCGGTGGGGATCGGCAACGCCCCGCTGGCGAACGGCCGGTGCCGCTTGGACTTGTGCTTGCGGTCGGCGGTGAGATCGACGAGGTCGTTGCCGATGTAGACCGCTGACGCCGCAAGCGAGAAGCTGACGAAGGCCAGGATAGCCCCGGCGAGCATCTCCAGATTGAAGAATTCCTGCGACAGGACCATCGGGACGAAGATCAAAAGGTTCTTCATCCACTGATGCGGGCGCAGCGCCTTGATGGCGGGCCGGAGCCAGCCACCATCTTCGCCGATGCGATGCGCGCCGCTGCGCCGCTGCCAGCGATCGGCGGCCCGATCGGGCGCGACCACCGTGGCTTCATCCGCCTTGTCGAGCAGGCAGAGATCCTCGTGGGAATTGCCGAGATAGTCGAAGCGCCCCTCACCGCACTCGCTCATGATGCGGTCGAGCTTGCGTTCCGCCGTGAGATTGACCGTCGCGTCGGAGGCCATGACCGCGTCGAACACCCCCAGGTGATCGGCGACCGCATGGGCGAGCTTTTCGTTCGCGCCGGTCGCCAAAACAATGCGCCGACCGTTCGCCCGCGCTTGACGAAGCTGCGCGACGACATCTTCACGATAGGGAAGCAGTGCCGCGTCGAAATCCACCGCTGCGGCAAGTTCGGCCTTGAGACGCGCCTTGCCGGCGGCCAACCAGCGCGGGAGGAGATAAAGGATCTGCGGTCTTTGCCGGAGTGCGAGAAACAGCGTCTCCCAAAGCAGATCGCTGCGGATCAGCGTTCCGTCGAGATCGACGAAGATCGTATTGTCCGTCTGCGGTGCTCTGGCGTCCAACGATCCAGCCCTCCTGCCGCGCCGCGCGGACAAGATGGCGCGACGTTCACGGGACCGTTATGCGCGGCCGCGGTTTCAACGCGGTGAATTCTTGGCTACGCGCCGCCAGTTACCAAGAATAACTTGCGAAGACGGTAAACAACAGTTCAAGGCCATACCGCAGAGGCAGAATTTCGTTGATGCCTGCGTCGCGGCCCAGCCTAACGGCTGTCGCGATCGCTCACGCCGCTGCAAACGCCGCCACGAAGGCTGGCGCCGCCTCGGCCACGGCCGCAAGCGAGTAGCCGCCCTCCTGGACGATCACGGAAGGCAGCTTCAGGCGGCCGAGGACGGAGCCGATCGCCGGATAGGCGTCCGTTGAGACATCCAGCTTCGACAGCGGGTCGTCGCGATGGGCGTCCCACCCGGCGGAGATGACCAGCGCCTGCGCCCCGAACCGGTCCGCCGCCTCGGCCATGCGCTCGACCGCCGCGACGAAAGCCGCATCGCCGGCGCCGAACGGCAATGGCAGGTTGAGGTTAAAGCCCTCGCCGGGTCCCTCGCCGTGCTCGTCCGCATAGCCGAAGAAATGCGGATAATAGGCCGACGGGTCGGTGTGGACAGAGCCGACGAAGACATCGTCGCGGGCGTAGAAGATCGCCTGGGTACCATCGCCATGATGGGTATCGAAGTCGAGGATCGCGACCTTGGCGTAGCGTTGCCGCAGCTCCTGCGCGGCGATCGCCGCGTTGTTGAAGAAGCAGAACCCGTTCGCCCGGTCCGGATAGGCGTGGTGGCCGGGCGGCCGGCACAGCGCATAGGCGGCAGACTCCCCATCGGCGACAGCCCGGGCGGCTGCGACCGCGCTCCTCGCCGATGCCAGCGCGGCGTCGAAACTTCGAGCGGTCATCGCGCAGGACAGATCGCCGATATACCAGCCGGTCTGTCCCAGGATGCCCGTCGTCCTCGGTGCTGGCCGCGCTCCCAGCCGGGTGGCGCCCGAGAAATAGGGATGCACGTTGGGCAGGACTTCCGGCCCGGCATTCGGCAGCGCCTGAAATCGCGCGAAGGCGCCTTCGAGGAAGCTCACATAGTGATCCGCGTGAACGGCAAGCACCGGATCGAGACCGCAATCGCCCGGCGCCTCCGCCTCGGTCCCGAGGGTGCGCAACGAGGCGATCAGCGTCTCGCCGCGTTCGGGGTTCTCGAGCGGGCGCACCAGCCGCCCGTGAACGCCGTACTGGGTCGGCCTATGGCCAAGCTGATCGGGAGTGAAGAACAGGCGCATGGGGCGTATCCGGGATTTGCGGTGAGACCTGGTACCAAGCTGCGACAGATTGACAATCTCGAAGCGAGCAGGCGCGGGTCCTTACCGCACCGAAAGCCGAGTGCCCATCGCGCGGATCAGAATGTCGGAACGTCAGCGCCGGCTCAACAGCCGCGACGCTATCCCGGCGAGTTTCCCCCAAGGGGGGCCGAGACGTTCGAACACGTTGAAGGCACCGACCTTGTAAACCGATCGGACGTGGCTCAGGCGGCGAAATCCGTCAAAGCCGTGATAGGCGCCCATCCCACTCGTCCCGACACCTCCGAAGGGGAGGCTGTCCTGTGCAACATGCAGCAGCGTGCCGTTGAGCGTCACCCCGCCCGACATCGTACCGTCGAGCACCTTCGCCTGCGCGGATTTGTCGTCGCTGAAACAGTAGAGTGCCAATGGGCGATCCCGTGCGGCAACGTAGCGGATGGCGTCGTCCAGGCTGTCGTAGCCGACGATCGGCATGACAGGGCCGAAGATTTCCTCCGTCATCAGCAGGCTCTCCGGCCCCGCGCCGACAACGACGGTGGGGCCAATCTTACGACCGGAATCCGCGCCGTTGTCCTCGTGCGACAGTACGGTGGCGCCCTCCGAACGAACTGTCTCCACAGCGTCGCGAAGCCGTTTGTAATGGCGGTCGCCGATGATCGCCGAATAGTCGTCATTGCCCGCGATCGCCGGATAGGCGCGGCGCGCCGAGGCCATGACGGCCTCCGCGAAGGCAGCGATCTTGTCGTTCGGGACGAGCGCATAGTCGGGCGCGATGCAGGTCTGCCCGGCGTTGAGGAACTTGCCGAAGGCGATGCTGCTGGCGGCTTTGTCGAGCGGATAGTCCGGGCAGACGATCGCGGGCGACTTGCCGCCGAGTTCGAGTGTCACCGGCGTCAGGTTTTCCGCCGCCGCCTGCATGACCTTTCGTCCGACGGCGGTGGAGCCGGTGAACAGGAGGTGATCGAAGGGCAGGCTCGAAAAGCGCTGCGCCGCCTCGACGCCGCCGATCACCACGGCGACTTGCTCGGGGTCGAAACGTTCGGCGATAAGGCGCTGCAAAAGATCGGCAAAGCGCGGCGCCAGTTCCGACGGCTTCACCATGACGCGATTGCCCGCCGCCAGAGCGTCGACGAGCGGCGATAGGGCCAGCAGCAGGGGATAATTCCATGGCGCGATAATGCCGACGACACCGAGTGGCTCATGCCGCACCCAGGCGCTGGCCGGTTGGAACGCCAGATCGACATGGCGGCGCTGCGGCTTCATCCAGCCGGCGAGCTTGCGTCGGGCATACCGAATGGCCCCCAGGGTGGGAACGACCTCGAGCATGTCGGTTTCGTCGCGCGACCGATTGCCGAAATCCTGCGAAATCGCTTCTGCGATCGCGGACCGGTTGTCCGTCACCATGCCGCGCAGACGACCCAACGACTCCTGCCGCGCCTCCAAATCCGGGGCCGCTATCCGCCGGGATGCCTGACGCTGACGTTGGAATACAGCGTCCAAGTCACGGTCGGGAACGGCCCCGTCGGCGGTTGCTTCGGCATCCTGTGACATGGCGGGTCCAGCGTGTTCCGGTCGCGGTTGCTCCCGATTTTATAACGGGAAAGGCAAAGCGCCAACCGCTACCAGAGACCGGCGGCCCTGTGCACAAGACGCGACCGGCCACGTCGCAAGGACGTGGCCGGTATCGGCATCAGCAGCCTTCTTGGCAGCCCGATATAGCGATCAGGACAGGCCTTCCTTCTTCGCTTCGCTCTTGGCTGCGTCAGCCGCGGCCTTGGCGATGCCGGAGGCTTTCTCGGCCAACGTCTCACCGCCAGCGCCGCCTTTCGGCATCAAGCCCTTCTTGTCGGCCTCATTGCTGGCAGCCTCGTAGGCCTTCTCCGCGACATGTCCGGCACGCTCGACCGTGTCCTGGCCGTAGGCATAGGCCTCGTCCCGCATTTTGTCGCGGGCCGAGCCCATCAGCTCGTCCTCTCGGCGTGTCGAGGGAAGCGCAGCACCCACTGCAGCGCCGAGCGCAAGGGCAACACCGCCCATGATCAGCGGCTCCTCGTAGAGCGTATCGAGGAAGGTGCGGCGCGCGCTGCGACCGGCACGGTAGATGCCGCGACCTGCTTCGCGGGCGCGCCGGGCCGCGGCTTCCTCAGCCCTCCAGGCGGCCTCGGACGCATCATGGCCAAGCCGAGCGGCCGTATCGCGAGCCGAACTAGCGGCATCGGAGATAGACGAGCCGGCGCGGCTCGCGGCATCGGAGACGCTTGCGCCCGCGCTGGACGCCGCCGCTTTGGCCTTTTCCGTCATGCCCGGACCGTCCGATCCACTGGTGCCACTGCCTCCAACGGATGGCCGCGAAGCTCCCCCGGTAACCGGATAGGGATTCGGTCGAGGCGAGCCCGATGACATCCCCCGCGACAATGGCTCCGACGTGCCCGCACGGTAGCCGCCGGCCGGCTGCGAACCGCCCGAAAATGCCCCGTCGAAGCGTTCGTCGTAATCTCGGTCGTCGCGCCATTGATCGTAGCGCCCCTTCAAATGGCGCCCCTCGGCCCGGGCACTATCACCGGTAAACAGCCAGGCGATGCCAGCGCCGATCAGGCCCAGCGCGAGCGGATTGTCGCGGACCTGGCGCCCCAGATTCCGCGCCATGTCGGAACCTTGTCCTTCCTTCAGATAGCTCGACACCTCATCGACGATCTGGCCGACCGAGAATCGGTCGCGCAATTCGTCGAGGGTCGAATCCACCCGCGAGCGGTGGCTTTCGGCTTCGTGTTCCAATCGATCGGTATCGTTGCTCATCGGGTCTGCTCCTTCACGAGCTGGCCATCCTTGCGCAGCTGGCGGGCCGTGCGGTCAGGCGTAAGATTAGCGGGGCTGAGGTCATTCCGCCCCTTGAAGAGTAGCGCCACGCCGATACCGGCGATGACCACTCCAACGAGCAGCGCGGCCCAGGCATCGCCCATGAACGAGCCCAGCGCGACGATGAGGGCTTGCGCGAGGACGAAGAGCGCCACGAGCAGGCAAATCGCCCCGGCTGCGATCGAGCCGCCACCGATTTCCACCTGGGTGATCTTGTCGGATATTTCCGAGCGGATCAGCTCTCCCTCGGTCTTGAAGAGATCGGTGGTTTCGCGCAGCAGGTCCGACAGCAGTTCGGGTACCGACCGGTTGTCTCTGGGTTCAACGGCCATGATTGCCTCCGCTGGTGTTGGTGGACGTCGTGCCGGACGGCGTCCGGGTCTGCGTACCGCCGAGCGGCGCAGAGCTCGAAGAGCCGCCAGCCGAAGACGAGGCCGTAACGCCGGAAGCTCCGACCGACGCGGCGGAGGCGGACGGTGACGGGCGCGCGCCCATTGTACCGGCCGGACGTACAGCGGTGGGAACCGGCCGCCCGACCGGACCCCGGTCGTTCGCGCCGCTATCGTCGTCATGCTCATGTTCGCCGGAGGCCCGGGCAAACCGTCCCAGAGCGACCCCAGCTAAAGCAGCGCCAACCAGAAAAGCCGTCGGCTGACGTCGGGCAAAGCCGGCGACAGAGCGGGTGAGATCCTGGACACTACGCCCATGCAGGGAGCGCGACGCATCCTCAAGACCGGAGGCGACTTCGCGGACGACCTTCGCGGCCATCGACTGATCGCGATCGCCGAGCTCGTCGGAAGCCTTGCGTACGGCAGCGGCGAAATCGTCCATGCTGCCGGCCACGGCTTCCTTGCCTTGGTCGGCGCTCTCGCTCGCCCGCTGCTTGGCTTTCTCGGCAAGGTCGGACGCCTCGTCGCGAATAGTTTGGCCGGCTTTCGTTGCCTCGTCCCGCGCCGATCGCGTCTCGCGATCGATCGCATCCGCTGCGCGGTTCTTGTCGTCTTCCGCCTTGGCGGGTAGCGACGGTTTGTTGATATCGGATGTCATTGGGAGATCCTTATGCAAGCCCGAGGAGGGAGAGGATGACGAGGACCACGACGATCAACCCGACAAGATAGATGATGCTGTTCATGACAACGGTGTTTCCTTCCTGAGGGGCGGCCGAGAAGGCCGGCGTCAAGCCTTCACGTGCCCGTGTTCCAATCATGCTTCGTTAAGTTTGATAACCATGAATCGGTTCCACGATCCGTGGCTGGCTTCGGAAATCTGATAGGTCCGGCCGCTCCGTTCATTGCCAAGGCGGGATCGCGCGCGTGAACGCCTGGTTTGATCCAGGACAACTCCAGCGCCGGCGTCGGTCGCTATATTGACGGTGCTTCGTTCATCCTGATTCTGCTCGCCTGAGAATAGGCGGAGCGTCCACGGGATCGGCGAAAGCGCAGTCGATTACGAGAAGGATGGAGAGCTTGCCAATGCTGACGGCGAAGGACGTCATGACCGCCAAGGTCTTCACCGTGGCGCCTGACGATACGGTCCGCAACGTTGCGATCCTACTGACCGATCATGGCGTGAGCGCCCTTCCCGTGGTCGATGGAGACAAACTGGTCGGCATCGTCAGCGAGGGTGATCTCATGCGCCGCGAGGAGCTCGGCACCGCCGCCCGCCCGCGTTCCTGGTGGCTGAACATCTTCACCGACTCAGCGGCGACGGCCGCCGACTACACCAAGGCGCATGCCAGACATGTCGTAGCCGTGATGACGAAAAACGTCATCACGGTCGAGGAAGACACGCCGCTGGCGGAGGTTGCCGATCTTTTGGAAAAACGGCGCATCAAGCGGGTTCCGGTCGTTCACGAAGGCAAGCTCGTCGGAATCGTCAGTCGCGCCAATTTGATCCGGGCATTAGCGACGGCGCGCGACAGCCAGCTCGCCGCCACCGCGGCCGGCGACAGCGGTATACGCGAGGAAATTCTGGAGAAACTGCGCCAACAGCCCTGGGCTTCAGTCGGCGCCTGGGATGTCACCGTCACCGACGGAACCGTCGCCTTCTGGGGTCGATACCGAACCGAGGAAGAGCAGGAGGCCTCGCGCGTTCTGGCTGAAAACACCCCGGGTGTCCGCTCGGTCGAGGACCATCGCATCCCGATCGAGGTCTATTACGGCGCCATCTAGCGCGCGCCAACCGACCGGAACGGACCGCAGCGTGAGCGCAGCGTCGCATCATCCAGCGCCTGGTCGACTTCGAAGCCGCCTAGACGCATGTCCCGGCGTCACCCGTTGACGCGCACGACCTCGGACACGCAGGGCTTGCCGCGAAGCTGGTTCAGCGTCTGATTGAGGTGGTTGAGATCCCAGACCTCCAACTCGATGACCATCTTGGTGAAATCGGGCGCCGTGGTCACCATCGACAGATTGTGGATATTGGCGTCGTTGGCCGCGACCGTCTCGGCGATCTCGGCGAGTGAGCCCGGCTCGTTGATGGCGGAGATCATGATCCGGGCGGGAAAACGTTCGTTCAGCGCCTCGTCGATGTCCCATCTGACATCCACCCAACGGTCCAACTGGTCATCATAGTCCATCAGGGCCGGCGACTGGATCGGATAGATGGTGATACCCTTGCCGGGCTCGATGATGCCGACGATACGGTCGCCCGGCACCGCACCGTCAGGTCCGAAATGCACTGGCATGTCGTCACGCGCGCCGCGGATCGGGATAGCGTTCCGGTCCTTTTTCTGCTTCGTCTTCGAACGCCCCGGCATGCGGAAGATCATGCCGGCGGCGGTTCTGAGGTTGAACCAGCCCTCCTCTTCCCGACGCGGCGAGCGTCTGGTCACGCGGCTGTCCTGAAAGTCCGGGAAAACCGCCTTGAGGACATCGGAGGAGTTCAGTTCGCCTCGGCCCACCGCGGCGAGCGCGTCCTCGATCTCGCGCTGGCCGAGCTTGCCGAGCAGCGGCTTCAGGATATCGCGGCTGAACGTCTTGCCCGACCGGGCGAAGGTCCGCTCGAGGATCTGCTGGCCGAGACCGGAATACTGCCGGCGGATCGAGATTCGGGCCGCCCGCCGGATCGCCGAGCGCGCCTTGCCCGTGACGGCGACGTTCTCCCAGGCTTGCGGCGGCGTCGCGGCCTTTGACCGGATGATCTCGACCTCGTCGCCATTGGCGAGTTCGGTGACCACCGGCATGATCCGCCCATCGATCTTGCAGCCGACGCAGGTATCGCCGACGTCCGTATGGACGGCATAGGCGAAATCGATGGGGGTGGCGCCGCGCGGCAATGCGATCAGCCGCCCCTTCGGCGTGAAGCAGAACACCTGATCCTGGAAGAGCTCGAGCTTGGTGTGCTCCAGGAACTCCTCCGGATTGTCGCCCTCGGCGAGCAACTGGATCGTCCGGCGCAGCCAGCCATAGGCGTTCGAATCCTTCGACAGATGCACCTTGGCGTCGCCATCCTCGCCGAGATCCTTGTAGAGCGAGTGGGCCGCGACGCCGAATTCCGCGATCTCGTGCATCAAGGACGTGCGGATCTGCAGCTCGACACGCTGACGCGACGGTCCGACGATGGTGGTGTGAATCGAGCGGTAGTCGTTTTGTTTCGGCGTCGAGATGTAGTCCTTGAAACGACCGGGCACCATCGGCCAGGTCCGGTGCACGATACCGAGCGTGCGGTAGCAATCCTCTTCGGTGCCGACCACGACGCGAAAGCCGAAAATGTCGGAGAGCTGCTCGAGCGACAGCGCCTTTCGCTGCATCTTCGAGAATACCGAATAGGGCTTTTTCTGCCGGCCGGTGACGGTCGCCTCGATGCCGCTGTCCTTCAGGCGCGCGGTCAGGTCCTGTTCGATGCTGGCGATGCGCTCTGCATGCCGATCCCGCAATTCGTCCAGCCGCGCGGTAATGGTCTCATAGGCTTCGAGATTGACGTGTTTGAACGCGAGGTTTTCCAGTTCCTCGCGCATGTCCTGCATGCCCATGCGCCCGGCCAGTGGCGCATAGATGTCCATCGTCTCCTGGGCGATCCGGGCCCGCTTGTCCGCCGCCATGTGACCGAGGGTGCGCATGTTGTGCAGGCGGTCGGCGAGCTTGACGAGCAAGACGCGTATGTCGTCGGCGATGGCGAGCAGCAGCTTGCGCAGGTTCTCGGCCTGCTCCGCCTTTTTCGAGACGAGGTCGAGCCGCTTCAGCTTGGTCAGGCCTTCGACGAGCTGGCCGATCTTCGGTCCGAAGAGCTGGTCGATCTCCTTGCGGGTCGCGTCTGTGTCCTCGATCGTGTCGTGCAGCAGCGCCACCGCGACCGTCGCCTCATCGAGGTGCATCTCGGTCAGGATCGCGGCGACCTCGAGCGGATGCGAGAAGTACGGATCGCCGCTGGCGCGCGTCTGCGCGCCATGCTTCTGCATAGCGTAGACATAGGCGCGGTTGAGGAGCGCTTCGTCGACATCGGGCTTGTAGGCCGCGACCTTCTCGACGAGTTCATATTGTCGCATCATTTGGCTACGGCGACGATCCTAATGTGAAAAGGACGCCTCCCCAATCGGGAAGGCGTCCTTCAATATAGGACTGTTACGGGCGCCGCCGAAAGTGCGGCGCAAACAAAACTCAATAATCGTCTGTCCGCTCCGGCGGGACGAGCCCCTCGATCCCGGCGAGAAGCTGTTCTTCCGACATGTGATCGAAGGAGACCTGATCGTCGCCCTCCTGCGCGCCGGTCGCCTGCGCTGCCGCCGGCTGGCCGGCAATGCCGCGCGGCTCCGGTGCTGGTGCAGGCTCGGGCTCGTCCACCTCGACGTGCTTTTGCAGCGAGTGAATCAGATCTTCCTTGAGATCGCCGGGCGACAAGGTCTCGTCTGCGATCTCGCGCAGTGCGACGACGGGGTTCTTGTCGTTGTCGCGATCGATGGTGATCGACTGCCCCTGCGAGATCTGCCGCGCCCGGTGACTGGCGAGCAGAACCAGCTCGAAGCGGTTCTCGACCTTATCGACGCAATCCTCTACGGTGACGCGGGCCATGCCTGTCTCCTGGCTGTACGAATTCGATGAGATTAAGCGGCTCGCATAGACCGTTTGCCGTCGCGGGACAAGGGCTTATGGAGATGCGGTCGCGGTTTTCCGAATCTGACAATGCCCGTTGTGCTGCCAGGACGCGCCGATTATGGTCGCGCGAAATTCGCCAAACACCTCGATAACCGTCGATTGCGCCCCTGGGTCCCGACGGCCAGAACAATTGCCATCACCGATTTGAGCGCTACCGAAAGCTGCATTGCCGATGTTCGACCAACGTGAAAAAATCGCCCTCCTCATCGACGGCGCCAATCTCTACGCCGCTTCCAGAAGCCTCGGCTTCGATATCGATTACAAGAAGATGCTGGTCAGCTTCCAGAAGCGCGGCTACCTCTTGCGCGCCTACTATTATACGGCCCTGATCGAGGACAGCGAATATTCGTCGATCCGGCCGCTCATCGACTGGCTCGACTATAATGGCTACCGCGTCGTTACCAAACCGGCCAAGGAGTTCACCGACGCGGCGGGACGACGCAAGATCAAGGGCAATATGGACATCGAGCTGGCGGTCGATGCCATGGAGCTGGCCGATACGGTCGATCACTTCGTGCTGTTCTCCGGCGACGGCGATTTCCGGTCGCTGGTCGAGGCTCTGCAGCGCAAGGGCCGCAAGGTCTCGGTGGTCTCCAGCCTGACCACATCGCCGCCGATGATTTCGGACGATCTGCGCCGGCAGGCCGACCATTTCATCGATCTGGCGAGCCTCCGGGCGGAAATCGGCCGCAACCCGGCCGAGCGCGAAAACCGGATATCCCGTCGCACCGAGGTCGACGAAGCCGACGCTTCCGACGAGGACTATTGAGCTGGCCGCTCGCCATCGCTAGAGAGCCCGTCGCAATGTCCACCCTTCCATCGGAACCGGCGCGCGATTGTCCGCTCTGCCCGCGGCTGGTCGCCTTCCGCCACGAATTGCGCGCGAGCGAGCCCTCCTGGCACAACGCGCCGGTGAAAACGCTGCTGCCTGCTGCCGGAGCCAAGCCCGTTCGCCTGCTCGTTGTCGGATTGGCGCCGGGGGTGCGCGGCGCCAACCGCACCGGGCGCCCGTTTACCGGCGACTATGCCGGCGACCTGCTCTATGCGACGCTGTCGCGCTTCGGCTTCGCCAACGACCGGTTCGCCGCCCGCCCCGACGATGGGCTTGAGCTGTTTGGGACGGCGATCACCAACGCGGTCCGCTGCGTGCCGCCGCAGAACAAGCCGGTCGGCGCGGAAATCAATCACTGCCGCCCGTTCCTGACCGCGACCATCGCCGACTTTCCCGAACTTCGCGCCATCGTGACCCTCGGCAAGATCGCGCACGAATCAACGGTTCGCGCGCTCGGCGGCCGTCTGGCGAGCGCGCCATTTAGCCACGGGGGCGAGCACCAGCTCGGCGGTATTCAGCTGTTTTCGAGCTATCACTGCTCGCGCTACAACACCAACACGCGCCGCCTCACCGAGGACATGTTCGTCGCCGTGTTCCAAAGGGTGCGGGATTATCTGGATGGTTGAGGGCAACGCCGGGATAGCATCTGTCCATCGGTGACTGTCAGCGTCCGACGGAAAGATACGCGATCACCTCCGCGGCGTTCCGGTCGGGCGGGAACACCGGATAGAAAACCTTCGCGATTCGCCCCTCGTCGATGATCAGGGTGATCCGCTTGAGGTAGACGCGCCCGCCAAGTTCGAAGGCCGGAAGCTTCAGCGCGTCGCGGAACGCGCCCTGCTCGTCCGACAACAGCGCGAAGGGCAAATGTAGCCGTTCGGCGGCTTCCCGCTGATCCCCGGGCGATTGCGCCGACAGGCCGAACACGGCGTCGACGCCAAGCGCGCGCAGTTCGGCGAAATAATCCCGGAAGGCGCAGCTCTGCGGCGTGCAGCCCCGGGCGCCCGGCATCTCGTTCCAGCCTTGCGGCAAGTCGACGCCGGGCTTGCCCGTCATCGGATAGACGTAGAGGACGAGGCGTCCGCCGATCGCCGACAGATCGATCGTCCGCCCATCGGTCGCTTCAAGCGGCACCGACGGGAGCGCGAGGTCGAGAAGATGGTCCGCCGCCCCGTCGTCAATGGGCGGAGTCAAATCATCGGGAAGTTGCACGAAGTCCGTCATCGGGACCGGCCCTACCCTTCCTTCAAGATCCGCTGCTTTTGCCGGTTCCAGTCGCGTTCCTTGATGGTCTGACGCTTGTCCGGCGCATTCTTGCCCTTGGCGACAGCGAGTTGAAGCTTGGCCACCCCGCGATCGTTGAAGTAGATTCGCAGCGGCACAAGCGTCATGCCATCCTTTTGCACGGCGCCGGCGAGCCGGTTGAGCTCGGCGCGATGCACCAGCACCTTACGGCGGCGTTTCGGCTCGTGATTGAAGCGGTTGGCCTGGAGGTATTCCGGCAGGTTGGAGTTGATCAGCCACAACTCGCCGCCTTCTTCGGTGGCATAGGACTCGGCGATCGACGCCCTGCCGGCGCGCAGCGACTTCACTTCCGTACCGGTCAGCGCCAGGCCGGCCTCGAGCGTATCCAGGATCTCGTAATTGTAGCGGGCCTTGCGGTTTTCCGCCGCGACATTCGAGCCCGTCGTCTTTTTCTTCTTGGCCATCAACCACCTCGCGCGCGCCCGATGCGCGCGCCCCTCACACGGCCGATATAGTCACGGCAACGCCACGGCGCGACGGACGGCGGAAAATTCAGTTCAAGAGCCCGGCATGGCGAAGGGCGGCATCGATGGCCTCCTCGGTCTCGCGATCCACCGGCACGAGCGGCGATCGCAGCCGGTTATCGACCTTGCCGAGCTTCGACAGCGCATACTTCACGCCCGTGGGGTTCGGCTCGAGGAAGAGCGCCTTGTGCAGCGGCATCAGCCTGTCCTGCAAGGCAAGAGCGGCCGCGTAATCGCCCGCTTGGCACGCCGCCTGGAAATCGGCGCACAGGCGCGGGGCAACATTGGCCGTCACCGAGATGCAGCCGTGCCCGCCATGGGCATTGAAGCCGAGCGCGGTCGAATCCTCGCCGGAGAGCTGGATGAACTCCGTGCCGCAGGTGATGCGCTGTTCGGAGACGCGGTCGACCTTTGCCGTCGCATCCTTGACCCCGACGATGTTGGAACAGTCCGCAGCGAGCCGACCCATCGTCTCCGGCGTCATGTCGATGACCGAGCGGCCGGGAATGTTATAGATCAGGATCGGCAGGGACACCGCCTCGGCAACCGCCGAAAAATGCGCGTAGAGTCCCTTCTGGTTCGGCTTGTTGTAATAGGGCGTGACCACCAGCAGGCCATCGGCGCCAGCCTTTTCGGCGAATTGCGCCAGGTCGATCGACTCGGCGGTGTTGTTCGACCCCGCTCCGGCGATGACCGGAACCCGGCCTTTCGTCACCTCGACGCAGATTTCAACCACACGCTTGTGTTCGTCGTGGCTCAGCGTCGGGCTCTCTCCGGTCGTGCCGACCGGCACGAGGCCGTTCGAGCCCTCCGCGATCTGCCAGTCGACGAACGCGCCGAACGCCGCTTCGTCGAGCGATCCATCGGCGGCAAAAGGCGTGATCAGCGCCGGCATCGAACCCTTGAACATGCTTTCCGTCACTCCCACAATTTTCCCTCGGCGCTGGCGTGGTATCGGCACAGCCCGCCGATGTCGGTCCCCCGCCTCGTCCGGACAAGAGCGAGCGACCGCAATCCCGCCCCAGAGCGGTGCTACAAACGCGGCACCATATTGAAGCGCCGACAGCGAAACAAGCCGATCCGGGGGCGGCCTGCAAGAGCGTCTCGACCTTGCCCCGGTAACCGCGCTTTAATCGTGTCCGTGAGAGATTTGCAAACCATTCCGGCCAGCCGACGAGCCGCCGGATCCGGATTGGGCGCCGAACCATTGGCGCCGAGGACTCCAAAAGGTTGGCCATGACGGCAAAGCTTTCCACCCGACGAATTTTGATCAGCGTTCTGGCCGTCTCGATGCTGCCGGTATCGAGCTTCGCCGACGAGGCGATCCTGCCACTGACGGGTCCCAAGCCGACGATGCGCCCCATGGAACGCGCCGCAGGCATCGCCATCGATCCCGCCCGTTTCGGCGGTGCCGTTCGCGCTCCGATGCCGAACCCGGTTCTGCGATCGGCCGCAGCCCCGGCGCTGCCCGTTGCCGCCGGCGCCTTCACCGCGTCGATCGCAGCAATGCCCCGGATCGCTTCGGTTCGGCCCATGCAGGGCGAACTCAAGGACGGTCTCCAGGCGCTGTCCGACCGCGATCCGGTCAAGGCACGGGCCATTCGCGAGGGTATGATGCCGGGCTCCCTGGACAGGGACATTCTAGCCTGGGCGATCGCCCTTCAAGGCGGCAAGGACGTCCCCGCGGTCGAGATCGCCCGCACGGCGACCGATCTCGCCGATTGGCCCGGCATGGTCACGCTTCGCATCAACAGCGAAAAGGCGCTCTATCGCGAGCGGCTGCCGGCTGGCGACGTGATCCGCGCTTTCGCCGGTGGCCAGCCGGAGAGCCCCGAGGGCGCCATGGCCTTGGCCAGAGCCTATATCGCCGCCGGTGACGCGGGCCGAGCGAGGGCTCTTGTCGCGACGGTCTGGCGCGAGGAGCGGCTCGACAAGGACATTGAACGCGCGCTGCTGGCCGACTTCCAGACTCTGCTGTCGCGCGCCGACCACAAATATCGCATGGATAAGCTGCTCTATAGCGACCGTGTGACCGACGCGGGCCGTGTCGCGGGACTCGCCGGAGCCAAGGAACTCTACGCCGCTCGCGCCGCCGTTGTCCGCGGCGACGGGAATGCGGGAAAACTGCTCGGCGCGGTTCCGGACGCCCAGCGCGGCGATCCGGGCTATCGTTTCGCGCTGGTTGAATACAACCGCAAGAAAGGCAAGATCGACGCGGCGGCCGATCTTCTCGTGGGAGCGCCACGCGATTCCGCCTCGTTGGTCGATCCAGATGCCTGGTGGAACGAGCGGCGCATCGTCGCCCGCGACCTCCTCGATCTCGGCCAGCCGAAACTCGCCTATCGGGTGGCGAGCAGTCATTCCGCCGAGAGCTCCAGCGAGGCGGTCGAGGCCGAATTCCACGCCGGCTGGATCGCGCTCAGGTTCTTGAACGATCCGCGCACGGCATCCCAGCATTTCGCGCGCATCGCGCAATTGTCGAACAAGCCGTTGTCGCTCTCGCGCGGCTATTACTGGCTGGGCCGCGCCGCCGAGGCGGGCGCCGGAGGTAACGCGGCGAACCATTACGCCACAGCCGCACGCTACGGCTCCACCTATTACGGCCAGCTTGCCGCCGCCCGGCTCGGACGGCAGCCGGCGGCGATCGCCTTCCCGCGCCCGAGCGACGCCGATCGCCGCCGCTTCGAGCAGCGCCGTGCCGTGCGCGCCATCCAGCGCCTGCAACAGATCGGATCGGACTGGCGGACCGACAGTCTCTATCGCTCCCTCGCCGGCGAACTCGACAGCCCCGGCGAACTCGCGCTGTTGTCGGTCATGGCCGAACGACGCGGCGATCACGCCCTGGTTCTCCAGGTCGGAAAACTCGCCAATCGGGGCGGCGTGGACGCGCCGGCCCTGGCCTTTCCGATCGGTGTTATCCCGGCAAGCGCCAACATTTCGTCCGCCGGCAAGGCCCTGGCCTACGCCATCGCCCGCCAGGAGAGCGCGTTCAATCCAAAGGCACGCTCGCCCGCCGGCGCGCTTGGCCTGTTGCAGCTGATGCCGGGAACGGCCAAGAGCGTCGCGCGTAAGGCCGGCCTGCCCTATTCCGCCGAGCGGCTGACCAGCGACCCCGGCTATAACGCCACGCTCGGCGCGCGTTTTCTCGGCGAGCAGATCGCCGATTTCGGCGGCTCCTATGTCCTGACCTTCGTCGCCTACAATGCCGGGCCTCGGCGGGCGCGCGAGTGGATCGAGCGCTTCGGCGATCCCCGCGGCCAGTCCTTGGACGCGGTGATCGACTGGGTCGAGCGCATCCCATTCACCGAGACGCGGAACTACGTCCAGCGCATCATCGAGAACTATCAGGTCTACAAGATGCGGCTCGGCGCGAGCGTCGACGTCGAACGGGATCTGCGGTTCGGGCGAACCGGATGACACTTGCTCTGGAGACCCGTTGCATCAGCGACGGGTCTCAGGACGCCGGCTATCCCTGATCGCGCGCGGACTCCCGCACCGGCTTGCTCCCCCCTTAGCGCCCGACCCGCCCGGCAAAGCTGACCTTCAGCTCGATCCAGTCCAAGTCGGCCGCGCCCCAGCCGATAATCTGATCGAAATGACAGCTGCCGTGCTCCAGCAGCGATCGTTCGACTGCCGGTCTCTGGTTGCTACACCACTCCCTTCGTGGAGGCAGTACCGTCTCTCGCCAAAGGCTTGGCCGGTATGGCCCTCGCGACTCGGCAACATACCCTGCCCGCTTGAGCAGCAGGCGAAGGGAATTTCGGCTTTCTATCTTTTGGCTTGACAGGAGACGTGGTTGCGGAGGGATCGACGTCCTCAGCCCGGAGTGCCGCCCTGGCCCCGTCATCCCCGTATCGGCGCTGTCTCAGCCTGGGCCGCCCTGTTCCGCGAGACCATCGCCCCGCCGTGTACCTTGCCGGTGGCAATGGCACCGAGCCCCAACGCTCCCAGCTGACAAGCAGGGCAGCTTCCTTGACGAGAGCCCGGAAGGTTTGGCGCTGCGCGCTGGCGGCATGGCCATTCCATAGTCTAGCAGCCGCGGTTCGCCCGGCAACAGGTCCGGCGGAGGCATCTATCCGCGCGAAAAATCGACACAAAAAAGAGCCCGGCGCGAACGCCGGGCTCCTCTATCTGCAATGCTCGATCGATTAGAAGGAGCGGATGAACTGGATGAAGCCAGCCGTCTGGTCGCTCTGCGTACCGTTGTCGAACTCGATGTCGGTGTAGGAGACTTCAGCCAACATATCGAAGTTGTTGGTGATCTCGTAGCCAACGTTGCCGACGAGCTTGTAGTATTCGCCGGTACCGAGCATGTCTCGGACGCCGTCGCCGTTGACGTCTGCGTACAGATCGAACGTCTCACCGTATACGCCCGAGAAGGCGAGGCCGAGCTTGCCGAACGACTGGGCGTAACCGGCACCAACCTGCCACTCGACTGGGATGTTGGAGTTGACACCAATGTCGTTGTTGCCGATCGAACGAACGTTATCGAACAGGCCGATCGTGCTGTAAGCGGTCGGATCAAAAGCGTACGAGCCTTCGATCTTGAGCTCGGAGTCCGTCATCACGACGTCTTTGAGCGAAACGCCGCCCTTGAGAGCGAACGCATCTTCTTCGACCTCGGTCGAGAGAAGGCCCGCGCGAGTGGAATAACGGCTCGTGACGAGGACGCCGTTGTTGTCGATGTAGCGAGTGCGGCCATCCGACCCGACGAACGCCGTCGCGCCGAAGTCGCGGTTACGGTACGTGTTGAGCTCAACGTTCTCGTCGTACGAACCCGCGATGTAAAGCGAACCGAAGCCCGCGTCGTAGCCGAGACGCGCGACCACGTCAGGAGCGAAATCGCGTGAGCCATCGTCTTCGAGCGAAACCGCGGCCGAGAAGCCGTTGGCGGCGTAGGTGTAGGACACCCGGTTGACCTGGAAATCGCCGACCGGAAGATCGGTATCGGTCAGCAGGCCGCCGCCCTCGGTCCACAGAGTGTCGAGGTAACCCATGGTCAGGCCGCCGAGCTGGATATAGCCCAGATCCATGGAGTAGTTCTGGTCCGAACCGCCAATGCTACCCGAGCGGTTGCCGAAGGCTTGCGTAGCCTGGACGCGAGCGAAAGCGCGCAGGGTGCCGAGTTCAGTCTCTTCGCGAGCGTCGAAGTTCAGGCGAACGCGAACGCCGGAACCAGCAGCGTAATCGTCGCCTTCGTCGTTGTTAGTAGCCGCATTGTCGACGACGGCATATTTGAAGCGGACGTAACCGCTGACCGACAGGCACGTCTCGGTGCCCGGGATGTAGTAGAAGCCGGTGCCGTAAACGTCGCAGACGCGGACGTAGTCAGCAGGCTCGGCGGCGACCGGTACGATAACGTCCGCAGCGCGGGCGCCGGAGACTGCGACGAGTGCCGCAGCGGAGCCGAGAAGAAGGCTCTTAATGTTCATGTTCTGACCTCCAGTCAAATTATAGGTTAGGGTTGGGCCTTGTTTATGAAGGACAGCCTTCCCTGCCCCATCCCCTTCTGCGAAAGTCCGAAGCGTTTTGTCCCCGCGATCTTTCTGACGCGACATTATCCAGCACCGGATCGGATGCAATCGCCTAATTGCCACAATGGGTCGGATGGGACGCTTTGGACACACCCCTGTTGCGGCGATGCCACTTTTTCGTTTACCCGCCGTTAAGGAATTGGCGAAAACAGCCCAAATGAGCGCCAAATAGCCTGCAAAGGCAGCGCAGGGGCCGAATCGGCCCGGCCCGCCGCCTTCAGATTCTGAACAACGGCGCCCCGAGTCCGCGAAAATCGCGCTCCCGGCAGGTCAGAACGATAATCTGCAGGTCTTCGGCGGCCTTTTGCAGCACCAGATGCATGCGTTCGAGTCGTTTTTCGTCCGTGTTGACCAGGGCATCGTCGAGAATCACCGTCGCCGGATGGCCGCCCTTCTTCAGAACCTGCGCCAAGGCGATTCGGGTAACCACGGCCACCTGCTCGCGCGCGCCGGCCGAAAGGCGTTGGAAATTTTCCTCGACGCCGGCGCGATGCAGCCCCCGAATTTCCAGCGTCGTCTCGTCGAGCTCGATCTCGGTTCCTGGATGGATCAGCCGCAGATAGGGAGCCACCTGCGTCTTGATCGGTCCCAGCCAATGCTCGCGCGCCTCGCGCTGGGCCGCGAGCAGCGTCGAATGCAGCAGCTTCGATGCCTCGGCCTCGAGCGTGAGACGGCTCAAGCGGCGATCGAGGACGGTGATCTCGCCTTCGATTCGATCAATGTCCTCGCCAAGCGCCGTCAGCCCGTGGCCGCCGAGCTCACCTTCCAGCGCGGCCGCTTCCTCGCGAAGGGTTACGACCTGGCGGCGAATCTCGACCAGTGCCCGGCGCTTGGATTGAAGCGTCAAGGCGACAGTCTCGGGATCGACGCCCGCCAGTTCGCGCTGACGCTGCTCGAGAACCACGGCCTTGGCAGTCCGCTCGACTTCGGCGGCGGCCAGGTCTTCGGCCAGCGCCGCCCGGCTCCGCTTCGCTTCGGCCTCGATCTGCTCGCGCCGCAGCCGCTCGGCCTCCGCTTGGCGAAAGCCGGCCTCGCCCTCCGCCGTCGCCAATTGGGCGGAAGATTCGGCCGCCCTGCGGCGCATGCCGTCGAGTTCGGCATCCGCGGCCTCCAGCAAGGCCCTTGCGGTCCGGCGCGCGGCTCGACTGTCCGATGGATCGGCCTCCGTCTCGTTTTCCTCGGCGGACGCTCCCATCGCCGCGCTGCGCTCGGCGATCTCGCCTTCGCGAAGACCGAGCGCCGCAGTCGCCTCGGACAAGCCTTCGGGCAGGATGGCACCGAGTTGTGCCTTCAAGGTGTTGGCCGCGATCCGCCGCTCCTCGGCGGCCTGAACGCTCCGGCGCGCCTCTTCCAGCGAGGCAACCCCGTGCCGGGACAGCAGCGTGGCGCATGCGGCCTCCGCCGTCGCGGCATCGCGGGCCACAGCTCCCCCGTCGGCGCCGGGCTCGACGGCGATCCGGCCGAAGCCTTCCAGATCGAAAACGCTGCGGCCGGTGATATCGACTGATCCCTCCGTCGCCACCGCCTCGCCCGCCGCATCCCGCACGGCCTGACCGGCCGACGGTTCAAACCGAAGCTTTGGCGCGGCGACCGAGAGCCGGATCGCCGCCTCGCGGCGCAATTGCTCCGCCGCCTCGATCGCCGCCAGTGCCTTTGGATCGAGGCCGGCCCCGCTCGCGGCGCGGCGCAATTCGGCAAGCCGCTCCTCGAGCTCGCGCGCGGTTGCGATCCGCTTGCGAGACTTGGCCAGCTCGTCCTGCTTGCGGGACAGTTCGGTCCGAAGCTGAATCGTCTCGTCCGCCGCTTCCGCCTGTTCGGCGGCGGCCTTGGCTTCGGCCCGCCGCGCTTCGAGCCGCGCGACCTCCGAGCGCTCCTCGACCGCCCGCGCGCGGAACGCATCGAGGGATGCGGCGATTGCCTCCGCCGCCTGCGTCACGCGTCCTCTTGTCTCGATGAGTTTATCGCGCTGACGCAGGAGTTCGGCGGCGCCGTCGCGCTTGGCAAGCGCGTGGCGAAGCTCCCGTTCGGCCTCGCCGCGTTCCCGGTCGAGACTCTCGGCGGCCCGGGACGCGGCCTCCGCCGCCTCGACCGCGGCTTCCGCCTTGGCAACCGCGACGTCGCGCTCGTAGGACAGAAGCGTTTCGCGCCGGCGCCGCAGCCGGTCGAGCTTCTCGTCATAGTCGGCGCGAAGAGCCAGTTTCGCCTGGAGCTCCGTGCGCAGTGCCTCGCGCCGCTCTTCCGCCTGGCGGATCGGCGAGGCCGACGCCACGCGCAACGTGTCGGTAAAGAAGCGATCCTGCAGCGCCTTTGTGGCGGCGACCAGCGACCGGCCGCGCTCGCCGCCGAGGATCTGGCCGACCTCCCCCTCCAGCGAGGCGGTAACGGCGTCCTTGCCGACGCCGATATCGAGGCCGCCGGTCGAGCGCCCTTGCTCGACCCACAACAAGCCGAACGCGCCCTGATGCTCGCTGAGCTTGGAATCGCCACGGCCGGGATGGGAAAAACGGAACAGCTCGGCCAGCCGCTCTTCCACCGCGTCGCCGGACAGGCTCCCGCCCGGCCAGGACAGGTCGGCCGACGGACGCTGAACGAATGCCTTGCGGAGCGTATAGGCGGTGCCGTCGATATCGAATTCCACCACGACTTCCGGCCGCGCCTGACGATTGTAGGGTGCCAGCATTTTCACGGCCTCACCGCCGGCGCGATGCTTCTGGAAGAAGGCCGCCCTGAGCGCGGTCAACAGCGTCGATTTGCCGGCTTCGTTGTCGCCGACCACGACGTTGAGCCCGGGCTCGAAGCGCGGCAGATCGACCGAGCCGACACCGGCGAAATCCGTCAGTTGGAGCGATTTCAGGTACATCGGCTAATCGTTTCCCGACAGGCGCCGATGTTCGACATAGGCCATCCGCAGGGCCAGCTGGGCCGCCGCGCGCTCGGGGTCTTGCGGATCGGCGGCCTTCGCCCGCAGCCGTTCGATCGCGACGCGCACGAATCCGCCAACGTCGATATGGTCGAGATCCTCCTCGTCCGGCTCGTCCAGAAGGCCTTCGTCCGACAAGCGCAGATCGAACAGGCGCGCGCTCCAGGCCGCGAGCGCTTGATCGAGCCGAACCCGCTCGCGCAGTGACAGGCTGCCGGACAGCGTCAGCTCGAGCAGCGTCTCCCCCGGACGAGCCAATGCCGCAAGCGCATCGTCGAGCGCGCCGATGCCGCCGTCCAGTCGCACATCCATCGACCGCCAATCGAAACGCGCGATGCGGAAACGCTCGATCCGGGGCGCGACGCCCGGCGCGTCGATCTCCACGATCGCGACATGACCCGGTGCGTTGGCGGGGTAGCGATCCGGCTCCGGGGTCCCGGAATAGACGGTGCGCGGCGCGATCTCGACGAAGCCATGCCAATCGCCGAGCGCCAGATAGTCGAGCTTCGCCTTGTCGGCGCGGTCGTCGGCGATCGGATTGCCGGCTTCGGCCTTCTCCGGCAGCCGGTTGAGCACCGCGCCGTGGGCAAGGCCGACACGAACCGCAGACGAGGGCGTCGCGGCGTGATCGAACCATTCGGTGAGATCCGCCCCCTCGCGGCGGCGGGTCAGCGGCGCCGGGAAGATGACGAGCGCCCCGTCCTTCAGAACCACCGGTTCGGGGCGGTCCGCGACCACGATCGTCGCCCTGGTCGTCAGGCGGCGCAGACGCGTCCAGACCGAAACGCTCAGCGCGGCGTCGTGATTACCGGGCAGCATGACCCATGGGCCACCGAAACCGGCCATGGCGTCGAGCGTGCGGTTGAGGTCACGATCCGGCACGGTGTTGTCGTCGAAGGCGTCGCCGGCTACGAGCACGGCGTCGCAACCGCGCTCCTCGGCCAGCGCGGCGATGCGGGCGACGGCGGCGAAACGCTCGGCGCGCAGTTCGCCCCGGCGGTCGGGCTCGAAATTGCCGAACGGCTTGCCGATCTGCCAGTCTGCGGTGTGAAGGATTCGGATCAAGGGCAGCGCCTTGGCTGATTCATCGATTGTCCCTGCTTAACCGCGCACCTGCCCTTGGCAAGAGGGGACGAAGCGCGCCTCGGTTTTTCAGGCCCTCCGGGACGCCTGCCGGGCGGCGCGGGAATGCTCATGGCTCGCCGGAACGAGTCGGGCCTTTACGCCGTTCTGTCTCCCGTAGCGGCAGTCATCGTGTCCGGAGTTAAAAAAAATGGCGCCACGTCCCATCTGGAAAGGGCAGATTCGCCTGTCGCTTGTCTCAATTCCCGTCGAAATGTTCTCGGCCACCCAGTCGGGTGCGTCGATCAGCTTCCGCCAGATCCACCGCGAGAGCGGCAAGCGCATTCATTACGACAAGGTCGTCGAGGGGATCGGTCCGGTCGACAAGGACGAGATCGTCAAGGGCTACGAAATCAGCAAGGACGAATATGTTCTCCTGACCGACGAGGAGATCGAGGACGTCAAGCTGGAGACGAAAAAGACGCTGGAACTCGTCCAGTTCGTCGATACCTGCTCCATCCCGCCGCTGTATTTCGACAAACCCTATTACGTCGTGCCCCAGGACGAACTTGCCGAGGATGCGTTCCGGGTGGTGCGCGACGCGTTGCGCCAGTCGCAGAAGACCGGCCTTGGCCAGCTCTCGCTACGCGGCAAGGAGTATCTCATTGCGCTGCGCCCCTGCGGCAACGGCCTCCTGCTCGAGACGCTGCACTATGAGGACGAGGTCCGCAAATCGGATTCGATCTTCTCCGACATCTCCGATGCGGAGACCGACGAAGACCTGCTCGACGTCGCCACCCAGCTCATCGCCAAGAAATCCGCGCCCTTCGACGCATCCGCTTTCAAGAACCACTACACCGACGCGCTGAAGAAACTGATCGCCGAGAAGCGCAAGAAGGGTGGCAAGGCGACGATCGCCATCGAGGAAGACGAACCGGCACCATCCGACCGAGGCAGCAACGTGGTCGACCTGATGGCGACGCTGAAGAAGAGCCTGGAAGGCGACGGCGGTTCCGCCGGGGTGAAGGCTGCGGCAGCGAGGGATCGGAAGCCACCCGCCAAAGCACGGGCGACAAAGTCGCCCGCCGCCGCCTCGGGCAAATCCGCGAAGTCCGCGAAGCCGGTCACGAAGAGTCCGTCCAGCCGGCGCAAAAGCGCCTGAGGATCGGCGCGATGGCGGCGAAGGGCGACGACCTCCTCGGCACCTACCGGAAGAAGCGGGACTTCTCGAAAACCCGCGAACCGGCAGGATCGGCCAATGCGCTCTCCGGCGATGGCGCCTTGTTCTTCTGCGTCCAGAAGCACGCCGCGACCCGGCTTCATTACGACTTCCGCATCGAATGGGACGGCGTTCTGAAAAGCTGGGCGGTGACCAAGGGTCCCAGCCTCGATCCGGCCGCCAAGCGCCTGGCGGTCAGGACCGAGGACCACCCGATGGATTACGGGACCTTCGAGGGCACCATTCCGAAGGGCCAATATGGCGGCGGCACGGTCATGCTCTGGGACCGGGGTTCCTGGGAGCCGCTGGAAGACCCGGAAAAGGGTTTCGAGAAAGGCAGCCTGAAGATGCGCCTGTCCGGCGAGCGGATGCGGGGCAACTGGGCGCTGGTGCGCATGAAGCCACGCGGCAAGGAGACGCGCGAAAACTGGCTGCTGATCAAGGAAAAGGACGCGGCGGTCGACCGGCGCCGCAACCTCCTCAGCGCCGACACCAGCGTCAAGACCGGCCGCACCATGGCGGCGATCGCTGAGGGCGACGAGAGCTGGGCCGAGACCCGGCGACCCGGCGACCCGGCGGCCAAATCCAGCCGAACCGGAACCAAGCAGGCGGCCGAGACGAACACGAAAGCAAAGTCTTCCCCTTCCCTGCCGCTGCCGCGATTCCATGCGCCGCAACTGGCCACGCTGGTCGACGCCGCTCCCGAGGGCGGAGACTGGCTGCACGAGATGAAATATGACGGCTACCGTGTCATGATCGCGGTCGGCAAAGGGCAGGTGCGATGCTGGACCCGCAACGAAAAGGACTGGACCGACAAGTTCGGGCCGGTCGGCGAGGCCGCGAAGCATCTTGATTGCGGCAATGCCCTGATCGATGGCGAGATCGTCGCCTTCGATGACAACGGAAAAACCGACTTCTCGACACTGCAGCGGCATCTCAGCGAGGGTGGCCCCCTTGCTTGTTTCTGCTTCGACCTGCTGCATCTGGACGGCAAGGATCTGACCAACCGGCCGCTCGCCCAGCGCAAGACCGCGCTGAAGGCGCTGCTGGATCGTACGCCCTCCGATCTGCTTCTTTATAGCGAGCACGTTTTGGGCAGCGGCCCGGCGGTGTTTGAGAAAATTTGCGGAGCGGGTCACGAGGGCATTATCGCCAAGCGCGCCGACGCGCCCTACCGATCGGGACGCGGCAAATCCTGGCTGAAGGTCAAATGCACAAGGCGGCAGGAATTCGTCGTCGGCGGCTGGTCACCGTCGGACAAGAAGGGTCGCGCCTTCTCCTCGATCCTTGTCGGAGTCATGGAAGATGATCGCCTGCGCTATCGCGGCCGGGTCGGCTCCGGTTTCGATCAACAGACGCTGGAGGATCTCGCCGATCGCTTCGACGCCCTCTCCCGCCAGACCTCGCCCTTCGATGCGCTGCCGAATGACGTCAAGCGCGGCGCCCGTTTCGTCACCCCAAAGCTCGTCGCCGAGATCGATTTCGCCGAGTTTACCGCCGACGGCCATATCCGCCACGGCGTGTTCAAGGGCCTGCGCGAGGACAAGGCGGCCGAAGTCGTGGCGGACGAACGACCGCATCTGACGAAATCCTCAGGCGCGAAGACCGCAACAGCCGAAAAGCGCGGCGGCGCGCCTATCTCCCGTCGCTCCGGCAGCGCCCCCACCACCGTCGCCGGTGTTCGGCTCACCAGCCCGGATCGCGTGGTTTACGACAGTCAGGGCGTTACCAAGCTCGATCTGGCGCATTATTATGAAGCAGTGGCCGCGCGCATGCTGGAGCATGCCGGCAACCGCCCGGTCTCCCTGGTGCGCTGTCCGCAGGGGCGCAACAAGCACTGCTTCTTCCAAAAGCACGACACCGGCGGCTTCCCCAATGCCGTGAAGACGGTCGCGGTCGCCGAAAAGGACGGCGGCACCGCCGACTATCTCACCATGCCGGACGCCGCGGCGCTCGTCGGAGCGGTGCAGATGGGAACGCTGGAATTCCACATCTGGGGCGCACGCAACGACCGGTTGGAAAAGCCCGACCGGCTGGTCTTCGACCTCGACCCGGACGAAGGCCTGGGCTTTGCCGATGTGAAGACGGCGGCCTTCGATCTTCGCGACCGGCTCGCCGATCTTGGCCTCCAGAGCTTTGCCATGGTCACCGGCGGCAAGGGCGTGCATGTGGTCGTGCCGCTCGAACGGCGGCAGGGCTGGACGGAATTAAAGGCCTTCGCCAAGGGCTTTGCCCAAACCCAGGCCGACACCGAGCCGGAGCGCTTCGTCGCCACCATGTCCAAGGCCAAGCGGAAGGGCCGGATCTTCATCGACTGGCTGCGCAACGAGCGCGGCGCGACGGCCATCACTCCATACTCCACGCGCTCGCGCGCGGGGGCGCCCGTGGCAACGCCCGTCGGCTGGGCCGAACTGGAGACGCTCGAAGCAGCCAATGGCTTCGACATTGAGGCGGTGCTGCAGCGGCTACAGGACGCCGACCCATGGTCCGACTATGGTTCGGTGCGCCAGTCCATCACCAAGGCGATGCTGTCGACGGTCGCTGGGTGACGAAGCGGCGAAACGCTTGATTCCCGCCAGCGCCTGACGCAATTTCGCCGCCGCAACCGGAGGAATTTGCTGATGCCCCTTTACGCACTCGACGGCGACCGCCCCGAAACCTCGCCTGAGAGCGAGTTCTTCGTTGCGCCGGGCGCCCATGTCATCGGACGGGTACGCCTCGGCAAAAACGCGAATATCTGGTTCGGCTCGGTGCTGCGCGGCGACAATGAATGGATGACGATCGGCGAGAACACCAACATCCAGGACAATTGCACCCTGCACAGCGACCCCGGATTTCCGCTGACCATCGGCGCAGGCTGCACGATCGGCCACGGCGCCATCGTCCATGGCTGCACCATCGGTGCGAATTCACTGATCGGCATGGGCGCGACGGTCCTGAACGGCGCCCGGATCGGCAAGAATTCGATCGTCGGCGCCAATGCGCTGGTGACCGAGGGCAAGGAGTTTCCAGACAATTCCCTGATTGTCGGCGCGCCCGCCAAGGTGGCGCGCACGCTCGATGACGCAGCGGTCGCCGGGCTCAAGGCCGCCGCCGAGCACTATGTCGCCAACGCGCGACGCTTCGCCAAGGGGCTCGAGCGCGTCGATCCCGAGTGATACCTGGACGCCGCCGCAACAGACGGACCGACAGGCGACCCCCGCGTTGAATCAACATCACAGCCACTCCTTGTAACCAATTGATTCCGCTTTGTGCGCTTAGCCCCTTGATCTGGATCGCCATGACACTCTTCACCAGCCTCGCCCGGTCGCTTCCCGCCACCATCCCCTTCGTCGGCCCGGAGGCGATCGAGCGCCGCACCTCCGTGCCGTTCAAGGCGCGGCTGGGCGCTAACGAAAGCGTCTTCGGCCCGTCGCCCAACGCTGTCGCGGCCATGGCCGAAGCGGCGCGCGGAAGCTGGGCCTATGGTGACCCGGAAAACCACGAGCTGAAACACGCCATCGCCGACCATCTCGGCATCGGCTTCGACAATGTGACGGTCGGGGAAGGCATCGACGGCCTGCTCGGATATCTGGTGCGGCTCACCTGCGCACCCGGCGAGGTGGTGGTGACGTCACGCGGCGCCTATCCGACCTTCAATTATCACGCGGCCGGCTATGGGGCGTCCGTCGACTTCGTCCCCTATCGGTCGGACGACCATGAGGACCTCGACGGTCTGATCGAGCGGGCCAGGGAACTGCGTCCGAAGCTCGTCTATTTCGCCAACCCGGACAATCCGACCGGCTCCTGGCACGCGGCCGCCGCGGTAGAGCGGCTGATCGCCGAAATCCCGGAGGAGACGATCCTCGTTCTCGACGAGGCGTATAGCGATCTGGCGCCGGCGTCGGCGCTGCCGCGTATCACGCTGATGCGGCCCAATCTCCTGCGGTTTCGCACCTTCTCCAAGGCCTACGGCATGGCCGGCATGCGGATCGCCTACGCGATCGGCGAGGCGGACACCGTCGTTCAGTTCGACAAGGTGCGCAATCATTTCGGCGTGTCGCGCGTGGCGCAAGCCGGGGCGTTGGCGGCGTTGAAGGATCAGGATTATCTGCGCGCGGTGACCGCGAGGATCGTGGCGGCGCGAGATCGGCTGGCCGATATCGCCCTGCGGGCCGGGCTGACACCCCTGCCCTCGGCCGCGAATTTCGTGGCCATCGACTGCGGCGGCGACGGCGATTATGCGCGCGCGCTGCTCGAGGCGGTGATCCGCCGCGGCGTCTTCATCCGGATGCCGGGTGTGGCTCCGCTGGATCGGATGATCCGCGTCACGGTCGGACGGAACGAAGATCTGGCGCTGTTCGAGACGGCCCTTGCCGGCGCGATCGAGGAAGTCGGCGCGCCCAAGGCAGCCTGACGTCGAAGCTCAGTGCAGAGTCAACCATTCGCGGGCAGCGCGCAACGCGGCCGCGATCTCGGACTTCGACATCTGTCCGGCGATATCCTGGCGATGGAAAGCGGCGTCTTCGGCGCCCTTACGATCAGCCAAGTTGAAATACATGTGGGCGGCGACGAAATTCACCGCGCCGTCGCGGCCCGAGGCCGCCCGCATGCCGAGGTCGAGAAGGATGTCGGCGTCGACGAACGCGGCGCCGTTGACCGTCGGTTCGGAATAGTTCTGGAAATCGATGCGAGCCATTGTCTTTGCGTCCCTGTCGCTATTGATCGGGCTGTTGTCCGATAGCGCCAGAATGACCGGCACGACTGAAAAGGCGATTAAAGTTCGAGCTTAATTAGACTTAAACATCGCCAGGAAAAAAGCCGCCCTTATATTGCGTAACAGTATGAGACAAATAGGTTATTCCGAAAATCAACCCAAATCGGTCGGGCCTTGGCTTTACCGAACGCTAACCGCGTTCCCACAAGGGCCAGCGCCCGGCGCGTCGTTTTCGGCTCTTTGCCCCGCGCCGGGTCACTTGCGATTTCCCGCGATTCAATTACGCTTACGTCAAGGGAATATGGCGGGCGTCGATCTGTCGTCCGGTCGTTCCCATGGGAGGAAGACATGAGACGAGTATTCCTTGCAGCCGCGTGTTTCGGCCTTGCCATGGCCGGCGCGGCCCACGCCGATCCGATCGAGGGCAAATGGCGGATGCCATCCGGCTATGACGCCAAGATCGCGCCCTGCGGCGGCGCCTTTTGCCTGACCTATACGAACGGCCCCTACAAGGGCAAAACCTTCGGCCAGATGCAGCCCAAGGGCGGCGGCCAATATGCCGGATCGGTGACCGACTACACCAAGGGCGGCAAGCAATACTCCGGCAAGGGCAGCCTCTCCGGCAACACGCTGTCGATTTCGGGCTGCGTGCTCGGCGGCCTGTTCTGCCGGTCGCAGAGCCTCAACCGTCTTTGACGGCGGCCGCCTGCTGGAAACTCTCACGATGCGCTCGGGCGCGCCATGCCGGCGCGCCCGAACCGGGCCACCGTGCTGCCCAAATCCGACCCTACTGTTCGCGCGGGGACGTCCCAGCGAACAGGAACAGGGCATGCGCCAGCTACTCCTCGCAATCACCGCTATCGCGGCCATCACGTCGCCGACGCTTTCGGCCGAGCCGATCGTCGGAAAATGGCGCGCGCCGGGGGGCGGCGTCGTCAAGGTGACGTCGTGCGGCAACGCCGCCTATTGCGCCAAGGTCATAACCGGCGAGCACAAGGGCAAGTCGGTCGGGCAGATGTCGGGGGCCGGCCTGGAATATGTCGGCACCGTCACCGATCCGCGCGAGGACCGGACCTATAACGGCAGGGCGCGCGTGGAGGGAGGACAATTGAAGCTGACCGGCTGCGCCTTGAAGATCTTCTGCAAGACGCAAATCTGGGTCCGCGTCTGAGACCGCCGGCGCGGCTTTTTATGCCCCGACCCGCCACAGTTCGCGGGTCGGGGTTCTTGTCTGACCGAGAATAACGCGGCGCCATTGTCGCCTCGCGTCAGGCGCGGGCCCGCTGGCCGAAGAGGACGCTCTGGGCATTGGCGTCGGTCGCGAGATTCATCTTCTCGCGCTCCGCCTTGCCGATATCGAGTCCCTTGGAAACCGCCGGGCGCGATTTGACGACATCGAACCACCGCCGCAGATTCGGGAACTCCTCCAGATCCTGACCCTGGTTCTTGTAGGGCACCACCCAGCCGATCGCGGAGCTGTGCCGCCGCGCGCACGCACGCGGCGCTCTGTTCCACACGGACGCGGTGCAAGCGGCCGCCAAGATCGCCGTCGATGTGGACGACCTCGGGGTCGACCTGCTCACCCTGTCGGGACACAAGTTCCACGGGCCGAAGGGGGTCGGCATACTCTACCTGCGCAAGGGGCTGGAACTCGAGGCACTGATCCACGGGGGAAGACAGGAGCACGGGCTGCGGGCCGGCACCGAGAACGTGCCGGCGATCGTGGGCATGGGTCAGGCGGCGGAGCTGGCCCTTGGCCGCCTGCGTGAGATGGACCG
>LAZR01000101.1_pt1 | contig 116108 bp, 107 predicted proteins | sample 329461 | NCBI WGS metagenome assembly LAZR01 (sample SAMN03002196, study PRJNA259156) | marine sediment metagenome | biome: sea floor; feature: Hydrothermal impacted sediments; material: marine sediment; isolation source: Loki non-amplified sample from Loki's castle hydrothermal vent sediment ... | reverse complement strand
ATGAACGATCCTTGCGATGAAATCCTGGGAAATCATAGCAAGGTTTTGAGACAGCGTTTTTACACACTCTGGGCCGAAAGCAGCCATCCACTGGCACCTACTTGTTAGAACACTACGGCAATCGATCAGAGCAGGGAAATCAGGTGAACGAGCAAAGGATCAGCAGAGTTAAGGTTCACCCGACCCCAATTACTCTTTTAGGCGCAAAAAAAGAGGGCGCAATGCGCCCTCTGGGTAGCCACCTATGAAGTGACCGGGTTTTTAACCTGTCTGTCCACCATATCCTTGCCCAGCCGGGTCCAGGTCAACAGGAAGCACAGACCGCTGGCAGCGTACAGGCAGGCCATTATGACCATGGAGGTTTGCAGGCTTTGCGCGTAGACCTGCCCGCAGACGTCCTGCAGGTTCTGGCTCAACTGACCGACCACGGCGGGGTGGCACTGATTTCGCGCCAGTTCGCCAGCCGCCACCCCGAGCTCGGCGATGCCGGACTTGAAGAAGATGTCGGAGACTGCGCCAATGAACAGCGGGCCGAAGCCGTAGCCAATCAGGTTGACGAGAAGCAACATCACTGCCGTGGCCATTGCGCGCACACGCATGCTCACCACGCCCTGGCCGATCGTGTACTGCGCGGCCAGATAGCCGTACTTCACGAAGCCACCGATGATCAGGCCGATTGCAGCGTAGAGCAGATTGTCGGTGGTGAAGGCGAAGATATAAAAGGGAACAGACAGTGTCAGGCCCACCGCCGGTACCCAGGCGATGGCGCCGGGGTGCTTCTTGTAAATCCGGGTCGCTAGCCAACCGGTGGCGAAGGTGCCCACGGCTGCGGACAGGGCTACCGGCGTGTTGATCCAGATCGCGGCCTGACCGGCGGTGATTTCGTAGGTACGGACCAGAAAGAGCGACTGGAACGAGGAGATACCGTAACCGCAGAACGCGGCAATGGTGGCGCCGGCGGTCATCAGCCAGAAAGCAGGTTTGCCCGTCAGCTCGCGAATAGCCTCGCCCAGGCTGGCTCGTTCTTTTTTCTCGCCTTGCTGCGGGTCGGTGTAGCCGCGCGGCGGCTCTTTCACTGTCAATTTGAAAACAAGGGCGACCAGCAAGCCCGGCAAACCGACGACGAAAAAGGCGGTGCGCCAGTCGAATGTGTCGGTCACCCAGCCGCCGATCAGGTTGGCGAACATGGTGCCGAGTGTTACGCCCATGGCGTAAAAGCCCAGCGCCTGGGATCGCTCACGCGGGATGAAATAGTCCGCGATCAGGGAGTTGGCCGGCGGCGTACAACCCGCCTCGCCGATACCCACACCGACGCGACACATCAGCAGAATCCAGAACGCGCCAATGGTGACCGAGCCGATAGTGACTTCAGTCGCCAGGCCGCAGAGCGCCGTCATCAGCGACCATAAGGCCACGCAGACGGTCATGATCCACACGCGGTTGGCGACATCGGCAAAGCGCGCCAGCGGGATACCCACCGCGGTATAGAGCAAGGCGAAACCGAAGCCAGTGAGAAGCCCGAACTGGGTGTCCGTAATCCCGAGGTCCGGCACCAGATCGGGACCGACGACCGCTAGCAGGGCGCGGTCGACGAAATTCAGGATGTAGATAAGGGTCAGCGCGAAGAGCACATAATTGCGGTACGCCTTGGAGCCGTAGCCGACCAGGTGGCCTTGGGCTCCCCCTTCTCCGACAGTGATGGATTTCATGGACAATCCTTCTAAGTACGTTGTTATAAGTAGACGCGGTCTGTAACCGCACGCTGATATTACTCGCTCTTGGCGGTGCCTTGCTGGCGAACAGTTGAGAGTCCTTTCCGGCTAGACAAACCCTGCCAGTATATCGACACAATGGATACGATACGGTGCCGCACAAAATCGTTAAATCTGTCTCGCGGGTCATATTCAGGCGCGGGCGAATACCAAACCTCAGGGGCTCATGAGAATCACCGCGATGCTTGACGTAACAGCTTAACAGCGGAGCGGCCTCGCGGGGTCGAGCCAAACGGCCATCCTGGGTACGTGATACCAATCCATAAGCAAATGGCATCATTAATGCGGCGCGTAGCTGAAACTCAGCCAAGGACCGTACGCGGACGATTCAGACGTCCGCTTCATGGCCGCTTGCTGCCGGTCACGAGCGACAGCTATGGGTCGGTTTTCGACGTCGCCATTGATCGCTTTGGGTCATCTTTGCCAATCGCATCGATGCGGTTCACTTGTTAACTCCACTGCGATCATGGTCAGCACCAACGCAACCGTCTGGTTAGATGCGGCACTGATCACTGCGTCTAGCGTGACGGGCAGAGCGGTATGCCCGTATAGTCAATAGCGGACACTGCTGTGTTGCGCGATAAAGGCTGCAAGCTAGTGATCTGCACTGAACTACCAGTGGATTGAGAGACGAGGAAGGAACCTATGGCCTTTAGCGACTATTGGAACGGCCCAACGCACCGGCGGCGGGCGGACGATCTAGACATCCAACTTACGGATCTTCAGGCGCGCTATGCGCAGCTGCAAGCGTTTACCGGCAAGATCGGCGCCATGGACGCGCTTGAAATCCAGAAGCTGATTGAGCGAGAGAAAGGGAGGCTCGCTACTGTCCGCAAGGAAATTCAAGGCGCCGAGCACGACGTGGCAGCGCTAGCGCAACGCTCATCTGATTTACTAGGGCAAATCCTCGTTTGCGAGGAGACATTGCTTCTGGAGAGCTTTGCGCTCTACGAGCCAAAGTTCAAGCTAAACGCCAGTCATGAATACAAATCCCGACTCGACGGGGTACGCGAGCGCCAGAAGGCGATGATTAAAAACGGCGGGGCTGCCACCGGCAACATGGATTGGGCGGTCAATGGGAGCAAGACTCAAGGGCGCAAGCTCGTTAACGATATGATCAAGCTGGTGATCCGGTCGTTCAACAACGAAGCAGACTTCTGCGTGGACAACGTAAAGTTTAACAACGTCGAGCTGGGTGAGAAGCGTATTCTCAAGTCGTTCGAGGCTTGCAACCGCCTCGGCAAAGTTATGAACGTGGAGCTATCGCGAAAGTATCTGAGTCTTAAGCTCGATGAGCTGCACCTTGCCCACGAGTTTCAACTCAAGAAGCAAGAGGAAAAGGAAGAAGCCAAGCGCGCCCGAGAAGAGCTGCGGGAACAACAGAAGCTTGAGCAAGAGATCCGCGCCGCTCGGGAGAAGATCGCCAAGGAGCGCAAACACTTCGCTACCGCTTTGCGTGATCTCCAGGCCCGCCTGGAAAAAGCCGAGACCGAAGAGGAACGCGCGCCCCTTTTGGCGAAGCTAGCTGAGGTTGAGGCTGGCCGGGCCGAGCTGGAAAGCGAAGAGAAGCTCATTGACTATCGGGAACAAAACGCCAAGGCCGGCTATGTGTACGTAATCTCGAATGTCGGAGCATTCGGGACGGGAATTTACAAGATCGGTATGACCCGCCGTCTAGAACCAATGGAGCGTATTGACGAACTGGGTGACGCGTCGGTGCCGTTTTGGTTTGATGTGCATGCGATGGTCTTCTCTGACAACGCTCCCGCGCTGGAAGCGAAGCTGCACGAACGCTTTGCCGCAGGTCGCTTGAACAAGGTCAATGGGCGCAAGGAGTTTTTCCGAGCGAATATTGCCGAGATCGAGTCGGTCATTCGAGAAAACTACGACGCCGCCGTGGAGGTCGTCTACGAAGCGCCGGCCGAGCAGTATCGCGAAAGCCTGCGCATAGCAATGCCCGCCGCACCGAGTCAGCAATCAGAACGATCTGCGGCAATAAGTTAGTATTACCATTGGATGTCCGCACGGAATCGCCCTGTTTTTAGTTAGACACTCGGGGGCCGCTTCCGTCCGATTGCGACGGAAGCGGTTGTAGCGTCGCTACTCGGATAGCTACACTTCAGGCTGCTTTGTCATCTCTAACGCGTCGTCCACCTCGATTCCGAGATATCGAACGGTGCTTTCCAGCTTCGTATGGTCAAGAAGAAGCTGCACCGCCGTCAGGTTTTTGGTCCGCTGATAGATCAGCGATGTCTTCGGAGCCGTGATGATGAAAGTACATTGAGGCACCTGCCGCAGCTTTCAGCTAAACGTTACCAAGCCAAGGTGCAGATCGCATTTTCGATGTGCATTCCTTGTTGCATCTAACCCCGGTTTCAGAACGGTGATATGTTCCATAAATTGCGTCCACATTACCTGCGACGCTCTCGGAGACAGGCAAATTGAAGTCGAAAGCGATCACGATGATCTCTATGGTTGGGGCAGTGGCTCTATCCATCCCAGCAGAAGCCAGACAGATGGAATGTCTGCTGATGCTCATGCCGAACGTTCCGATCTCCAGGCTGGTCATCAATACGGAGGCAGAAAAGCCGATTCACTCGATTATTTACGATCCAGCTAGCCCCACAAACATCATGCACGAGAGCTTCGCCCATATTGCAGCGGAGATTCACACCCCAGCGATACCGGCAAACAAATACGGGGTTGGTGCCAAGGGCCCGGCCTCCATGTACGTCACCACTCGCAAGCCTGGGGAGCCGCAACATCGTCCTCTGATTTATCACGTCGAATGGCAAGAAGGCACGCTTCAGCAGGTCCAAAGCCATGTAAATGATCCCCGGATAGAGATTTCCGGTGATTGGGAGTGTGAGGTGAAGCCGAACGAGCGTGCTGAAAAGACTGGCTCCGTCTGAGTCGCGCTGACAGACACTCGCTGCTCCATAACCCATGGCCGGAAGCGGACTTTAAAGCAATGGCCGGGCGGTACTCGACCCAGCAACGAATAGGTCATTGCATGACGGACCTTGGCTAAAATCACTCTTCCAATAGGTGTGTCCAGTAAATCGCATCGACTGAGGTTTTCTTGCCGTCAGTGCGTTAAAGACTGTCAGCAGCCTCCCCCAAATAGATAAATACGATCGAACAGCTACCAGCCTTTGAACTCAATCAAGAAGGCCGCGTACGGTTTTGCAGCGGCCCAAACCGCGATCGAAAGGAGGAAATCAATCCATAGGGAAGTCCATTAATGTGAGGTGAACCATGTTCGTCCATAACAAACGACTTCAATATACGGTGCGAGTGGGAGGCCCTAACCCGGGGCTGGCCAATCTATTACTTGAGCAATTCGGCGGGCCGCAAGGTGACAAGGTGAACTGGCCGAAGGCGCGGAGAAAGAAGCCGATCTCTATCGATCATTGACCGGTGGTGGCAATGACTCTCACATCACTTCCTTGCTCTACGGCGGAGGGCCGGCGCTGACCAATTCCGGTGGCATTCCCTGGTCGGCGGCCTATGTCGACACCATCGGTGAGCCCACTGCGGACTTGCGCTCTAATATCGCCGCAGAGGCGCGTGCCAAGATCATCTACGAGCGGCTGATCAACATCACCGATGACCCAGGCATCAAGGATGCGCTGAAATTTTTGATGACGCGGGAAATCGCCCACCAGAAATCCTTCGAGAAAGCGCTACACGCCATTCAGCCCAACTTTCCGCAGGGAAAGCTGCCGGGCGATCCTCAGTTTGCAAACGTGTATTACAACCTGTCGCAAGGCGAGGGCGATTTGCGTGGTCCGTGGAACCAGGGGCCTGAGTGGGATTTCGTCGAGAACCCGGAGCCAGCCGTGGACGGCGGTGATGGAATGCCGTCGGTAGAGCTGAGCAGCGCGCAAGAGAAAGTAGTACAAAAAATGGCAATGCGTACCCAGTCCGACCCCTCCGCTGATCCGACCACTGGCGCCGATCTCGGCTCCGGCGGAGCCACTAAGAAAGGCTGAGCATTATCGTCAGTCGGCCTTACTGGTGCGGCTGGTCATGCGCACCGGTTGGCCTGTTCAATGCGAATTCATGGGGAGCTCAGAGCATCCGTTCGCAGACCCCATAGAAGAACACCTGCCGGTATCGGTGGAGCAGGAGTGCCTGCGAGTGCCACCAGCATTCAAACCCCTCAATTCGACATCGTTGTTACCCCTCTGAATGGATACAACGGAGCCTGAAAACGTATTTCTCCCCCGTACAAAGAGAGACCCCTATTGACGCACGAACGCCAGCCAACCTCAGCCCCTGATGGAGCCGACCAGGCCGGCAGACGAATAATCTGAAAGCGTCCGGGCAGCACGAGGCGATCTATCGGGCGCGATCTTCCCTGATCTGGCAGCGTATGGCTATTCGGGCGATTGGGTTGTGATCACAATCAGATCAGTTGGTCGATCTGTTAGGCTCGGGGACACTGATTCGGTTGCCGCATTTAGCGAAAAGCATTTGCAGACGATCAAGTCTTCGTCGTCGATTAATGAGGCGGGCGTAGAGACGCCAGAGCTGCGCGATGTTTTAGTCTAGGTCGCCGTCGCTCAAGCAGAGTTAACGCAGGCCATGGGCGCCAAAAACGAAGGGGGCTGAGTTATGTCAAGCGTCGATACGAAGTTAACAAAGCTCAATTGGGATAGCGTTTGGGGCGGATTCCGACAACTGCTGCCGATCTCTATGTTCGTCGTGGTGTTTGGGGTGGCTTTTGGGCTGGCTGCCGCGCAGTCAGGCCTGGATAGTTCTTCAATCGTCATTATGAGCACGCTGGTTTTTGCCGGTGCCTCCCAGTTTGCCGCGTTGGATCTATGGGGCAATCAGGTACCGATTGTTCCGCTAGTGGCCACGGTGTTTGCCATTAATGCCCGGCATCTGCTGATGGGGGCGACGCTATACCCTTGGCTGCGCGAGCTGCCGGTCATGAAGCGCTATGGTGTGATGCTGGTTGTTTCCGACGCAAACTGGGCGATGTCCATGCAAGCCTTCAGCCGCAATGAGCCCGGCCTGGGCCTGCTGTTCGGCGGCGGCATTGCCCTGTGGTCTTCCTGGATAGTGGGAAGCTGGCTGGGTCTCTATTTTGGCACTGCCATCCAGGACCCGGTGAGCCTGGGGCTCGATATGGTAATGGGCTGTTTCCTGTTGGCCATGGTGATCGGCGGCCAGAAAAACCTGCGCATGTTGATTATCTGGATCGTGGCGGCGTGCTCATCGCTTCTCGCTTACCGATATCTGCCTGAGAACAGCCATGTCGTCGTGGGCGCGTTGATGGGAGGTGCGTTAGGCGCTGTATGGATGGAGAAGAAACAATGAGCATTGGTACGGCTGGGTTTGGCAGCCTGATTATCATCTTGATTATGGCCGCCGTGACGCTGATAACCCGCTGGGGTGGTGTGTTCGTGATGTCGTTTGTGCCGATCAGCGTTAGGGTGCAGCAGTTCATCAATGCCATGTCCGGCTCGGTTCTCGTAGCGCTTCTCGCGCCGCTGGCGCTTGAGGGCGATAACGGTGCGCGGCTGGCCTTGGCCACCACGGCCTTTACGATGCTGCTGTTGAAAAGGCCGCTGCCAGCCATCGCTGCCGGCATCGTCGCCGCGGCAATATTCAGGCAGTTTTGAATGGATTCAAGCCATCAATTTATCCAATGTGATAGGCAAGCTTCGAATGCGCTTGCCGGTAGCGTGGTATACAGCGTTTGCTACTGCACCAGCCAGGCCGGTAATGCCAATCTCACCGATGCCGCGAGCGCCGAACTCGCTGAAATTGTAGTCCGGGTGGTCGAGAAGGAGGACGTCCACTTCCGGCGGCTGGTCCGCGTGGGTCGGAACGAGATACTCGGCGTAATTATTGTTAACGGGTAGCCCGGAACGGGGGTCGTACTCGGTCTGTTCATACAACGCCATGCCGATGCCCATGACAATGGCTCCCTCGACCTGGTTCGCTGCGGTTTTCTGGTTGACGATCTGACCGACGTCGATCGCGCTGACGACACGGGATACGCGGAGCCGCGAGATGCCTGGGTCCCAGCGCACTTCTACAAAATGGGCGCCAAATGAGTTGTAGGAATAGTCGCTATTCATTTCGCCCGAGGTAGTTGCGCGGCCGTCGGCATTGGCAAGCTTCATCTCCTTGAGCAGTTCGCCGAAGGTGATCGACTTGCCGTTTCCATCGGAAAGCTGCCCGTCCGAGAACTGAAGGTCGTCCATGGATGCCTCCTGAAACGGGCCGTCGTCGCCCGTGGCATAAGTCTTGAGTTCTTCAATAGCCGCTTTGGCCGCCTTGGCGATAGCCGGCATCACTGTTGCTGTTGCCCAGGAGCCCCCGGCAAGCGGTCCTCTTGGATAAGTTGAGTCACCCAGCTTGACCTGTATACGATCCACCGGAACCCCTGTGACTGCAGAGGCGGTTTGAGCGACGACCGTGTAGGTGCCGGTACCAATATCCTGCGTCGCGCATGAGACATACACGGTGCCATTGGAGCGCAATGATACATGTGCTTCGCTATCCTGTTTCAGCGCCTCCCAGTTGCAAGCAGCCATCCCCCAGCCGATTAGTTCGTTGCCGTCCCGCATGGAGCCGACCTCTGGGTTGCGCCGGCTCCAGCCGAACTTTTCCGCGCCTTTCTCATATGCCTCCATGAGATGGATACTGGAGAAGGGCAAGTCCTGACCCTCGTCATGCTCGGTGTAGTTCAACTTGCGAAAGGCCAGCGGATCCATGCCGATCGCTACCGCTGCCTCGTCTATGGCAGATTCCAGCGCGAACAGTCCTGGGGCGGCGCCTGGAGCGCGCATGGCGGTTGGCGTACCTATATTCGCCCGCACAGTGGCATGCGACACCTTTACGTTCGAGCATGAGTACAGGGTGGGCGTGCAGCGCCCGGCCAGCTCGGCGACGGTGTTGACCATCGACGTGGCATTTACCGTTTCGTGGGATAACGCGACAAGGCGCCCCTCAGCATCGGTTCCGATCTGGATGTGCTGCTGTGTGGCAGGGCGATGGCCTGTGGTGGTGAACATCTGCTGCCTGGGTACGACCAGTTGCACGGGTCGGCCGATTTGCCTGGAAGCGGCCGCCGCGGCCACGGCATGCGGCCAGATCCACAGCTTGGAACCAAAGCCCGAGCCAATGAACGGCGCGTGGACAACGACGCGTTCCACAGGTAACCCAAATATCTTGGCCATGGTATTGCGAGCAAAGATGACGCCTTGGGTGGACTCGTACAGGACGAGACTGCCGTCATCCCACATCGCTGTGCTGGCATGCATCTCCATGGGATTGTGCGTCTCCATGGGGGTGGTGTAGATCACATCGATCTGGTTGCTAGCCTGATTGAAAGCGGAAGCCGGGTCGCCTCGCTCGTGTCCCGATTCGCCGTGGGGTTTCGGTTGTTCGCCAGTTGCTAGAGCCTGCTCCAGGTCGGCGATCGGCTTTTCGCTTGCGTAATCAACCTTCACCCTATAGGCCGCGGCACGGGCCTGCTCAAAGGTTTCCGCAACCACCAGAGCGACGAATTGGCCGGGGTAATAAACCTTGTCGTCTTCGAAGGGTAACCGGGTCTCGTCGACCTTGTTTTCCTGCTCCATTGAGCTCGGTGTTCGGTACAGCGTCGGAAAGTGACCATGATGAAAGATGTCCAGCACACCTGACATCTGACGGGCTTGCGACACGTCGATATCTTGAATGCGCCCGCTGGCAATGGTGCTGAACACGCCATAGGCATAGGACATGCGGGGCAAGTGGTTGTCTGCAGCGTATTTCGCCGCGCCGCTGAGTTTCTCAGGCCCATCGATACGGGGCAGAGAGGCGCCGATAATCTTGGCTTCGTTTGGTTTGCTCATATGTCGACTCCTCGTCAGGCGATAACGGTAGTGAGGCTGCGAACGATCGCCTGTTGGCCCAGCGGGATTTTGAATGCGTTGTGCTTGTAAGCTTTTGCATCCTCGAAGGCGATGCGCGCCGCCTCCTCAAAATTGGCCTGGGTAGGTGCTTTTCCCCTCAGGCTCTGTTCGGCCCTACTGGCCCGCCAAGGCTTGGTGCCAACACCGCCCAGGGCGATGCGAGCGTCCTGCACGACGCCGCCTGAGGTCGCCACGATTACGCCACTTGAAGCCAGGGCGAACTGATACGAAGCACGGTCTCGAAGCTTCAAATAATGCGAGCGGTTCCCACGAATGGGGGCGTCCAGGATTACATGGGTTATCAATTCGTTCGGCTTTAGGGCATGTTCCTGCTCGGGTGAGTCGCCGGGCAGCAGGTGAAAATCCAGGAAATCGATTGTTCGCTCGCCTTCTGGCCCGGAAACCACAATACCTGCTCCGATAGCAGCCATCGCTACGCACATGTCGGACGGGTGGCTGGCGATGCACTTGTCGCTAGTGCCCAACACGGCGTGTACGCTTCGGTTGAATCCGCCAATAGCAGAGCATCCAGAGCCCGGGTCGCGCTTGTTGCAAGCCGAGACCCCGTCCCGAAAGTAGGGGCAGCGGACGCGCTGCATCAGATTGCCAGCAGTTGTAGCCTTGTTGCGAAGCTGGGTGGACGCTCCAGACAGCAGCGCTTCGGATAGCACAGCGTAATCGGAACGCACGATCGGATCGTGGGCGAGCGTGGTATTGCTCACCAGCGCGCCGATCTTGAGACGCCCGTCCGGCATTCTCTCGATCGTTTTTAGCGGCAGTCGATTGATATCCACGACCGTGTCGGGTCGCATGATGTCGATTTTGACCAGATCCAGCAGGTTGGTACCTCCCGCAAGAAAGGCCGAATTGTCCGCGCTGGATACGGCCTGGCCGGTCGTTTCAGCTCGTGCATAATCGAAGGTACGCATCAGGCTAGCCCTCCCATGCGGGACCGGGCGGACTGGACGGCCGCGAGAATATTCTTGTAAGCCGCACAGCGGCAGATGTTGCCGCTCATGGCTTCCCGCACGCTGGCGTCATCCTTTGGCAGGTTCGGATCGTTGAGCAGCGCAACCGCGCTCATGATCTGCCCTGGTGTGCAGTAACCGCACTGGTAGGCGTCTTCTTCCAAAAACGCCTGCTGAACTGGATGCAGCTCACCATCGCGTGCAAGCCCTTCCAGAGTGGTGATCTTTTCACCCTCGTGCTGTACCGCGAGGGAAAGGCAGGAATTGATCGCTACGTCGTTGACCAGCAACGTACAGGCGCCACACTGGCCGAGGTCGCAGCCCTTTTTAGTGCCGGTCAGATTGAGCCGATCTCTCAGAACGTCCAGCAGTACGGCGTTAACCGGTACGTTGAGCGTATGTTCCTGTCCGTTTACGATGAGTTTGATACGCCGCTCCCCCTGGCCGGGGAGGGCGTCATCAGTAACTGGTTCAGCTTCGCGGGCCGAAGCAATCTGTCCGGGAATCCAGCTGGCGACGGCGGCGGCTGCGGCGCCGGAGGCACTGAACTTGAGGAAGTTGCGCCGGGAGGTTCTTACCGTGGCGTTTTCATCCTCGGCACTCGCTTCTGTCTTTCGATCATCAGCCATTTCGCCGGTCCTCTTGATCAAGGTTCGATGTGTCCGGCCGCTTGGGCCGCCCTTTGTCTGTTTACAGTTCGTTTTTTCGCCTTGCCTAGGCGAATATCTGCCATGACCCCGCAGACGATTTCTGTCGGCGTCTTGCTTCTTAACGCCAATCCGACAGTCATGTGGATTCCACCCGCATCCGATGGTTCAGACCGCCGATGTAGAACGCCTCGGTTCGCACAGCTTAAATCATGGCGAGGTTATCAATCGGGGGTCGTGAGTTGGCGAGCCCGGCGGACTGCGGGCAAGCCGGAGCCTGCGGTATCCCGGCTCGGCATGGCGGTCATGGCTCGGAACTTCATCTCGATATTTCTGCGGCCAGGCAACAACTTCGCTATGATCCGGGGCTGACGACACAGGCGGGCATCGAACGGCTTGCCCAATGATGGCAGGCCGGCATGCCTAGCTTCGAATGATCTGCCCGCGATAAATTCGCACACTGGCCGAAGCCGTAGGCGGTTCGGTAGCCAACTCGACGACCCGCGTGGCGCGTTGATGATATTGCCTCGCGGCGATCGCGCCTTGTGCCAGCATCGCCTCCTCATCGGGAGCCAACGATGGCATCAGCAATGTTGAAAGGCGCAAGCCGAGCTCCCGGATCTCGGACATTTCACTGGTGTTGCTCAGCTGCAGCATGCGCTCGACAGCATCCGGCTCGGCCAGGCGGATAGTCACCCCCATATCCTGCTTGAGCCGACGGCGCAGCGCGGTCATGCAGTCCAGTGTTCCACGGTTGAATTGTGCCTCGGTAATCATGTCTTCCCCTTTGAGGCTCACTCCGGAATCCGGAGTCTGGCCACGTAACAGACAGCCAAGCAGAATACGTACCAATGTCGGGAACTCTGCGGGTTACGCGGGGCGTAGCGAAGCAGTTCGCTGGAGCAGAGACTGCTGGTCGCCTTTATGCAGCTTGATAGTGCAGTGCCTGCACCGCTTGAGGGAACAGGCTACGTCGCCGAAAAGGCTGACGCATAGGTCATTGACGCCCGACGGGGCTCGTTGTAAACATTCCGACCAGTTGATTTTTAAGGAGGCGCAGCATGGACCGATTCACGGGAGGTTGCCTTTGTGGCAACGTTCGAATTGTGGCGTCGGGAGTCCCATACCGGGTCGGCCTTTGCCACTGTCTCGATTGCCGCAAGCACCATGGGGCACTCTTTTACGCTTCTGCGGTGTTCCCTCAGGATGCGGTGACGATCGAAGGCGAAACACGCGACTACGCCGGGCGGTTTTTCTGTCCGCGCTGCGGCTCATCGGTTTTCGCACGCACCGCAGATGAAATCGAAGTGAACCTGGGATCCCTTGATGCGCCTGACCAACTGGTGCCGACCTACGAAAGCTGGATCATCCGCCGCGAGTCCTGGTTGCCGCCGTTTCCGCTGACGAGACGATACGAGCATGATCGTGACGGCCGGGATCGCTTTGAGGAGTAGGTGGGACGAACGGTGCGAAGGCCAATATCACGGCTCGACTTTTTAGTAGCTTGCTCCGCATTGAGAGTCACGCCTTAGGGGCGCAGCCGCTGGATCAAAAGCAGAAGATTTCGGAGGGAGTGCGCGAATGGTGGGCCCAGTAGGACTTGAACCTACGACCAATCGATTATGAGTCGACTGCTCTGACCAACTGAGCTATAGGCCCGCTATTTCGCAACAGCCGCGAATTATACGTACTGGAACGGCTGCTGACTAGGCGCTGTGACGGAGGAATCGAATTTTGCGGCCAGTTCACGTCCGATTGGAATATAGGAGGAGATCGGCGGGCAGCCTGGAGCGTAATGCCTGAAACGAAAAACGCCCAGCAGATGCCGGGCGTTCTCCTTGATGCAACGTGCTGCTTACTCGTCGAGGAAGCTTCTCAAGTGATCGCTGCGGGTAGGATGACGCAATTTGCGCAATGCCTTGGCTTCGATCTGACGAATGCGTTCGCGGGTTACATCGAACTGCTTCCCGACTTCCTCTAGCGTATGGTCGGTGTTCATATCGATGCCGAAACGCATGCGCAGCACTTTCGCTTCCCGCGCCGTCAGGCCGGAGAGTACTTCACGAGTCGCTTCCTTGAGGCTTTCCACGGTAGCCGAGTCGATCGGTGATTCCATGGTGCCGTCTTCAATGAAGTCACCCAGGTGCGAGTCTTCATCATCGCCAATTGGCGTCTCCATGGAGATCGGTTCCTTGGCAATCTTCAATACCTTGCGGATCTTGTCTTCGGGCATTTCCATGCGCTCGCCAAGCTCTTCCGGAGTGGGCTCGCGACCCATTTCCTGGAGCATCTGACGAGAAATCCGGTTCAGTTTGTTGATTGTCTCGATCATGTGCACCGGAATACGGATGGTGCGGGCCTGGTCGGCAATCGAGCGAGTGATCGCCTGACGAATCCACCAGGTGGCATAGGTCGAGAACTTGTAGCCGCGACGGTATTCGAACTTGTCCACGGCCTTCATCAAGCCGATATTGCCTTCCTGGATCAGGTCCAGGAACTGCAGGCCGCGGTTGGTATATTTCTTGGCGATGGAAATAACCAGACGCAGGTTGGCCTCGACCATCTCTTTTTTGGCGCGACGGGCGCGGGCTTCACCGATCGACATGCGACGGTTGATGTCCTTGACCTCGGAAATCTTCAGCTCGGCATCGGCTTCCATGGCAGCCAGTTTCTTCTGCGCGCGGATGACGTCGGGCTTGATGGCTTCCAGTCCTTCGGCATAGCGAGGGCTATCTGCCAATAGCTGGTCAACCCACTTTTCATTGATCTCGTTGCCAGGGAAGCTGCGCAGGAAATCGGCACGCGGCATCCGGGCGTCACGAACGCACAGCTGCATGATGGTGCGTTCCTGGGCGCGAATCTGATCCTGAGCACCGCGTACACGGTTCACCAGTGCTTCGTACTGTTTGGGCACCAGCTTGATCGGCATGAACAGCAGGGCCAGAACTTCGAGTTCACCGGTTACCTGCGAGCTGCCACGACCGTGCTTCTTCAGCGCCTTCTTGACCTTGACCAGCTGTTCTTCAACGGCGGTAAAACGCTGACGGGCAATTTCCGGATCCGGGCCGCCATCGCCTTCTTCCTCGGAAGAGTCGTCGTCGCTTTCTTCGTCATCGTCGTCGGATTTGTCTTCGTCCTTTTCCTTGGCCTTCTCGGCTGGAACTTCGGCATTGTCGGTACCCGACATGCCGTCATCGTCCGGATCGATATAGCCGCTGAAAATGTCGGACAGACGTCCGCCTTCCTCGGTTATGCGATGGTAATCCGCAAGGATGCCATCCACAGTGCCGGGGAACATTGAAATCGCCGCCATGACTTCGCGAATGCCTTCCTCTATGCGTTTGGCGATTTCTATCTCGCCTTCGCGGGTCAGCAATTCAACCGTACCCATTTCACGCATGTACATGCGTACCGGGTCGGTGGTGCGGCCAATATCGCTTTCGACAGCGGCCAGTGCCGCTGCCGCCTCTTCAGCGGCGGCTTCGTCGGCGTCGTTATCCGCGAGCAGGAGAGCATCGGCATCGGGTGCGGTCTCGAAAACCGTGATCCCCATGTCATTGATCATGCGAATAATGTCTTCAACCTGCTCCGGATCGGAGATATCCTCCGGGAGGTGGTCGTTGACTTCCGCATAGGTCAGAAAGCCTTGCTCGCGACCGCGGGCAATGAGCTCTTTCAGACGGGATTGCTGTTGCGCTTTTCCGGACATAACAACCCTTGAATGCCTTGGTGTGCAAAAAAGTAAGCTGCGGATTATACCCTGATTACGGCCTGCAACGCCAACGACGCACGTCTTTACTTGACGGCTGTCGGGCTTTTGCGCCTGTCTAGAAGGTTCCGTAGCTGCTGTTTTTCCTCTGTGGTGAGCGGCGTAGTCGCCGATTGGTCGAGGAGTTGCTGAATTTGACGGTCGGTTTGACGCGCCAGTAAGTTGTTAATGGTGTCGAAAAACTGTTGTTCAAGGTTGGCGCTCGGAATATTCAACAGCCATTCCTTCTCCGCCAGTTGATTCAGTTGGTCCCCCAAAGCCGTTCCGTGCCAACGTGCCAACAATTGAATAGTAGTAAGCTTTGGGTTCTTTTGCAGGGCATCTACCAATGCCACCAGCAAAACAGCTTCATCTTCATTCTCATCGGCGTACTGGCTGGCCTCTTTCACCAGGCCGGCCAGGTGTGGATGATGCAGCAGCGTCCGTGCGGCGCTAAGCAGCGGATTCTCAACCCCTGCGTTGGGCTTGCCAGCCTGTGCAGTGCGTCGTCTGAAAGGGCTGCGTCCCTGATTCTCTGGTATCGGCTGCTCGGCCCATGAACTTGAGACTGGCTCGGAATAGTCCTGACCAGCGGCTGGTGTCGGCGCGCGGGGCAGGCTGTCCAGATCCATGCCGGTTCGTGACTCCAGCGACTGGCGCAGCAGCCGTCGCAACAGACTGCCGGGAACCTTTTCGATCAAGGGTAGGGCCAGGGTGGCAAGGTGCGCCTTTCCTTCCAGGCTGTCCGGGTTGGCTTCTTCAGCAAGGTGGCGAAACAGATAATCCGTGAGCGCCACCGATTGCTGAGCCATGCGCGCGCGAAATGCATCCTGGCCTTCACTGCGCACCAGGCTGTCCGGGTCCTGGCCGTCCGGTAGAAACATGAATCTGACGTGTCTGCCGTCCTCGAGAGTGGGCAGGCAGGACTCCAGTGCTCGCCATGCAGCCTGGCGCCCGGCATTGTCGCCATCGAAGCAGAACACGACGCTGTTGACGATCCTGAACAGCCGCTTCAGGTGTTCTTCGCTGGTCGCGGTGCCCAGGGTGGCAACAGCATTGCTGATTCCGTGTTGGGCCAGGGCGATTACGTCCATGTAGCCTTCCACTACCAGAATATCGTCCAGTTGACGGTTCTGCCGGCGTGCCTCGAATAAGCCGTAGAGTTCGCGGCCCTTGTGAAACACTGGGGTCTCCGGTGAGTTAAGATACTTGGGTTTGTCATCACCCAGCACCCGGCCGCCAAACCCTATGACCCTGCCGCGACTGTCCCTGATCGGAAACATGATGCGGTCGCGAAAACGGTCATAACGCTTGCCGCTGTCCGGGTTCTCCACAACCATACCCGCGTCGATCAGCGCCTTCTGCTCGGTATTGTCCTTGGCCAGATGGCCCATCAGGTTGTCCCAGCCGGGAGGAGCAAAGCCGACGTCATAAAGCTTTGCGATCTGACCGGTCAGTCCGCGTTGCTTGAGATAGGTAACGGCGCGCTGCCGTTGCCCGTGGTGACGCAGTTGCTGCCGATAAAAGGCTGCCGACTGTTCAAGCAATGCATAAAGGGGGCTGTCCTGGCGCGGTTGGGAGCTGCCCTGGCGCCTGTCGTTGCGCTCTTCCCGGGGCACATCGACGCCCAGGTTGCGGGCGAGCTCTTCCACGGCCTGGGGAAAATCCAGGCGCTCGAAATCCATGATGAAGCTGACGGCGTTACCGCCCGCGCCACAGCCGAAGCAGTAATAAAACTGCTTGTCTGGGCTGACGCTGAACGAAGGTGATTTTTCGTTATGAAACGGACACAGGGCGGAGAAGTTTTTGCCGGTTTTCTTGAGCTTCAGGCGTGAGCCGACCACCTCGACGATATCGGAGCGTCCAAGGAGGTCATCAATAAAGCCCTGAGGAATCAATCCGGCCATGGAGTCATGCCTTGTACGGAGTGGAGCGGACGCTGCCAGCGTTTGCCAGGCAGAACACTATAGTAGGGCAACGCAAAAATCCAGCCATCCCCAGTATTCCTGGAGGGCCGGACATGCGTGTTCAGCTTGTAGTGCCAACCTGGCGGAATGACGCTGGAAAGCGCTTATTCCAAAGTCTGAGCTCAGACCTTACAGATTGGTCCGGCTAAACTAGTACAGTCGTACGTGACGGCGATTCTCACGCTGCAATTTCTTGGCGTGACGCTTTACAGCGGCAGCAGCCTTACGCTTGCGCTCTGTAGTAGGCTTCTCGTAAAACTCGCGACGGCGAACTTCAGCCAGAACGCCAGCTTTTTCGCAGGAGCGCTTGAAACGACGCAGGGCCACGTCGAAGGGTTCGTTCTCTTTAAGTTTGACGGCAGGCATTTCGTACCTTTCTCAAAAACTGTGCTGTGAGTGTCATAGCAACGCTAGCGGCCATGGCCATTAACGATTGCATTTCAAGGGGAGCGGATGTTACCGCCTAAATCGGATAATTGCAAAGGTGTTTGATCAATAAGATTGGGCGGCGCCTGGACGGCGATGACCTAGTGGTGCGCGAAGGCTGGTCTGGGGCAAGCGCGGAGATTATCATGCGCGCCTGATCCTTATTTTGTTTTGGCAACGGCTGCGAACATATGCGCGTTCTGGGTATAGAAACCTCCTGCGATGAAACCGGTGTCGCGCTGTACGACAGCGAGCGGGGCCTGCTGGCTGATGCCCTGTTCAGTCAGATCGACCTGCATCGTGTATACGGTGGCGTGGTGCCGGAGCTGGCTTCCCGCGACCATGTGAAAAGACTGGTTCCGCTGATGCGTGAGGTGTTCGCCAGGGCGGGTGTGGCCGAGGGCGAGGTCGACGGCGTCGCCTACACGGCGGGTCCTGGGTTGGTCGGCGCGTTGCTCGTCGGCGGGGCCTGTGCCCGAGCTCTGGCGTTTGCCTGGCGAGTGCCGGCGCTGGGTGTGCATCATATGGAAGGGCATCTGCTGGCGCCGATGCTGGAAGCAAGCCCCCCGGAGTTCCCATTCGTTGCCTTGCTAGTGTCGGGCGGGCATACCCAACTGGTTCGGGTGGACGGTATCGGTCAATATCAATTACTCGGCGAGTCCCTTGATGATGCCGCCGGCGAAGCCTTTGACAAGACCGCCAAGCTCATGGGGTTGCCCTATCCGGGCGGTCCGGAAATAGCCCGGCTGGCCGTTTCCGGAACGCCGGGTCGCTTTGTTTTTCCGCGGCCAATGACTGACCGCCCGGGCCTGGATTTCAGTTTCAGCGGGCTCAAGACCTCGACCCTCAACACCTGGCAGAAATGCATTGCCGAAGGTAATGCCGGCGAGCAGACCCGCTGCGACGTCGCCCTGGCCTTTGAGCAGGCTGTCGTCGAGACTTTGACCATCAAGTGTCGCCGTGCGCTGAAGGCGACGGGCCTTAAACGCATGGTTATTGCCGGTGGAGTCAGCGCCAATCGGCATCTGCGAGATTCTTTACAAGCTATGGCCGCAAGTCTGAGGGGCGAGCTTTTCTACGCGCGACCGGAGTTTTGTACCGATAATGGCGCGATGATCGCTTACGCGGGTTGTCAGCGATTGATGGCGGGGCAGCACGATGCGGGTGGGATCGAAGCGCGAGCGCGCTGGCCGATGGACCAGTTGCCTACCCTCTAGAAGGCCGCGCCGTCTAGCCTCCGAAACGGCTTTCGGTTCCGGCTAGCAGCCGTTCGATATTCAGCCGATGCCGAAGCATGATCAGGATCACCATGAAGACTATCGGGAGCAGCAAATCGGTTTCCTGCCAGGCGATCCAGGGTAGCAGCGCCATGCAAGCGACCAGGGATGCGAGGGAGGCCATTCTCTGCACGGCAAAGGTTATTATCCAGAGACTGCTTGCCAGTAGCGCCGCAGGCCAGGAAATTACCAGCAGAACGCCAGCAGCCGTGGCGACACCCTTACCGCCGCGGAAATGGTAATAAATCGGCAGAATGTGCCCAGTGATAACCGCCAGCCCGACCCAGGCCTGTTGCACCGGCTCGAAATTCAGGTACCTTGCGAGCCAGACTGCCGTCGCGCCCTTGGTCAGATCACCAGCCAGCGTGGCGAGCGCCAGTGAACGGTTGCCCAGGCGCAGCATGTTGCTGGCACCCGGATTACCCGAACCCACACTGCGCGGGTCGGGTAGATGTCGCAGACGACTGAGTAGCACGGCAAAGGAAACCGAGCCGAGCAGGTAAGCGACGACCGACAGTAATATGAATTCGGCGGACATGAGCGTCTTGCGGTGGTGAAAATCAGATTGTAGTCGACAGTGGAGCATTCAGTGGACCAGATATTCATAAAGGGCCTGGCGATAGACGCGGTGATCGGCGTTTATGACTGGGAGCGCACTATCCGCCAGCGCCTTATCCTGGACCTTGATCTGGGCTGGGATATCAGTGCGGCCGCGGCTGGGGATGACCTGTCCGCTACCCTGGACTATGCTGCACTCAGCCAGCGCATACATGATTATGTCAGCTCCAGTAGCTTTCAGCTGATCGAGACGCTGGCGCACAAACTGGCCGAGTTGATAATGGCCGAATACGGAGTGCCCTGGTTGCGTTTGCGCATCAACAAGCCAGACGCCGTAGCCGAGGCGGCCGGAGGAGTGGGCGTCTTGATCGAGCGAGGAGAGAGGCGGGGATGATCCCCATATTTCTGGGCATCGGCAGCAATGCGGATCGCGAGCATCATATCGGTCGCGGCCTGGATGCACTGTGCCAGCTCCTGGGCCCGCTTGATCTGTCTCCGGTTTTTGAAAGCGATGCCGTGGGCGTGCTCGGCCACCGTTTCTACAATATGGTGGTGGGCGCCGAGACCAATCTGAAGTTGGCTGACCTGAACGCCTCGCTCAAAGCGATCGAGGCGGCCTGCGGGCGCCGCGACCGCCGGTTTCCGGGCCGTATCACCCTGGATATCGATATTCTGACGTTTGGAAATCTTGCGGGATCTCATAACGGTCTACAGCTGCCGAGGCCCGAGATCCTCGCCAACGCGTTCGTGTTGTGGCCTCTGGCATTGCTCGCGCCCAATGCGGTCTTGCCAGGCATCGACCGAGTGCCCGCGGACCTGTGGGAAGCCTGGAGTGGTGAACAGCAACTATGGCCGGTTGCCTTTGACTGGCAAGGCCAGGCGTTGACTTCTTCCCGACTGTTGGATACCTATCGACCCAGGGCCGCTCTGTAGCAACTGTTCGTTATCCGATTTGAGCGCGCTCGTATTGCTGTTTGTACGAGGTCAGGGCCTGCCCGCGATCAATCTCAAGCGCCTGGCCCAGTTCGGCACCTTGCAAGCCTCTCTCCAGCAGCGGCTGAACACTTACCTGGCTCGCCGCCTTCACCGCACCCCGTAAATAGTCTGTCTGGGGATAGGCCCGGTCTTCCAGGCCGGTACGCCCTCGGGCGTCTGCCTCGCATGCGCCGAGGAACTGCTCGAAGCGTTCTGGTCTGCGGTAGATGTCAAAGGCCTTGAACAGCTTGAGCAAAGTTTGCGGACGTAGTTCGAGAGCGCGGTGGCAATGGGTGTGGTATTCGCAGGTCAGCACAGCGAGTTCCGCACAGTCGCGGGGCACTTTGCAGCGCTGATTGACCGCCTTGACTGTTTTCACGCCTTTCTGTTCATGACCATGATGCCTGGGCCAGTTGTCCGGGTCGGTCAGTCCTTTCCCCAAGTCGTGCAGCAGACAGGCCCAGCGAGCTGCCAGGGGCAAATTCATGGCCGCCGCCTGCTGCAATACCAGTAGCTGATGCTCGCCTGTATCTACTTCAGGATGGTGGGCTTCGGGCTGGGGCACGCCAAACAGTCTGTCGACCTCGGGGAAAAGTCGCGCCAAGGCGCCGCACTGGCGCAGCACCCTAATAAATACCTCAGGGTACGGCTCCATCAGCGCCCGACTGATTTCCTTCCAGCTGCGTTCTGCAGTGAGCGCTTCCAGTTCGCCTGATTCTGCCAGTTCGCGCATCAGTGCCAGTGTTTCGTCCGCGACCCTGAAACCAAGCCCGGCGTACCGGGCGGAAAAACGCGCCACCCGTAAGACGCGCAATGGGTCTTCAGCGAAGGCCGGGGAGACGTGACGCAATATCCTGGCATCCAGGTCGCGCTTGCCGCCGTAGGGGTCGATCAGGCTGCCGTCCTCGGCCTGGGCCATGGCATTGACGGTCAGATCGCGGCGGATGAGATCCTCCTCCAGCGTAACGTCTGGGCTCGCATGGAAGGTAAAACCTCCGTAGCCCCGACCGCTCTTGCGCTCTGTACGGGCAAGCGCATGTTCTTCGCCAGTGCTGGGCTCCAGAAATACCGGGAAATCCTGCCCCACGGGTCGGAAACCGGCAGCAATCATGATATCGGGACTCGCGCCCACCACCACCCAGTCGCGCTCGGAGACGGGCAGGCCAAGAAGTCGGTCGCGTACTGCGCCGCCGACCAGATACCGGGTAAATTCATTGTTCATGGCGGTGACTCTAAGGCATTGCCGCGGTCAGGCCAAGATGCCCGGTCTGGATTGCCCGGGCGCAGCCTCAGATCGGGGGAATATTCAGGTCAAAACGCGGCAGACGCCCGTCATCAGCGGGTCGGGGTGGTATATGGGCTTCGCTGACGATCTCGTCGCCGTCCAGGCTTTCCAGGTGAATATCGAAGCCCCAGAGCCGGTGAAGGTGACGAAGCATTTCCTGCGTGGATTCGCCCAGCGGCTTGCCCTGGTGCCGCTGATGTCGGAGTGTCAGGGACCGATCGCCCCGGCGGTCTACCTCCCATACTTGAATGTTGGGTTCCCGGTTGCCCAGATTGTATTGCGCCGCCAACTCTTGCCTGACCAGCCGATACCCGTCGTCGTCATGGATTGCACTGATTTCCAGGTGGTCACGCTGGTCGTCATCGACGATCGCAAACAGCTTCAGGTCGCGGATGACCTTGGGCGACAGGAATTGCAGGATGAAGCTCTCGTCCTTGAAGGTGCGCATGGCGAACTTGATGGTTTCCAGCCAGTCGCTGCCGGCTATATCCGGGAACCATCGGCGGTCCTCGTCGGTGGGGTGCTCGCAGATGCGACGGATATCCTGCATCATCGCAAAGCCGAGCGTGTAGGGGTTGATTCCGCTGTACCACTTGCTATCAAAGGAGGGCTGGTAGATCACACTGGTATGCGATTGCAGAAATTCGATCATGAAGCCTTCGGTTACCTTGCCCTCGTCATACATATGGTTGAGCAGCGTATAGTGCCAGAACGTCGCCCAGCCTTCGTTCATCACCTGGGTCTGACGCTGGGGATAAAAATACTGGGCGATCTTGCGCACTATGCGCACCACCTCGCGTTGCCAGGGCTCCAGCAATGGCGCGTTCTTTTCAATGAAATACAGCAGGTTTTCCTGCGGTTCGGTGGGATACCTGGTTCCGTCCAGTTGCTTGTCCTGCTGCGCTGCGCTGATCGGTATCGTCCGCCACAGATCGTTGACCTGCCGTTGTATATGCTCCTCTCGGTCGATCTGCCGACGCCGTTCCTCTTCCGCTGAAATGGGGTAGGGACGCTTGTAACGATCAACGCCGTAGTTCATCAGCGCGTGGCAGGAATCAAGGAGGTCTTCTACGGCATCAATGCCGTGGCGCTCTTCACAGCGATTGATGTATTGCTTGGCAAAGACCAGGTAATCGACGATGGCGCTGGCGTCGGTCCAGGTGCGGAACAGGTAGTTGCCCTTGAAAAAGGAATTATGACCATAGCAGGCATGCGCGATAACCAGCGCCTGCATGGTCATGGTGTTTTCCTCCATCAGATAGGCAATGCACGGCTCGGAGTTGATTACGATTTCGTAGGCCAGGCCCATCTGCCCGCGCTGATAATTCTTCTCGGTATGCAGAAAATGCTTGCCGTAGGACCAGTGGTGGTATCCCAACGGCATGCCAACGGAGGCGTAAGCATCCATCATCTGTTCAGCGGTAATGACCTCTATCTGGTTGGGGTAGGTATCCAGGCCGTAGATATCGCGGGCGATACGCCCGATTTCCTTGTCGTATTCCCGGATCAGATCGAAGGTCCATTCCGAGCCGGTGGAGATGGGTTGGCGTTTCATGTGGCCATCCTCTTCTGGAACAGCTTGCGAAAAACAGGGTAGATATCGGCCGCGTCAACGATCTGTTGCTGGGCGAAGCTATCCGCAAAGCGCTCGGCTACCTGTTCGTATTCATACCACAGCGCCTGGTGTTCTCTCGGGGTGATCTCTACATAGCAGTAATACTGCATCGCCGGCATGATCTGCCGGGTCAACAGTTCGCGGCAGATTGGCGAATCGTCGTTCCAGTTGTCTCCATCCGAGGCCTGGGCGCAGTAGATATTCCATTCGTTCGGCGAATAGCGCTCGTCCACGATCTCCTGCATCAATCGCAGGGCGCTGGAGACAATGGTGCCCCCTGTTTCCCGCGAATAAAAAAACTCCTCTTCATCCACCTCCTTGGCGCTGGTGTGGTGGCGGATGAACACCACCTCGATGCGCTCATAGTTTCGACGCAGGAACAGATAAAGCAGAATGTAAAAACGTTTGGCCAGATCCTTGGTGGCCTGCGTCATTGAGCCAGACACGTCCATCAGGCAGAACATCACCGCCTTGGAGCTGGGATTGGGCTGCTTGGTAATCAGGTTGTAGCGCAGGTCGAAGGTATCCAGGAACGGAATTCTATCGACCCGGCGACGCAGTTGTTCAATCTCCTGTTCCAGAGCCTTGATGTCGGCGAGATTGTCCGGCTGGGTGAGCAGCAGGTGCTCCAGCTCGCTGCTCGCTGCACGCAGCCTGGCGCGACTCCCGCCGCTCAAGGCTATGCGTCTGGCGTGGGCAGCCCGCATCGAACGAACTATATTGATCCGTGACGGATTGCCTTGCTGGCTGATCCCGGCACGTACGGGTTTGAAGGTGTCGGTCCCCGTAAGATGGCGCTTGAGCAAGTTGGGTAGCGCCAGATCCTCGAACATGAAGTCGAGAAATTCTTCCTGGGTGATCTGGAAAACGAACTCGTCCATCCCCTCGCCGCTATTGCCAGCCTGATTGCCGCCCTTGCCCCCACCGCCTCCCTCGGGTCGGGCTATCTGATCGCCAGTAGTGAACTCGCGGTTGCCCGGGTGCACCCGGGTTTGGCGTCCCCCCTGGCCGTGGTGAAATATCGGTTCATCGATATCACGGCCCGGAATGCTGATCTGTTCGCCATGCTCGATATCGGTAATCGAACGCCGGCCCACCGCTTCCTCAACGGCTTTTTTGATATGCGCCTTGTAGCGACGCAGAAAGCGTTGACGGTTAACCGTGCTCTTGTTCTTGCCGTTCAAACGTCGGTCAATCACATAACTCATTCAAGGCCCTCCGGACCCGCTTCAATTTCAAGCCGGCCCTGCCGTTCTCCGCCAATGCGTCAGCTTGCTGGCGCATGCGTGTAGCGCGTGGAGCGATCAGACTGCTGTGCCTTACTGAGCCTTGCGCACCCGCAGGTACCATTCCGACAACAAGCGAACCTGTTTTTCGGTATAGCCGCGCTCCACCATGCGCGTGACGAAATCGCTGTGTTTCTTCTGGTCTTCCTTGGACGCCTTGGCGTTGAAACTGATAACCGGAAGCAGGTCCTCGGTATTGGAGAACATCTTCTTCTCGATCACTACGCGCAGCTTTTCATAGGACAACCAGGAAGGATTCTTGCCGTTGTTGTGGGCACGGGCCCGCAATACGAAGTTGACGATCTCGTTGCGGAAGTCCTTCGGATTACTGATACCTGCCGGCTTCTCGATTTTTTCCAGCTCTTCGTTGAGCGCCACCCGATTGAGGATTTCGCCGGTATCCGGATCGCGGTATTCCTGATCCTGGATCCAGAAGTCCGCATAAAGAACATAGCGGTCGAATATGTTCTGGCCGTATTCGCTGTAAGACTCGAGGTACGCGGTCTGGATCTCCTTGCCGATAAATTCGACGTAGCGTGGCGCCAGGTATTCCTTGATAAAGCGCAGGTAGCGTTCGCTGACCTCGTTGGGAAATTGCTCCTGCTCGATCTGTTGTTCCAGCACGTAGAGCAGATGCACCGGGTTAGCGGCTATTTCGCTGTGATCGTAGTTGAACACCTTGGACAGAATCTTGAAGGCGAAGCGCGTCGAGAGCCCGTTCATACCCTCATCGACGCCTGCTGTATCCCGGTATTCCTGGATCGACTTGGCCTTGGGGTCAGTGTCTTTCAGGTTTTCGCCATCGTAGATGCGCATCTTGGAGTAGACGTTGGAATTCTCCGGCTCCTTGAGCCGCGACAGAACGGTGAACTGCGCAAGCATCTTCAGCGTGTCTGGCGCGCAGTGCGCCTGGGCGAGCGAGCTGTTGGTAAGCAGTTTGCCGTATATCTGGATCTCGTCGCTGACCCGCAGACAATAGGGCACCTTGACGATGTAGATGCGGTCAATGAAGGCTTCGTTATTCTTGTTGTTGCGGAAGGTATGCCATTCCGACTCGTTGGAGTGGGCCAGGATTACGCCGCTGAAGGGGATTGCGCCCAGCCCTTCAGTGCTGTTGTAGTTGCCTTCCTGGGTAGCCGTCAGGAGAGGATGCAGTACCTTGATGGGCGCCTTGAACATCTCGACGAATTCCATCAGGCCCTGGTTGGCCCGGCACAGCGCGCCAGAGTAGCTATAAGCGTCAGGGTCGTTCTGCGGAAATTCCTCAAGCTTGCGGATATCAACCTTGCCCACCAGCGCGGAAATGTCCTGGTTGTTCTCATCACCCGGTTCGGTTTTGGCAACGGCGATCTGCTGCAGGATGGAAGGGTAGAGCTTGACCACCTTGAACTTGCTGACATCGCCATTGAACTCATGCAGGCGCTTGACCGCCCAGGGCGACATGATGCTGTTGATATAGCGCCGCGGTATCCCGTAGTCCTCCTCCAGAATGGCTCCATCCTCCTCGGCATTGAACAGCCCCAGTGGGGATTCAAATACGGGCGAATCCTTGATCGCGTAGAAGGGTACCTGCTGAATAAGGGACTTGAGTTTTTCCGCCAGGGACGATTTGCCGCCACCCACCGGGCCGAGCAGATACAGAATCTGCTTCTTTTCCTCGAGCCCTTGGGCGGCGTGTTTGAAAAACGACACAATGTGTTCGATGGCGTCTTCCATTCCGTGGAAATCGGCGAAGGCAGGGTAGCGCTTGATCATCTTGTTAGAAAAAATGCGTGAATATCGGGGGTCAAGCGAGGTATCGATCAGCTCCGGTTCGCCTATTGCCGACAGCAGCCGTTCGGCGGCGGACGCGTAGGTCATTGGGTCGGATTTGCACAGCTCAAGATACTCTTGCAGGGAATATTCTTCCTGCCGGGTAGTCTCGAAACGGTTCTGGAAATGGCTGAATATGCTCATGGCACGACCTCGCTCTTACTTGGATGAGGTCCGTGGCTTCCGGGCAGCGACCCGCCTGACGCTGTACAGGGCGACGGCATATAGTGATGCGTGAATCCCCCAATACCACTTCAAAACGGGCGTAATCAGAAAGTCTGTCGGAGCTGCGGTAGCCAGCCAGGCTGACCCCGGTTCCGGCAGGCTTCCTTATTATCGGAAGCCGGCAGACCGGCCTTCACTTATTTGTTCGCCTTGGTCTGAGGATAGTTCTTTTGGGCGAGGCTTACAGCGGGTATTTGAAAAAAAGTTATTGCGCGGTGTTGTCGGCGCTCAGCGCTGGCTCTCATCGACGCGCTCGGGATACTGCTGACGCCATAGTTCGAAACCGCCGTCCAGGCTGTAAACCTCGGCGAAGCCCGCGTCGGAAAGATAGGCTGCCGCCGGCTGGCTGGAATTGCCGTGATAACAGCAGACCACCAGGGGAGTCTGATGATCGGTAGAGGAAACAAACTGCGCCAGATTGTCATTATCCAGCCGCACGGCCTGGGTGATGTGCCCCGTCCGGTAACTTTGCTGATCACGAATATCGACCACATTGGCGCCTCGTTCCAGCAGGTCGGCGGCCACATCAGGACTGATACGTTGAAATTCGCTCATCTCATTCTCCACAGGAACACTGGTGTCGCTCACTCGTGTTCAGATTCATCAACGTCATACTGTTGCCCCACACGCAGCCGGTATCCAGGGCATGCACGCCAACCGCGTCCGTCTTGCCTTCCAGCGCTGCCCAATGGCCGAATATCAGCTGAGTATCGGGGTCCTTGCGCTGAAAGCTGAACCACGGAGCGTAGCCCTTGGGCGCGCTGCCCAGCCCTTCCTTTGCCTTGAAATCGAGCGTGCCATCCGGCTTGCAGAAGCGCATGCGGGTCAGGTAGTTGGTGATGGTACGCAGACGGTCCATACCCTTGAGGCCTGGACTCCAGCGAGCCGGTTCATTGCCGTACATCGTAGCGAAAAATTCGTCCAGCTGTTCATCGCTGCGCAAGATACCCTCGACCTCGGCAGCGCGCTTGAGCGTCTGCTTCACCGACCAGATAGGCGGGATGCCCGCGTGGGTCATGACACAGTCCAGGCTCTTGTCGTAATAGGCCAGTGGCCTTTGGCGCAGACTGCCGAGTAGTTTCTCCCGGTCCGGCGCCTTGAGAACCGGCAGCAGGGTGTCGGATTTGCGCAACCGACTGGCGTCGCGGGACGCGGCCAGCAAATGCAGGTCGTGGTTGCCGAGCACGGCTATGCAGGCATTACCCAGACTGTCGATAAAACGCAGGGCCGCCAGCGAGTCCGGTCCGCGGTTAACCAGGTCTCCTACCGACCAGAGGACGTCACGAGATGGATTGAAGTCCACTTCGTCCAAAAGGCATTGCAGAGGCTTTAGACAGCCTTGTAAATCGCCGACGGCGTAGGTAGTCATGCCAGGGCCTCGTATACGGAGGAATCAGTTGAGGGCGTTTGGCTTGGACAGACGAAACAGTGGAATGTCTGCGCGGAAAGCATGCCGGTCCTCAGCGCGCATACCATAGCTGCCTTGCATGGTACCAACCGGCGTCTCCAGCAGGCAGCCACTGCTGTAGGTGTGGCTTTTGCCGGGTTGGATGACCGGCTGCTCACCTACCACACCAGGCCCCTCAACCGTCTGGACCTTGCCGTTACCGTCGGTGATTGTCCATTGACGATCAAGTAGCTGGGCGGCAATCACACCCTCGTTGTTGATGCTGATTGTATAGGCGAAGGCGAATCGATTGGCGTCGGGGTCGGATTGTTCACGCAAATAGCGGGTTTCCACCTTCACGTTGATAGCATAGGTGCTGGAAGCGCTCATGGCTTAATCCTTGTCGGTAGTGGATTGACGGGCCAACCGGTTTGCCAGTCGGACAAAACCGGCCAGATCAACCTGCTCGGGGCGAATAGTCGGATCCAGGCCCTCGTCGGCAATGCTGTCGGCGTCCAGCAATGGTTTCAAGGTGTTGCGCAAAGTCTTGCGCCGCTGGTTGAAGGCTTCGCGTACCACCTGCTCAAGAAATTGCACGTTTTCGGCAGGATGCGGCAGCACCGTATGGGGCGTTAGTCGAACGATAGCCGAATCGACTTTCGGGGCAGGGCTGAATGCGCCCGGGCCGACGTCGAACAGATGCTCTACCCGGCAGTAATACTGCACCATAATACCCAGCCGGCCGTAACGATTCATCCCCGCGCCCGCAGCCAGGCGCTGTACGACCTCCTTCTGCAGCATGAAGTGCATGTCGCTGATGCAATGCGCCTGGGCCAGCAAATGAAACATCAGGGGAGTGGAGATGTTATAGGGCAGATTGCCTACCACCCGCAGCTTCTCGCCCTCTGTGGCCAGTTGGCTGAAATCGAACTTAAGGGCGTCGCCCTTGTGCAGAGCGAACATCGGCTGATGGCCAAAGCGGGCCTGCAGTATGGGGTGCAGATCATGGTCAAGTTCCACGACGTCCAGACGCGCTCCGCTGCTCAGCAGGCCTTCGGTTATGGCGCCCTGACCTGGCCCGATTTCGACCAGATGCTGCCCCTCACGCGGGGCGATGGCCCGGTGGATCCGGTTGATCACGCCCGGATCGTGCAGAAAGTTCTGGCCGAAACGCTTGCGAGCCCGGTGCGGTGCAAGTTGACTCATGATTGCCCCCTGGCTTCGATCATGCTGATAGCTGTTTCCAGCGCAACCCTCAGGCTGCCCGGGTCGGCCTGCCCGGTTCCGGCCAGATCCAGCGCCGTACCGTGGTCGACCGATGTGCGGATGATGGGTAGGCCCAGCGTGATATTCACCGCCTGTCCGAAGCCCTTGTGTTTCAGTACCGGCAAACCCTGGTCGTGATACATGGACAGCACTGCGTCGGCCTGGTCGAGGTATTTGGCGGTGAACAGGGTGTCGGCAGGTAAGGGCCCTGCCAGATGCATGCCCTCCTGGCGCAGTTTTTCCAGCACCGGAATGATTACCTCTATTTCTTCCCGGCCCAGATGACCGCCTTCACCCGCATGGGGATTCAGGCCGCAGACCAGAATGCGTGGCGCGGGAATGCCGAACTTGTGGCGTAGATCAGCGTGCAGAATGCGGATTACCCGCTCCAGTAACGGGGCGGTCACGGCATCGGCAACGGCCCTGAGAGGCAGATGGGTGGTGGCCAAGGCGACCCGCAAGCCGGGACAAGCGAGCATCATCACCACCTGCGGAGTGGCGGTCAGCTCGGCAAAAAACTCGGTATGGCCGGAAAAGGCCACGCCCGCGTCGTTGATCACGCCCTTGTGAACCGGCGCGGTAACCACGGCGGCAAAGCGGCCATCCATACAGCCCTGGCCTGCTACGCGCAAGGTTTCAAGCACGTAAGCTCCGTTGGCCGCATCCAGCTGGCCGGCATGGCAAGGCGCCGCCAGGGGCACAGGCAGTACGCAGATTTCACCGGCAGTTTGTGCTCGGGCTGGCTTGTCTGGCTCATAGCGTCTGATCTTGACCTGCAAACCCAGCAGTCGTGCACGCTCGGCCAGCAAGTCGGCGTCGGCTATTACCACCCGCTGCTGCGAGCATGGCCGGGAAGCCAGCATCAGACATAGATCCGGGCCGATGCCCGCCGGTTCGCCCGCAGTGATGGCAACGGAAACGGGCACTAAATCTTGATCTCTACATACGCTTCGTCGCGGATCTCGAGAAGCCATGTCTGCAGCTCTTCGTCGAACTTGCGGTTCTGCAACAAGCTGGTCGCCTGCTGTTCCCGCATGTCATCGGTCATGTCGACATTCCGACGGTCAGTGACTTCCAGGATATGCCAGCCAAACTGGGACTGAAACGGGCGGGAAACCTTGTCCTGCTCAATGGATGCCATTACTTCGCGAAACTCTGGCACCATCGCCTCAGGGGTAACCCAGTTCAGTGAGCCACCATTCAACGCCGAGCCTGGATCCTCGGAGAAAGACCGGGCCAGATTGGCGAAGGACTCTCCTCCCTGGATGCGATCATAAAGGCGCTGCACCAGTTGGGCGGCCTCGCCGTCGCTGCGGATCTCGCTGGGCTTGATCAGGATATGGCGAACATTGAACTCGTCGACCATCTGATTCTCGCCGCCGCGCTTTTCCAGTAGCTTGAGAATATGAAAGCCTGCCGGGGACCTCAGGGGTGGGGTAATCTCTCCCACTTCAAGCGCGCTCACCGCGCTGGCAAACGGGCCAGGCAACTGGGCAGCTTTGCGCCAGCCGAGTTCACCGCCCTCAAGGGCAGTGTCGCCGCCAGAGCGACTGACCGCCACCGAACCGAAGTCAGCCCCGGAACTCAGCTCCTCATGGATTTCACTAGCCAGGGCGGCTTTTTCGTTGAGTTCCGACGAGCTGGCAGTCTCGGAGACGGGTAATACGATCATGGCCAGGCGATAGTCAGCCGAGGTTTGATAGCGGCCAGCCTCGGAGCTGAGGAAGTTGCGAACTTCCTGGTCGGTTACCTGAATACGTTCGGCCACCCGACGCTGGCGCACGCGGTTGATGATCATCTCGCGGCGTATCTGTTCGCGAGCCTGGTTATAGCTGATTCCATCGCGGGCCAGGGCGGCGCGAAACTCATCCAGACTCACCCCGTTCCGCTCAGCCAACTGTTGCATGGTCTGGTTGAGGCTGGCGTCTTCGATACGAATGCCGGCTCGGTCGCCCATCTGCAACTGAATGCTTTCCAGAATCAGACGATCCAGGACCTGCCTCTTCAATATGTCGTCAGGGGGGAGCTCGGTGTCGCGCTCGCTCAGTTGCTGACGGACAGCGCCCATCCTCTCTTCCAGTTGGCTGGCCATTACCACGTCGTTGTCGACAATAGCAGCGACACGATCCAGCGGGACCACCTGAGCCTGCAAACTGGTGCTGAGAAACAGACCGGCACAAAGGCCGATCAGGGCAGTATGTAACTTAAAATGCATTGTATTCACGCTCTCTGTAACCTGGGATACCTTCCTGGAGAAGGGTTTCTACACGGTTGCCGGTGACATTGCCCAATCCTTTAAGCACCACCTGCACGAAAATGCCTCGATTGCCTTTATCGTCGGCTACTGACTCGTACTCGTCATAGTCTACCCAGTAGCGGTTGATAAAGCGCAGCTTCCAGCAGCAACTGTCGTATTCGAAGCCGCCAAAGGCCTCTAGCGTTCGGTCGTCCGTCAGATCATGCTGCCACCGTCCGATAACGCCCCATTGGGCATTAAGCGGCCACATGAACGAAAAATCTGTCTGGTCTATTCGGCGTTCCGGGTCGATATCCAGATCAGTAGTTCCGGTCCGAGGATTGAAATTATTCAGCTCGTTACGGAAGCGATAGCCGGCGTTGATGGCTTTGCCAGGCTCGGGTTGATAGTTAACGCGAACGTCGCCTGCGTTATTGTCGTCGTTGTCTGGATCCCATAGAAGATTGCTGCTCAGCCGCCAATCGTCATGCATCTGATACATGAATTCTGCGGCATACGCAGAGGTGGAGCTGCTGTCGTCAGGATCAACTGTGCCATCAATCAACTGGACTTCGCGGTCAGTAAAATAAAATATCTGACCGAGGCTTCCCCTTATTCTCTCGCGACCCTTTTCGTCAAGGAATCTGCTGGTAGCTCCGAGGGTAAGGTTATTGGCGTCACTGGTGCGGTCACGTCCGCTGAAACGGTCATCTCGATAAAGCGAGCTGTAGCTAAAAGTGAACTCGTTTGTATCAAATAGCGGCTGGTCGCCTTGATCTTCGTAAGGAGCGTACACGTAGAAAGCCCTTGGCTCCAACGTCTGCCGCATATCGTCTCCGAACAAAGTCGTCTCGCGATCAAAATACAACCCCGTGTCCAGGCTGGCGACAGGGACTGTGCTTGAGGGAGTAGTATCGGCATTGGCATAGTCAAATCCGTCGGCCCGCCGATCAAATTCCAGATCGTAGTGGGTCGAGTCAATCCGCGCGGCCGGAATGATAAAGCCCCAGCTGTTGCGCATGGGATAGCTAACCTTGGGGCCGATGTTTATTCGATGGCCGGTGGCGCGCTGCAAACCCACCAGCGTCTCGTCGGGTTGACGAAACTGAGCGCCATCCTGTCCTGCGATCAATCCTTGCTGAAGATCTCGATCAAAATAAGAATATTGGACGCTATAGTCGAGAAGGACACCGCTGTCGGCAAGCTCGGATCCGCCATCCAGCTGAAGCTGGGGCAGACGCTCATAGGGGCTGACAGCGGTCACGGTAGCTAGCTGGTAGGCATGCACCAAGGCTTGGAAACGCCAGTTGTTACCCGCATAAGTAAGTGCGCCACGTTGGTTGACATAATCGCCCGGACGGGCTTCCAGGGCTGTGCTCAGGTCGTGGTAGTAATAGGGGTCACTGATATCGCCAGCATCCACGTTGGCAAACAGGCGATCCGCCAGAGCCTGCTCATGGCGCACCCGGTACATCCAGCGCTGGTCTTCAAATTCGCTGTCATCCAGAAAGCCGGCATCCAGCTGGCTGCGGCTGGTGGCGCTGAGATGACGGGTTTCACCTTCAAGCAGTGCTCCGCGCTTGGAAAGAATGCGCGGATACAGCGTTGCATCGTAGTTGGGTGCAAGATTGAAATAATAGGGAACGCTCAGTTCATTGCCATTATCGGTACTATTGGCAAAGCTGGGTGCCAGCAAGCCGCTCTTGCGACGGTCATCCAGCGGAAAGTTTATATAGGGCGTGTAGAACACTGGCACGTCTTTCACGTGCAGCCTGACGTGTTTGGCTTCGCCCCAGCCTTCCTCCCGATTCAGTTCAATATCTTTACTGTGCAGGGTCCAGGTATTTTCGCCAGGTTCGCAGGTGGTGTAGGTGCCGTTTGTCATCACGATAACCGCATCGTCGCGGCGCATCACCTTGTCGGCGGTACCCCGCGCACGGGCTTCATGAACGACGTAACGCACTTCATTGACCTGCGTTTCGCCGGTGTCTATACGCAGCCGGGCGCTGTCGCCAAGCATCAGTACGCCCTGGTCGCGCAGACGCACGTCACCTTTCAGGCGGACCAGGTTTTCGCCCTGGTCGTAGGTAGCCTGGTTGGACTGCGCCTGCAAGCGGCCCTGGCGCATTACCACATCGCCAGCTAGGGTGCCGGTCTGGCTTTGCTGCTCGAAGCGGCTGGAATCGGCTTCGGCATATATCGGCAAGTCCTCAAAGGGGGTGTCGTCGTCACGACCTGCACGTACGGGTTCGACGTAAGCGCCGGTGCAATAAGGTGCGATCGCCGCGGCCATCGTTGCGTCGAGCTGCTCGCGCGGCACCCAGTCCAGCTCGCTGAACTCGGATCGCTCGGCGCTGGTCAGATCACTAACCGCTGGAGCTGCTGGAGCTGCTGGAGCTGCTGGAGCTGCTGGAGCTGCTGGAGCGGATAGCTGTCGGGGTTCGTCCACTTTCTCCTGAGTGGGCACCTGCCGCACCGGTCGTGGAGGCAGCACCGAGGGCGCCGCTACGGGACTGCAGTTCCACCCCGAGCCATTATTGCTGGGACGACAGTCCACCTGGCCATTGGCCTGGCTGGCCATTGGCTGCGCTAACAGCAGTCCGCTGGCCAGCAGCATGGGGAATGTGGGGCGAAATGGAGGTATGCGGTAGGCCATTGTAGTTATCCGGGCTTCCAATCGGTGCGGGCTCGCGTCAGCTTGTGCGAGGGGAATGCAACAGGCATGCTGCGTTTGCGTAATGATCGTGGATAATAAAGCATTGTGCGGCGCCAGAGCCAGCATCGGTCAGTTCGGGAATAAAAAGATGGATCCAAGACAAACTTTGCTTGAAGAGTGGTTGCCTGCCGCGCTGCAAAAGGCCTTCGCCTCGCAAGGCTGGGGCCCGGTGCCTGAGGGTAGGTTGCGTCCGGCCAGTGCCGACGCCAGTTTTCGCCGCTACTTCAGATGGAGTGACGGTACCCATAGCCTGGTAATCATGGATGCTCCTCCGCAACAAGAGGACTCGACTCCCTTTGTTAAGGTAGCCGGCTTGCTGGCAGAGGCCGGGGTCAGGGTGCCGGCGATATTTTCTGCGGATATCGAGAACGGCCTGTTGCTGCTCGAAGATCTTGGCGCCAGTACCTTTCTCGAAAGTATCCAGGCAGGCATTACCGAGCAGGAGCAGGACCGCCTGTTCAGTGATGCCATCACCATCCTTGTTCGTTGGCAGAAAACCAGTCGTCCCGGAATACTCCCGGAATACGACGATGCGGTTCTTCGGCGAGAGCTGGCCTTGTTCCCTGACTGGTTCGTAGGGCGCCATATCGGTCGCGAACTGCTGCCGGAAGAAGCGGCGGACTGGGACCAGTTGTGTGCGGTGCTGCTAGGCAGCATTCTCAACGAAGCCAAGGTGTATGTGCACCGGGATTACATGCCCCGCAACCTGATGACCTCGTCAGGGGAGCCAGGCGTGCTGGATTTCCAGGACGCCTTGTACGGACCGGTGAGCTACGATGTCACCTGCCTGTTTGCCGATGCCTTTTTCAGCTGGTCGCCCGATAGACGAGAAGCCTGGCTGCGGCAATATTGGCAGCAGGCGCGGGAAGCTGGCCTGCCTGTGCCGGAGCAGTGCGAGCTGTTCCTGAATCAGTCCAGGCTCATGGGCGTGCAACGTCATCTGAAAGTATTAGGAATATTTGCCCGCATTCGCTATCGCGACGGCAAGCCCCATTATCTTGAGGATGCGCCGCGCTTTGTCCGTTACTTGCAGCAGGCTTGCGCCGAAGATCCCGGTCTTGCACCGCTGTCCCGCTTATTAAACAGCCTGGGGTTGCAGGCTTGAAGGCAATGATCCTTGCGGCAGGCAAGGGCGAGCGCATGCGTCCTTTGACGCTGACCACGCCCAAGCCTCTGCTTCCGGTGGCAGGCAAGCCGTTGATTCAGTGGCATATCGAATCGTTGGCGCGGGCGGCGCTGACCCAGTTGGTGATCAACCATGCCTGGCTGGGTCAGCAGATAGAATCCGCTTTCGGTACCGGCAGCCAGCTAGGCGTGAGCATCGGCTGGTCAGCGGAAAGTGAACCGCTGGAAACCGGCGGCGGTATTCGCAAAGCGCTGCCTCTGCTTGGGGGCGACCCGTTTGTTCTGGTCAATGGAGATATCTGGACCGATTATGATTTTGCCGGTTTGCAGATCGCGCCTGACAAGCTGGCACATCTGGTGCTGGTGCCCAATCCCGCCTACAAAGCGCACGGCGATTTTGTTCTCGAAGACTCTCTGGTGAGCAATCCACAGTCTGGAGACAGCGGATTGACCTATAGCGGAATCGCCATCATCGATCCGGCGCTGATTGCCGGGCAGCCCGATGGCGCGTTTCCGCTCGCCCCCCTGCTCCGCGAGGCGGCAACGAGGGGGCTGGTCAGTGGCGAACTGTTTGTCGGCAACTGGATCGACGTCGGCACCCCTGAACGGCTTGCTGAAGCTGGCCGCAGAGCTGGGGAAAGCTGACATGCTCTGGCCTGTAACCCTTGCCGGGGCATTGATTGGCGGACTGGCTGCGGGGGCTTCGGGCTGCATTCTGGGTGTAGTGCTGGGCCATGCGCTCGACCGGCACTGGAATCTACGGCGCTGGTCCGATGTGCCTGGCCGGGTGCGGGAGTTTGCCGGTCGCAACCATTCCTATCAGACAGTGCTCTTCATGTGCCTGGGCCGGTTGGCGAAGGCCGAGGGCAGAGTGCAGCCTGCGCACCTGCAACTGGCCCGTGACATCATGCAGCAGTACCGGCTTGACGAGCCGGTACGATTGCAGGCCATGCACGGCTTCAATCGAGGAAAGGATGCCAGCGTCCGGCTAAAACCGTTGTTAAAGCGGCTTTACCGGAACGAACCGGCACGTGCTGCGGAATTGATGGATTGTTGCTGGCGGATGGCCCTGGTAACCGGAACCCTGGGGACGCAGTCCAGACAGCTGCTGGACGAATGGTCGCACCTGTCGGGCATGGCCAGGGCCGAACAGCAGCGGATGCACCAAAGGCACCGCAACTCCCGCAGCTCAAAGGCGGAACACAAGCCGCCTGCGGTAAATCATGACCTGATGCAGGATGCGGCTGAGCTGCTGGGAGTTGATCTGTCAGCCTCGCCGGAAGTGATAAAGCGCGCCTATAGGCGTCAATTGAGTCGGCACCACCCGGACAAGATGACAGGCGCAAGCCCGCAGGACCTCGCCGCAGCAGGTGAGCGTGTACATGCCGTCCAGCAAGCCTATGAGCGGATACGTCGTTATCGTGGATTTCGCTGAGGCCCCGCCAACTGGTCGAGCCATCCGTTGATGCGCTTGATCAGCATGCGCTGGTTCTGCGGTCGTCCGGCCGGGTCATGGACTGTCAGTTGTCGGTATTGCTGATGACCCAGACGCTTGGCGTTCAAGGCTCTTGCCTGATAGTCACCGGAACTGGTCTCTCGGCCTTTCAGTAGCACTTCAAGCAGCGGTTTCTCCCAATTCATTACCAGGGCCTCCAGACTTTCGCTTGCCTGGGTTGGCATACGCGGCTGATACAGGATCAAGGCCTTCACATCGTCCCGTTCCGCTGCGGCACGCAGGGCCCAGTAAGCGCCGGAGCCGCGGCCAAGTAGCGTTATCTCGCCCGCGCCATTTTCCGTACGCAGTGAATCCAGAGCCAGGGCAATTCGACCAATAATCTGGCTGGCGCGAGCGTCGGCCAGCCCCTCCGACGTCGCCTTTTCCAGATCCAACCTGAGGGGTAGAGCATCCGGCAGGGCAATTGACAGGGTATGCCAGCCGGCTTCGCTCAGCTGTTGACGCGCAGGGCTGATCAGCTCCGGCCAATTGGCATGCTCTCCCTGATCGCCAATCAGCAACACCGCACCCTGGGGAGCGGGGCTGGCCGCTGGAAGAAACAAGCCGAGGAACGAATCAGTCCCCTCGCCAAGCCGGCGATGCTGTGCGCTGGGCACGTTTTGCTCAAGAGCCGTTTCCTGAAGTTGGGAGCGTGGGGGCAAGGCGGCGCGCTCGGTCTGGCTGTCCGCGTCAACTTTCTGCTGAGCATTGGCCAACGTTGCTGTACCAACCAAAAGAAGCATGATGGCAAGGCGCATTGATTTTATCCCTATGTGCTTCGCGGCAGTATAACAGGGCAGCCTCCGGTGGCTTGGGTTAGACTAGGCGCGTTTCGATTTTATCCAGAGGTCATCATGGCTGATTACGCGATTGCTCCCTCCATTCTCTCCGCCGATTTTGCCCGCCTGGGCGAAGATGTTGATCGCGTGCTGGCTGCGGGGGCGGATATCGTTCATTTCGATGTGATGGACAATCATTATGTGCCCAACCTGACGATAGGTCCCATGGTGTGCACCGCACTGCGCAAGTACGGTGTGACCGCACCTATCGACGTGCACCTCATGGTCAAGCCGGTTGATCGCATCATTGGCGATTTCATCGACGCCGGGGCGACTTATATCACCTTTCATCCTGAAGCCACCGAGCACATCGACCGGTCCCTGCAACTGATCAAGGAAGGCGGCGCCAAGGCCGGCCTGGTGTTCAATCCAGGCACCTCTCTTGAAAGCCTCAGGTACGTTATGGACAAGATCGACATGATCTTGCTGATGAGCGTGAATCCCGGATTTGGCGGTCAGAAATTTATTCCCGGCACGCTGGACAAGCTGCGTGAGACGCGCGCCCTGATCCAGGCAAGTGGCCGGGACATTCGCCTGGAAATCGATGGCGGAGTGAACGAGCAGAATATCCGCAGCATCGCGCAAGCGGGCGCTGACACCTTTGTGGCGGGCTCGGCGATATTCAACAAGCCTGACTACAAGGCCGTAATCGATGCCATGCGCGCCGAGCTGGCGCAGGTCAATCGCTGAGCATGGGGCTGCTGCAGCGCTTATTCGAAGGCTCTCTGCCGGCCCTGGTGATGTTCGATCTGGACGGAACGCTGGTGGACTCAGTGCCGGATCTTGCTGCCGCGGTAGACCTGATGCTTGAACGGCGTGATCGTCCACCGGCGGGCGTAGAGCGGGTGCGTGACTGGGTCGGTAACGGCGCTGCGGTATTGGTGCGTCGTGCCCTGGCCGGAGGTCTGGACCATTCGATGGTAGATGACGACGACGCTCAGGCTGCGCTGGATGACTTTCTCCAGGCCTACTCAGGCGAACATGTTCTTACTCGTGTGTATGCAGGCGTCCCGGAAATCCTTGATTGGCTGGCCGGTCAGGGCATCGTTATGGCCGTGGTGACAAACAAGCCCCAGCGTTTTGTCGCGCCCCTGTTGCAGGAGATGGGGCTGGGGAATTATTTCCAGTGGCTGGTGGGCGGCGATACGCTTCCGGTGCAAAAACCCGACCCCGCCGCACTTGATTTTGTCATGGGCAAGGCCGGCGTAAGCCGGGAGCAGGCGGTATTTGTCGGTGACTCACGTAACGATGTGCTGGCGGCCCGCGCGGCCGGAGTGAAAGTGATCGCGGTGACTTACGGCTATAATCATGGGCGGCCTATTGAAGCGGAAAAGCCTGATTTGCTGGTTGATTCGCTCGCTGCGCTCATATAGCCTAGCGACTTCCTACCCTATTCGATGGATCAGCCGTGTTTGTCAGCAACCGCAAACTGATGAGAGTGATCAAGGCGCTCGCCCGCTGGCGCTGGCGTACCTGATTGTTCTGCCTGCGTTGATCGCAGGCCCCTGGTTTGTGTATGACAATTCACCCGCCCCATGAGGCTGATCATGACCCGAGAAGAATTCCTTCGCCTGGCTGCCCAGGACTATAACCGCGTACCTGTTGTGCGCGAAGTACTGGCCGACCTCGACACGCCGCTGTCTACTTACCTGAAGCTTGCCGACGCGCCCTATTCCTATCTGCTTGAGTCCGTCCAGGGCGGAGAAAAGTGGGGTCGCTATTCGATCATCGGCCTGCCGGCACGCACAGTGTTGCGCGTGTATGGCCACAGCGTGCGGATACTGGTTGATGACGTCGAGCAGGAGCGGCATGAATGCGCCGATCCCCTGGCATTTGTGGAAGAGTTCAAGGCGCGCTATCGCGTGCCGGCGATACCAGGCTTGCCGCGCTTCAATGGCGGTCTGGTCGGTTATTTCGGTTATGACTGTGTCCGCTATGTGGAAAAACGCCTGGCCCAGTGTCCGAATCCGGACCCCTTGGAGAATCCGGACATTCTGCTGATGGTGTCTGACGAAGTCGTGGTGTTCGACAACCTGGCCGGCAAACTGCATGCCATCGTACTGGCCGATCCGGCTGTAGAAAACGCGTTCGACGTTGCCAATACCCGTCTGGATGGATTGCTCGACCAGTTGCGCCAGCCGCTGGCAGCCCGGCGTCCGCTTTCCCTGGATAACCCGCCCGACCATGAGCTGGACTACACCGCCAGCTTCACCCGCGAGGATTATGAGCGCGCGGTGGATACCGTGAAGGAATACATCCTGGCCGGCGACTGCATGCAGGTCGTGCCGTCCCAGCGCATGAGCATCCAGTTCAAGGCGGCACCTATCGATCTGTATCGGGCGCTACGCAGTCAGAACCCGACCCCGTACATGTACTTCTTCAACTTCGGTGATTTTCACGTGGTCGGCAGTTCCCCGGAAGTGCTGGTACGGGTCGAAGATGGCGAAGTAACCGTGCGTCCCATCGCCGGTACCCGTCCGCGCGGTGCGACTGAAGAAGCGGATGTGGAGTTGGAGCGCGATCTGCTGTCGGATACCAAGGAAATTGCCGAGCATCTGATGCTGATCGATCTGGGCCGCAACGATGTGGGCCGCGTGGCTCAAACTGGCCAGGTGCAGGTCACCGAAAAAATGGTCATCGAGCGCTACTCCAACGTCATGCATATCGTGTCCAACGTCAAAGGCCGCTTGCGTGAAGATCTCAATGCCATGGATGCCCTGCGGGCCATTCTTCCGGCAGGTACCCTGTCAGGTGCGCCGAAAATCCGCGCCATGGAAATCATCGATCAGCTCGAACCGGTGAAGCGGGGCGTTTATGGTGGCGCGGTGGGGTACTGGGCGTGGAACGGCAACATGGACACGGCTATCGCCATCCGCACCGCGGTGATCAAGAACGGCGAGCTGCACGTGCAGGCTGGCGGCGGCATTGTTGCCGACTCGGTTCCGGCGCTGGAGTGGGAAGAAACCATCAACAAACGCCGGGCCATGTTTCGTGCTGTCGCCCTGGCGGAACAGTCCGCGGGATAAGGAGACGCAGCCATGCTTTTGATGATCGATAATTACGACTCCTTTACCTACAACGTGGTCCAGTATCTCGGCGAGCTGGGTGCGGACGTAAAGGTGATCCGCAACGATGAAATGACCCTCGAAGAAATCGAAGCACTGCAGCCGGAGCGTATCGTTATTTCGCCGGGCCCTTGCACGCCCAATGAAGCGGGCGTGTCGGTGCCGGTGCTCAAGCACTTCGCTGGCAAGCTGCCGATACTGGGCGTTTGCCTGGGGCACCAGAGCATCGGTCAGGCATTCGGCGGCGAGGTGGTGCGCGCGCGCCAGGTCATGCATGGCAAGACCAGCCCGGTCTATCACCTGCATCAGGGTGTGTTCGAAGGCCTGAACGATCCGTTGACGGTAACCCGCTATCACTCTCTGGTGGTGAAGCGCGAGAATTTGCCCGGATGCCTGGAAGTGACGTCCTGGACCCGCAATGAAGACGGATCGGATGCCGAGATCATGGGGCTGCGTCATCGCGAGTACATGATCGAGGGCGTGCAGTTTCACCCGGAGTCGATCCTGACTGATCAGGGTCACGAGCTCCTGGCAAATTTCCTCAAGCAACAGGGTGGCCTGCGGGGCTGATCTAGCATAAGGAGCAAGCATGGATATCAAGACGGCGCTGGCTAAGGTAGTAGAGCATATCGACCTTTCGACTGACGAGATGCAGGCGGTCATGCGGCAGATCATGACCGGCCAGTGTACCGACGCCCAGGTCGGCGGCTTTCTGGTTGCCCTGCGCATGAAAAGCGAAAGCATCGACGAAATTACCGGCGCTGCCATGGTCATGCGCGAGCTGGCCGCCAGGGTAGAAATCAGCGGCGAGCGGATTGTCGACACCTGTGGTACGGGCGGAGACGGTGCGAATGTGTTCAACGTCTCCACTGCTGCTGCCCTGGTGGTCGCCGCCGCTGGCGCGCGGGTAGCCAAACACGGGAACCGCGCGGTGTCCGGCAAGAGCGGTAGCGCAGATCTGCTCGAGGCAGCAGGTGTCAATCTGAACCTGACTCCGGTGCAGGTCGCGCGTTGCGTGGAGGGCGTAGGCGTTGGGTTTATGTTCGCTCCAGCACACCACGGCGCAATGAAGCACGCCGTCGGGCCGCGCCGCGAACTGGGTCTGCGTACCTTATTCAACATGCTTGGCCCGATGACCAATCCGGCTGGCGTCGAGCATCAGGTGATCGGGGTCTTCAGCGACAAGCTCTGCCGGCCGATGGCCGAAGTGCTGAAGCGCTTGGGCAGCAAGCATGTGTTGGTAGTCAACGCCCGGGACGGGCTCGATGAACTGAGTCTCGCCGCGCCCACGCATATTGCCGAGCTGAAGGACGGAGAAATCAGCGAATACGAGGTCAGCCCGGAGGACTTGGGCATCAAGAGTCGCAGCCTCATCGGATTGGCCGTGGATGGTCCGCAGGCCTCGTTGACCCTGATTCGCGATGCGTTAGGCAAGCGCGAAACCGAGGCGGGCGAGAAGGCGGCCGACATGATCATCCTCAACGCAGGCGCCGCGCTCTATGCGGCGGACCATGCGACTTCCCTGCGTGAAGGCGTCGACCTCGCCTCTGACGCGCTGTATTCAGGTCTGGCCCGTGAGAAGCTGAACGAGCTGATCGCCTTTACTGACGTTTTTCGTGAGGAGTCCGGTCAATGAGCGTGCCTACCATTTTGCAGAACATCATTGCCCGCAAGCATGAAGAAGTCGCTGAACGCCGCGCGCAGACTGCCCTGTCTGAGCTGGAGAGTTTGAGTGCCGCAGCCGATGCGCCGCGCGGCTTTGCCCAGGCGCTACGCGATCAGGCGGCTGCACGCCAGCCTGCCGTTATCGCCGAGATCAAGAAGGCTTCGCCGAGCAAGGGCATTCTGCGGGATGACTTCGTTCCAGCCGCTATTGCCACCAGCTACGAGCAGGGCGGGGCGGTCTGCCTGTCGGTCCTCACGGATGTTGATTTCTTTCAGGGACACGACGATTTCCTGCGTCAAGCGCGGGCCGCCTGTAGTCTTCCCGTGTTGCGCAAGGATTTCATGGTTGATCCCTATCAGATAGTGGAAGCGCGCGCGATGGGTGCTGATTGCATCCTGCTGATTGCCGCTGCGCTAGATGATGAGCAGATGGCTGAGCTCGCCGACGTGGCCAGACAGCACAACCTGGATACTCTGGTCGAGGTGCATGATGGGTCCGAGCTTGACCGGGCGCTCAAGCTGGATACCCCGCTGATAGGCATCAACAACCGGAACCTGCATACCTTTGAGGTGACGCTTGATACCACGCTGGATCTGATGAACAGGGTGCCGGCGGACCGTTTGCTGGTTACCGAAAGCGGGGTGCTTAATCGCGCCGATGTCGAACTGCTTCTCGCCCATGACATCTATAGTTTCCTGGTGGGCGAAGCCTTTATGCGAGCCAGCGATCCAGGCGCCGAACTCAAGCGGCTGTTTTTTTAACAATTGCCACGAGCGGTGCCTGTTGGAAAGGCGGCCAAGCCTGACATATCAATAAAACTGATCTTTCTCAGCTATATATTGCGCTTTATGTCAGGCCGTACCGATGGGATTATTGCCTCTCGGATTCATTGGGCAACATCATGTTGATCAGAAACACTTCCACTCGCTACGGCGTGGTCGCCATTTCCCTGCACTGGCTGGTAGCCCTGGTGGTTATCGGACTGGCGATTCTCGGACTGTGGATGACGGATCTCACCTACTACAGCCCCTACTACCGCACCGCCCCGTTCTGGCACAAGAGCATTGGCCTTACCTTCGCTGCGGTGCTGGCTTTGCGCCTGATCTGGCGGATGTTCAATCGCAGGCCATCGCATCTTCCCAACCACAAGCGTTGGGAGACGCGCCTGGCGGGCCTGGTCCACGGCTTGCTCTATGTGTTGTTGGCGGTAATTGTCGTCAGTGGCTACCTTATATCCACAGCGCGTGGGGATGGTATCAGCGTGTTCGGCTGGTTCGAGGTGCCCGCGCTGTTGACGGGGCTGACCAGCCAGGCTGATCGGGCCGGATTCGTGCATTACTGGGTCGCAATTACGGTTCTAAGCCTGGCCGGGCTGCATGCGCTGGGCGCCCTCAAACATCACTTCATCGACCGCGACGATACATTACGGCGCATGCTTGGCCTGCGTCCGCACAATACCAAGGAGAGTTGAAATGAAAAAAGCTTTTGCTGGAATCGCACTGGGAGGCCTGCTGGCGCTATCAGGCTCGCTGCACGCGGCTGAATACGTGATTGACAAGGAAGGTCAGCATGCCTTCATCAATTTCAAAATAAGCCACCTCGGCTACAGCTGGCTGTACGGGCGCTTCAATGATTTTGACGGCACCTTTACCTGGGATGCGGACAAGCCAGAGGACAGCCAGGTAAATGTCACCATCGATACCGCCAGCGTCGATTCCAACCACGCAGAGCGTGATAAGCACCTGCGTAGCGACGATTTCCTGAACGTCAGTGCTCATCCTGAGGCGACTTTCAAATCGACTGCTGTGGAAATGACCGGCGAGAATACCGCGAAGATTTCTGGTGATCTGACCCTGAACGGGGTGACCAATCCGGTGGTGCTGGATGCTCGCTTGCTGGGCCAAGGCGAGGACCCATGGGGCGGCTATCGTGCTGGCTTCGAGGGCAGCACCAAGCTGACGCTGAAGGATTACGACATTCAGATGGATCTCGGGCCAGCCTCCCAGGAAGTCGAACTGATTCTATCGGTTGAAGGCATCCGCCAGTAAAACTGTGCGTGTCGGGCGACGTTAAACGTCGCCCGGCTAGCTGCACCGCTCAGGCCTAGCCGACTCCCAAGGCTGGCCCGACGCCGTCAATTCTCCTCGGAAGCTCTGTATCCTGCGGCTTCACCTACAACCCAATCCCGGAAAGCCTGGAGCGTGGCCGACTCGGCCTTGCGTTCGGGAATGACCAGGTAATACGCGTTGTCGCTGTCGAAGCTGTGCGCGCAGGGGTTGATCAATCGACCGCTTTCCAACTCGTTGCGAATAAGGAACGGTGGAATCAAGGCTACGCCCATGCCACACATGGCCGCCTGGGCAAGCATGGAGAACAACTCCAGGCGCGTACCGTTCAAGTCGTGCTCCACGCGCATGTCCAGCGAGGCAAACCATTGGCGCCAGGCGTAGGGGCGGGTGGTTTGCTGCAACAGCGGCAGCTGCGCGATGGCCTCCGGCCCGAGTTGCTCCCGCGGGCCAATGAGTGCAGGACTGCACACCGGCACGGGGGACTCTTTCATCAGAAAGTGCGCCTCGGTACCCGACCAGTCGCCATCACCGAAATAGATGGCGGCGTCGAATTCGGTGTCGGCGAACAGAAACGGACGGGTACGGTTGGTCAGGTTGACCGTTACCTGGGGCTGCGCGCGGAGAAATTGATTGAGACGCGGCAGCAGCCATTGGGTGCCAAAGGTTGGCACCAGCGCCAGCTCCAGGGTGGCCGTTCCCTGGTTGCCCATGACCGACAAGGTGTCGCGCTCAACCGCATCCAGGCGCACCGAAATGCGCCGGCTATAAGTCTGCCCGGCTTCGGTCAGCTTGACGCCACGGCGGGTTCGGCGAAACAGTTGCACATCCAGAAACTCTTCCAGATTGGCAATCTGCCGACAGACGGCGCTCTGGGTCAGCGATAGTTCCTCCGCCGCCTTGGTAAAGCTTTCGTGGCGTGCCGAGGACTCAAAGCAGATCAACGCCTGGGTGGGTGGTATCTTGCGACGCATGGGTTCCCCTTTCGTTACAGAGTTCCAAATTAGCACAATGCGTTGAAAAAAACGCGTTTGCGCAGGCGTCGGGTCCCGACTAGTCTTGGTTGCATTCAACGATTGCCACCCGGCATTCAACAAACATCATAGAGGGAGTTCCCATGGCTGAATCCAAAGCAAGCTTCAACTGGATCGATCCGCTGTTGCTGGATCAGCAACTGACCGAAGAAGAGCGCATGGTGCGTGACTCCGCGGCGTCCTATTGTCAGGAAAAATTGATGCCACGGGTGCTCGAGTCCTTCCGTCACGAGCAGACTGATGCCGCGATTTTTCGTGAAATGGGCGAGCTTGGCCTGCTGGGTGCAACCATTCCGGAACAGTACGGCGGAAGCGGCCTGAATTATGTCTGTTACGGTCTGATAGCCCGTGAAGTCGAGCGGGTGGACTCCGGCTACCGCTCAATGATGAGCGTGCAGTCCTCGCTGGTGATGGTGCCAATCAATGAGTTTGGTACTGAGGAGCAGAAGCAGAAGTATCTGCCCAAGCTGGCAAGTGGTGAGTTTATCGGCTGCTTTGGCCTGACTGAGCCGAACCATGGCTCCGATCCCGGTTCGATGATTACCCGCGCGAAGAAAGTCGACGGTGGCTACCTGCTCAAGGGTGCCAAGATGTGGATTACCAACAGCCCCATCGCTGATGTGTTCGTGGTCTGGGCCAAGACTGAAGACGATGTGATTCGCGGCTTCATTCTTGAGAAAGGCTGGAAGGGCCTGAGCGCGCCAGCGATCAAAGGCAAGGTAGGCTTGCGCACCTCCATTACCGGCGAGATCGTGATGGAAGACGTATTTGTGCCGGAAGAAAACCTGATGCCCGGTGTGACGGGTCTCAAGGGTCCGTTTACCTGTCTGAACTCCGCGCGTTACGGTATTTCCTGGGGCGCCCTGGGCGCGGCCGAGTTCTGCTGGCACACCGCCCGTCAGTACACCATGGACCGCATGCAGTTTGGCCGTCCGCTGGCGCAGACCCAGCTGGTGCAGAAAAAACTGGCTGACATGCAGACCGAAATCACCATGGCCCTGCAAGGTTGCCTGCGACTGGGTCGCATGAAGGATGAAGGCACTGCGGCGGTGGAGATCACTTCGATCATGAAGCGCAACTCCTGCGGCAAGTCACTGGATATCGCCCGTGTGGCGCGTGACATGCTCGGTGGCAATGGCATCTCCGATGAATACGGCGTGATTCGTCACGTGGTCAACCTGGAAGTGGTCAACACCTACGAAGGCACCCATGACGTGCATGCGCTGATTCTGGGTCGTGCGCAGACTGGCCTGCAGGCGTTCTTCTAAGGCCGGGTAAGACTGCTATTTCAGGCGGGGCTGACAGGGAGACCTTCAGCCCCGTTTTGCTTTGTGTCGGCTGGCATGGCCATGGGGTACTGTATGACTGAAGCTCTGACAGGATTGAAGGTTCTGGATGTCTCCCGCGTGCTGGCCGGCCCCTGGGCCGGGCAATTGCTGGCTGACCTGGGTGCCGACGTGGTAAAGATCGAGCGGCCGGGTAGTGGTGATGATACCCGCGCCTGGGGTCCTCCCTATCTTCGGGACGCGGAGGGCCGTGATACCTCGGAGGCGGCGTATTATCTGGCGGCCAACCGCAACAAGCGGTCTGTGACGGTAGATTTTACCCAAACCGAAGGTCAGCAGCAGTTGCGCGAACTGGTCATGCAGGCCGATGTGCTGATCGAGAACTTCAAGGTCGGCGGGCTCGCCGCCTATGGGCTGGATTATGAAGCCCTGAAAGCACTCAATCCGCGGTTGATCTACTGCTCGATTACCGGTTTCGGCCAAACCGGCCCGTATGCCAAGCGTGCGGGTTATGACTTCATGATCCAGGCAGTGGGTGGGCTGATGAGCGTTACGGGGCGCGCCAAGGACGAGCCCGGCGCGGGCCCGGTCAAGGTAGGCGTGGCGGTGACGGATATCCTGACCGGCCTCTACGCCAGCAACGCCATTCTTGCTGCGCTGGCTGAGCGCGAGCGCAGCGGAATGGGGCAGCATATTGATCTTGCATTACTCGACGTTCAGGTCGCCTGCATGGCCAACCAGGCGCTCAATTACCTGACGACGGGCAAACCGCCGGAGCGCATGGGCAATGCGCATCCGAACGTGGTTCCCTACCAGGATTTTCCCACGGCCGATGGCGATTTCATCCTGACGGTGGGCAATGACGGACAGTTTCGCCGGTTCGCCGACGCAGCGGGCCACCCTGAATGGGCTGAAGATCCGCGATTCGCCACCAATGCCTCACGGGTGGCCCATCGCGACGCGCTGGTGCCGCTGATTCGTCAGGTCACGGTTTTTCGCACTACGGCTGAATGGATAGCGGCGCTGGAACAGGTCGGGGTGCCTTGCGGGCCGATCAACAACCTGCAACAGGTGTTCAATGATCCGCAAATTCGGGCGCGGAACATGCAGCTGGAAATGCCTCACCCGCTGTCCGGACAGGTGCAACTGGTGGCTAATCCTATCCGGCTATCGCGCACACCAGTACGCTATCGGACGGCCCCGCCCTTATTGGGAGAACACAATGCCGAAGTGTTGAAGGACTGGCTGCGTCGCTGAGATCGTGCCCGGCGCTCGTCTTGTTCGCGGCTCTGCGCCAGCACCTCCTGAACATAGTCCAGATGCTGGCTGGCACATGTCCGGGCATCGTCGGCACGGCCCTCCATGATCGCCCGGTACAGCTGCTGGTGCTGATCGCTCAACATGCTCCGGGCTTCGCCGCGCAGCGCGTACATGCCGCCAATGTTGGTTACCACGTTGCGCTTCAGCAGATCGAACAGACCGCGGATGGTATGCAGCAACACCGTGTTGTGGCTTGCCTCGGCAATCGCCAGATGAAACCTCGCATCGGCCGCGCCCTCGTCGGCTGGGCTGGCGGTGGAGCCTGGGGCGTAACAGGCCTGCAGCGCCTGATAGGCTTCGGTCAGGTGCGCCAGATCCATTTCCGTAGCGCGTTGCGCGGCATGATAGGCACATGAAGTTTCCAGCGTGTGACGGAACTCGAGCAGGTCCCGGTGCGCTTCGGGCCGCCGCTCCAGCAGGCCCAGCAGCGGGTCACGAAAACTCGATCCGAGATTTTCTGCCACATAGTTGCCGCCGCCCTGGCGGCTAACCAGTAAACCCTGGGCTACCATCTTTTGCATGGCTTCACGCAGTGAGGGGCGGGACACGCCAAAACGCTCAGCCAATACACGTTCGGCAGGCAGCCTTTCGCCTGCCTTTAGCGCTCCCTCCAATATCATTGATTCCAGCTGCGCCACGATAGTGTCCGACAGTCGCTGTGGTTTGATGGAGCCCACTTCCATGGCGCCTCCTTTCTGCTGTTGTGGTCAGAGACCAAGGTCTAGTGATGGTTTGATTGACAGCGCGAAGGGCGGACCGCTACGCTGGTTTGGTGCAGTGTAAATTGGTAAGACCAATTACTGCAAGGGTCTGAGCAGCACTGCAAATTGCTGTTGCGCCGTCTGCGAGCTTGGTTGGACCTGAGGGTTTTCGATGTATCTGAAATAGGCATTGACCGATGAGCGAACTGTTTTACGACGCGGCGCCCAATGCAACCCGCGTAGCGCCTGCCCGCGAATTACCGCGCCAGTATCCGGAAAAGCCCTCGGATATCTATCTGTTCGGCACCTGTGTAGTCGATCTGTTCTTCCCTGAAGCGGGTATGGATAGCATTCGGTTATTGGAGCGGGAAGGGATCCGAGTGCATTTCCCGCAGGGCCAGAGTTGCTGTGGCCAGCCAGCCTATACGTCCGGTTATCGGGGGGAGGCGAAGGCCGTCGCGCGCGCTCAGCTACCATTGTTCGTTGAGGACTGGCCCGTGGTGGTGCCGTCAGGGTCCTGTGCCGGCATGTTCCGCCATCATTATCAGGATCTGTTTGCAGAAGAGCCGGCGATGCTGCTCGAGGCGCAGCAACTGGCGGAGCGTACCTTCGAGCTCGCCGAGTTCCTGCTTCATGTGTGCAAGGTCAGTTTCGTCGGGACGCAGCAAGGCCAGGCCGACCCGGTACGGGTAGCGTTGCACACTTCCTGCACCGCCCGGCGTGAAATGAACACGCACCTGCATGGTCGCGAGTTGCTAGCCCAGCTTGCCGGGGTAGAACGGGTCGAGCATGACCATGAAAGCGAATGCTGCGGGTTCGGTGGGACCTTCTCCGTGCGCATGCCCGATATATCCGGCGCCATGGTAATGGACAAGACTACCGCTCTGCGTGAATCAGGCGCCCATCAAGTGGTGAGTGCTGACTGCGGGTGTTTGATGAACATAAATGGCTCGCTGGAAAAACAGAATCAGGCGCTGCGCGGACAGCATCTCGCCAGTTTTCTGTGGCAGCGCACCGGAGGCAAGGCATGAACGCACAGATTCCTCTGAACGATGTGACCGACGTGTCCGCCGGGTTCAAGCCACGCGCGCGTGCCGCTCTGGCTGATCCGCGGCTGCGCAGCAATTTTCGCACCGCGATGGACTCGTTGATGACCAAGCGCGCCGCTGCGTTCAGCGATGCGGACGAGCGCGAGCGCCTGCGTGAACTGGGCAACCACATTCGGGCCCGCGCGTTATCCCAACTGCCTGATCTGCTCGAGCGGCTGGAAGCCAATCTGACCCGCAATGGCGTCAAGGTGCACTGGGCTGAGACGGTGAGCGAGGCGAACACGATCGTGTTGGAGATCATCCAGACCCACGAAGCGCGACAGGTGATCAAGGGCAAATCCATGGTCAGCGAAGAAATGGAGATGAACCATTTCCTCGGCGGCCAGGGGATCGAATGTCTGGAGTCGGATATGGGCGAATACATCGTTCAGCTCGACAACGAAAAGCCCTCGCATATCATCATGCCGGCTATCCACAAAAATGCTGCGCAGGTTGCATCGCTGTTTGAGGAAAAGCTGGGCGTGGAGTACACCCGGGATGTCGACGAGCTTATCCAGATAGGGCGACGGACGTTGCGACAGAAGTTCTTCGAGGCAGACATTGGTGTATCCGGCGTCAATTTCGCTGTGGCCGAAACCGGTACGCTGTTGCTCGTGGAGAATGAAGGCAATGGCCGCATGAGCACCAGTGTGCCGCCGGTGCACATTGCCGTCACCGGCATTGAGAAGGTGGTCGAGAATCTGCGCGATACGGTGCCGCTGCTGTCCCTGCTGACACGCTCTGCGCTGGGCCAGCCAATTACCACTTATGTAAATATGATCTCCGGGCCGCGCAAGGCTGACGAGCTGGACGGCCCGCAGGAAGTGCATCTGGTGCTGCTCGACAATGGTCGCAGCCAGGCATTCAACGACCCTGAGCTGCGCCAGACGCTCAACTGTATCCGCTGCGGTGCGTGCATGAACCACTGTCCGGTGTACACCCGAATCGGCGGACATGCCTATGGCGAGGTGTATCCGGGCCCTATCGGCAAGATAATCACCCCGCACATGGTCGGTCTGGCAAAGGTGCCGGATCATCCCAGCGCATCGTCACTGTGCGGCGCCTGTGGTGAGGTATGTCCGGTAAAAATACCTATTCCCGATCTGCTGCGCCGGCTGCGTGAGGAGAATGTAAAGCGAGCTGATCCGCAGCATCCGGTAATGCGTGGCGAAGGCAGCAAATACTCTGCCCGCGAACGCCTGATGTGGAGCGGGTGGAAGCTGATGAATACCCAGCCGCTGCTGTATCGCGCCTTCAGTTTCGCGGCCACGCGACTGCGCGGCCTGCGCCCGGCCAGTTTAGGACCCTGGACCGAGCATCACAGCGCGCCGACACCCGCGCCGCGCTCGCTGCACGATCTGGCCAGGGAACATCTGGAGCACCCGCGATGAACGCCCGCAACCGAATACTTGGGAAGCTGCGCACCAGCCTGGCCGGTACTGTGCCGCGCCCGGACGATTTTGATCAAACCCTGGTGACCGAACCCTGGCGCTATGCACCGGCGGAGCGCGTCAGCCGTTTGCGTCAGTTGATGGAAGCAGTCCATACCGAGTTTCATCAAACCCGTTCAGCGGACTGGGTAGCGTTGCTGGCCGAGTTGTTGGGTGCACGGGCGGTACCCGATCTGCTGGTGTCTCCGCAAACCGAACATGGCCGACTGGTGCACGCTTATTGGCAAACGCGAAATGATCTGCCGAGGCTGCATGCCTATGATCGACCCATCGAGGAATGGAAAGATGAGCTGTTCAGCCACACCGCGGCAAGCCTGACCGGTACCCTGGGCGCCATTGCGTCTACCGGTAGCCTGGTAGTCTGGCCTGATCGCCATGAGCCGCGCCTGATGAGTCTGGTGCCGCCATTACATGTTGCGCTGGTGCGCGCGAGCCAGATCCACGACAACCTGTATGAGGTCATGCAGGCGCAACGTTGGGCAGCCAACATGCCGACCAACGCATTACTGATTTCCGGTCCGTCGAAGACTGCCGATATCGAGCAGATTCTTGCCTACGGTGCCCATGGTCCGAAGGACCTGATTGTTCTGCTGCTGGAGGATGCATAAGCCTGCCAGCGGCTTTCCAGGCAGGGCCGCCTAGTTGATGTCATCGCTTGCATGCGAATCCTCAAGGATGCACTGCCGTTTATTCAACCGACCGCACGCGGGGGGTTACGTCTCCGCAATCTGCCGAGACCCATTTGGTCACCTCGGTGTGCTGGATGTTCAGCGGCCCGCCTCCCATCGCCGGGCTATCGGGCGGGACCTGGGCGGTATCGATCTCGTAATTGCCCTTGCCGGTGAACTTGGAGCGCATTTCGCGGCTGCTGATCATTTCCAGCTCGCCGACCATGTCGCCGGCAAAACCGTCGCCTCCTGAGCAGGTCCCTTCAAAGGTCAGTCTGGATTCTCCGGCCCGCTCTATGTTCAGGTCACAGCCATCCATTTCACGCTGGGCTTCTGCCAGCAGCGCTTCGGGGTCGGTCATGCGCGCGGCTTCCTCGGCGGTGATGCAATCCATGGTCGCTCTAAGGTCTTCCTGTGTCCCCATGGCTCGTTCCATTTCGGCACGCTGTTCGGCAGGGAAGTTTTTCAGCATCTCTTCCTGAGCCTTGCGTACCGCGGCTTGAGCGTCCTGTCCATTGATCAGCGTAGTGGCTTCGCTACGCCACAGACCGGGTTCTGGCTGCGGCGTAATCCTGTCATCTGCGGTGGCGGCCGTTGTGGCGAACACAGCACATGCCAAGGCCAGCGGGTGGAGTCGTTTCATTGTAGTTCCTTGCATTAGTCGTCTGGGTACAGGCGGGACTCGGTTGCATCTGACTATAGACGGAAGCTCGCCTGGCGGCCAAGAAGAGGTTGTTGGGGAGCGCAAGCCGGACAACAAAAGGCCCAGCATAGCTGGGCCCTGGATCGTACCGACGAGTGATTATCTACCAAACAATGCTGGCTTCTCACGCTGCGGGCGATTGCTGGACGGACGCGACGAGTTGCCTCGTGGGGCTGGCGCAGCCGCCTTGTTGCCATTGGCCTGATGACGCCTTTCTTCTGCCACTGCATCGTGCCGCTCATTAAGAGCCGGGCGCGCTGCTCGCTGCTCGCCGCGTGGTTTCTCGCCGCGGGGCTTTTCGCTGCGGGGCTTGTCATTGCGACCTTGACCGCGGCCCTGGTTCGCAGCGCCCGCACCGGCGGGCCGTTGACCCCGGCCATTGCCTGGCGCGCCACGAGCACGCTCTGGCCGGTCATTGTTGAGTTCGGCCTGGGCCGGTGGCTCAAAGCCCTTCAGGCTGCCTTCTTCGATCTTCTGCCTGGTCATCCGCTCGATGTCCTTCAGCAGTTTTTCTTCGTCAGGGCTCACCAGTGATACGGCGCCGCCACTGCGGCCAGCGCGACCGGTGCGGCCGATGCGGTGAACATAGTCTTCAGCCACGTTGGGCAACTCGAAGTTGATCACGTGCGGCAACTGGTCGATGTCCAGGCCGCGAGCGGCGATATCGGTGGCAACCAGGATGCGCAGCTTGTTGGCTTTGAAATCGGCCAGCGCTTTGGTGCGCGCGCTCTGGCTCTTGTTGCCATGGATCGCCGCCGCGGGCAGACCGTTCTTGTCCAGGTACTCGGCCAGGCGATTCGCGCCGTGTTTGGTACGAGTGAAGACCAGCACCTGCTCCCAGGCGCCGTCGGTGATCAAATGAGCTACCAGAGCCCGCTTGTGACCGGCGGATACGCGATAAACGCGCTGTTCGATACGTTCGACCGTCGTATTGGGAGGCGTCACCTGAATGCGCGCCGGATTGTTCAGCAGCTTGTTGGCCAGGTCGGTAATGTCCTTGGAGAACGTCGCGGAGAACAACAGGCTCTGACGCGCAGACGGCAGCTTGGCGATGACCTTTTTCACGTCATGGACGAAGCCCATGTCGAGCATGCGGTCGGCTTCGTCGAGTACCAGAATTTCGACCTTTGACAGATCCACGGCGCGTTGGCCGACCAGATCGAGCAAGCGACCGGGGCAGGCAACCAGCACATCAAGGCCGGGTGCGATAGCTTTCATCTGCGGATTGGCGCCTACGCCGCCGAAGACGCAGGCCGTTTTCATCGGCAATTCACCGCCGTAGGTCTGGAAGCTTTCGTGAACCTGCGCCGCCAGTTCACGTGTTGGAGTCAAAACCAGCACCCGAACCTGCTTGGGCACGCGGCGATGGGTAGAGTCTGGGTGCCCCATCGGAAACAGTTTTTCCAGAATCGGCAAGGCAAAGCCGGCAGTCTTGCCGGTGCCGGTTTGGGCGGCGACCATCAGGTCGCGACCTTCGAGCACAGCCGGGATGGCCTGTGACTGGACGGGAGTAGGAGTGGTGTAACCAGTGGCCGCGACTGCGCGAACGAGCAGGTCGGAGAGACCGAGAGAAGCAAAGGACATTCAGATAACCCTGTGATGGCCGTTGCGAACGGGTTGTCCGTGCGGCCTGTGATGAAGGGGCGCGATTATAACAGAAAGCCGACGTAGACGTTGAACAGAGTGCCGGACGGTCAGTGAGCGGCGGCTGGGATGATCTGCCCATCGAGCCCTAGCCCGTATTTGTGTTGAATGCTGGCGTATTCGTCGGTCTGCTTGAAATCGCGCAGCGCTTGCCCAAACTCCTCGCCCAATCGTTCAAACTCCGGAGCCCGGCGGAAAGCCAGAAAGTAGTCGCCTTTACTCAGGGGCGTGCTGTGGTAGCTGACCTGATCATCAATGCCCAGTCTTTTGCTGGTATGAATTCCGGCTGGGCGGCTGATGACGACCATATCGATGCGACCATGAACGAGCTTCAGCAGGTTCGATTCGAACGTGGGTGCGGGTTCCCGCGTGAAATAGTCGGCGGTCATGAATTCTTCGTTGTTGTAGTGATAGCCAGGTGAGACGCCTATGGTCAGGCCTCGCAGGTCCTCCAGGCGTTCAAACGGGAAGGGGCGGCTCGAGACATAGAACAGGACAGTCACATTGGTGGAAAAGGGCTCGTCCGGGAAAATAAAGTGCTCCAGACGCTTGGCGTCCGGGCTGATGTCCAATACCGCATCGGCGGCGCCTGTCTGGACCGTGTGCAAGGCGCGGCGCCACGGCATCAATTCCCAGCTTACCTGGTAGCCGAGCTGCTTCAGCAGAATGTCCGCGACTTCCTTGTCCGACCCCTTTATTTCGCCATCTTTGGCGAAGATATAGGGCGGCCACTCTTCGCTGACGATGCGCAGGGGAGCTGCCAGCAGCGGAGTGGTTAGGAATAGACAGAGCAGAGTGCCGATAAGCGTTTTCATCAGATCGGTCTAGTTACTGTGACTGCTCGCATGCAGGTTTCGCCATACCGCCAGGCTGGGCTCGGCCTGGTTCAGGGTATAGAAGTGCAACCCTGGCGCGCCGCCTTCCAGCAAGCGTTCACACATGCGGCTTATCACGTCGGTGCCGAAGCTGCTGATGCTGGCGCTATCATCGCCATAGGCTTCCAGCTGCTTGCGAATCCAGCGTGGAATTTCTGCACCACAGGCATCCGAGAAACGCGCCAGTTTGCTGTAGTTGGTGATGGGCATGATGCCCGGAATTACCGGTATATCCACACCCGCTTTGCGTACGCGATCGACAAAGTTGAAATAACAGTCGGCATTGAAGAAGTATTGGGTAATCGCGCTGTCGGCACCCGCCTGCGCCTTGCGCACAAAATTTTCCAGGTCAGCTTCAAAGTGCCGGGCCTGCGGGTGCGCTTCAGGATAGGCCGCCACTTCGATGGTGAAGTGATCGCCGGTTTCGTCGCGGATGAATTCCACCAGTTCATTGGCGTAACGCAACTCACCGGACGCCTGGCCCATGCCCGATGGCAGATCACCCCGCAGGGCCACAATGCGCTTGATGCCGGAGGCGCGGTATTGCTGGAGCAGGCTGCGCAAATCTGCCTTGGAATCGCCTACACAGGACAGGTGGGGCGCCGTGGGCACCTTCACTTCCTGGTCGAGTTGCAACACGGTATTCAACGTGCGGTCCCGGGTAGAGCCGCCCGCGCCATAGGTGACCGAGAAGAATTCGGGCTTTTCCGCGGCCATTACGTGTGCAGCAGCGATGAGCTTTTCATGGCCTGCATCGGTTTTGGTTGGAAAGAATTCGAAGCTGATGACGGGTTTGTTCGGGTTATTCATGGGGTTTCCGGCCCGTACTACGGGCAAAGTCGTATCTGTGCCTTTCCCTGCGGCAGCCGCAAAACGGCTGCCGCAGGGATCCTTGCTCGATGTCGATCAATAGCGGTAGCTGTCCGGCTTGAACGGACCTTCCTGGCTGACGCCAATATAATCGGCCTGCTGCTGGGTCAGTCGCGTAACGACCCCACCGAAGCCCTTGACCATTTCCAGAGCGACTTCTTCGTCGAGCTTCTTCGGCAGCACCATGACCGTGACATTTGCGGTTTTTTCGGTTACCGGAAGATCAGCGAATTTCTCGTTATACAGATGGATCTGCGCCAATACCTGGTTGGCGAAGGAGCCATCCATGATCCGGCTCGGGTGTCCGGTGGCGTTGCCCAGGTTCACCAGGCGGCCTTCGGCGAGCAGGATCAGGTAATCGTCATTCTGCACGTCGATGTCCTTGCCGGTGCGGTGGATCTTGTGCACCTGCGGCTTGACCTCTTCCCAGCCCCAGTTCTTACGCATGAAAGCGGTATCGATTTCATTGTCGAAGTGGCCGATGTTGCAAACCACCGCGCGCTTCTTCAGCGCCTTGAGCATGCCGGCGTCACAGACGTTGGCATTGCCGGTAGTGGTGACGATCAGATCGATCTTGCCCAGCAGCGCTGTATCCACGCTGGCTTCGGTGCCGTCGTTAATGCCGTTTTTGTAGGGCGATACGACTTCGTAGCCGTCCATGCAGGCCTGCATGGCACAAATCGGGTCGACTTCGGTGATCTTGACGATCATGCCTTCCTGGCGCAGCGAGGCAGCCGAACCCTTGCCCACGTCACCATAACCGACGACCAGCGCCTGTTTGCCGGAGAGCAGGTGGTCGGTGGCGCGCTTGATGGCGTCGTTCAGGCTGTGACGGCAGCCGTACTTGTTGTCGTTCTTGCTTTTGGTCACCGAGTCATTGACGTTGATGGCCGGAATTTTCAAAGTGCCTTTCTTCAGCATGTCCTGCAGGCGGTGCACGCCGGTAGTGGTCTCTTCGGTCACGCCATGCACGCGTTCAAGCGCCTGGGGATACTTGTCATGCAGGATCTGGGTCAGGTCGCCGCCATCATCCAGGATCATGTTGGCGTCCCATGGCTGGCCGTCCTTGAGAATGGTCTGCTCGATGCACCATTCGTACTCTTCTTCGGTCTCGCCCTTCCAGGCAAACACCGGGATGCCGGCTGCGGCGATGGCGGCAGCGGCCTGATCCTGGGTGGAAAAGATGTTGCAACTGGACCAACGGACTTCAGCGCCCAGGGAGGTCAAGGTTTCGATCAGCACGGCGGTCTGGATAGTCATGTGAATGCAGCCGAGGATTCTGGCGCCCTTCAATGGCTGCTCACCGGCGTACTTGCGCCGCATCGCCATCAGCGCCGGCATTTCCGACTCGGCGATAATGATTTCACGACGGCCCCAGTCGGCCAGGGTCATGTCAGCTACTTTGTAATCGTTGAAATCTTTGGTGTTCATAACAGCACTCATTTTGGTGTCTCCATTCGTTCGGACGAATGGGCGCGGTTGGTTCTTTGTGTTCCCGGCCGAGCCTGACGAGTTGGGTGGGACTGGGTCTGTGCAGGCGAAGTACTGCGACGGTGGACGCGCCGTGAATACGTCCCTGTAGGCTCGACGGTGGCATCCATGCCACCGACGGTCCACCATCGCAGTTCTTCGCAAGCATCCTCTAGCCTCGCTTGCCCTCTCGCTGCAGCGCCCCTCGGTCGGGGTCAGTCATGTCGATGTCGTTGCTACAGACCAGCTTCCGCCTTCAACGCCTCGGCGAGGTCGATTTTTTCCCACGGGAAAGTGGTAAAGGTATCGCCTTTTACAGTCATCTCCTGCGGCGTACGGCCAAAGTGACCATAGGCGGCAGTGGCCCGATACATGGGGTGCAACAGGTCCAGCATGCGAGTGATCGCATAAGGCCGCAGATCGAAATGCGCACGGACCAGTTGGATGATCTTGTCGTCGCTGATCTTGCCCGTGCCAAAGGTATTGATCGATACGGACGTTGGCAGCGCTACGCCAATGGCATAGGACACCTGGATTTCACAGCGCTCGGCCAGGCCTGCGGCCACGATGTTCTTCGCCACGTAGCGACCGGCGTAGGCTGCACTCCGATCAACCTTGGACGGGTCCTTGCCGGAGAAGGCGCCGCCACCGTGCCGGGCCATCCCGCCGTAGGTATCGACAATGATCTTGCGTCCGGTCAGGCCGCAATCACCCACTGGTCCGCCAATCACGAACTTGCCGGTCGGGTTGATGTGATACTGGGTATCGGCGTGCAGCAGCTCGGCGGGAATCACGTGCTTCACTATCACTTCCATCACCGCCTCGCGCAGATCGGCCTGGCTGATCTCTGGATTGTGCTGCGTGGACAGCACAATGGCGTCGATGCCGACTACCTTGCCGTTGTCATAACGGCAGGTGACCTGGGACTTGGCGTCTGGCCGCAGCCAGGACAGTGTGCCGTTCTTGCGCACTTCCGACTGCCGCTCAACCAGGCGATGGGCGAAGGTGATGGGTGCCGGCATCAGCACATCGGTTTCGTTGCTGGCATAGCCGAACATCAGGCCCTGATCGCCCGCGCCCTGATCTTCCGGCTTCTGCCGGTCGACGCCCTGGGCTATATCGGGGGACTGCTTCCCGATGATATTGATCACGCCACAGGTATCGGCGTCGTAGCCGACATCGGAGGAGGTGTAACCCACGTCCTTTATGACGCTGCGTACCAGGTCCTCGAGGTCGACCCAGGCGGTGGTGGAAATTTCGCCACCGACAATGGCGACCCCGGTTTTCACCATGGTTTCGCAAGCCACACGGGCATACTTGTCTTCGGTGATGATCGCATCCAGCACCGCGTCGGAAATCTGGTCGGCCAGCTTGTCGGGATGACCTTCGGAGACCGATTCCGAGGTAAAGATCGAGTAATCGCTCATGTCACTGTCCTTTGTTCGGGTTCTGTTGATTGATGTCTGGTTTGGTGAACTGCTGCACCTGGAGCTGGAAGCCATTGCGCAAACCGATGTACAGATTGGCGCGGGATTCCAGGCCTGCGTTGATGGCCCATCGATTGAGATCTTCCTGGTCGAAGCCGAGCCATAGGTCACCGCAGGTTTCCCTGACCCACACCTGGTCGTGACCGCACAATTCCGTCAGGACCAGGCTGCCTCCCGGTTTCAACAGGTCGGCAAAGCGCTGCATTGCCTCGGCCGGTGCGGGCATGTGGTGAAGGACCATATTGCTGACCAGGCAGTCGGCCAGCGGCAGCGCTTGCGGTTGCAATGCGTCCGCCAGCAGGCAGTCGACATTCTTCAGGCCTGCCTCGTTAGCCTGCTGCTTGGCGCGGTCGAGCATGGCCGGAGAACTCTCCAGCGCCGTTACGCGCTCGAAACGGCTGGCGAGGTCCGGGAGAAAGCCTCCTTCCCCAGGGCCGACTTCGATGGCCAGATCACGTGCCGGCAAGGTCAGGCTGTCTATCAGGCTGAGCAGCGGCTCGCGATACAGGCCGAAGTGGGCAATCAGATCCTGTTGCGCCGGCGTGCCGTCCGCAAAGCGGGCGAAAAACTGTCTGGAGAGTTCCGCGCGCTGGCCGTGCACCGTGGCAATGGCGGCCACCAACTGGGCGTCCAGCGGCAGTGCATCAAGCCCCTGCAGCAACTGTTCATGCATCGCCCCCCAGGAACTGTCCGTTGCGGGCAGGCTGCGCCGATAGAAAATCGAGTTTCCTTCGCGCCGGGTGCTGACCAGGCCGGCATTGGACAGAACTTTCAAGTGATGGCTCATGCCCGACTGACGCATGGCGAAAATCTGTGCCAGTTCCAGCACGCCGAAGGAGTCGTTGCGCAAAACTCGCAGAATATCCAGGCGCAGTACATCACCGGTGGCCTTGCAGAACGTGGCCAGTTGTTCGATGGGGTTGTACCGGGGGCGCGCGCTGATCAGCGCTATCTCATTCATGCGAGGCAGTGTAGTAGGCCGTCCGGGTCTGCGCAACATCTATATCAAAACTTTTAGATATAGAGTGGCGAGCGTTTTCAGGAAATAGCTGTAGAAAACCGCCAAATCAGGGTTTTCATTGCCCGATGACGCGGTTTGCGCGAAAATGCCGGCCTCAATTATTGGCCAGCCGGATGCATACTGGTTGTTGCCGCTTCGCCTTGTCAGCCCCAGGAGTTATTCATGCCCAGCCGTCGTGACCGAGCCAATGCCATTCGTGCCCTCAGCATGGATGCTGTGCAGAAAGCCAATAGTGGTCATCCGGGTGCCCCGATGGGCATGGCCGATATCGCCGAGGTATTGTGGCGCGATTATATGAAGCACAATCCGGTCAACCCCAACTGGGCCGACCGGGATCGCTTCGTGCTCTCCAATGGGCACGGCTCGATGCTGATCTATTCGCTGCTGCACCTGACCGGCTATGACCTGTCGATCGATGAACTGAAAAACTTCCGCCAGTTGCACAGCAAGACGCCAGGCCACCCTGAATACGGCTACACCCCCGGCGTTGAAACTACCACCGGCCCGCTTGGTCAGGGTCTGGCAAACGCGGTCGGGTTTGCTCTGGCCGAGAAGATCATGGCGGCCCAGTTCAATCGCCCCGGCCATGATCTGGTTGATCACAATACCTACGTGTTCATGGGCGATGGCTGCCTGATGGAAGGTATTTCCCACGAGGTCTGCTCGCTAGCGGGCACCCTGGGGCTGAACAAGCTGATCGGTTTCTATGATGACAACGGCATTTCCATCGATGGGGAAGTGCACGGCTGGTTTACCGACGACACGCCCAAGCGCTTTGAATCCTATGGCTGGTTGGTAATCCGCAACGTCAACGGCCACGACGCGGCCGAAATCAAGACCGCCATCGAGACCGCCCGCAAGAGCGACAAGCCTACCCTTATCTGCTGTAAAACCATCATCGGATTTGGCTCGCCGAACAAGCAGGGTAAGGAAGAATCGCACGGTGCCGCGCTGGGTGATGCTGAAATCGCCCTAACACGTGAAAAGCTCGGTTGGAAACATGGTCCTTTCGAAATTCCTGCGGACATTTATGCCGAGTGGGATGCGAAGGATGCCGGCGCCAAAGCCGAAGCCGAATGGAGCCAGCGGTTCAGCGCCTATCAGGCAGAATTTCCGGAGCTCGCGAGCGAGTTTTTGCGTCGTATGGCTGGCGAGTTGCCGGCCGATTTCTCCGAGAAGGCCTCGGCCTTCATCCGCGACGTGGCGACGAAGGGCGAAAACATTGCCAGCCGCAAGGCCAGTCAGAACTGCCTGAACGCATTCGGCCCGCTGCTGCCGGAACTGCTCGGCGGTTCGGCGGATCTGGCCGGCTCCAACCTGACACTCTGGAAAGGCTGCAAACCGGTGGTGAAGGAAGACGCATCTGGCAACTACATGTACTACGGGGTGCGTGAATTCGGCATGAGCGCGATCATGAACGGCGTCGCCTTGCATGGCGGCCTGGTGCCCTACGGCGCAACCTTCCTGATGTTCATGGAATACGCACGCAACGCGGTGCGCATGTCGGCGCTGATGAAGGTTCGCGTCCTTTATGTGTTCACCCACGATTCGATCGGACTCGGCGAAGACGGCCCGACTCACCAGCCAGTAGAGCAACTGTCGAGCCTGCGCAGCACGCCGAACCTGGATACCTGGCGTCCAGCTGACACGGTTGAATCCGCCGTTGCCTGGAAATACGCGGTTGAGCGCAAGGACGGCCCCAGCGCGCTGATCTTCTCGCGCCAGAACCTGCCGTACCACATTCGCGACAACGAAACCGAAGCGGCTATTGCGCGCGGCGGCTACATCCTTAAAGACTGCCAGGGCGAGCCGCAGTTAATTCTGATCGCCACGGGGTCGGAGGTCGGCCTTGCCGTCCAGGCTTATGATAAGTTGACCGAGCAAGGCTTCAAGGTGCGCGTGGTTTCCATGCCCTGCACCAGCGTGTTCGATCAGCAGGACGCCGAGTACAAGCAGGCGGTGCTGCCGCTGGAAGTGGGCGCGCGCATTGCTATCGAAGCTGCCCACGGCGACTTCTGGTACAAGTATGTCGGTCTCGATGGCCGCGTTATCGGCATGAACAGTTTCGGTGAGTCGGCTCCGGCTCCGGCCCTGTTTGAAGAGTTCGGTTTCACCGTCGAGAATATCCTGCTGGCAGCTGAAGAGCTGCTGGAAGACTGAAACTGGTCCCAAGCTGCAGGCAGGCCTGGCTTGCCTGCAGCCCGTAGCTCGACGCCAACAGAGCACTGATTCATGACCGCACGACCTCCTTTTAGAATTGCTCTCAACGGCTATGGTCGGATTGGCCGCTGTGTATTGCGCGCCCTGCATGAGCGCGGCGGAGACGACTTGCAGATCGTGGCGCTCAACGATCTGGCTGATCTGGCCAGCATCGAATACCTGACCCGTTTTGATTCGACCCATGGCCGTTTTCCTGGCGATGTCCGACTTGGCGAGAGCTGTCTCGATATCAATGGCGAGAGTGTTCAGGTGCTGCGCCAGTCCGAGCCTGAGGCGATTGACTGGCGGGGGCTGGATATCGATCTGCTGCTGGAATGCTCCGGCCACTACACCACCCGTGAGCAGGCACAGCGGTTTCTTCACGCCGGGGTATCCAGAGTTCTGTTTTCCCAGCCAATGGTCAATGAAGCGGCGGTGGATGCCACCCTGGTTTACGGTGTGAACCATGAGCAGCTCGCCCAGGATGCCCGGCTGGTTTCAAATGCCTCCTGCACTACCAATTGCGGCGTGCCCCTGCTCAAGCTGCTCAACGAGCAGATCGGTCTGGAGTACGTGTCGATCACCACCATTCATTCGGCAATGAATGACCAGCCGGTAATCGACGCCTATCATCATGATGATTTGCGCCGCACGCGCTCTGCGTTCCAGTCGGTAATTCCCGTCTCCACCGGACTGGCGCGGGGCATTGAGCGTTTGCTGCCAGAACTTGTCGGACGTATTCAGGCCAAGGCCATACGCGTGCCCACCCTGAATGTGTCGGCACTGGATATCACCCTGCAAACCTCGCGAGACACCACCGCTGACGAAGTCAACGCCTTGCTGCGCAGTGCAGCCGAGGGCGCCTTCAAGGGCTTGCTTGCCTATACCGAGCTGCCCCATGCCAGCTGTGATTTCAATCATGATCCGCACTCGGCCATCGTCGATGGTAGCCAGACCCGTGTCTCTGGTCCCCGGCTGGTCAATCTGCTGGTCTGGTTTGATAACGAATGGGGTTTTGCCAACCGGATGCTGGACGTCGCCAGCTACTGGCTGAAGCGCGACGGGGGAACTTGAGCACACTTTGAGGGTCCGGATACAGCGGTCTGTGGAAAAGCCCTTTGCTACTGTTTGTCCGCAGCGGGCCTGAATCAGGGATTGCAGATTGTTTAATTTTTCTACAAGGAGTCATTGATGAGCGTAGTGACCATGGATGAGCTGGACCTCAAGGGACAGCGTGTGTTGATCCGCGAAGACCTGAACGTGCCCGTTAAGGATGGCCAGATCAAAAGTGATGCGCGCATATTGGCGGCCCTGCCGACCATCAAGCTGGCGCTGGAGCGGGGCGCAGCGGTTATGGTGTGCTCGCATCTGGGTCGCCCGGAAGAGGGCGTGTTCAGCGAAGAGGACAGTCTGGCTCCCGTGGCTGCCTACCTGAGCAAAGCTTTGAGTCGTGACGTCCCGCTGGTACGGGATTATCTGGCGGGCGTAACCGTCAAGCCGGGCGATGTCGTTCTGCTGGAAAATGTTCGTTTCAACAAGGGCGAGAAGAAAAACGACGACGAACTGGCCCAGGAATACGCTGCGCTGTGCGACGTGTTCGTCATGGATGCCTTTGGCACTGCCCATCGCGCACAGGGTTCGACCCATGGTGTTGCCAAATTCGCCAGGGTCGCTTGCGCTGGTCCGCTGCTCGCCGCCGAGCTCGATGCGCTGGCTAAAGCACTGCTCAAGCCGGCGCGCCCGATGGCGGCGATTGTGGCGGGCTCCAAGGTGTCCACCAAGCTGGACGTGCTGACTGCCCTGGCGGACAAATGCGACCAGTTGATCGTGGGAGGCGGTATCGCCAATACCTTCCTTGCCGCCGCCGGCTATCCGGTGGGCAAATCGCTGTATGAGGCTGACCTCGTTGATACCGCCAAGGCAATAGCCGCGAAGGTAAGCGTGCCATTGCCGGTTGATGTAGTGGTCGCCAAGGAATTCGCCGAATCTGCCACTGCTACGATAAAGCTTGTCGCCGACGTAGCGGACGACGACATGATTCTGGACATCGGCCCGCAAACCGCCGCACAGTTTGCCGAGCTGTTGAAGTCATCCGGCACCATTCTGTGGAACGGTCCGGTCGGCGTCTTCGAATTCGATCAGTTTGGTGAAGGCACCAAGGCGCTCGCTCTGGCAATTGCCGAGAGCGCCGCGTTCTCCATTGCTGGTGGCGGGGACACTCTCGCAGCCATCGATAAATACGGCGTGGCTGCGCAGATATCCTATATTTCTACCGGCGGGGGCGCTTTCCTGGAGTTTGTGGAAGGCAAGGTGCTGCCTGCGGTCAAGGTGCTCGAAGAGCGCGCCGAGCACGCTACTGTTTAATTGCATGTCTTGCAGCCCGTCGCCCACTGCGGCAGGCTGAATACGATCTTATAGATACGACCTGGAGAAAATTACATGGCACTTATCAGCTTGCGCCAGATGCTGGATCACGCCGCCGAATATGGCTACGGCGTGCCGGCATTCAACGTCAACAACCTGGAACAGATGCGCGCCATCATGGAAGCCGCTGACAAGACCGACTCACCGGTGATCGTGCAGGCTTCTGCCGGCGCACGCAAATATGCCGGTGCGCCTTTTCTGCGTCACCTGATCCTGGCCGCCATTGAAGAGTTTCCGCATATCCCGGTGTGTATGCACCAGGATCACGGCACCAGTCCCGGCGTCTGCCAGCGCTCCATTCAGCTGGGCTTTTCCTCGGTAATGATGGACGGCTCGCTGGGCGAAGACGGCAAGACACCAACCGACTACGACTACAATGTCAACGTGACGCGTAAAACCGTCGACATGGCGCATTCCTGTGGCGTTTCGGTTGAGGGCGAGCTCGGTTGTCTGGGCAGCCTGGAGACCGGGCAGGCCGGTGAAGAAGACGGCATTGGCGCCGAAGGCATTCTCGACCACAGCCAGATGCTTACCGATCCCGAGGAAGCGGCTGACTTCGTCAACAAGACCCACGTTGACGCGCTGGCCATCGCCATCGGTACCAGCCATGGCTGCTACAAGTTCACCCGTCCGCCGACGGGCGATACCCTGGCTATCGACCGCATCAAGGCCATCCACAAGCGGATCCCCAACACGCACCTGGTGATGCATGGCTCCTCCTCGGTTCCGCAGGAGTGGCTGGCAATCATCAATGAATACGGCGGCGATATCAAAGAGACCTATGGCGTTCCGGTTGAAGAGATCGTCGAAGGTATCAAGCATGGGGTACGCAAGGTGAATATCGACACCGATCTGCGTCTGGCGTCAACCGGTGCCGTTCGCCGTTTCATGGCGCAGAATCCCAGCGAGTTCGATCCGCGCAAGTTTCTGGCCAAGACAGTGGATGCCATGCGGGATATCTGCATCGCCCGTTATGAAGCCTTCGGTACCGCTGGCAATGCGTCGCGGATCAAGCCGATTTCACTCGATGACATGTACGCGCGCTACGTCAGCGGTGAGCTGGACCCGAAAATCAACTAAACCCGTTCAGGGAACAGAAGGGGCGAGTGATCGCCCCTTCTTTCTGTTCAAGGTAATAAACATGCATGACGTGTCTGATGAAGTCGACGATAGCTTCGCCCACTCAAAGCTGGTGGAAGCCGTCGAGAATCAGTTGGCCAATGGCGAACCCCCTGCCGCCCAGGCTACCCTCAACAAGTTGACGCTGGTTGGCTACAGCCGTGAAGACAGCCTTGACCTGATGGCCCAGGTGCTGGCGCACCGAATTGGTGTCATGCTTGATGAAGACCTACCCTTTGACAATGCAGCCTATGAACAGGCCCTGCGGAACCTGCCCGATCTGCCGTGACTTCATCCAGCTGCTATTAACGACCCACAGGAACTAATAATTATGTCAGTGGTTTCGGCTCTGCGCGTCACCCTTATTTTTCTGCTTGCCGTTCTGGTGGCCACGATTCTGGCTACCGTTGTACAAACCCAGGTGAATCTGTACGACCTGGAGCAAATTGGTACCGATATATCAACCGCTGACCGCTTGGGCACGACCGGGAAAGATTTGATCAACTTTTTTCCTCTGATGTGCCTGCTGGTTACGCTAAGTTTTATTTTTGCGCTACCTGCTGCGGAGCTGGTAGGGCGGATACTCAAGCCCTGGCGCACGGTGGTTTATCTGCTGGCAGGTGCCGTTGGCATCTGGGTCGCTTTCCAGGCGGTCAACGCCTATGTGCCACCGCCTGTTTTCATTGCCGCTACCAGGCAGTCACCGGGCACGCTTGCGATGATGGCCGGCGTTGCTATCGGCAGCGGGTTGTTTGCCTTGCTCACCCGCCCCAAGGCCCGCCGCGGTCTCAGGGTCCTGGGTTAACAACACCAAGAATTGGAGAGTCATGCCCATGATCCACAAGCTTAGCTACCTGGCGACAGCGGTCGGCCTGGTTACCTGCATCAGCGCCCACGCAGTCGAATACAACGTTGAAACCGTCGCTGAAGGATTGAACCACCCGTGGTCGCTGGCTTTCCTGCCGGATGGACGGATGCTGGTTACCGAGCGTGCAGGTCGTCTGCGTATTATCGATGCCGAGGGAAATCTTCAGAGCGATCCCGTTGGAGGCGTGCCGGAGGTTTTCAATCAAAGCCAGGCCGGGCTGTTCGAAGTGGCGCTGGACCCCGAATACAGCGAAACCGGACGATTGTTTATCAGCTATGCCTGCGGTGATGGCGAGGCAAACCATACGTGCCTGATCAGCGGCCAGTTGGCGGATAATCAACTGACGGAAGTGACCGAGATATTCCGGGCGCAGCCGGCCAAGTCCGGTGGTGCCCACTATGGCGGTCGCATGGCTTTTCTGCCCGATAACACGCTGGTGATGGGGCTGGGTGATGGTTTTACGTTGCGCGAAGAGGCGCAGGAAACCGATAGTCACATCGGCACCATCGTGCGGATCAACCGTGATGGATCTGTGCCGGAGGACAATCCCTATGTCGATCAGCCTGGTGCGTTGCCCGAGATTTATACTCTGGGCAACCGCAACGTCCAGGGAATGATATACGACACTGACAACCAGCGGCTGCTAGCCCATGAGCACGGCCCCAAGGGCGGAGATGAGATCAATCTCATCGAGCCCGGCAATAATTATGGCTGGCCGAAAATAACCTATGGTGTCGATTACAGCGGAGCGGTAATCAGCCCGCATACCCATGCCAAGGGATTGGAACAACCGATACTCTACTGGGATCCCTCAATTGCTCCCTCGGGCATGACGCGTTATGACGGCGAGATGTTTCCCGAATGGCAGGGGAGCCTGATGATTTCCGCTCTGGCTGGCCAACAGGTGCGTCGGGTGGTGCTTGATGGTACGGAAGTGGTCGAACAGGAGCCTCTGTTCGCCGAGCTGAATGAACGTTTTCGCGACGTTCGAACCGGGCCTGATGGTGCTTTATACCTGCTTACCGATAGTCCCCAGGGCAAGGTTCTGCGAGTCACCAGCCAATAGACGCAGGACTGTTGGTCATTTGGCTGCCTGGGCAGTAATGACTTCCTGAAAGAAACTGACCCCATGTCGCCCGCTGCGTTTGCGGGCGTACATGGCGTTATCAGCCTGGCGCAAAAGCAGCGCCATGTCGGGCTGCGCCGAGTGGGTCAAGGTGATGCCAATGCTCGCGCCCACCGAGATACTCTGCCCCTCCAGCTCGATAGGCATGCTCAGGGCGTCGAGAAAGCGCTCGGCTATATAGTGGGCTTGCTCCTGGCTGAACATGCTTTCGGCTACCAGAACGAACTCGTCGCCACCCAGTCGCGCGATAAAATCCGATTCGCGCGCGATCAGCTTCAAACGCTCGGCGATGCAGCGCAGCACTGTGTCACCGGTTTCGTGTCCAAGTTGATCGTTTATCTGCTTGAAATCATCGAGATCCACCAGCATGACGGCCAGGTATTCGTGCCTGCGCTGGGTGCGGCGCATGGCATGTTCGATATGCCGTTCCAGGGCGGTGCGGTTTGCCAGTCCTGTGAGCGGGTCTTGCAGGGCCATGGATTCGAGTCTGGCATTGGCCTGCGCCAGTTCGACGGTGCGCTCGCAAACGCGCTGTTCCAGCTCCAGTTCATGTTTGCGCAGGGTTTCCACCAGTTGCGCCTGGGCTGCCAGCGCGCTGGCCTGGGCTGCCTCTTTCTGCTGCTTGAACGCAATAAGCCGGGCAGCCAGAGCGAAGGCCAGCAACAGCATCTCCAGAGCCGAACCGATATGCATCGCATAGGTGGTGAACAGGTTCGAGGGTATCAAGCCGAAATTACGTACGGCCAGAAGCAGGACGCCCCCCAGCATTACACCCCAGGCCACCAGCAGAATCCGCGCACCGGGAATGGATCTGCGCGCCGCCTGAATGATGCAAGCCATGAGTATCAGACCGCAGCCAATGCCCAGCAGCGACATCGCGCGCAGCGCCAGATGCACCGGCAGCACCATGCTGAGCACGGTGAGAGCCAGCCAGCCCCCGATAACCAGGCTTGTCACCGAGTGCCAGTTAGGAAGATAGCGTGCCGTGTCGAGGAAATTGCGCGCAAACAAGGTACCGATGGTGCCCGCCAGACACAGCGCGAAGGGCAATATGCGATTGGCCCATTCCCCTGCTTCCGGCCAGAGATATTTGGCACCCACCCCGGTGAACGCCAGGGCTCCCAGGCCGAAGCTCAGGACAAAGCCGATGTAGAGCAGATAGGTGCGCTCGCGCATGACGCTGAGTAGCAGGACGTTGTAGGCGGCAAGCGCCAACAGCATGCCGAGGTACAAGGCAATCAGTGCGATGCTGCTTTCATTGAAGGCAGAAAAAGCGTCGGGATTCCATAGCTGGGCAGTCAAGGTCAGGCTGCCATCCGACAATGCCTTGATGTATATCGTCCTGCTCTGGCCCGGTTCCAGGGTAAGTTCAAATACCGCATCGCGGTAGCTTGTCGCACGCTGGGACAGCGGCACGGTGTCGCCAGCCAGCTGAACGTCCGACCCAGCCTCGTGAAGTTCCACGCGGTCCAGGGATGAATACGGAAAGTGCAGCATCCAGCTGGCTTGCTCCGGTGCGGCCGAGGTAATGGTGAGCTTCATCCATACGGCATCGCGATGATATCCGAAGTTCATGTCGCTGCGGTTGGAGGCGGCAAACCATACCGGGTTGTTCAACTGCATATCCGTAAAAGTCACGGTGCGGCTCTGCGGGCTGAACAACACATGGCGTTGGAGGTTGATCTGCCGTTCGTCTTCAGTGAGCACAACGGGCTCCACCGCCGCCATGGCCGGAACGCTGGCCAGCATGCACAGGCAGGCAAGGCAGATTGACAGTTGACGGATCAGGGAAGGGTAGTGTGCTGGGGCGTTCATGAGCGAACCGAACGCGTTGCAGAGCCGGCGGCTACCGGAGATGGAGGAGGACTTTCCATAGCATTCTCTTGAATTATCCGTTATTCAATGCTGAATCCAAGCGTGGAACTATAGGTGCCGTCTCGCTTGGGCGTCAATGATTATCGAGTTGCATCGGCTGTTGCGAGCGCCTATCGCTGTTGCCGGAAAGCCCGTGGTGGCATACCCAGCCAGCGCCGAAAGGTGCGGCTGAAATTGGTCGGGTCCTGATAACCGAGTTTTTCCGCCACACTTTCAATGCTCATGTCCGTACGTGACAGCAGCCAGCAAGCCAGGTCGCTGCGCACCTCATCCAGCAGATCCTGATAACGCTGATCCTCATCGGCCAAATGGCGGATCAGGGTGCGCGGCGCCATATGTTCCCTCTCGGCAACCTGCGCGAGTGTTGGGTAAACGCTTTCACAGGCGAGCAAATGCTGCTTGATCCGCTGGCTTAGCGAGCCGCCTCGGCTCAACCGCTGCAACTGGTTTTCGCAATCGCGCAAAGCCAGCCGTTCGGCATCCATGTCCGCCGCCAGGCAGGCGGTCTGCAGATAACCCTCTGGTAGAAGGATGCGCAGTTCTGTGGCTCCGAACCGAATTTCCCGGGCCAGCCCGGTATAGGCTTCGGCCCAGGGTGGCTCGGGCAGGGGCCAGTGCAGAACAATGTGCTCGGTCAGCGGCTCGCCGGTCAGCGTTTCCATAAGTCTCAGAATGGCCGCGGTGAAGTGCCCGAGCAGGTATTCACGCAGCTCGGGGATGAGGATCTTTTCATCAAGCACCAGCGCTGGCACAGGCCCATCTACCGGACGAAATGCAGCGATATTCTGCCTCAGGCTGGCATAGCGCTGAAGCACCCCGACTGCGCTACCTACGTCCGCCGCGGCGATTGCTGCATAGCCGGCCGCACCGTGCGCGGATACGTCGGTATGCCCGCCCACTTCAATTCCCAGCCAGGGACATTGGCTTAACGTGAGCAAATGGTTTAACAACCGCTGCATCTGATCAAAGCTGAGGAAGTGATTGTCATGGTGCAGGGCTTCCCAGTTCAGGCGGGTGCCAGCAAGGATATCGAAGGGGAGAAAGCCCCTGCGCTTCATCTCCGCGCATATCAGGCGTGCGTAAACCGGATGAATCGATGGGCCGAGCCAGAGCTGTCGTGTGAGCATGGGCAGGTCTCGGGGGGGCAAGATTGTCACAATATGACGATTATCTGCCCGTTGCAACGGTGTCCGCGCGGTTCTCCCCGGCGCAGCATTGGCTGGAGCACATCAGAATAAAAGGATTACATCATGACCGTCACCGTTTCACCCACATTGGCTGCCGAAGCCTATGTTGATCGCAAGCGACACCTGTGGATGTTTTCGCTTATGGTGCCGGGGCTCGCTCTTGTCGGGCCGTTGATGTACGTGCTGGTGTCGCCCAGCATCGGCTGGCTGTGGATATCCACGATTTTCGCCTACGGGGTCATTCCGCTACTGGACGCCCTGATAGGCGAAGACCAGAGCAATCCGCCTGAAGAAGCAGTGCCGGGGCTGGAAGCGGATCCCTATTATCGCTACATCACCTATGCATTGGTGCCGCTGCTCTGGCTCAGTTTCCTGGTCAACGTGGTATTCATTGGCCTGTATGACCTGCCGTGGTACGGCACGCTGGCTATCATTCTGGCCGCAGGCGGCACCCTGGGTTACGGACTCAATCTGGGCCACGAGATGGGTCACAAGAAGACGTCGCTTGAGCGCTGGCTTGCCAAGATCACGCTGGCCCTGGGTTTCTATGGCCATTTCTTCGTCGAGCATAATCGTGGCCATCACCGTGACGTGGCGACGCCCGCCGATCCAGCTTCATCCAGAATGGGGGAAAGCATCTACCGGTTCGTGTTCAGGGAGTTGCCGGGCGCTTTTTTCCGGGCCTGGGATCTGGAGGCAGAACGGCTTGACCGCTGTGGGAAGTCGACATGGAGCCTGAGTAACGAGATCATCCAGCCAGGCCTGATAAGCGTCGTGCTTTACGCAACGGTCATTTACCTGTTCGGCTTCGACATGATTCCAATATTGCTGCTCATCGCCTTCTGGGGTGCGTTTCAGCTGACCCAGGCGAACTACATCGAGCATTACGGACTGTTGCGCAGAAGGCTACCCAACGGGCGTTACGAGCAGTGCCAGCCGCATCACTCATGGAACAGCAATCATCTGTTTTCCAACTGGGCGCTGTTTCACTTGCAGCGACATTCGGACCACCATGCCCATCCTACCCGCCGCTACCAGTCGCTGCGTGACTTCCCTGATCTGCCGCGCCTGCCGAACGGTTATTTCGGAATGTACCTGCTGGCCTATTTTCCGCCGCTCTGGTTCAAGGTGATGGACAGGAAACTGCTCGATTCGGTCCAGCGCGATCCGCGGCGCATCAACTTCGAACCAGCCAAGCGGGCGCGCCTGATGCGCATCTATGGCCTGGATGAACCCTCGACGGCGGAGGTCTGACTGTGAGCGTGTTCCGTTGTCCGGAATGTGATTATGAATACGACGAGGAAAAAGGAGACGCTCATCTGGGTTATCCCCCCGGGACGGCCTGGGGGGAGGTGTCTGAAGATTTCGTATGCCCGGATTGCGCCATAACTTACAAGGATGATTTCAATCCGACGGCGGGCTAGAGCGGCCAGACCCAGAGCAGCACCGGAACGCTGACGCCGACTACGACAATTTCAAGCGGCAGGCCCAGACGCCAGTAGTCGCCAAAGCGAAAGCCGCCGGGCCCCAGAATCAAGGTGTTGTTCTGGTGGCCAATGGGCGTCAGGAAAGCGCAGGACGCGCCTATGGCCACGGCCATGAGAAAACTGTCGGGGTTGGCCTGCAATTGACTGCTGATGCTCAAGGCGATCGGACACATCACCGCAGCGGTAGCGGCATTGTTCATGAAATCCGACAGCGTCATGGTAGCCACCAGAATCAGAATCAGGGCCAGCACCGGATCGCCCTGCGCCACCTGCTGCAGCAGGGTCTGCGCCAGCAGGTCTGCCGCACCGGTTTCGGCCATGGCGGTAGCCAGGGGGAACAGGGCGCCGAGCAGTACTATGATCGGCCAGTCCACTGCCTCATAGATCCGGCGCAAGGGGATGACCTTGGTCACCATGTAACCCAGCACTCCCGCCACAAAGGCCACCTGGGCAGGTAGCAGGCCAAAGGCCGCGAGAAGCACTGCCGCGGCCATGATGCCCAAGGCGGTAGCAGCCTTCCTTCCATCGGGAATGATGATGCTGCGCTGGGCCAGGGGAATGCAATGATGCTCTGCCGCAAAACCGGCAATCGCTTCCGGCAAGCCCTGCATCAACAGCACGTCGCCTGCTTGCAAGTCGGTCCAGCGCAAGCGGCTGATGGATCTGTGACCCTTGCGTGAAATAGCCAGTAAGTTGATGCCGTAGCGGGTACGTATCTGCAAATCGGACGCGCTGCGACCAATCACCGTGGCGCCCGGCTGGGCTACCAGTTCCTGGATGACGATGTCGCTGTTTGGCGCCACCTTTTTCTGCTCGGCTTCCTTGTTTTTCGCCGCGTCATTGTCACCATCGACCGGGTTCGAGGTTTCAGGCTCCGCTGGGGCAAGGTCGGGTCCGTCGGGCTGTGTTCTTGCGTCGTCCGCCATCACCGGGTCGGTGGGCTCGGCGGCTCCCTCGGTATCGACTGCTTCTTCAAGTTTCAGACCCAGGCGGGTGAGCGTGGGTCCAAGACCTTCCGGTTCTGCCTCGATCACCAGAATATCGCCTGCGCGCAGGACGCTGCCGGGATAGGGAGCGGTGACGCGGAAGTCATTGCGCACCATGCCGACTATCTGACCATCCACCTCCTCGAGCCGCTTTTCAATATCACCCAGTGTTTTGCCTACGGCCTTGGCGCCCTCGGCGATATGCACCTCAGTCAGATAGGTTCCGGTATCAAACGAGTCCATCTCAGCCTGGATACGGACGGGCACCAACCAGCGTGCAGCACCCACGGCGAACATTATCCCAAGCACTGCGACAACGACGCCAACGGGGGCAAAGTCGAACATGGCGAAACCACTGCCGGTGGCTTTCGCGCGGAACCCAGCGACAATCAGGTTGGGCGGCGTGCCGATCAAGGTGGTCATGCCGCCGAGAATGGTTCCAAAGGCCAGCGGCATCAGCACCTTGCCGGGGGGGATATTTTGCTTGGCCGCCAGTTGCAGGGCGATGGGCATCATCAGGGCCATGGCGCCGACGTTGTTCATGAACGCCGAGAGTAGTGCGCCGAGCAGTACCAGGGCACTCAGCGCCACGAGAGGGTTGCCTTGCCGGGGCAGGACTTTCTGCGCCATCGCCTCCACCGCGCCGGTAGTCTGCAAGCCGAAACTTAATATCAATACCGCCCCCACGGTGATCACCGCAGGGTTGGAGAAGCCGGCAAACGCCGCCTCGCCAGGGGTCAGTCCGGCCAGTACGCAGGCAAGCAGCGCCGCCACAGCCACCACGTCGTGTCGCCAGCGGCCCCATAAGAACAAGGCAATAGTGATGCCCAGTATGGCGAAGATCAGTCCCTGGTCAGTAGTCATGAAATTTTCTTGTAATGATGGGCTTCGAGGAAGGCATTCAGAGCAGGCGAACCTTGAATCGACGACCTTTGATCTTGCCCTCCTCGAGTCGTTGCAGCGCTACATTGGCAAGGTCCCAACGAATGGCCACCAGAGCCTGGAAATCGCTGATGCTGATCTTGCCGATGGCCTCTCCGGGCAATCCGGCCTCGCCAGTCAATGCGCCGAGGAGGTCGCCTGGGCGGACTTTTTCCTTACGCCCTCCACCGATCGAAATAGTGCGCATCGGCGCCAGGAGCGGGCTGTCCAGGCGCTCAGGCAGCTTGTCCAGAGCATGCCACTCGAGTGGCTTGCCCAAATTGGTTTCGATGGACCGTGCGCGCCCCTGCTCAGCTGGAGCGACAAGGCTGATTGCGAGTCCGGGCTGACCGGCCCGCCCACTTCGTCCGATACGGTGGGTATGAATGGCGGGATCGGGTGACAGCTCGATGTTGATGACCGCCGCGACGCCTTCGATGTCGATGCCGCGCGCGGCGACGTCGGTGGCGACCAGAACGCTGCAGCTCTGATTGGCAAACAGGGCCAGTACCTGATCGCGCTCGCGCTGTTCCATATCGCCATGCAATGCCAGGGCACTGACGCCATTGCCCGCCAGGAACTGCTGCACATCCTGACATTGCTGGCGGGTGTGGCAGAAGGCGATGCAGGGTTGCGGACGATCCCTGGCCAGCAGACGAATCACCGCCTGCATGCGCTGCTCCGGCTGCACTTCGTAGAAGCGCTGGGTGATCGGGTTCGATGGCGTGGCGTCTTCGATGGTTATGGTCTGGGGATCGCGCATGAAGCGTGCGGCCAGGGCCTCTATGCCTTCCGGATAGGTCGCGGAGAACAGCAGGGTTTGTCTGCGGGCTGGCGCCTTGCTGATGATGTCACTGATGGGATCATAGAAGCCCATGTCGAGCATGCGGTCTGCTTCATCCAACACCAGACAATTGACGTCACCCAGATTCAGAGTGCCCCGATCCAGATGGTCCTTGACGCGTCCGGGAGTGCCGACGATCACATGCGCGCCTTGCTCCAGCGAAGCGGCTTGCGGGCCAAAGGGTGTGCCGCCACAAAGCGTGATGATCTTGATGTTGGGCATGCCGCGCGCGAGTGTCCGCAGCGCTGTCGCGGTCTGGGTGGCGAGCTCCCGGGTGGGGCTCAGCACCAGCGCCTGACACCCGAAGAACGCCGGATTCAATGGAGTCAGCAGGCCGATTCCAAAGGCCGCTGTCTTGCCGCTACCGGTGCGGGACCGCGCGATGAGGTCGTTGCCCGCAAGAATGACCGGTAACGACTGCGCCTGGATCGGCGTCATCTGACTGTAGCCTAGATGCTCAAGCGTGGTCAGCAGCGAAGCTGGCAGGGGTAACAGGGAAAAAGGACTGGAATTCACGGCGCGGCAACCTGCGGACAATTGGCAGAGCAGTGTACCAGAACGGCGATTGTCGAATCCTCAACCCTTGTCTGGGCGCCTACGTTTGCTTGCTGGAATACACTGTGGTGCGGTTGCGTCCGTTCTCCTTGGATTCATACAGTGCCTTGTCGGCATGTTCTACCAGCATGGCGTGTTCGGTCATCTTGCTATCGATACAGGCCACCCCAAGGCTTACGGTAAACTCCAGCAACTGGCCGCCCTGATCGACCCGCAGACGCTCGATCGACTGGCGCAAGCGTTCGGCGAACTGCTTCGCCCCGGCCAGATCGGTATCCGGCAACAGCACGACGAATTCCTCGCCACCGTAACGACCGGCGAAATCAGTTCCGCGGGCCAGTTGTCGAGTGACGCGGGCGACTTCCCGGATGACCTCGTCACCGGCTTGATGCCCATGGGTGTCGTTGACCAATTTGAAGTGGTCGATATCGAACATGACCAGGCTGGTCGAGGTCTCGTAACGCATATGCCGGGCGAATTCGCGCTCCAGGCAATGTTCCCAGTGGCGGCGATTCAGCAAGCCGGTCAGGCCGTCGCGCAGGGCGAGTTCCTGCAGCTGGGCATTGGCAGATTCCAGCTGACGCTTGTTCACTGCCACGCCGGTAACGTCATAGATGATCAGGCACACGTGATCGGTGTCACCATTGGTGCTGCGCAGGGGCAGGATGGTGACGTTCTGGTACATTTCGTCAGCGAGCCCGGTAATCGGCTGGTAACTCTTGAAGCGGACCAGGTTGGGACGCTGCTCCCAGATGGTAAACGCCCGTGTGCCGAGCATGACGGCAGTCTCTACCTTGTGGGTGAACCACGACTCGTCAATCTCGGGAAAAAGCCGGAACAGGGACTGCCGGGAAGCCTCGGTGGCGCTCAGTCCCGAGTGGTTTTCCATGAAGCTGTTCCACACCTCGATCTTGTATTCTCGATCAAACACCACGACGCCTACATCTATGCTCTGCACGATATCCAGAAGCCAGTGAAGTTCGTTGATGTCAAAAGAAGCAGGCATACGAAGGGTCCCGTGTTCAATCATTGATCAGGAAATCGAGCTTTTCACGTAGACGGGGCACTGAATCCTCGGTGAACAGCAGCATCAGATCGAAATGGATGTCCAGGTCCTCCAGAGCGTAGCTGATCTCTACGGCCAGGGTACGCTTCCAGCGACGCTGGTTGATTCTTATCAGGTCTTCAATCGGGCAGTGCTGGCCCAGAATCAATGGATGGCTCTGTGACAAGGTAATATTCAACTGCTCTGAGAGGCCGTTCAGGCAGGCGCCAATTATAATGCTGGCCAGATCAAGCAGCATCTCCAGCTTGGCGCTTTCATCCAGGTGTGTATTCAGCAGTTTGGCAACGTCGTCGATTTCCGCATCGTGAAAAATCAGCAGTGCCTCGCCCGCCACCCCGCCACCGATATAACCCTGGCAGATAGCGGACAACCTTTCGCCACGTTGCGCGTCGGCCAGCGCCATATGCAATTCGCCGACTTCAAGGATACTTACGTTGGGAATCGGGAGCTTGATGAACACGCCCAACACGCGGGCCAGCAGTTCGGCTGCCCGGCCCATGGCGACGTTGGCGATCTCGCGGAAGGCATCACGGAAAGAGATGCTCGGCATGTCCGATAGAATCATGGCCGCTGTTTGCGGCGCAGGCGCCAGAGGCACCTCTACGCCCAACGCGTTAAGTGCCTGAGCCAGCTGCAGTGGATCAGCCGGCTTTTTGATGAAGGCCTTCGCGCCTAGCGCTTTGGCGCGCCGTACCGCTTCGTCCTGAACGTCCCCGGAGACGACGATGACTTCTGCATGCAACCCCTCTTTGCGTAGCCCCGCCAGCACGCCAAAGCCGTCCAGCTCGGGCATGGTCAGGTCAAGCAGCACGATCTGCCCGTGACCCTGGCGGATGGCCTGCAAACCTTCAAGACCATTGGTGGCCTGCGTGATCCGAAACGGCCAACTGGTCGGCAGGGCTCTTATAAGCTGCTTGCGGGCCATGGTGGAGTCATCGCACACCAGAAGGGGGATGGCGCTCACATCAAACGTCCTTATACATGTCGGGCCTGATCAGAAAGAGGCATGATACGGCTTGGGTAACGCTTGCAGGCAAATGGCCAGCAAAATCCGTTCTGCGCAAGCATGACAACTTATTGACCCTTTGAGAAGTGATAGTCTACATCTGTCAGACATTTTCATCGCCATTTGCGACAATCGGTGTGAACAGATTAGCAAACGGTCTCATTGCGGCATATGGCCGGCACAAGGATCCCCGATGTCAGCGAGATTGGAGTCAAGTCAGCAGCATAGACGTGCTGTTCTCAAGGCATTGCTTTGGATCAGCTTGTTCGGCGGTCTTCTGTTTGGCGGAGTCAATGCGGCCCGGGGATTATGGGTGCTGGCCGGCCTGGAAATTGCCTACGCAATTTTCTCCTGCGCGTTGCTGCGTATTATCGGGACCACCAAGCATCTTCAGGCCTGGACGGTCGCCTATCTGCTGCCGTTCTTCGGCCTGATGATTTTTGCGCTGCTGCTGCCCCGCACGTCATCCACCGTCTTTGTCTGGATCCAGACAATTCCCATCATCTGCTATCTGTTGCTCGGGTTGCGTGCCGGCTTATGGTTGTCAGGGGTTTTTGTCTGTCTCGGCGTGCTGGCATTCAACTACCGATACATGACGGATTCGTCATTGATGAACGTCGTCATCGTTGCAAACGTAGGGTTGAGCAGTCTGGCCATGATGTTGTTTTCCCATGTGTACGAGCGCAGCCGCGTAGACAACGAACAACGCCTGATTGAACTGGCCAGCACCGATGGTTTGACTGGTCTGGCCAATCGGCTGAAGCTGGCGGAAGTGTTCGAGCGCGAGCGCGGCCATGCCCGGCGGGACAATCGTCCGTTATCGCTGATCGTTCTCGATCTGGATCACTTCAAGCGCATCAATGATAAATACGGGCACGATGGCGGTGATCAGGCCCTGCGCCACGTGGCGGATCTGCTGCCCCAGCGGCTGCGTGAAACCGATTTGCTGTGCAGGCTGGGAGGGGAAGAGTTCGCCATCCTGCTACCGGGAGCTGACCTGGAAAAAGCGGCTTCTGTGGCTGATACGCTTCGCCAGCAGTTGGCCAAATCTCCACTGCAGCAGGGTGACGGCCAACTGACCATGACGTTCAGTGCAGGCGTTGCTGTTCTGGGCGAAGACGGCAGCGATCTGAACGCCCTGTTGCTGACCGCCGACCGGCGAATGTACGAAGCCAAGGGCGGCGGTCGAAATCAGGTAGTCGCCGCTGGCCAGCAATATTCGTTGGCATCGGATCCGCGATGAATGGTCATAGGTCTGGCGGATGTGTGAAATTTTAAACAAAGCGTAAATTTTAATTGAATGCTTGGGCGGCTCTTCTACACTCAGATCACGGTCTGTTTAACAGAGGAGTTTCGATATGCATATTGGTGTGCCCAAGGAAATCAAGAATCACGAGTATCGGGTAGGCTTGACGCCGCAGGCAGTCGCCGAACTGGTTCGCAACGGGCACCGCGTTACGGTAGAGCGTGGTGCTGGCGCCGCCATCGGTTTCAGCGATGACGATTACCTGGCTGCGGGGGCGCAATTGGCCGGGACTGCCGAGGCTTTTGCCGCGGACATGATAGTCAAAGTGAAAGAGCCGCAGGCTGAAGAACGTGCTCGGCTGCGTCGTGGGCAGATTCTGTTTACCTATCTGCACCTCGCTCCTGACCCTGCTCAGACGGAAGATCTTCTGACAAGCGGAGCAACCTGCATCGCCTATGAAACCGTGACCGACGTCAACGGCCGTCTGCCGCTGCTGGCACCGATGTCGGAGGTGGCGGGACGGATGGCTATTCAAGCCGGCGCCGGTTGCCTGGAGAAGGCGCGGGGCGGCAGGGGCGTACTGCTGGGTGGAGTGCCTGGGGTGCCCCGTGGCAAGGTGGTCATTCTGGGTGGCGGCGTGGTGGGAGCGAACGCGCTGGCGATGGCGGTGGGTCTGGGGGCCGATGTAACGGTGCTGGACAAGAATCCTGATGTGCTCCGCCGTCTGGATGCCCAATACGGCAATCGTATCAATACGCTTTACTCAACCGCATCAACCGTCGAGGAGCAGGTTCTGGGTGCCGATCTGGTAATTGGAGGGGTGCTTATTCCTGGTGCGGCGGCCCCGAAGCTGATCAGTGCCGAGCTGGTCTCCCGAATGCAGTCGGGAGCGGTTCTGGTGGATGTAGCTATCGACCAGGGCGGTTGCGCGGAAACGTCACGGCCTACGACCCATGCCGACCCAACCTATATAGTCGACGGTGTGGTGCATTATTGTGTGGCGAATATGCCTGGAGGGGTTGCGCGGACTTCAACTCAGGCATTGAACAACGCCACGTTGCCGTTTGTGCTGGCGCTGGCGAACAAGGGTGTCAAGCGTGCGCTGACTGACGATAAGCACCTGGCTCGCGGCCTGAATGTGGCTGATGGTCAACTGACGAACGCAGAAGTAGGCGAGGCGCTGGGCATGCCAGTGCAGACGCTGGAGACCGCTATCGCTGCATTGCCTGATTGATACGCAGGTGAAGGCAAACCACCCGAAAGGGGGATTGTTGCCAGCGTTCATCAGCCATACTGTCTGGCGAATTGATTTTCTCGTCTGCGACACGTATCCGGAGGATGAACGAATACATGATTGGGTCTGGCCTGTCATTACTGTCGAGTCCAGCCCAGCCTGACACGCTGGTTAATACCCTGTCGTTGCCCTGTCGAGTGTTTCTGGCAGCGCTGTCCGGAGTATTGTTGTGCCTGCCCTGGTTGAATCCGGCGTTGTATTGGACCGCATGGATTGGCTGGGTGCCGCTGCTGTTTGCCCTGGAAAACACGCGTCTGCCCGTCGCCGCTCTGCTCGGATGGGTAACGGGTGTCGTGTGTTTCGCTGGCGCCAGCAACTGGATGGTTGCGTTCATCGTCAATCTCAAAGGTCTTTCCTACCCCCTGAGCGCCGCCCTGGCCCTGATATTCTGGTGCTACGCCGGCATTGCAATCGGGATCGCCTGTGCCGGCTACCGCTGGTTGATTCGCTGGCTGCCGGGTTACCAGGTAGTGGCTTTTCCCGTCTGTGTACTGAGCAGCATGGCGCTTTACCCGCTGCTGTTTGAAACCCATTTCGCTGAAGCCCAGGCGCAATTTCTGTCTGCCATTCAGGGTGTCGCATTGCTCGGAGCGCAGGGGCTGGATGCTGTTATGGCTGTGGTCAGCGTATTGATCTTTTTGCTGGTGAGGCATCGGACGGTTCGATGTCTATGGCACCCGCTCAACCTCTCAGCTCTGGTGCTGATGCTCGCCTGGTTTACCTACGGCGTGGCGAGTCTTGCCTCATGGGACAATGAAATTGCCCATTGGGAGAGCCGAGCCATAGGGTTGGTGCAGCCCAACGATGCGGTGTCGCTGGAAATCCCCACCCCCGCAGAGGGGTTTAGCCACGAGTTCCCTGAAGAAATGCTGGCGACCCGACGCCTGAGTGAAGCGGGGGCCGAATGGGTGGCCTGGCCCGAGGCGCGCTACAAGGGATACTTCGACAAATTCAGTGTTCGCGAAGGTTACCGCGAACGTCTCCAGGAAACGGGTGTGTCGTTGATTTTCCATGACGTGGAAAAGCGCTGGCAGGATAGCGAGCAAGTCAGCTTCAATTCGGTTGTCATGCTGGACGAGCAAGGAAACCTGCAGAACACCTATCGAAAAATTCAGCGCATGCCTTTTGGCGAATACCTGCCGGATGTTTTTTCCTTGCCAGGGCTCGACTCGCTGAGCACTTTGTTCCTGGGTGAGTTTCTCAGGCCCCTCGCCGCAGGAACAGATCATGCCTATTTCCAGATTGGAGATATGCGGGTAGTGCCCAAGGTGTGCTTTGAAACCGCCTTTCCGGCTTTTATTGCCGATTCGATAGGCACAGACGGGGCTGGCAAGATACTGCTTTTTCTTTCGCAGGACAGCTGGTTCGGCGAGACCACCCAGCCCTTTCAGCATGGCGCGATGTCAATCATCCGTGGGGTAGAAAACCGGGTCCCCATGATCCATCTGATCAACAACGGCCCATCGCTGGCGACTACGCCCCATGGCCGGGTGATAAGCGCCACCGACGCCTTCTCTCGCGCTGAGGTGCTGGTTTCCATGCCGTTCTCGAAGGTGTCGGGGGGCAGTTTCTTCAGCCGCTACCCCTGGCTGTCGACCTGGATGACCTTCCTGATCGTGGGGATATTATTCTCCCTGTCGCTGCTGCGATTATGTCGATACCGGATGCGGCTGCTTCAAACAACCAGCCCGGCGGTGAACCCGGACGACCAGGCCCACTGAAAGTTGAACCCACCCAGGTGACCGGTCACGTCCAGCACCTCACCGATGAAATACAGGCCCGGCTGTGTTTTCGCCTCCATGGTCTTGGAGCTGATGCTGTCGGTAGCCACCCCGCCCAGGGTCACTTCAGCGGTGCGGTACCCCTCGGTGGCGGAGGGTTTCAGCAACCATCGGTTGAGCTGCTCGCCTATCACGGATAACTTCCTGTCGGTGAACTCCGCCAGCGCGGTATCCTCCTGATCGGCCCACCACAACACCTGCAGTTCCGATACCAGCGCCTTGGCCAGCCGTTGCGTGAGCACGGTTTTCAGCCGGCTCTTTGGTAGTTGTTGTTTGGTTTGCAGCAACCAGTTCGCGGCATCGACCCCCGGCAGCAGATCGATGGCGACTTCATCGCCGGGGCCCCAGTAGTTGGATATCTGCAAAATCGCCGGTCCGCTTATGCCGCGATGGGTAAAGAGCATGTTTTCGGTAAAGGCCCGGCCGCCGCAGCTCACTTCGATCTCCAACGCCAGCCCCGAGAGCCGTTCACAGAATGGTTTCATCGCGTCGCTGAACATGAACGGGACCAGGCCGGCCTGCCGCTCGATCAGTGGCAAACCGAATTGCCTGGCGATGTCATAGCCAATGCCGCTGCCGCCCAGAGTTGGCACTGACAGTGCACCGGTAGCAACGACCAGCGAACTGCACTCAAGCGTGCAAGGCTGGCCATTTTGCTGCATTTGAATGCGGTACCGGCTCGCAGAGCCAGTCTGCGTGGCAATGCTCTCGACTTCACAGTGGGTACGAATGTCGGCGCCGGCCCATTCACACTCTGCCAGTAACATGGCGACGATATCCTTTGCCGAGTCCTTGCAAAACAGCTGGCTGTGTTTGCGTTCCTCATAATCGATGCCGTGACGCTCGACCAGCTCGATGAAATCCCACTGGGTATAGCGCTTGAGCGCGGATTTGCAGAAATGCGGGTTCTGCGAGATGAAATTGTCAGGCTCAACCAGATTGTTGGTGAAGTTGCAACGCCCCCCTCCGGACATCAGAATTTTCTTGCCGACTTTGTTGGCCCTCTCAAGTACCAGAACCCGACGCCCGCGTTGTGCGGCGGTAAAGGCGCATAACAAACCGGATGCCCCCGCGCCGAGAATGATTACATCATAGTGTTCAGCTTTTGGTGGCACGGAATGATCCATCAGAACGACTGGGCGTTGTAACTCGGTTGTTGGTGTCGCGGCTGTGTCTGATCAGCTCGTCGCTGCCGGCCGCAGCGCCGGATTTGGCCAGCCGATCGTAGAGGACGACGTTGACGGTAGCGGCCAGATTCATGCAGCCGACGGTGGGAATATAAACCACCGCATCGGCGCGATCGACCAGAGCCTGGTCCAGGCTGCCATCCTCTGGCCCGAATACGTAAAGCACCTGGTCGGGATGCTCGAAGGCGGGGAGGGCGATGGCCCCTTCTACTAGCTCGACGCAAACAATCTGGGTCGTGTCCGGCAAGGCGTCCAGAAGGCAGGTCACGTTGGTCAGCGGAATGCGCAGGCGGGCGCTCTTGGTGTCGGTATGAAAACGCGCTGCCCGATCATAGCGGCTGCCGGTATAGAGCACCGCATCGACCTGGTAGCAGCCGGCGGCACGCATAACGGCCCCGACATTGGAGGGGCTTTTCGGGTCTATCAGCCCGATGCTGACACTGGTCGCAGGCATGGTTTCGGATTCGTTGGTTGCAAGTCGTCCGGGAAAGCGCAATCCGTGGCGCTTCCCCGTGAAGGCTTCGTCAGTAGAAGGTATAGTGCGAAGGCTAAATACTAACATGGTAAACCGATGAAACTGTTGATACGTAATCTTGCCCGCACTACGACCGAAGCCGAGTTGCGGAACCTGTTCGAGGCCCACGGTGTGGTTCAGTCGTGCAGCCTGGTGATGGACAAGGTGACCGGCGGCTCCAAGGGTTTCGGCTTTATCGAGATGCCCAGGACCAACGACGCGAAGGCCGCGATGAAAGCCTTGAATGGTCTGGACGTGGCGGGCAGCCGCATCCGCGTCAAGATGGATGAATCCAAGGATGCCTGATCAGCACAGCAATGACCCGTTGCACGGGGTTACGCTGAAACAAGTGCTTACTTCACTGGTAGAAACCTTTGGGTGGGAAGAGCTCGGACGACGCATCCCCATCAGGTGTTTCCAGAGCGACCCGGGCCTCAACTCGAGCCTGAAATTCCTGCGCATGACGCCCTGGGCGCGGCAGAAGGTTGAAGCTCTTTATCTTCAGTCGCGCGACGATCAACCGCCACGCTGAAGGGCGTCAACTGTCGCGGCACAGCTCCAGATCGGTAACCAGCACCTGTGCGAACGCCTGTGCCTGGGATGAGTAGTCCCAGCGTTCCACGGCGCACTGATGCTTGCCGTTATCCAGGCTATGGCTAATCAGGTTTACCGAATTGGGTATGTCGCCGCGGACGCGGCTGGACAGCGCGGTGCCTGCCTGCGCTGTCCAGCCTTTGCGACCGGTCTCTCCGGCCTGGCCGTAAATCGGCCATACATAGGGCAGGTGGATATGTCCGCCGACCAACAGATCCAGGCCAGCATCTACCCACGCCGGCACGGCGTGCTCGCGGCCGATAAGCAGGTTGGCGGTGTCGGACTCTGCAACGGCCTTGACCGGATGATGCTGCATTATCACGCGTAGCTGTTCCGGCTTTGCCTGCCGCAGACGCTGAATCACTCGGGCCACCTGTTCTGGAGATACTTCGCCATTCTTGTGGCGTGAAGCGCGGGTCGAGTTTATGCCTATGACCAGAACCTCGTCGGTTTCGAATTCAGGCTCCAGATTGCTGCCGAATACTCGCTGGAAATTCCCGTAGGGATTGATAAAACGCGCCGCCAGATTATAAAGCGGGATATCGTGGTTGCCCGGTACGGCTAGCACCGGGCAGGGGAGCTGTTTGACGAAACGCCCGGCAGCGGCGAACTGGTTACGTCTGGCGCGTTGAGTAATGTCTCCGCTGAGCAGGACGAGATCCGGCGCCTGTGCTTTAACAAACTCCAGAAGTGCCGTGACGACGGGTAGTTGTTCGGTTCCGAAGTGGGGGTCGGATATCTGCAGCAATTTCATCCTGGTGATCCTGTTCCAGTGGTTTTGCGCGGCACCAGCAGCTGCAGTCTGTGGGGCGCAACCTTGAATTCCAGCGGTGTGTCGAGTTCCGACAGCTCGCCGTCCAAAGCGACCTTGGTGTGCTTTTTACGGCCCAGGCGCACTGTCATCCTGTCGAAGCCGAAGCTGATAACGTTGTCGGCCTGGCCCAGATGGCTGAGCAATCCGCGGATCAGGATGCCGTATTGCGCAAGCGTGCCGACTGGCTTTGACGTAATCGCCACCAGATGATGCCGCTCAAGCTCCTGCTCCTCGTCCAGCCCCATGTGTTTCAGCTGTAGTGCGTTATTGTCCACTACCATCGTGGGTGTGCGCAGGGTCCGGGTCTTGCCGCCGAATTCGAGTTGAACATGCAACTGCCGGTGGGCATGCATCAGGGTAACAATAGCCGACCATAACGCCACCCAGCGGCTGCGTCCGTAACGTTGCTTATAAGCTTCGCGGTCTTCCAGCAGCTGCGGATAAAGCCCGAAGCTGGCGTTCACCAGAAAGGGACGGTTATTCAACAGCCCTACCTGCACAGGTTTGATGACTGCATCAAGCAGGCACCTGGCGGCGGTTTCGGTATCCTGGGATATGCCGTATGCCCTGCCGAAATAATTGAATGTACCCTGCGGAAGGATGCCGAAGGGCAGCCCCGTATCGAGAACCACCTGGGCCACCGCATTCAGCGTGCCGTCGCCACCAGCCGCTACCACCACGCCGCCCTGCTCTCTGGCTAGTTGCACCGCGCGCCTGGCGGTGCTTGTCAGTTGCGACCCATAATCTACCGCCATCAACTCGAACCGGCGATTGCCTTGCGTCAGGACTGCAGAAATCGTGTCTTTGGTTACCTGGGCATCACGGTTGCCCGACGAGGCGTTCATCACGATAAAGAAGGTTTCGGTGCCTGAAAGGCTCGCAGTCACGTCGGGTTCTTTGCCGCTTTGAGCGTCCATATGGCTCTCATCCCTTCGGTCGGTTTCGGAACAAATGACTGTGCTATGGGCTGTGCTAGGAGTCGATGGGTTGGACAAGGCGTTATCTCAGTTGGCTGTCTTTGCTGCCTCGCCGGTTGAATCCACCGTTGCGCTGATCTGCCTTGTCGAGCTGCGTCTGGCAGGCTACGCATAGCCGAACTCCCGGGAGGGCCTTGCGCCGAGCCTCTAAAATGGGTTGATCGCACTCTTCACAATGGGTCAGGCTCTCGCCCTTGGGCAGCCGGCTGCGCGCGCGTTGCACGGCTTCGTCAACGGTATCGTCAATCTGATCCTGCACGGCCCCGTCTTGAGCCCAGCCAGTTGCCATAGCGATCTCTCCCCTGGCTCCATAAGAGCCTGAGCATGGGCGTGTCAGATGTTGTAAAGCATTTCGTAGTATTGATGCGCCATGCGGTCGGAATCGAAAAACGGAACGACATCGGTCATGCCATTTTTCATTACACTCAACCATTCGGCGTGATTGTTGTAATAAAGTTCAACCACCTTGTTTTCGATGATGTGCATCAGGTTCTGGTAATCGGTTTCGTCCTGGACGTCTTCGGGCAAGTCGGCATCGGTTACCGGTATCACGAAGCAGTTGACACCATCCTTGGCAAATTCCGGTATCCATCCATCGCTGATGGACAGATTGACAGCGCCATTCATCGCTGCGGTCATGCCGCTGGTGCCCGATGCTTCACGGGGTCTTCGTGGGGTATTCAACCAGACGTCGGCGCCTTGCTTGAGGAGTCTGGACAGTTCGATCTCATACCCGGTCAGCACGGCGAAATTGGCTTCCTTGTAGGAGAATTTAACCAGGCTGTCGAACATCTCGATAGCGCCATGATCGAAGGGGTAGGGTTTGCCGGCCCAGATAACCTGAACCGGTTTGTCGATTCTCTCTATCAGTTGGCTGAAGCGGTAAATGTCACGCGTCAGCAGGTTTGCTCTTTTATAGGAGGCAAAGCGGCGTGCCCAGACTATTGTCAGGGTGTCCTTGTCGAACAGTTTTCCGGTCTGATCGGCCACAACCTTGAACAGTTGCTCCTTCATCTGTTTCTTTCTGTCTATCAGCAACTGGTCGTCGTTTTCTTTCAATGCCGTGCGTAGCGTGCTGTCTTGCCAGAATCGTGCGTTCTGCGCGTTGGTGATAGCCTTGATCTCACAGATGCCCTCATTGCCAGCCCACATCGCGTTCGAAACCACTCCGTGCAGCTGGGAGACGGCATTCGATACCTTGGCAACCCGTAGCGCCGCCAGCGTGTGGCTGAACACGGGACCGTCCATCCCGGTCATTCTCACCATGTTGTCAAAGGAGATATTGTTGAAATAGCCCATCTCCTGAAGGAACGAGGTTTCATGTTCCTGATTCCCGGCCAGCTCCGGTGTGTGGGTAGTGAGCACAACGCGCTTGCTGACCTCGTCGATGTCGCCAATCTGTTCTACCAGTTGGAACGCCATCGGCAGGGCGTGCGCTTCGTTCATGTGATAAATGTCGGCTCCGCCCAGCGCTTCGACCACCTTCGCCCCGCCGATCCCCAGCACGATGCTTTGCGCCACCCTCGCGGAGTGCTCGGCGTCGTAAAGCCGGTGGGTGATGGTCTGCGCCAGATAATCGTTTTCGGGAATATCCGTTGTCAGCAAATACATGGGGACGGTGCCGAATACGTGGGCGGGCAGATACATGGCTTTCACGTATACCGGATGGTGGTTCACCGTCACCTTTACCGTAATGCCGCTGTCGAGCAGGAAGGGATAGAATTTCCGTTGAAAATGCACCCTCAGCGCTTGATCTTCATTCCTGACCTGGTCGTAGTAACCGAAGCTCCAGAGCATGCCGATCCCGATCATGTTCTGCCGCAGATCGTGGGCGCTGCGCATATGGGATCCTGCCAGAAAGCCCAGCCCCCCTGAATAAATCTTGAGGGCCTGGTCTATAGCGAACTCCATGGAAAAGTAGGCTACACGTTTAGCGTACCGCTGATCGATCTCGTAGGGATGGCCCCACTTGTCGTATGCACTCATATATCGAACGTCTCGCTGGATTACGATTTGCGGGAAAGTCTTTACAGATTCTGCAACAAGGCAGACAGGGCTGTTGCGCCATTGACGCCCGCGCTTCGGTCTGGCGCTTGGTTTGCTGGGTCAGTGTCTATCAGGGTGTAATGATCAGCAAGCCCCCTGGCCTTGGCAAATGTGACTAACCCGGCGAATCCGGACATACGGTTGGTTATCAAGCCGAGATGGCCAATAACAGCCGCAGTGGACCGGGAATTTTCTGCTCCTCAGGTCGTCAACTGATTATGTAAACAGGAGACAAGCCCATGACCAGATCCCCGGAAGACAGACCAGTCCGAAACACTACAGATGCCTTGGAGCCCGAGCAGGAGGTTAGAGAGCTGGACTTTGAAGAAGACGGCCCGATGGGACCCGTTGGCGGCCTGCCAGCGGATGAGGAACTGGTCGAGCGTGCCGGTGAGGCGGGCTTGACGGAAGCCTCCATGCCCGGCGAAGGCCCAACCGCAGACGATGCCTCGCCCGAGACGCTGATACGCGAAGACGGCGCGCGTTCGCCGGATGAGGCGGGTGGCGGTTTGCCTGCAGACAAGGAACTGACCGCCGTCGAAGGCGACGAGGTAGGTGTGCAGGCAGGTCTTGACGAGGCAGAGCTGGCACGTACCGATCCGCTGGATGGCAAGCCTTGGGATGGGGAGCCGGAGCGCTAGATAAGCAAGTCGTCGGAATTACGCCGAAGCGGTGCGTAGAACTCAAGCGCGCTTCGGTAGTCCAATGCTTATAACCGGGCAAGTGGACGATTACCATTTCGCAACGCCCGAGCGGCAGGTGTGGCGTATGGATAGCAAAATAGATAGAGCGCTTAATATGGATATCATTGCTTTCGGCGCGGCCGTTTTCGATCTTGATTGGGTCATGGCGCGCACTGCCGGATTGCACAGCGCAGCTTGGAAGCAATTATTCGACGATTATCTCGCCGGTCGCGCGGCCATCCCCGGCGAACCCTTCCATCCATTTGACGCCCATGCCGATATGTTTCGCTATGTAGACGGTCAGTTTCGCGTTGACGCGGTGCGCCGTTTCCTTGGTTCCCGCGCCATCAATCTGCCCGAAGGCCAGTCTGCCGATGCGCCTGGCCAGGAGACGATCTTCGCTTTGGCGAATCTCAAGCACACCCTGTATTGCGAATTGATGGAGCAGACCGGAATCAAGGCCTTCGACAGTACTATTCCGGTGCTGCAACTGTTGAGATTGGCAGGCTTGAAAACGGCGCTGGTGTCCACCCATGCCTGTGGCGCGGTAATGCTGGATGCTATCGGCCTGAGTGCATTCTTTGACAGCTGCGTGGATGGCGCCGTTTCCGACCGCCAACAGCTTCGGAGTAAACCCCATCCGGATGCTTTCCTGGCGGCGGCGGAACTGCTTGGGGTGGCGCCGGCCCAGGCAATTGCCGTCGAGGACGGACCGCTGGGAATAGCAGCCGCCAAGGCAGCGGGCTATGGGCTGGTTATTGGTATCGATCATACTGGCAAGCAGTCGGTGCATTTGCTGGAGCACGGAGCGGATCGGGTTTTTGATGACATTGGCGACTGGGCGACGCGATACGAAACGATGGGTCATGCTTCATGCAATAGGCACACCAAAACAGCCCATGGAAGATAAATATCAAAGTTCTGGCTGTAGCCCAGAACTTCTTTCGCAGCGGGAAGTCCCACCCGAAGAGCCTGATTCTTCAGCGGCTCGTCAAGACAGCTCAAGTTGTTTCACATCAACTTTTTCTGATCAGAAGGCCAGCAGGCAGACGTAGGCCAAGCAGTCGACGGAACGATAGGAAACGAGCGGAGCATAGCGACTTTTTCGCAACCCAGAAGGATTTTGGTATGTTCGACTTTAAAACTGTAGATGCTCAGGTGGTCTGCCGCCTGGCGTCAGATATGGACAAGAATGGCTATGCTGTTTTGCCCAATGCGCTCTCCCCCGAAGACCTGCAGTCAGCCCGTCACTATATAAATGACCAAGCCAGCCTGCGCGACAACGAATATTTTGCTGTGCACGGAATCGAAGCAATGGAGGACAGCCTGTTCGGAAGCCTGGGCGCCTCGCCCGCGTTCAGGCAATTGCTGGCCGAACTGTATGAAATTGTCACTGGCGAAGCTCCAGCTATCGACGAGCGGATTTTTCCAGTCATCCGCTGCCTGGAAGGGCAGACTGGCCTCAAGGAATCGCATTTCTACCACTTCGACGCGACTGCGGTAACGGCGCTCGCCCCGGTCGTCATTCCCGTTGAAGGTGAGCATTGTGGTGATCTGATCATGTTCCCCAATATCCGGAACATACGTTCCAGCGCGATCTACAACATCGTTGAAAAGGCCATTCTGCACAATTCGATGAGCAAGAAGATCTGCGCCTTTGGGGTTCGGAGGGGCTGGCTGCATCCAATAAGAATCAAGCTGGTTCCGGGGAATCTATATCTGTTCTGGGGCTACCGGTCACTGCATTGCAACGACCAGTGCGACCCTACAATGAGGCGCGCGACGGGGTTGTATCATTTCGGCAATCCGCATCGTGAAAGTATTCTAGCCCGGAAATTTCTGGGTTCGAACAAGCGCAAGGCCAAGCTGGACGAGAACGGCCTACGGCCAGTCGTATAACGAATGCAGCCCAGGAACAACCCTGGGCTGATCGTTTCAATGGACCGCTGGCGTGGGCCTGACCAGTATCTCGTTCACGTCCACATGGGATGGCTGCGACAGGGCATAGACTACCGCTCTGGCTATGTCTTCAGGATTCAGTGCGTTGGGCGGCGTTTCATCAAAAAAGGCTGTATCGACCATTCCGGGTTCGATCAGCGTGACGCGAATCCCGCTGCCGCGAATCTCCTCACGCAAGCCATAGCCTATCGCTGACACGGCCCACTTGGTGGCGCTGTACATGGAGCCTGGAATGGTCACCCGCCCCGCTGCGGAGCCGGTGATCAGCACATGTCCCTGGCTTTTGCGCAAGGCGGGCAGACAGGCCTGCACCGTTTGCCCGACGCCCAGTATGTTGGTCAGTATCATGTCCTTCCATACCTCCGGGCTCGCTTCGCTGAAACCGCCCGGTTCGCCACCGCGACCGGCATTGGCGTACACCGCGTCCAGCTGTCCAAACACGTCCAGACATCGACTGACCATGTTCGTCTGATCATGCATGTCCTGCACATCGCACGGCACTGCCAGCACGCGCTCGTCACCACCCAGCTCGCCCTGCAGTTTTTGCAGCTTGTCCTGCGAGCGCGCCGCCAGCACCAGCCTGTATCCAGCCTGGGCCGCTGCCCGGGCGGTCGCCTCGCCGATGCCCGACGATGCGCCGGTAATCAATAGAACAGGATCTGCCATAACATATCCTCCAAGTATAGAAGGTTGATGAATCAGGCCAGCGGCCTGGCGACGCGCTGCACCAGCCCCAGCACCACAATCAGGAGTGCTGGCAGGAAGGTCAGCGTGACCGCCGCTGCACCTACCAGGCCAAACAGCACGATGGCGCCTACACCCCGGTATAATTCCGTGCCCTCCCCAGGGATGAGCACCAGCGGAGCGAGACCGCAGAGCGTGGTGAGGGTGGTCATCGCAATCGGTCGCAGGCGCGTCTTTACCGCGCTGCGTACCGCCTCGACCAGTGGCATTTTGGCGTCCAGCAGATTACGCCGTGCCTGGTCCACCACCAGAATGGGGTTGTTCACCACGGTGCCCATCAGGATCAGAAATCCGAGCATGGTGATCATGTCGAACGGCTGGCTGAGCGGCTGCAACCCTATGTAGGGCAACAAACCACCGACCAGGTTCATTAGTGCCAGTCCCACAATGCCCCCGGCAATGCCGAGCGGAATGGTCGTCATGATCAATAACGGATAGCCCCAATGGGCAAAGATGGCGACCAGTAGAAGATAGACAATGGCCACCGCTACTAGAAAATTGCTGCTGAGTGCCTCACGGGTATCGTTCAGCTGGTCGCTCGCACCAGACAGATCTATCGCCACGTCTGAGGGTAGCTCACCAGCCTCTTCCATCGCGCTGATGAGTTCGGCACGTACCCGATCTACCCCCCCTTCCAGAGGAACGTTGGCAGGCGGTATCACGCTCAGGGTTACCGTGCGGCGTCCGTCCACGCGGCGAATGGAACTGGTGTCAACACTCTCTTCAATGGTGGCGATGGTTTCCAGAGGCAGCGTGGCTCCTTCGGGCGTGCGCAGCAGAAGCCCCGCAACGCTGGCCAATGCGGGTTCTGCGGTTCCTTCGCCGTACAGATAAATATCGATTTTTTCGTCACCCAGGAAAAAATCGTCTACGTAGGAGCCTTCGGTAAGGGCCGCGATACTGTAGCCAATGGCATCCGGTGTCAGACCAAGCTCCGCCACCCGGTCCCAGTCGGGGTGAACCTGCACCAGCGGCTGGGCCAGCGTGAGGGTCGAGGGTTGTGCCTGGATGCGCGGGTTGTCGAAAATCTCCCGCGCGCGGCGGTCGGCAATCTTGGCTGTCTGGTAAACGGCGGCCAGATCCGGGCCGGATATATCGAGATTGATACTGCGGGTCCCACCGTCATTACTGGAAATGATCGAGCCCTTTGCGGCAAAGGCGCGCATGCCTGGAAAGCGCTGATAAAAGTCGGTCAGCTCGGTCATCAGCTCATCGATGTGGGAGGGATCCCTGGTTTCAGTAATGATCCGCAGGGTTTCGGGCTCGACATTCATGCTCATGTAAACCATGGGCGGAATCGAGGTTTCGCCACGTTCATAGGCGTCGATATCACCGTTCACGTGGGGCAGAAAGTGAGCTTGAACCTCAGTCGCGATGGCTTCCATTGTCTGCAGGCTGTAGCCCGGTGGGGCGTTCATCGATGCGAAGGTTTTGGGTTCTTCTCCTTCTGGCAAATATTCAGCCGGAGGCGTCAGAAAAAGGATGATCAGCAGACTGCCGGCAAGGGTGACTGCGATCACGGCGCAGCGACGTAGCGGAGTATCCATCAGCCAGTAGATTCCGCCTAGCAGCCGGCTGAAGCGGCCTTTCTGTTCCTTGCGCTCGCCAAAATCGAGCCTGGCGCTCAAGGTCGGAACCAACGTTGTGGCTGTCAGCATTGAGGCAAGGATCGCGCCGGAAATGGCAATCGCGACGTCGGAATAGAGTTGGCCGGCCTCCTGCTGAATGAACAGGATCGGCAGAAAGACCAGCACGGTGGTCATGGTCGACGCCAGCACCGCAGGCCATACCTCCCGTACGCCTTGTTGCGCCGCGTCGAAACGGTCCAGGCCCTGGCGCCGATAGCGTTCGATGTTCTCCAGAACGACGATGCTGTTGTCAATGGTCATTCCAATGGCGAAGGCTACGCCCGCCAGGGAGATGACGTTGATGGTTCGCCCGAATATCGTCAGCCCAAGAAAAGCCGCGATTGCGCAGACCGGGATGCCAATCACGCCGACCAGCGTAGCCTTGGCCGAGCGCAGAAACAGGAACATCACCAGCGTGGCAAAAACGCCACCAATGGCCAGGTTGGTCCAGACATTTGCTACCGATGCCTCTACGTAGCGGGCATCGTCGGAATTGAGTGCCAGGACCAGGCCGGCCGGGTTGAGTAGCTCTGTATTGATCGCCTCGACTTCGTCGAGCATTTGCCGCTTGATGGCGATCACGTTAGAACCGGTCTGGCGTCGAACCTGCAGTCCGAGCACCGGCTCGCCGTTGAAGGTGTCCAGATTTCGTACCCGCGCGTTGCCGCGACTGACCTCGGCCACATCACTTAACCGTATGACGCTGTCACCGTCACGCCGCAGGACCAGTGCCGCCAGATCGGCGGCATTCTCGAATCGCCCTACGGTACGTAGCAGGTAGCGCCTTTTGCCAGCAGTAACTTCCCCGCCGGACACGTCCTGATTGCGCTCGCGAATGGCGTCCCTAACATCGATGACGCTAAGCCCGCGCTGATTGAGCGCTTCGCTGTCCAGGTGAACCTGCAACTGCCGATCAACCCCGCCCCCGACTGTCACCTCGGACACGCCAGGCACACTTTCCATGCGAGGCCGCACGCGGTCCTCGACGAAATCCTGCATGAGCCTGATATCCAGCTCGCGGGGGTTACCGGGGAGCGTTGCCAGGCGAAAATACATGAAGGCATTGGCGGAAAAGGACGCGGCCACGATGCGTGGTTCGTCCACGTTACGCGGATAGTCCGATACCTGGCTGAGCGCGTTGTTGACCTCTATGAGCGCTTCGGTGACGTCCGTCCCAAAGGGAAACTCAAGCTCGATTTCGGCCGAATTGCTGGTCGCGGTGGCCAGCATGCGGGACAGGTTGGGTACGTTGCGCAGGTAACGTTCCTGCTCGATGATAATGTCCTTCTCGATATCCTGCGGCGTCGCGCCCGGCCAGCGGGTTTCCACCGTGATCGTGCGGACTTCGAGGTCAGGGATCATCTGCACCGGGATGCGCAGGGCAGCGGCTATTCCCAGAATCGAGATTATCAAGGTGACTACGGCAACGATGATGCCGTGCTGGATGACCTTCGCAAACATCGCTACTGCTCCTGGCCAGCCAGTACTACCTCGGCGCCTTCGCGCAGGGATTCATTGCCGCGGGACACGACCAGCTCGGAGCCATTCAGCCCTTCGCTGACAAACACCTGATCGCCCGCCGCGCCCGCGAGCTGGATGCGTTGTTCGGTGACGGTATACACGCCCTCGTTGTCGGCAGGCCGCGCGACCCACGCCGTGATGCGCCCCTCGGGATACCGGTTCACGGCGTCGCGGTGCACTGACAACGCCTGCTCGTCCTTCACCAGACGCAGGGTGGCTGAAACCGCCATGCCCGGCACCAGTACAAGATTCTCCGGCGGTTTCGCCCTGAGCAGGAAGGTTCTTGAGCGATCATCTGTTACCGGTAGCCATACGGCTATGTCTGCAAGGGCTGAAATAGTGTCCGACAGCGAATCTATCGATAGCGTTGAAGCGGCGTTCAAGGTCGCCAGGGCCCGCTGTGGAACCTGAAAGTCCAGGCGTAGCGCGTCGGTGTCCACCAGGGTTAGGACGGGAACGCCGGGTTCGACCCATTGGCCCACTTCCACTGATCGAGCGCTGACGATACCGCCGATGGGCGCTTCGATGCTGTGTCGATCCACTCGAGCGCGTTGTAACTGTTGCACCGCCGTAGCGCGCGCCAGGGCAGCTTCGGCTGCACCTCCTTCGCTCTCGCGGCGGCTGACTTCCGTTGCCGCTATGTTGCGTCCGGCTCCCACCGAGCGGGCTTCCTCGACCAGTCGCCGCGCCTCCGCAAGGCGACTTTCGGCTTCACGGGTTTCAGCTGCGGCACGGTCATGTTCAAAATGCGCCAGCTCATCATCCAGCCGTAATAACGGATCGCCCTGTTCAACGCGGTCACCGATCTCCACCATGCGCTCCAGCACCAGCCCGGGAATTGAAACCGACACGTCGGAGCGTCGCAGGGCGGTTGCGGTGCCGTTAAGGGCGATCTCCTCGATAAACGGGCCCGTGGTGACCTTATCCAGCACCACTCGGGGGCGATCCGCGCTGGCCATGGTCGACACCAGCGTCAACGTCCATAGTGGCATTTGCCACAGCCGAAGGATGTCGGAAGCAAGCAGCATGTATTGGTTTCCTGTTATCAGCGACTCGGGACGAAAAGCATAGCGCGTAAGCGGGCCGATTGACCCGATTCCTGTAGCAGAATCGCCCAGGAGTTGTGAAATGGTGTGTCATCGGGCAGATGTAAAAGGCTCAGCCGGCGGTCGAGCCTGAATCGCTGGTCACCTCGTTCTTCTTCGTGCCCCGCACGTTGAGGACGAACAGGCCTATCTGCAGGGCTATGAGGGCGTATGCGTCGGCGTACACGCCCCAGATCACCCAGAGAATATTACTCAGAATGAAGCAGTAGAAGCCCCAGCTGCGCTTTCGCTTGGTTTGCGAGCCGATCAGCCAGGCGGCGACAAGTGTAGCCGCCATGGCAGGCCATTGAACTGCATTGATGATGCTATCGATATCCATGTCTGGTCGGACCGTCGATAGCCACGCGGCGTTCCGTAGGTGCCAGGATCATTGCTCCGCGAGGCGGGCCTTCAATTCGACAACCGCAAGGCTCTTACTCCGGCGCGGCTCTTTTGGACGCGGCTCTTTCGCTCAGAAAGTCATTGCGTGCAAACACCTCAGACAGAATGGTTTGCTCGATATGGCCCCGCTCGCCGGATCTGGCCGGCACCCGGACGATCAAGTGTATTTCGTTGGCCAGCGGTACGTGAATGGTCACCCGGGGGTCGACCGAAGGAGCCTCCAGGCCTCGTTGAGCGCCCACCTTTCTCATGTATTTACGCACTGCCTCCAGATAGGGCGCGCATTGCCGAGTGGCGGACTCGAGCAAGGCCTCCTGGGCGGCGCGCCAGTCGTCTTCACGGTTGAACGGCACGGTAAATACGTGGAACTCGAAGGTGTCGGTGAAGCTTTCGTTGATCACCGGCTCGGAAACGAAGAGCGCATTGGGCAGAACGATCATGCGCCCGGTTCGCTGGTGCATGTGCTTGCCGGGACCTACCTCCAGAATCGTGGTCGCCAGCAGGCTCTGGTCGATCACGTCCCCGCGAAATTCCTTTACCTGAATGCGGTCGCCCAGATTGAACGAACGTGATCCGCTTTTAAGCAGCGAACCGGTAAAGCATAGAATCAGTTCCTTGGTCGCCACGACAAAGGCTACGGCAATCGCGACGATCGACAGGGCCAGGGTGCGTAATTCTTCGCCCCAGATCATTACCAGGCCGAGCAATAGCAGCAGCAGAAAGCCGTTGCGTGAATTCACCAGCCATTTGCCGCGCAGCTCTGCGGACATTACGGTGCGACGGATGAACCGGGCCGACAGCGCTCGCAGTACGCCCACCATCAGGATCAACAGCGCCGTGTTGATCAACAACCTGAGCAGGGAGTCAGGGATGGTGATAACAGGCAGCCAGTCTAGGTTTTCAAACATCAGGGTTTTGCCTTTCGTCGTCGGTTGCGCCAGATGATCGGCTGCTGATGCCTGCTCGTCAATGTGCCAGTTACGATTCAGGAAAACGAGGCAGTCGTCCCCGATTGGGTAGGGTCAGGATAAGCTGCTTGTCGCGAGATTAACGAACGACTTGGAACATCCGGTCATCGTAACGGAAGTCGAAAACATCTTTTATTTTTACATCTCGAATGGCCGGATGGGCCGGGTTGAGCACCACGTTGCGCTCAAGCGGTAACACCACTGAAGGAACAATCAGCCCCAGGTGTTTGCCTTCGTGTAGCCAGGCCGAGCCGAAGTCGGCACTGGGGCGATCCGCTGGTAACGAGTCCCAACCTTTCGGTAGTTCATCTTTGGTTGGCTCCCAGTAAAGGCTCGGGTCGTCGGGCAAGGTGAAGCAGCTGATTTTCATGGGGATTTTTGGTACCCCTGCCTGGTGTACAAAGGTTTCCAGACAGCAGATCGCCGGCGACAAGCCCATATACACAGCGGGAAGCTCTTCCTCATTCCAGCGACTGCCTTCAAGAGCAGCCCCAATGCCGCTCAGGTCTTGAGCGCGCTTTTCCTTCGCAATCCGCCAAGCTAACATCAAGCGGCATTGCCCCACTCAATAGCATGAAGTACTCGACGTACCTGCTTTGCTCCCAGCTCGGTATCGCACAGCGAAAAAGGGCGTTCGCCACCCAAGGAATGGTTAGGTGTAATTAACCATTTGGTAGCCACCTGCGAATCTTCGAATACCTCTTTGGCTAGCAAAGCCACCTGCAAAAAGCGGTCTATTCTTTCCGAAGCGACCGCGTCGAGACGTTTGCCGTCTTTCACACGACGCTCAATGCTGGAAGAGGAAAGGTTGAGGATGGGGCTCAGCTCATGGCGGGGTAATTTAAGCTCTGCCGAGAGCATGGTGATGAAGGCAGAGGGGTAACCCAGCCGAATGACCTTCAAGCGATCAGCGTCATTCCAGGCCCCAACTTCTTCGGCTATGTCCCAGAAGTAAAGGTTCGCGTGGCGACGGAGCGCAGCTGTAAATTCGCTGGGGATATCCAAGACCTGCATAGTTTTCTCATTTGAAAATTTATAACCTGTCAAATGATAGTTTAAGGAAGGCCTGAACACAATAAAGCGCCATGCCGCCTCCCTGACCTTACAGCACCGTTTCGGCGACCGGCATGCGTCCAACGCCCCAGCTTCGCGTTATGAAACCGATGACTTCATCCAGTTCGTCACGCGTGACCTTGGCCAGTTCGCCATGTTCAAGGGGGTCGTAGTGGAATATATACAAACGTGACAAGAACTGCTCGAAGGGCAGGGAGGCTTCACCGAAGCGTTCGCCATAGCCGGCCGTGCTGACGGTTACGCCATCTCCCCAGTTCTGACCGCTGTCGTTGTTGGGATTGAAGAAATACACCCGCATCACATCTTTTGGGTCAAGCGTCACCCGCAAAATGGTAATGGCGTGCCAGCCGATGAAGCGTGCCGCCGTGTCGGTAACAGCGATGCCGGCAGGTTGCGGATGGATCAGCGGTTGATTGCCGTTATGGTAGGGATGATAGGCCGCATAGAAATGCCGGAGAAAATCCTCCAGATCCACCAGGTTTCCGGTCGGCACATCGACATTCAGCCGAAAGCCCCGCCCTGACCACCAGCCATGAAATTCTGGATTGACCCAGCGATGCGGGTCGCCCTCCCGGTCGCTGCAGCGCCGACCCATTTCGGCATAGATTCTGTCCAGATGGGGCACCACCAGCAGGGAGACCGCGTCCAGATCTATCGGGAGGCTTGTAGCGACGCCCGACGCGCTTTCTCGGGAGGAGATCGGTTGCCCTTCGAAATGCATGATGATTTCATCATCCCGCGCCGCCCAGGTAACCATCTGCAACAGGTAGTCGGGGTCGTTGTACGACCACATGGACAACGCCCGTGCCGATTGGCAGGTGGGGTTGTTGCCCTGTCCGACGCCGAGTGGCAGGCCGAGCATGCACAGCACGCCTTCCAGCAGAAAGGCTTCGGGAGGCACGCCGTTGCCGAATGCAAGGGTAAGGCGTTCCCGCGACCAGGATGAAAGCGGCAGTCCGAGTTGACGCCACATGGCCGGGGCGACGGGCAGTTGGTAAAGGATGCCCCGCTCAAGCAGTAGTGCCAGTCCGTAGATCGCCTGCGGGGTTTCGGGGAACACGCTTTTGTCGATCAGGCTGAGTACCAGTTCCCGGTAGCACAGCAGGCAATCCCTACCGGTCGAGGATAATCCCAGCGCCTCAGACAATAAATATTCGCCCTGCTTAAGCAGATGGCGCACCAACACCGTGTGATAAGCCGACACCAGCCCCGTATCATGCATTGCTCGCGCAAAGCCGGTCGCCTCGCGCTGAAGGGCCGCGTTGTCCATGTAGTCCAGACGTTCCTGGTAGATCTCCAGTCCGGGATCTTCGCTACAGGCATGGGTCGGTCCAAACAGACTGCTGACCAGCCGATAAGCACCCTGGCCGCTGGCGCCCAGGTCAATGTTCGGATCGGCCTGACAAATGGCGATCTGCGTAACCATGCGTTTTACTGCGCCGACCTGAATGGGGCGCTGCTGAAGAATTCGCCAGATTTCGTCGATCAATTGATCAATGACCAGCTCATAGCCAATGCAGCTGGCCAGGTAGTCCAGCAGCTTGCGTGGCAACTCGACCAGTCTGCCCAGCGTTTCGCGCTCCGCCTCGTTTGGTGGCTGGAAGAGCAGGGTGAGATTGCTTGCCAGTACTTGGGTAAGGAAGCGCTGCGCCTGCTCGGCTGACATCATCCCATGCTGGTAATCCTGCCGCGCCACCGCCAGTAGCCTGAGCTGGCTCAGGGCCTCAATTACCAACAGATTGGCGTCGGGGCTGCGCAGTGTGGTGGCTGACAGCGAGGGAATCAAGGTGTGGGGGCTGGCCCAGTCGGAGCCGCTAAACACGCCAGCGCCTTCAATGGCCTGGGCGCGTTGCTCGATAGCTGCACAACCGCCATCCAGCATCAGGACGCGCCTGGCAGTATCGAGCACCCTGCCGAGCTTGCCTGCCTTGGCAAATCCAGGGGCGGCCTCCAGAATGCTTAATGCTTCGTCGAGCCTCGTCAGCAAGGTAGCCAGCTTGCCCTCGTCGGCAGAGCTGTTTACGTCATCAATTGCCACACACGATCTCCACTTGAGTCTGCAAGCTGCCCATCATAGGTGCCTGAAAAAGGATGTGCTAGATGTAAAAATCCAGCTCTTCCTGACGCTTGAGCAGATCATGCATGACCGTCGCGTCCTCGCCAACAAAATAGACCAGGCCCCAGTGCGTGCCAAAGGCGGTGCGCTTGGTGACAATTTCTTCTACGGGTGTGGTCAGTTCGTGCGATTCGAAGTACGGATGTTCTTCGGTCTCTTCGGGAATCGTCAACTGACTCACCACGCGGCGACGGGGATACACGCCGAAACACCCGGCATAGCCCGTGGCATCTTCGATCTCCCTGGGAAAGTAGGCTTTTACTTCCTCCTCGGTAGCTTTGGGATCAAATACCAGCATGGAGGCGTGATAGGCATTGAAGCCCTTGTAAACCCGTTCGAGAAGCTCGAACACCTTGAAGCCCGGCGGCCGGTAGGCGACTTCGCCGAAATACATTTCGCCGTCGCTGGTGACAAAGTATTCGGGATGAATCATGCCGAAGTCGATCTCGAAGGTTTTGATCAGCTTGTTGATCTGCTCGACAATTTTCGGGCGGTACTTTTCCAGCTCCGGTGAGGCGGGTACATGTACCGAATAGCCCAGGCGCACGTATTCGGAGATGTTCAGAAAGCAGATCTTGCCCTTGTGAATCCAGGCCTCCACCGCGAACTCCCAGCCGTCCAGGTGGGATTCCATCAAAGAGGGGAATTCATCATCGGGTATCGCATCCACATCGTCAGGCGTGCGAATTACCCGGTGTCCAAGGCAGCCTGCCTTGTCAAAGGCCTTGAAATGAATCGGGTCGTTGGGATCACCGTCCAGCTTGAGCAGCGTCTGATTGACGCGCTTGAGGAAGCGAATCACGTCTTCGCGGTCGTGGGCTTCCTCGAAAATACCCACGCGGATACCACCGAGCTGCGCACGGCGTTTCATTAGTGATTTGTCGCGCATCAGCATCGACTGGCCCAGCAGCCTGGGCTGGTCCAGAAGCACCGCATTGATGGCGCCGGCCCATTCAACGGTCTCTTCGAATAGTGGAATGGCTACATCTACGCCCATATCCTTCAGGGTCTGAGCGATTTCCATCGAGCGGTCATTGAGGCGTTCGAAATTCCACGGCACATAGGGTATGTCATGGGCCTGGCAATATTCTTCGGCCCACTCCGGGGCGACTACCACATAGCGTCGGTCAAAGGTTTCAGCCGCTTCTACGGCATTGGGAGCCCAGCCGAGCAGGGCGATAAAGCCTTTGGCGGGATCTTTTTTCATGTGACGTCTCCTTGGGGGTGCGTGATGAAAGCAGTGTGAAGATAACTTATAGTTCTAAGCATCCTACACGAGGAGTTGCCCGGCGGCTAATCCGCTTCTATAGCATTTAAAAGGGTTTAAGCGCCCGCTGGTAAAACTGGAAGCTAATATTTAGTTAGAACTCAAATAAAATATGGGTTTCAGCAGTAGTAACCGTTTAGAGCTCCGCCACCCTGGAGAACACATTCATGATAATCACCCCGGTTACGATCAGCGCCATGCCGACGATAGCCGGCACGTCCAGTTTCTGCCCGAACCATACCCAGGCTGCCACCGTAATCAGCACGACGCCCAGACCTGACCAGATAGCATAGGCGATCCCCACCGGGATGGTGCGCAACGTCAGGGACAGCAGATACAGGGCGATGCCATAACCCACCGCAGCGATCAAGGTAGGCCATAGCCGGGTAAAACCGTCGCTGGCCTTGAGAGCCGAGGTGGCGATAACCTCGGCGACAATCGCAGTCAGAAGAAACAACCAGTTATGCATGTCGATCTCTTATGTCATGGCCTTTTGGCTCATTTGGCATTGATCGCCTTTTTCTCACCCGCCTCCTTCTTGGCGGCAAGCTTGGCCTCGTCCGGTTTGGGCTCGGTCAGGCTGAATAGTTGCCAACCCGGGCCAGGTGTCACATCGCCCTCATGCACAAATACCTCGAGGCGGCCCTTGGGGGAAATGGCAAACAGCGGGACGACCTTGCCTTGCTGAACGTCGAGGAAGTCGCCATAGCCAAACTCCTCGGTCAACTTGGTCCCGCGTATTTCCCAGCCTTTGCTCAGCAGGCTGGCAAACTTGCTGTAGCTCATGTCTTCATCGAACAGCGTATAGCCTCGATGGTTAGAGCCTAGCTGGTGCTTTTCTGCGGCGTCGGTTTCAGTGCTTGAAAGCAGAGTATAGATGTTGCGGGAGCCAAATTCGGTATTGAAGCGCATGCTTGCCACCACGTTGATGCCCAGGCGAGGCGACAGCGCCATCAGCTTGCCAATACCGACCAGGTCCAGATGCTGATCAGCATAGCTGGACACAGGATTGCCAAAAAATGTTTCCAGGCCTTCCATCCGCGCATCCCGAATATGCTCCCATTGGGAATCGGTCAGCAGCACCCGAAAACCCTGTTTCTGCAACGCCGACCCGATGGCCCGCGCGACGGTATTGGCGCCCACGATCAAAAAACCCTTCGGCGCGGGCTCAGCCACGCCAAGCAACCTGGCCAGCCCGCGGGAGGTAGCGCTTTGCAATACCACGGTACCGATGATGATTGAGAAGGTCAGCGGCACCAGGATAGCCGCTTCGTCCTGCCCGGCCTCCTGTAACCGGATGGCGAAGAGCGCTGACACGGCCGCAGCGACGATCCCCCGGGGCGCTATCCAGGACAACAGGGATTTTTCCTGCCAGGTCAAAGTGGAGCCTATGGCGGACAGCCAGACGGCCGCGGGCCGGACGATAAACTGCATCAGCAGCAACAGCACCACCGGAGCCCAGCCCAGCGCCAGAATATCGTCCAGTGTCAGCCTGGCGGCAAGCAGGATGAACAGGCCTGAAATCAGCACGACGCTGAGATTTTCCTTGAAATGCAGGATGTCGCCAATGTGCAGGTCTTTCTTGTTGGCGAGCCACATGCCCATCAGCGTGACGGCCAGCAATCCCGACTCATGGGCAAGGAAGTCCGACAGGCTGAATATGGCAAAGACCAGCGATAGCGTCGCCAGGTTCTTGAGATAGTCCGGCACCCAGCCACGCTTGAGTATGAAACCGAGAAACCAGCCCCCGGCTATACCCAGGAAGGTTCCGACCGCGATGATTTCGAGGAAGGCAAAAAAGCCATGTGAAAGGCCGGCGCTCTGGCTCTGTGCTACAACGAACTCGTACACAACTACCACCAGCAGTGCGCCGATAGGGTCAATCAGAATCCCTTCCCAGCGCAGAATATTGGCGATATTGCTGTTGGGCCTGACGGTTCGCAGCATGGGCACGATAACGGTAGGGCCCGTGACCACGGCGAGGGCGCCAAATAGAACGCTCAGCTCCCAGCTCAGCTCGATCAGAAAATGTGTTGCGACAGCCACCAGCGCCCAGGTCACCCCCGCGCCCAGCACGATCAAGCGCCTTACCACCGCCTTCTGGGTTTTGATTTCCTGCAGGTTAAGCGTCAGGCTGCCCTCGAACAGGATGATGGCCACCGAGAGGCTGATAAGCGGGAACAGCAGGTCGCCGAACAAGGCATCAGGGTTTACTACACCCATCAGCGGCCCCAGGAGGATGCCGGCGGCCAGCAGGAACAGAATCGCCGGCAGCTTGACCCGCCAGGCCAGCCACTGACAGCCAAACGCGATCAGGCCCATCATTGCGATGCTGAGGCTGACGGACATGGGCATAGGTGTTCCTCGAAAGAAATGCGCATGGTATCAAACGCATGGTTTGAAGCAGGTCGGTACTGCCAAGGCTGGAACTCAGTTCAATAAGGACAGACCGGAGCCGCCTCAGTTCAAGTTCGAAGCGTAGCATGGTCATTACTTTGCAGGGGCCAGGACAGAAGTCCATATGTATGCCATGTCACAGGTGTCAGGACTAACTGTATTTAAGGTCGGTGCGGACCAGGCTGGATGATCCGTGGTCACAATGCGTATAGGCTTGACTCGAAAACTGAAAACCAACAACGGGAGCAACTATGAAAACGTTACAGATAGACATCGTTTCCGATATCGCCTGCCCCTGGTGCGCCATCGGCTATGCACGTCTGGAACAGGCCATGCGCGAACTGACAGACGAGATTGACTTCACCATCGAGTGGCATGCGTTCGAACTGAACCCTGACAAGTCCGCTGAACCCCGGCCCATCCTCGAAGCGCTCAGCCGCAAGTACGGCCGCAGTCGCGAGGAAATGGAGGCCGCTCAGACCAATATGATGAACATTGCCCAGGACCTTGGTCTGAATTTCACCAAAATGCAGGAGCGTTACACTGCCAATACCTTCGACGCCCACCGCCTGGTCAAGTGGGCGGGGGAACGGGGACGTCAGACCGAGATGAAGAACGCCTTCTTCGAAGCCTACTTTGGTCGTGCCGAAGACGTCTCGGATGCCGACGTGCTGGTTGCCTGCGTTGAAGCGATCGGGCTGGAGGGCGAGGAAGCGAGGACAATACTAGGCTCCGATGATTTCAGCGACGCCGTGCGAGCTGACGAGGCGCGCTATCAGCAGGCCGGCGTGTCGGCTGTTCCGGCCTTTATCATCAACCAGCAATACATGATCTCCGGTGCCCAGGAGCCGCAGAGCCTGATCGAGGCGTTTCGGGAAATCGCCGGGGCCGGCGCGGTTGATGTTTGAAATAAAGCACATGGACCCAGAGGTCTACAGGCGCCAGACCCGCAAGAGCACGCTGATAGTCACCGTTATCTTCGCCGTCCTGGGGCTGGGGCTGTCGGCGCTCTCGGTGGCGTTGTTTGGCGAGCCCGGAGGCAACAACTTCCGCTGGAACCTGGTCGGCGTTATCGTCGGGTTGGCCCTTACAGTTTTGCTGGTTCGCATGAAGCTCTGGCACCAGCCGTGGATGTCGGCGGCGGTCTATGGATGGCGTCTGAAGCGCAGCCTGATGCGCATTACCAATGTGATGCATCAAGTGGAGGCGGGGGTGAACAAGTGTGCTCCGCCAGCGATGAAGCTGCTGCGGTTCTATCATCTGGGGCTGCTTGAGATGCACCGCCTGGATGGCAATTCCAGCGCTCTCCAGGAGGCGGAAGAAGAAAGCGAGAGGCATAAGCAGAGAATGGATGAGTCCGGTATTGATACGGATCAGTTTCGGCTCGATCCTGCCTGGCTGGAGCGAGTCCAAGAGTCGGAGTCTCAACGCGTGTGACTGGCAGTTGTGGCGATGCGCAACTGAGGCCTCAGAGCCCGGTGCGCCAGATGCAGTTTCACACACCACTCCAGTCGCAGGCGATTTCAGAAATTTCATCACCGACGCGACAGGCTGTTTCTATCTCACAAAGTTTGGGGAGGCCGCTGCGCTGGAATCCAGCATGGCTGTTATTGGTCTATGCTTACCGCAGGCAACAAGCTGATCTAAAACAATAAAGACAAGGGAGCTTAGCGCATGAAAACCCCGACTGAAGCAACACGGTTTGAGCGCGTATTGGCGCGCAAAGATGTCCTGGCCCTAGCCTTCGGCGCGATGATTGGCTGGGGCTGGATTGTGTTGACCGGTAGCTGGATCCAATCTGCTGGCAGTCTGGGTGCCATCACCGCTTTTGTCATCGGCGGCATTGCCATTGTGCTGGTCGGTCTGACCTATGCGGAACTGGCCTCGGCAATGCCGCAGGTGGGTGGGGAGCATGTCTATAGCTACCGTGCTCTCGGCCATTTCCCTTCTTTTTTATGTACCTGGAGCATTGTGCTGGGTTACATGAGCGTGGTTTCTTTCGAAGCGGTTGCCTTGCCGACCGTTGTCGAGCACCTCTTTCCCGGCTATGCCGTCGGACACCTGTGGACAGTCGCTGGTTGGGATGTGCAGGCCACCTGGGTAGCGGTGGGTGTGGCGGGCTCGGTAGTGATGATGTGGATAAACTATATCGGCATCCGCATGGCTGCGCTGGTACAAAAGGTCGTGACATTGCTGATACTGGTGGTGGGCGTCATGTTCATTACTGGTTCGCTGTTCACCGGCGAAACCGCCACCATGCAGCCGTTGTTCAATGTCGAGACGGGCGTCGTGGGCGGCATCATGATCGTCATGATCATGGTGCCGTTTATGTTCGTTGGTTTCGATGTTATTCCGCAGGCCGCCGAGGAGATCAATCTGCCGTTTCGTGAAATCGGGCGGGTGCTGATGTTTTCAGTGATTCTCGCCGTGTTCTGGTACGCGCTGATTATTCTCGGGACTTCTTTGATGCTTACCCCCACGGCGCTGGAGCAGAGTTCATTAGCCGTACCCGACGCGATGCAGGCGGTGTTTGGCTCGCCCTGGGCCGGCAAGCTGATGGTTTTCGCCGGCATCGCGGGCATTATTACCAGCTGGAATGCGTTCTATATTGGCGGCTCCCGGGCTATTTACGCGCTGGCGCATGCCGGCATGTTGCCCGCGTTTCTCGCCAAGCTGCATCCGCGTTATAAAACACCCGTCAATGCCATTCTCATGATCGGTATCTTATCCAGTATCGCGCCCTTCTTCGGTCGTCCGGCGCTGGTCTGGCTGGTAGATGCAGGTGGTCTGGGAATCGTCATTGCCTATCTGTTCGTTGCACTGTCTTTCCTGGCGCTGCGCAAGCGCGAGCCAGACCTGGAACGCCCCTTCAAGGTACCAAACGGCAAGCTGGTGGGTGGGCTGGCATTGGTCCTGTCAGTTGGCATGATTGGTCTGTATATGCCCGGCAGTCCATCAGCGTTGTTGCCTGTAGAGTGGGTAGTATTTGGCGGCTGGATGCTGCTGGGCCTGGGCATGTATCTGTGGTCCCGGAACCGCTACGGCGTAGCCCATACTGACGAGGCCATGCGCCGCGAACTGGGTGGCGGGATATAGAACCTGGGACGCACGCCCCCCAGCGGGTGATCAATGAGACATGATCAGACCCGCTGAGCGGCCTTTTTCAGGTACCGCAAAAAGTGCGCAGGACGACCTGTTCCGGCTTGGGTGGCATGGCGTAGCGGGTATCCGCTGCGTCATAACGACAAGGCTCTCCGAGACGATCGACCAATTGGTGAAAGGGCTCCAGGTCGTTGTTATCCACCGCTGCGCGTATCACCTCTTCGACCAGGTGGTTGCGTGGGATGAAGGCGGGGTTCAGCGCGAGCATCTGTCGCTGACGCTCCTCTGCTGTCAGCGTCTCAGCAGCAAGTCGCGCCTCCCACTTCTCAACCCAGGGGGCGAAGCTGTCAGGCAATTCGAAGAGAGCGGTCACGCTGTCGCCATTACCGTGCCCAATCCCTGCCCCTGCATGCTCGGCGAGCCGGCGGAAGGTAAGAGTGTAATCCGCTTTGGCAGCCGCCATCAGTTCCAGTAACTCGTCAACCAATGCCTTGCCTCCCGCATCCGAGCGGCAAAATCCGAGTTTGCGCTGCATGATGTCGCTGTAGGCTGCCTCATACTGCGGCACAAAATCATCGATTGCCTGCTGCGCTGCTTGGACTGCTGCGTCCTCGTCTTTATCCATTATTGGCAGCAACGCTCGCGCCAGCCACGCCAGATTCCATTGCGCGATGGCCGGCTGGTTGACATAGGCGTAGCGCCCGTTGGCATCAATGGAGCTGTAGACCGTGTTGGGGTGATAGCTGTCCATGAAGGCGCAAGGTCCATAGTCAATGGTCTCGCCAGACACCAGCATGTTGTCGGTATTCATTACTCCGTGGATAAAGCCGAGCTGCTGCCATTGCGCGATCAACTGCGCCTGGCGCGCAATCACGCCCTGCAATAACGCAACATACGGGCGCGGGTTGTCGGTCGCCTCGGGATAATGACGGGCGATGACGTGATCAGCCAGCGTGCGCACTGCCTCCGTATCGTTCTGGCCAGCGAAGTACTGAAAGGTGCCAATGCGGATATGGCTGCGAGAAACGCGGGTAAGGATACCTCCTGGTTGCAGCAGATCACGCACCACCGGCTCTCCGGTGGTGACCGCCGCGAGACTGCGGGACGTCGGCACGCCAAGCGCCGCCATGGCCTCGCTGACGACATATTCACGCAGCACCGGCCCCAACGGCGAACGGCCATCGCCGCCTCGGGCATAGGGCGTCCGGCCTGCACCCTTCAGCTGCATGTCGTAGCGCTGGCCATCTGTTGCTACCAATTCACCCAGCAGCACCGCACGCCCGTCCCCCAAGCGTGGATTCCAGCCGCCGAACTGATGGCCAGCGTAGGCCGTGGCTATTGGCACGGAGCCTGGCGCCACCTGGTTGCCAGCTAATACTTCAAGCCCTTCGGCGGACTCCAGCCATTCGACGGACAGTCCCAGTTGTTCCGCCAGCAGCCGATTGACCCTGATCAATGCGGGTGCCTTGACCGGCGTCGGGATCTGATGGGAATAGAAACGGTCCGGCAGCAGTACATAGCTGTTATCGAATCGCGGGCTGGTGAGCTGATTCATGAGCTTCTCCCAGTGAAAGGAATTTGCCTATTAGCATACGGCAGCGGCGGTGCGGATGTAGGTTCAGGTTGTATTTATAGCTATCTGAGGGTGGTGGAGGTAGGGAAGTTCATCATCCATGTGATCGCTGCGGCTTGCTAGGCAGGCGTCAAACCACAGCCACGGGCTTGTCGGTCAAACGCCTCGACCAACCGTGGCAGGAGCGCTGAGCTGCTTGGGAAGCCAAACTCTGAACGTTGTTCCTTCAGTTTCACTGGATGTAACACTGATAGTGCCGTTGTGAGCGGTAACTATTTGCCGAGCTACATACAAACCCAGCCCCATGTTCTTGTTGGGGTTGGGCTTGCCGGCTAGACCCTGCTGCAGCAGATCAAAAAACCGCTCCAGATCACTTTCTGCGATAGCCGGCCCAAGATTATGGACGGTAAAAACGACGTCGGCGGACGTACCTTCGGTGGAAATTATCACTTCGCCCTGCAGGGAACCGTGCTGTAACGCATTCCCGATCAGGTTCTGATAAATCTGCCCGACTCGGCCGGCGTCCCATCGGCCAGTGCAGTCTCCGATGACATCATTGCGAATAACGCGGTCGGGATTGGCTGAACGGAACTCTTCCACAACCTGACCGGAGATTCTCGCCAGATCCGCTTCAATCAACGAGATTTTCAAGCCGCCCCCAAGGCGGGTTTGGGTGAAGTCCATTAGGTTGTCCAGCATCTCCTTCATGCGCAGAACGCTGTTGACCATGTGGGAACCGAGCAGGGAAAGCCGGTCGTCGACATTTTGCGCCCGCTTCAGTGATTGGGCACCGAAGCTGAGAAACTGCAGGGGGGCACGCAAATCGTGGCCTATGATTCCCAGGAACAGATTTTGGTGCCTCGTTACCGTCTCAGCATGGCGGGTGACGGATTCTGCCACGGCTTGATCAATGACTTCGTTGAAGTGAATGAGATCGCTGACTTCCTCCGGATTGCATATCTCGTTTTCCTTCAGAAAAAGGCGGAGGACGGTGGCCCGCAAAAAACCATACTCGGACACCATGACGTCGATGGAGAAGCCGGAGGCCAGGCGGCAGTCTGCGTGGGTTTGTGCCACGGTATCGTCTCTTTCAGACCCAGGTTGCCTATCGCGGGTGGGGTCGCGTTGCACGGGTTCAACAGGCAGAGACATCATGTCCGCAACGATCATCTCCAGTAATCCTTGCGCATGATTACGCAGCTCTACTTCGTTCATATTTGCGCCGGTGGGCTGGTTTTTCCGCGCATAATGTTCCCATTCCATGAGGATGGGCTCCATATTCGCCAATATGAATTCGTGAAGTCTCATACCCCTCCAAGGAAATGGTCGTTCCATTATTTAAAGCGTACCGGCAGATAGGTGATTGCGCCAGTTGCGCGCTGAAATTCTGTCAGAATCTAAAGGGAGGGCGAATAACGACCAAATATTGACGCTCGCCGATGGGGTCGGCCGTAGAGCGGTGGGTAGGCTGACAACAAAAAACCGCGTAATGCAGGAGCTGGGTAGGGGTCCGGTAGTTAATATACGCGTCAGTGAGGCTGGTGTAGAGTGTAGCGTTTGATACTGGCAGCTACTGCGGAGTAAGGCTGATTGAAGAGTACGTTGCGATTGCTTGGCTCCTCTGAGGATACGGCCCGGTGAGACACAAAGCCCTTTTGCCAATTTTGCTACTGGCGCTGATTGGTCTCGGAATATCCGTTGCACTGAGTCGCAGTCTGTACCTGGCAGAGTCCAAAACCATATCCATCGAATTTCGGGCCGAAATCGACCAGCTAGCATCTGCCTTCGAGCGTGAGGTTGTGCTCAACCTGGAAATCCTGCACGCACTGAAAGCGGCAGTGAATGTCATGCCGGAGATGAATGAGACGCGCTTTCGCCTCATGACCCGCGACATATTGCAGCGCTCCCCCGCGATACAGGCCTTCGCCTGGGCTCCCGTGGTGCCGCGTGAGAACCTGGAAAGTTTCGAGCTTGAACAGCAGGTCTGGTCGCCTGGCTGGCTACTCACCGAGCGCGAGGAGTCGGGCAGCCTGGTGCCAGTCGTGGATCGTCAGTGGTATGTTCCGGTTCAATACATTGAGCCCCTGGGTCAGAATCGTCCGGCGCTTGGGTTCGATCTGGCCAGCGAGCAAAGCAGGCTCGCTGCGCTGAGCTTGGCCAGGGATACCGGGCGAATGGTTGCCACGGCAGGAATAACGCTGGTCCAGGAAGCCGGCAATCAACAGGGCTTTCTGGTCTTTGCGCCGCTATACAGAGGCGAGCCAGAAAATCTCGAACAGCGCCACGATAGCCATTACGGTTTTTTAAATGGTGTGTTCAGAGTTGGCGAGCTGGCGACCCAGTCCGTTGGGCTGGCGGTCCACGATAATGTACTGTTTCGGGTGGTAGACACCACTGGCGAGATCAACCACGTGCTGTACAGCAATGTCGATCCAGACGAGCAACGCTGGCTGAACACAATGGTTTATCAATCGTTTCTGCCTAACATAGCAGGACGCAGCTGGATCATCGAAGCGATGCCAGCAGAAGCCTACATAACCCAGCGGCGTGGTTATCTGCCGGGGCTGGTTCTGGTGTTCGGAAGTCTCTTCGTCGCTTTGCTGGTCATCTACTCGCTGGTCAGCCTGAGTCGGAACAGAGAATTGCAAGAGGCCAAGCAGGAGTTGGAAAAGATGTCGCTTACCGATGGCCTGACCGGATTGGCCAACCGGCGGCATTTCGATACTTTTCTTGACCGAGAGTGGCTACTGGCCAGGCGTCAGAAAAAGGCGCTCGCATTGATCATGCTGGATATCGATTTCTTCAAAGCGTTCAACGACGAATATGGACATCCCGCTGGGGATGCCTGTCTGCAACAGGTGGCACAAGCGCTGCAAGCCGTCATCCACCGGCCTACGGATCTGCTTGCCCGTTACGGCGGCGAAGAGTTCGCCATCGTTTTGCCGCAAACCGATAATGCCGAGGCTGTGGCAGAAGCCTGCCGGGCTGCGGTGGAAGCTATCGGGATCAGGCACGACTTTTCCAGGGTCGCGCCAGTGGTGACCATCAGTGTTGGGGTATGCACCCTGGCAGCGACTACCGCAACGGATGTTGACCAGCTCAAGATTCAGGCGGATCAGGCACTTTATCTTGCCAAGGGCGCTGGCAGAAACACAGTGGCAGGCTGCTGAAAAGCAAATGCTGCCGCGCCGTGGCGTCTGTTTTATTCCTGCATGTCAGCGTTGCAGCTGCGCGAGGCCTCGACGAGACGCTGCCGCATTCCATCCGCCATGGGCGACTGTCGACCCATGGCCTCCAGCTCTGCTTCGCTGAATTCGCTACTTACCTTGTCGGCAGCGCAGGCACAATAGGATTGGGCCTGGACGGCGCTGTTGTTGGCTTGAGCGCTGGCGATGCATTCCTGAACAAACCGGTCTTTGGCACCCTCAGGCCAGTCGGCTGCGGCGGGGAGGGCAAAAACCAGTGGCGTTAAAAAAGCGATCAGGTGACGGTGGCGCATGGTGAAGTCCTCTCAGGAAAAGGCTCGACGAGTAGTGTCGGGTCTCTATTTCTGAGGCGGGCGGGCGCAGGGAGTTCCATTCTTCTTTGGATGGGGCGTTACCAAAATGTCCCGAAGGGTTGGAGCAGACGGAGAACCTGTCATTATCCTGCCAGTCTTTTTTAGCGAGAGATGCCGATGAAAGTCACCACACCGGAAACCACCAAGGGCGTTGTCTATGGGCTTGGCGCCTATACGATGTGGGGGTGCTTTCCCCTGTTTTTTGCGTTGTTCGACGGTGTGCCGGCATACGAGATACTGATTCATCGGATCATCTGGTCGTGCGTTTTTCTTGCTGTGGTCATTTCGGTGCTGCGGCGATGGCGCCCAGTGATCGAGGCCTTGGCGCACCCGAAAAGTCTGGTGCGGGTTCTGGCGTGCGCTACGCTGATCGGCATTAACTGGGGGATTTATATCTACGCGGTGGAAACCAGCCACGTGCTGCAAGCCAGTCTTGGTTATTTTCTGACTCCGTTGATCAATGTGGCGCTGGGCATGCTGGTTCTGCGGGAGCGGATGGCGCGTCTGCAGGGGGTGGCGGTGCTGCTGGCGGGAAGCGGCATATTGATTCAGGTGGTATTGCTGGGCAGTCTGCCCTGGATTAGCCTGGTCCTGGCGGTAAGCTTTGGTGTCTATGGGCTGCTGCGTAAACAGATAACGCTGGATGGTTTGTCCGGGTTGTTTGTTGAAACGCTGCTGCTGTTGCCGGTGGGTCTGTTGGCTCTGACTGTCCTGATAGGGCTGGACCTGTCGCACTTCACCGGCGGCTCCACCAACACCTTCCTGCTACTGGCAAGTGGCATGGTCACCGCGCTGCCATTGCTGGCATTTGCCGGGGCAGCCAGGCGTTTGCGCTTGGCGACCGTGGGGGATTTTTGATGTACATAAACCCCACCTTGCAATTTCTGATCGCGCTTTTTGTTTTCCACGAACCCTTGACCGAGACACAGCTGACTAGCTTTATCATGATCTGGGCAGCGCTTGCGCTTTATTCATGGTCTGCGTGGCGGGGGAGTCAGACAGGTCATGCGCCAGGTTGAAAACGCAGCCATGCAATGAGCAACAGTGATGCCGAGACAGCCCAGGCCAGTGTCGCTGACAGCAGCGTGGTTACCAAGCTGTATCGGGTACTGAGAAAAAGTACCGCCACAAGGTAAAGCGCGTATGGGATTAGCGACCAGAGGCCGAACAGGGCGGTGGTTCTGAGATCGGCAGGCGAGCGTTCCAGCCCAACAATATAATGAGCGATGATCGCGAAGGTTGGAAACAGCGGTACCAGCCCCGCGATGTAGAAACTGCGTGATTTTGACAGCAGCGCAATCGCTAGCACGGCCAGCGCACCAAGCATGCATTTGAGGAACAAGGACAGCATTTTATTTCCTGGTTTAGAGCTATCAAAGGATTCTGATATTCAGGACGAACCCCCCGACAAAGGCGAATCTCAAGCAGCCTCAAAGTCAAGTGGTGTTAATGAACTCAGGTCCGCGGTTTCGCGAGCTAGGCAGAAGTCAAGCCCCTGCTGCATTGGCCGAAACAGCGGGTTGAAGTTGGCTCGATCAGGCGCATCGAGCACACTACTTGATACCGATAGCGGCTACAACAATTGCTACAGTTACACCGATGCCTACTCTTCCCCACCAAGTGTCATGCCAGGAAGGGTCTTTAGTAGTTGCGTTGCTAATAATGACATCTACGGTGGCTGATTCCGGTATGGATTCAATACCAGCGTCCTTACGCATATCGCGCAAGGCAATTTCTCTTTTAATTTCATGCCTAAGATCTTGAAATTTTTCCTTTAACAAACGGTGTTCAACTATAAACAGCGCGCATACAAATAAAACAGCTATCGGAGGTGCAATAATTTTAAAGAAAAGAAAGAGATTTTGTCCGTCAAACGGGATTGCAGGAATATTGTTCCAGATCAAATTTATCGGAAAAAAATAGGAATGAGTAATAGCCCATCCCATCATTATATGGATGTTTTGAACGAGGCTATATGAACTTTCAGACGTTTGAAAATATGCTCCTTTGACGCTTGTCATCAAAAGGTAACCGAGAGTTAGCAAGGTCATTAAGTAAGCGATTCTGGAATTTCTACCAGTATTTTTCATTTTCTGTTTTAGTTTCATATTTTCTCCTGTTGATTAACTTTGCAAAAGATGCGGGGAATGAACGATGCTGATTCGATTTTACGAGAAGCTAAGAGCCGGTGATGTGATCGGTTTCTCCTTGCTCTCCTTTGGGCGCATTGTGGGCCTGGCCATGTCTGATTCGATACGGCTCAATAGAGATCTAAGATTTTTCACTTGCGGGGCAACAAACGCCCGTTGAAGCGTATCCGTTGGCGGCCTGCCTTGATAGAAACCGCTGCATCATTGATTCACGCTCAGGTTTTAATACTGCCTGACCTGGGATGCCGCTAGCTAGCCATTGGGTGATCCATCTCCGCTGTTTTATTGACGATTCCGCTTGGCTATGCCCCATTCTGCCGACTCTTTCACAGCATCCCCCCGCTCAATTGCCTAGAATTCGCCCCTTCCGGTGCTGGAAAGCCCCGCTCTGTCACCTCAAGGAACAATGGATGTTCAACCCAGCCAATGAATCGCACTTCAACCTGAGCATTAAAGGCATCAAGCACGACTTCAAGGTGCTGGCATTCACCGGCGACGAAGCCATCTCCCAGCCCTACAGCTTTACCCTTGAACTGGTCAGCGAATACCCCGATCTGGATATCGAGACCTTTCTGTACCAACCCGCTTTTCTGTCCTTTGCCGCAGGCGGCAAGGGCGTACATGGGCTGATCCACAGCATCGCTCAATCCGAAGCCGGCAAGCGCCTGACCCGTTACCGGATCACCCTGGCGCCGCACCTTGCCTATCTGGCGCACCGCACCAACCATCGGATCTTTCAGCATCTCTCGGTTCCGCAGATCATCGCGCAGGTGCTGCAAGAGCACGGCATCTTGGGCGATACCCACCGCTTCCAGCTCGGCAGCACCTATCCCGAACGCGACTACTGCACCCAGTACGATGAAACCGACCTGCACTTCATTCAACGCCTGTGCGAAGAAGAAGGCATTCACTACCACTTCGAACACACGGTAGACAGCCATGTGCTGGTGTTTGGTGATGACCAGACCGGTTTTCCCAAACTGGCGCCCACAAGCTTCCAGCAGGGTAATGGGATGGTCGCCGACGAGCCGGTCATCAAGCGCTTCGCCCTGCGCCTTGAGACAAGACCCAGCCGCGTCACCCGCCGCGATTATGATTTCGAAAAGCCGCACCTGCTGCTGGAAGCCACGCACAAGGCTGAACAGCCAGTCGAAGGCGATCAACCGCTACCACTGCCCGACCTGGAAGACTACGACTACCCCGGCCGCTTTATCGACCGCAAGCGCGGCAAGCAACTGGCCCAGCGCAGCCTGGAGCGTCACCGCAGCGACTACCGTCTGGCCGAAGGTGAAAGCGACCAGCCGTTATTGATCAGCGGTCACTTTCTGGCCCTGACCAACCACAGCAGAAAAGACTGGAATGACCTGTGGCTGCTCACCGAGATCCAGCATGAAGGCAAACAGCCGCAGGTGCTGGAAGAATCCATTACCAGTGACGTCAAGCCAGAAGACGGGTTTACTCGGGGCGGCCTTCCGCAGGGCTATCGCAACCGCTTCAAAGCGATACCCTGGGATGTGTTCTACCGCCCCGCCTTAAACCACAAAAAACCCAAAGTGCTGGGCAATCAGACCGCCGTGGTCACCGGCCCTGAAGGCGAAGAAATTTACTGCGATCAATACGGCCGCATCAAGGTACAGTTCCACTGGGATCGCCACGGCCAGGTCAACGACAAGACCAGTTGCTGGCTACGTGTATCAAGCAGCTGGGCCGGCGACCGCTACGGCGGAATAGCCATCCCCCGCGTCGGCATGGAAGTGCTGGTTTCCTTTCTGGAGGGCGACCCGGATCAGCCGCTGGTCACGGGC